>WLWD01006211.1_pt1 | contig 350303 bp, 245 predicted proteins | sample 6712731 | NCBI WGS metagenome assembly WLWD01 (sample SAMN12718690, study PRJNA576275) | sponge metagenome | isolation source: marine sponge | host: Mycale hentscheli | place: New Zealand: South Island, Marlborough, Capsize Point | collected 2014-11-01 | reverse complement strand
GTAGATATGTAACAATGCACTAGTGACTAGTAGATATGTAACAATGCACTAGTGACTGGTAGATATGTAACAATGCACTAGTGACTGGTAGATATGTAACAATGCACTAGTGACTGGTAGATATGTAACAATGCACTAGTGACTGGTAGATATGTAACAATGCACTAGTGACTGGTAGATATGTAACAATGCACTAGTGACTGGTAGATATGTAACAATGCACTAGTGACTGGTAGATATGTAACAATGCACTAGTGACTAGTAGATATGTAACAATGCACTAGTGACTGGTAGATATGTAACAATGCACTAGTGACTGGTAGATATATAAAAATGCACTAGTGACTGGTAGATATGTAACAATGCACTAGTGACTAGTAGATATGTAACAATGCACTAGTGACTGGTAGATATGTAACAATGCACTAGTGACTGGTAGATATGTAACAATGCAAGTGACTAGTAGATATGTAACAATGCACTAGTGACTAGTAGATATGTAACAATGCAAGTGACTAGTAGATATGTAACAATGCACTAGTGACTAGTAGATATGTAACAATGCACCAGTGACTAGTAGATATGTAACAATGCACTAGTGACTAGTAGATATGTAACAATGCACTAGTGACTAGTAGATATGTAACAGTGCACTAGTGACTGGTAGATATGTAACAATGCACTAGTGACTAGTAGATATGTAACAATGCACTAGTGACTAGTAGATATGTAACAATGCACTAGTGACTAGTAGATATGTAACAATGCAAGTGACTAGTAGATATGTAACAATGCACTAGTGACTAGTAGATATGTAACAATGCACTAGTGACTGGTAGATATGTAACAATGCACTAGTGACTGGTAGATATGTAACAATGCACTAGTGACTAGTAGATATGTAACAATGCACTAGTGACTGGTAGATATGTAACAATGCACTAGTGACTTGTAGATATGTAACAATGCATTAGGGACTAGTAGATATGTAACAATGTATTAGGGACTAGTAGATATGTAACAATGCACTAGTGACTAGTAGATATGTAACAATGCACTAGTGACTAGTAGATATGTAACAATGTATTAGGGACTAGTAGATATGTAACAATGCACTAGTGACTAGTAGATATGTAACAATGCAAGTGACTAGTAGATATGTAACAATGCACTAGTGACTGGTAGATATGTAACAATGCACTAGTGACTGGTAGATATGTAACAATGCACTAGTGACTGGTAGATATGTAACAATGCACTAGTGACTGGTAGATATGTAACAATGCACTAGTGACTGGTAGATATGTAACAATGCACTAGTGACTAGTAGATATGTAACAATGCACTAGTGACTAGTAGATATGTAACAATGCACTAGTGACTAGTAGATATGTAACAATGCACTAGTGACTGGTAGATATGTAACAATGCACTAGTGACTGGTAGATATGTAACAATGCACTAGTGACTGGTAGATATGTAACAATGCACTAGTGACTAGTAGATATGTAACAATGCACTAGTGACTAGTAGATATGTAACAATGCACTAGTGACTAGTAGATATGTAACAATGCACTAGTGACTAGTAGATATGTAACAATGCACTAGTGACTAGTAGATATGTAACAATGCACTAGTGACTAGTAGATATGTAACAATGCACTAGTGACTGGTAGATATGTAACAATGCACTAGTGACTGGTAGATATGTAACAATGCACTAGTGACTGGTAGATATGTAACAATGCACTAGTGACTGGTAGATATGTAACAATGCACTAGTGACTAGTAGATATGTAACAATGCATTAGTGACTAGTAGATATGTAACAATGCATTAGTGACTAGTAGATATGTAGGCCTTCTAAGATACAATTTGAAGAATGTGTAAAAAAAAAGTTGAAAATTTTTGACCCTATAGTATCTGCACATTCAGTTTTTGAGGATAAAATATCAATAAGTGTATAGGTGGGACACTTTGTTACATACCTAGTAGTCACTAGTGCAGTATCCACGTCACATATTCCTAAGAGGACCTGCTACAAGCCTACATATAATCCAAGAGTATCTATCTCACCTCGGCACATTCACTTTGCACTTGACCACAAGTCTGCCACAAATTTGTCATCACGAAGAAACTGTTAGGTTCCTAGAGAGTACATTAATAATTATACAGTTAGACCACAGCTGGAACAAGAAAAGTGCAGTCAATAATCTAGACACAAATATAATATATAAACACCTACACAGTGTACATTATCATAATTATTAATTCAGTTAATTATCTAAATAAACTTATACAGTATATTATATTGTGCAAATTATTTTGTCTGAAATTTCGTCATGGTAAATAACAAATATAATAAAGTAATAGCTTAGAGATACTAAACAGAATAATAATAAAATCTATAATATTTGCTAGTTTATTTCATTTTCACACGCCCTCAAAGATTACTAAGCAAAACACAAGTACAATTGATTTCCGGTAACAGAATAATATTCTTGCAGGCCTAAACTTGATCTTCTTCCATGTTACACACACGGGCACGTGCACATACAAATAAAATCAACAATAAACAGTCCTGTTTGAGCTCTTTGGGTTTATAGGACTGAATGAATGAGATCTAACAATCAGTCTGCACTTTGAATTTAATTTTTTTTCCCCTTCAGGAGTCTCACTGGTTCCTACAGAGTTACGGATGGGTGGAGCAGAAATGAGTATTGATAGCATTTCTCCAGGTATGAAAAATCTCTTTGATGAGGTATTATCGCTACCAGGAAGTGCTTAGGAATGGAGTTTATCCACTGTTTATAATCCTTTGTCTTTCTAATGTGTACATTGTCCAATTAGCAATCTCTTGGACTCACATTATGTGACTCCAACCCAAGAATGGAGCAGAGCTTTCAACTGACACTTGATATTTCCTGGAAAGTTAATCTACCAAATACCACACATCTGCAAAAAATATCCTTTGGGAATTTGTCCATAACTCCTGGTGTTAACTACCCTTGGGAGTATAGCTGGTTAAGTCAACCGAGAACCGAGCAAGACTTCTTATGAAGTAAAAATGTATTCATGGATTGCATGGTCTTTATATCCAACTTGGTACAAATTAAGAGGACGAAAGAGTAATTGTGGGATAGCTTCTATCATGTCTGGACAGCCTAGAAGAGGTAAAAAAAAAATTCTATCCAGTAGCACCTTGGGTAGCCAGAGCTTACACAAAGCTGAGGGAAAATATCTGATTTACAATGCTTTTGCTTTTACAGGAATAAGCTCATAAATTAATATATAATACTTATTACATGAATCAGAGTGTGATATGGCAAAACAGCCTAATTTATTTTCACAGCCAGATAAAGCCTGAGAGTGAAATATCTCTAGCCATATCACTCTGCCACCGGTGTAATAAGTGGTTTATTCCTTGCTAAATATCTTCATTGAGTAGTTCGTATTAGGGTCAGTAACCCTTGGTGTGAAGTTGGCCTGTAAAACTCTATAAGGGCTGGGCTAGGGCTCCCCACATTTAGCAGAGCTGCTCTAACCAGGCTGGGTTTAGGCTCCAGAAGAGGAAGGTAGCTGTAAAAACCCAGAAAACTGGTGAGATAACAAGGCTCTTCCTAAAATTAACTTGTGAAGATATCCAGCTTGGAATAAACTTTTTTTATTCCACCTTAGATAGCTACACAATGTTATTTTTTAGGTAAAGACCCTTGAGATAACTCATACAATATCATGTGGTGGTGTTATCTCTGGGCTGTACTGCCACTAGCTCATTACCCAGTAGTAGTTACAGCAACTCTGACCTGGCTTCCAGTTTTCTGGGTTTTTACCACTACCTTCCTCTAAGTGAAGCCTACCCACCCAGCCAGGACAGTACTCCAAGTTATGACAGCTTAGCAGCAGGCTAGGCGGGGTTAATACCAGGCGGAATATCAGAGTGGTCGGTTGGGTAAGGGTTTAGTCAGGTAAGGGGTGATGAGGTTGGGAGGAGTCTGGCGGTGGCACCAGTACAGTGGCTCCAGTACTGCAGTAAGGTGTAGAGGGAGGGTAGCTGCTTTGTTAACTACTGTAGGTTTATGGTTGTGCTAGGTAGCCACTTATTAGTTGGGAGAGTACTTATTGGGGGGTGGCTTTATGAGTGTGGCCTGGCTTGCTTCAGGTGGTGATGGGCTAGCCATACTGAATTTGTGCTATGAGCATGTGGCTCACTTAGTAGTACCTGATGTATAGGGGAGCATGTGGCTCACTTAGTAGCACCTGATGTATAGGGGGGCATGTGGCTCTTCCTATTGGGTATAAATTGTGCTATGAGCATGTGGCTCACTTAGTAGCACCTGATGTATAGGGGAGCATGTGGCTCTTCCTATTGGGTATAAATTGTGCTATGAGCATGTGGCTCACTTATAAACACTAGTCAAAGTGATATGGCTAGATATTTCACTCTCAGGTTTTATTTTCACTCTGCCTCTGGCTCATGAAGTAAATTAGCCTGTCCATGAAATATTTTGCCATATCACACTCTGACTCATCATGTAATAAGTACTATATACACCTGCAAAGTCCTGAGTAGTGCAAGAGCTGAATAATGTAAAATAGGTATAGATCTCATAAACTAGAACTAAAAATAAAAATATCTATACAGAAAAAACTGAAAGGAATATTGAAAATCTGAAATTAAATCACGACAGACATTATTTACTAGTTCATTCTATTCAGCAGAAAAATACTGTTTCTAAAAATTTAAATGAATACATAAAATAATTGGTTATTTTAAATGTACACATCTGCAGCATTCCATACGCTGAGCTAACATACTAATACTTCACATAACTACTATAAATTATTACAATTTTATTTATAGTACACTTTTACATAACTTATAAAACCTGTTCAGCAAATGAATGTCCTAAAATTTGCAGGAATGTGCATGATGTGCATGTTTGTGGTTAGTTACACATACTTGAAGAATCACATAGATACCACTACTCCCACCATATCCTGTCAAAACTATATTTCCATGTTACAACATCTCCCAACAACCCCTACAAAACCAAGGTCACATACTTCCCTTGTGAGCTCACAAATATGTATTCTCATGGGTAATCTAGTGCTGAAACATGCTACAGTTGATGTTAGAAATGTATTAGGTGATATTCTCTCACACAATTATGCCCAACTTGGAGATGTCCCAATGAGCACATCTTTAATAATGCTGAAGATCTCCGAATACATGTAATGTACTGAAATTTCCTCTTGATATACCCATCTTCTATAATTAAGGTGTTCACTAACATTAATACATGTATCTCCGAGATCTCTTCTAATACATCCTCAATAAATATATGCGTGGAGACCTCCACTATTAATACATGCCTCTTATATCTCCTCTTAACACATCTTCTATAAATACATGTCTTGAGAGCTAAACTAATAATGCATCTCAGAGATCTCCTCCTAACACAATTAGCCAGTGAATAATAACATTATCATGGGAATGGCTGGCCAATGCCTCAAACAAATCCACAATATCCTGTGCTTGGGTGCATACAAAAGAGAAAGGAAATGCTTTGAATGTGCTAGTAGATCACACATTAGACACATCCTGTAGCCTGGCACACCCTTCCCAGTATTCAAAATTAAACAACATTCCTCTAGGGAGGAAATAAATACGAGAGGTGAGAACAGATCCAAGTTCTCGTGTTTGGTTACTCAGCAACCAGTGACAGAAAGTACAGCAGAAATTGCTGAGATAGTCATAAATCAGGGAAGTAAGATTGTCTCATGCATCCTCCTGTAACTCAATGGTAAATCTACATAAATGTATAAAGATGGAACATGCTCTTATGAACCCCTGGCCAGTCACATACGGTATTTGTGCAAGTTGGCCATGAATGAGCTAACTTCCCAACCTAACTGGAAATGATTTAATATTCAGCACAGTAACACAAGTCAGCTTTAAAGACTACCTGATGAAGCAATATGTATCTTCAATCTTTCAGATGTGCAAGAACAAATTGACTAGATCCAGAAACTAACCAGATGTCTGATGCTAATGTACATCTTGCAAAAAAACTCATTAAAATGAACGAGTTAGGAAGAGTTATAAAGGCTAAAAGCGGAAAGACGAGTTGTATCCTCCTTACCCTCCTCCACAGTGAAAAGACATACAAAGATGCACCAGACATGCCCCACGCTTTGACTATGCTGGTTTTCCTGTCTAAATTTCCTGTTAGGTTTCAACTTCCTGTATCAGCTAGTAACGTGTCCCAATGAACGTGCAAAGAGAGAGCTATAAATTGTTAGCTATCTCACCCTTCCTCCACACACACACACACATACATACACACAATCCCCCTTCCCTTCATTGTATATTTATGCTTATAAGTGGCATAATGATAAGCAAAAAGGATATTCCTTAGAAAGCTCATAGACCAGAGAGAGAAAGTAAAATTGCTCATGATACCACAACACTGGATATAAATACATCATCCTAACATCGTGATAAATTGCCTAACTTTCATTCCCTTACAATTCATTAAGTGGGGGAATCTTAATTCATAGGAAATTGAGTAGTAGTGATGGAAATGGTAACCTGGTTACATGGAATGGGATCTACCAGTCATCCATTAGGGGACTATTTTTTGTTGCAATATTATGGAAGATTGAATTGTTTATACTACGATACTACAATATTGAAGCAGTTAGTAACATGCCTGACTACAATTGCAAGCATGCTGAATGTGGAGTACTTGGTGTGATAGTGTCTATCACAAAAAAAAAATGAACAAAAGAAGACATTCTAATTCCAAAAAACACATGTAAATTATTTGCTTAACATTTTTAAAAGTCAGCTGGAAGCTTAAACTGCATAAAGATATTGTGCTGGAGTTAATATATCAAAAATAAATATAAAAAAAGAATGACAATCCACTACCTTCATCATGGAAAATGAAATATTTCTCTCACATACTTGTATTCCCATTACATGAGCTGAAGGGTTATAAAAATCCTGACTTCTCCCCCATTGCACTTTGAACCATAAAATATAATAAATGGCTCAGTTTCAATAACTATGGCATCTCCAATATAAAGTTTACTGGCTGCATTAAATGTTACACCTCACAACATAAAATATTCGGTCATTCTTGGCTGGAATAATTATAATAATAAAAATATATTCTCATTTCTCGTTCTAACAGCCAATATTATGCTACTTAAAATTTAACCTGACATTTAGACTCCTTGCCGAAGTCCTCATTGACCCCTGAAGAGGACTTCGGCAAAAGAAATCGAAACGTCAGGTTAAGTTTTAATACTAGCTGTTAGAACGAGAAAATTTGTTATTAACATAAAATATAATTAGTAATAGTAAAAGTGACAGTTAGGCATGCAACTAAAAGAGTAAAATAATCCACTCATAATCATAAAATCAACTTTTAGCTGTTTTTTACAACTGCAAAAGAGGAAGTATGAATAATTACCAATAATGCATGTTAACATTCTGGGAAATGATATATTAATTTGAGCAGTTAAAAGCACAGGAGCCCACTTCACAGCTCCAAACTACAGGTGTTATAAATACAGTGAATACAAACAATATAATTGCACAGCCAGGGCTGCATACAGAAAACAAATCTAGGGAAAGCAATTACACTTTCTTAAAAATATAGTGAAAAAGCCTGTGAGTCAATCAATTACATATAAGTTAGATTATTACATTCATGTATGCTTGTTTTGCATACAAAGTAAGTCAGGCAAAGCCATTAAAAAAAAAAAGAATTTACGGCATGAAACAGCACATTATGAAAGTGATTTTACAACACATCTAGTAAAATTTTCAGTAGTCAAAGTTATGGGTAAAGAAATAGCTTCCTTTAGTCAAATACGATCCAAATTCTAAGAAATTAGTCTTGGAAATAAGAAGTGAAAGTAAACACTCCTCATTGCATGATACTACTACTGTCAACACTTCCAAGAATGAATGACAACAAAAGAATAAATTCTCCACAAATATCCAGTATAGGATCTTCAGTCAATTAGGACTTCCGGTAAAGGATATACATCCTACTGAGGAGGCAAAACGCTGGAAGTTACAATGGAGTTGAGGCTTCAAAATAGAGATATAACCATGCATACTGTATTTGCTACACATATAGTTCCTACACCTGTTTACATCAAAGACAGGTTTTAGATGAATGGTATGAATACGTACATGCAATGTAGAAACTAAAAGATAAAAACAAAACAGCAACAGCTGATATATACACATATATCTCGTGCTAATGAGCCTCACATAATGAATAAGTTGAAACAAAAAAAAAAGATTGAAACATTAAAATAGATTTCACTTGAATATTTTGATAATTATCTTCAAGATCAACTGTGACTCTGAAAACATTGGGCAAAGAAAACACTACATTACTATGCTTTCAAAATGGCTGTGTCAAAGCTTATGTTGCTTATTTCTTTTAAGTAATTAAAATCAACAAATGAATAATATTTAAAAATAAATGAGTGATGAAAAAAAAGCAACACTTTCTGATGCACCAACTCTCTTCTATTGTTTCCCTTTGTTTCTATGACTGCCAACTTTGTCACATACATTATGCCTACTTCGTCATATACATCATGCCCATTATTTCACAGCATACACATTTTGTAATTGGATACAAATTCTCCTTCCATTGATAAGATTAATCTTATCCACACACTGTCACAGAAACACTAGAAATGGCTCACTAAATGCACACCCTACTGATTTAAGGAATTGCACAATACTCCATAAAATAACTTGAAGCTTAAGGAGTCTTCGATTGCAGTATTCTTAAATCATGTAACAATGCCTATCCATTGCACAGTTTTGCCTAAACATGATGTGCCAACTTGTAGGACTACATTAGACTGCACATGCTCACACATGCACAATAACAAGCCCCTCCTTTTTTTAATATGCAACTTAAAACAATGTGTGAAGGGGGTGCAAGGCTTAACAAAAACTAATCCAGGATTGCCACTATTGCTGAGAAACAATCTCAATCTGGTAACACTGAAAGAGATGAATAAAACCAGGAGCCATGCCAATAAAATGTTATTACTACTACTGTTCACTGCTTTGATAATAAGCATGCATGTTTGTCAACATATGCACTTCCAACTCCCCCATCTTCACGAAAGTTGTGACATCATAAAAACAATAATCATAATAAACATCAAATATTTAGTTCTTGACGTAATATTGCCTGTTTCACAGTAGTATAAAATTTGGCTGGAAATTTTTTATAACTGAATACTAAATTGATGATAATAAAAAAATGAGAAATACTTTTATTGATCTATAATAAAAAGTCACTCAATAATAAACATTTACATTAAACAATTATGTCAGACATGTTGAGAGAGAAGATGTGTCAGGCATATTGAGTTAGAGGGTGTGTTGTTGAGTTAGAGGATGTGTCAGACATGTCGAGTGAGAGGATGTGTCAGACATGTCGAGTGAGAGGATGTGTCAGACATGTCGAGTGAGAGGATGTGTCAGACGTGTCGAGTGAGAGGATGTGTCAGACATGTCGAGTGAGAGGATGTGTCAGACATGTCGAGTGAGAGGATGTGTCAGACATGTCGAGTGAGAGGATGTCAGACGTGTCGAGTGAGAGGATGTGTCAGACGTGTCGAGTGAGAGGATGTGTCAGACGTGTCGAGTGAGAGGATGTGTCAGACGTGTCGAGTGAGAGGATGTGTCAGACGTGTCGAGTGAGAGGATGTGTCAGACATGTCGAGTGAGAGGATGTGTCAGACATGTCGAGTGAGAGGATGTGTCAGACATGTCGAGTGAGAGGATGTGTCAGAGGTGTTGAGTGAGAGGATGTGTCAGACGTGTTGAGTGAGAGGATGTGTCAGACATGTCGAGTGAGAGGATGTGTCAGACAATTTGAATGAGAGATAAGAAGCAAACCACCATATTCAAATTGACTGACCTCAGGAGGAATAACAAAATCTCCAGCATCAAATGTCCTATTGTATGCCAGGATGCCATCACAGGATGGAGCATAGTTTTCTGTACCATTGTAGTGAAAGGCACCCTTTACCTTAGAAGTAACTGTGCCAGTTACAGGACCTGTTATCTGGTACCCTTGCTGCCAGATTATTCCATACCTACAAAGAATACAACAACAGAATCATCAAATCTTGAAATGCTACCCAAGAAGTTGACCCTGCCTGACAGATTTGTAATTAAAACAATTACAACTATGCCCAATAATGCGAGAAATCCTGTGAGATGAGTGCAATGGTCACATTATTCCCATCACACAACCCTGTCCATATACAGACAACTTAACTATGAATATGTACTATCTTAAATGTAATAGTATTGTGTGGCTGCTCATATTAATATTATAACATGGTAAGTTCTAGCAGAAGGTCTCTCAGTGGCTTCTAGTGCATGTCCACAATACACAGCCATCAACAGGTCAGCAAATCCCTTTACTTTCACTTCACCTAAATGTTTCCATGACCCAACTGGTGATGACTATATGATTTCATGAGACTACGTACGTATAAATTCCAATTGCGCCAGCTTTAAAGATATTTTACAAATGCAGGTCTAATCTTTAGACCTTCAATCTCAGCAATGTAACCTGAGATTATCATGAAGTGGTCCAAATTTTAACTCCTCAAACTGAAAAGCACATGTCCATTTAGATGAAACATAAGGCAAAAATTTGCTTAAATTAGGAGACTTAAATATGCCAATATCTAGAATTAGAACAAAAGCTAGTCTCGCAAGTCAAATTTTTACCACCCAGGTCTATTGGGTAGCTGAAAGGTGTGACTAAAATTACCGAACAGCCCTTTGAGATGAAATTTTGACAGAAGACAAAAGTCACGTTTGATGTGTGGTTTGTGCCATGTGAGACTCTCTAGTCAGTTTTCAGTTGGCAATATCGGCAAATGAGTCAGACTGACTCCTCTCTTACCCTCTCTGGCCACAGAGCATGATCTATGAACTTCTATTTATTCTTATCATGTGATGAAATCACTGGCAAAAACATTCCAGTCACAATTTACCACCTTAGTAACAAAATTACTTCTTGAACCCCCTCCAGCTATTCAACTGGCTAAAGTTTTCAGCAACACTACAGCTATAAACTTACACTATGATGTAAAGGAGTATGGCTAACTGAACAACTCGATAAATAAACCCAATTCGTTTGTCCTTGATATGTACTATCTTTAGAGTGTCATACTCTAGAGCGGCTGCAGTTGCCTTGCCTACAGCAGAGTACACTACAGATTTGAAGGTCATTTTTGTGGAGGTAGGCCACACTAGCCTAGAGCTGCTCCGGGAGAGCAGGAAAGCTGCACCATATAGTAGACGTTGCTTCTTTTGCCACGCCCCTTAGCGGAGCAGTACGTAGGGCGCGGCGGTTTGTCAAACACGTTGAGGGCGGACGTGCAAAATTAGCCTATAAAATTTGACTCTTCACTCTGCGTGACGTGAGTACTAGATTTGTATGACTTTGTTGTACTGAATAGTTACAGTGATTGTATAGTTATTTATTTTTTGTGTGACTATTTTCTGCTGAAAACTGCGATTTACTTCTGGTTGTCTTTGCAGTTTCTGCAGGTGCGAAGAAGGTGTAATTCTTTATACCAACATTTCGCTAGTTTTCTGCTCGAATTTTGTAAATGTGCAGTTTAGGTTTTATGAATTACTGAGTTGACTGTAGAAAATATTGAAGTAAATTATTATAGTATTACTATAATGGTATGTTATATATATTGTGTGCAATAGAAAATGGATGTGACAGTAAATTTGTCAAAGAATCCAGGCCAGTCTCTTGGCATTGGCTTTAAGAAGTTACCAAAACCTCCCCACTGTCAAATAATAAAGATGCTAGAGAATGGAGTAGCAGACAAGTCTGGTTTGCTTCATAAAGGGGACCTGTTGCTAAGTGTGAATGGACTCAACGTGCAACACTTGAGCCCGTCAGAGGTGGCAACCGTCATGGAACAATACAATGACACCAATGAACTGGTTTTGGAGGTCCATCGATCTTACAGTAATGGCAGTGCTACTAACATGAATGAAATGGTGATGCAAAATGGCCACCCAGTGATCAACGTGGAGCCTGTATCCCCAACTAGGGTTTCTCCCATTGATTCCTCCGCTTCTTCAAGTCCAGAGGTGCCTAACATACCACCAGCAACTAGAGGGGGAGCAAAAGAGAAAAGGAAAGCAATGGGCTCATCAAGGGGACTGCCACAGATTGATGAAGGAGAACCTCCTGGCATGAATGGTTCCTTGCAGCCACCTCAGGGCTCACTCAGCCATCGTCACTCATTCACACCTGAAGCTGTGAGAAAGCCTGTGGAGGATCTTCGCAAGAATATGATGCGTACTTGTAAAAGTCTTGATTTGGCCAATTTGCCGCAATGGCGGACTGGAAGTGGTGTACAAAGTGTAAACATCCACAATCTCCTGGATGATCATGAAATGACAGACAGGCTGTACAATAAGCGGATTAATGTGAGTTAGGTGTGACTCTATGTAATTAGGTCTATCCAATACTGGCCAATTTGATGTGTGTGACCAGACTAAGGAATGTTGTTGGTTAATTATGTCCCCCCCCCCATCCTAATAAGCAATAGTAAATATCAGCAGATTGAACAAGATAATTATTCCCAAAATTTTTTTAACTTGTGTAGTGAAGCCTGATCTCTCTCTGTTTGAGTACTGTTAATTTCTATTACAACACTGTTTCACGACAAGGATCATTTGGTTATGAAGTAATGGTTGGATTTATTGAGGAACACAGTTTGTCTGTAGGTATTTGGTTTTGTCTACACTAGCTGTGACTCTGTGAAAGAACTTATTAACAGCTTTACCTGTTAATTGTTGACGAGTATATTTTGTTACTTGTTTGTTGGTTTAGATTGGGGGAAAGAGGTGTGCAGGTATGTGAATAAAGTGTTTGATTCCGTTTTTCTTTAAATAACTTGGATGCCAACGTATTGGGTACCTTACAGGCATGTCGGTTACCAGCATCACTTTGTAGCACTGCCTGATCTCACAGATGCCCCACATGTAACTCTTGAATTAGTTATCAACTTGCAAAGCAGACGATACCTTTTTATTTGCAAGACTATTAAGTTTTTGTCACGATTGTTGGTTATATGAGTAATGACCCTCTCTCTACTCTTGACTGATTAGCATACCTTCTTAGCAATTTTTGAGATGTCAAGATGTGTGGCAAGAATTGGCCGTAACAAAGGCTTCATGTTATGACTCACACTTCCTAAAAGTAATTAAAGAGATCTTTGCCCATGCCTTGCCTATCAACAGATCAGAATACCCACTTAGCTCCTAGGAAGTTGGCATTCATGTTCCTAGAGGTGAGAGAAACCTGCAAATTGAGCTTGGGTGGGATCCAAGATTGTGGCACAGTTTAATTAGGTGCAAAGTAAACTAGCAAGGGCTGGTAAACCAGTAATGTAATAGCGGAAGATCAACACTCTCCCTGAGACTGATGACCTTGCCAGTTTGATTAAGCTATGCAGCTTAATTACATTATTAGCTCATTTGAGAAATGGCCAGTGAATTATTACTGTACTTTATTAATTATTATTTGTATTGTGTACTTGTTCCACACGTTCTGTTGAATGTTTAGCATTTCAGTCTGTTATGGTGGAAGGCCACTTGCTAATATGAATGTTGATGTTGGATGTAGGAATACAAAGAGACAGGCTGTAATGAGTCCTATTGTAAAGGATCTCACATGCAGCTTAAACCGAAACGACCGTATGCCACACCCAGACCAGCTGAGGAAATTCTTCCACTTGCTGAAGACTTTATAAAACAATACTACGAGTCCATGAAAGTGTAAGAATTTAAATGATCTATAGTAACACATGATACTTTGACTTCCCCTTCTTACTTTTTACTCCCCTTGCTTTTTGTTTGTATGTTTGTTTGTTGTTTGTTTTTTAGTGCATTAGGACACGACTATGAAAACAAGTTATCTGTGAGGCTGTGGCAAGTTAGGAACGAGATTGAAACTAGAGGCCATTACAATCTGACATATGAGGAACTTGTATTTGGAGCGAGGACAGCTTGGAGAAATGCTCCTCGCTGTGTGAATCGTATTGTATGGAGACAGCTTGAGGTTTGTTTGTTCAGCTGATCCTAATGCACATCCCATTGTGTGTATGTGTGTGTGTGTATGTCAAGTTGTGAAGTGTTGTTGTTATTGTATTGTCATTCATCACATTAAGGTATTAGATGCACGAGATGTGACAACTCCCAAGGAGATGTTTGAAGCAATATGTCATCATATCAAGTATAGCAACAATGGTGGAAATTTGCGGTAAGAAATGGAATGGTTCTAGCTGTTTGTATTAATTAACCGTTAGTGAACAGTTTTCTCACTTGTTAGGTCTGTATGAACATTGATGTTAGTTATGAATGAAATTGACTCTCAATGATTACTGCTACCACACATTTTGACCTTAAAAGAATGCAGGAAAGGCTGCCCTTTTACATTCCTCACTGTGTGGAATTTTTTTAATCAAAATGTGCACAAAAGCCCTCAGGCTATGATGCAGTAATCATTGCACTTACTACTATGCAATACTGGCATAACTTTTCTGTTTTTCCTCCTACCTACATGATTGCGACACACATCTAAGAAAAATCAAGCAACAAACAAACAAAAAATATAAAGGAGGTGATATTGGCTAGTTAAGTTACCGTGCACTTTTATTCCTGTGCTATTTGAGGCACACACATTGGTGATCCCAATTAATAATCTGGTTTTGAATTGTTATAGGCACAAACTGTCTAAGAGTTGAGTAATAATAAGCCTGGATAATGTGTTACAATTATTACTGCTATGTTGTGAACTGTGTGTTATTTTCATTCTTCTCCTTGATGGTAAACTTACTAGCATTTTCCAAACTTTAGACCAGTTTATTTGTGACACCAACACCTGTTTCACATATGTATCATAATGAACTAGGAAGCTATAACGACTCCATGTGCTTGTTTATATGCCTTTGCAGGTCCACCATCACTGTGTTTCCCAATAGAACAAGAGCAAACGCTGACTTCCGAGTGTGGAACTCACAACTGATCCGCTATGCTGGTTACAAGAATCCAGATGGCTCTATATTGGGTGACCCTGCTAATTTGGAGTTCACTGACGTTAGTGCATGTGTGTAGTGTGTGTGGGTCACAGTAACTTTGTGTGGTAGATGAGAGATACAGAAAGCTGGGAAGCCATTTCTTTTAATGGGCTAAAGGCAGACCACTTCCTTGTTACTGATTGAACTGGCTATGCCAAGAAATGGAGAAAGGGAACCCCCTTCCTCCCCCTTCTTGTCATATTTTGTGTATACATACAATCCAGGGTTGGGGTCAAATACTTTGAATAGTATTTAAATACAAATACAAATACTTTCTTAGATGCAGTATTTCAAATACAAATACTTTTGAATTGCATCACAATTACAGTAGGTAAAGCGTTGCATGGAAAATAGATTATATCTGACGAACATTAGTTCTTCAAAAGTTTTGTACTTTGAACAATATTTGTTAGGTTAAAATATCTTTCCAGCTATGCTATAGAATCTTTGAAAGATACAGGACTGCATAAATACACTGGAACTAGTGTTGCAAGTATGTGGTGGTTGTAGGTGTGATTATGATTCAGAGGCTCAGTGGTTTGTCTCTATTACTTGAGGGAGCTGGTTTGACTCACATTGAAGAAACTTGCCCTTTATTTGTATGCATTCAGTTAATTTAACAGCAGCTTTTTACAATAAGAGGTGGAGCTTTAGTTATTACAATATAGCTATGCTAGCATGGACCGAACAACACTTGATTCTGTACTTTCCAGAACTAAACAATAGAATGAATCGTCCAATAGAAATGTTCCAGATCTTTTCAAGTTTCTATTAATACAAAAGCTCACATTCTTACCTTATGATATTTTCAAAAGTTTTTGAAATACAAATACAAATACTTCACTTTTTAAATCTTAAAATACAAATACAAATACAAATTCTCCAAAAATGTATTTTAATACAGCTTAAATACAAATACTCATGTATTTGATCCCAACCCTGATACAATCATGCAAGTGTATGTATTTCATCTTGTCTGCAGATGATCATTGAATATTTGGGCTGGACTCCTCCCAAGGAACGTACTGAATATGATATAGTGCCATTAGTTCTGCAAGCTAATGGAGGAGATCCTGAGCTTTTTGAAATACCTCAAGACTTAGTCCTTGAAGTGGAGTTCACTCATCCGGAGTAAGTAATGCAAGAATGCGTAGGAGATGCATTTTAAAGTATTCTTAAATTGATAACTAATCTGATAATTTTTTTTGTGAACTATACCTTGTACCTACAGCTCAACTGGACTTATTGTGATGTTACGCTGTTTGCTGTATGTGTGTATATTTAGTTACGACTGGTTCAAAGACTTGGGCATGAAGTGGTATGCTCTACCTGCTGTGTCAAGCATGCTGCTGGACTGTGGTGGGCTGGAGTTCCCGGGCATTCCTTTCAATGGTTGGTACATGGGCACTGAGATAGCACGTGATCTAGGAGATGTCAACAGATATAACAAACTCAAGGTAGATAGTTATCTTGATTCTATATGTCTATCTTGGAATAGTTTATAGTAGATTGTAAACTAAGTACATATTGACAGCTTTAGGAATATGGTAAATATGGAGGATTTGCACTTTCAATATACAGATTACAGTATAGGCAGCTATTTCATTATTCCATGTGGGTGTTTTAAGTGACAAGGATGTAGCAGGAGAGGGCGGAGGCAATTCCCCAAAGGATCTAGGAAGGTAGCTGTGGTGTGCTATTTCCTGTGTTGCTGAGCGGCATTATATTTATTATCATTATTAATCATTATTTTTTTTAAATTATTGTAAAGGAGTAATAAATCAGCTCATCATGTGTGTCATCAGACCAGTGTCATTTGCTTGAGTGGATGAAACTGGGTTTAACCTTGTGCTGTTAATACTGGTTGTGTGAGTGTGGTGGGCAGCGTGAAGCCATAGCCATTACTATACTGTGGCAGTTGTGTAGAAATTTCCTTCTGCTCCTAACCCACAATATGGTTGGTGTGAAGGATTAGTTGTGGTGTTTCACAGTAATGACTGCTGGTTAGTCTTTACTACCTTTTTCCAACCAGAATTCTCTTTTACTTGCTTCAAGCTTTACAAGGTTGTTGGTACATATATTGGTATCAGTGATGTAATCTTCTGGCATATGTTTTTGTATTCATGATGCATGCACATAGTGGTTGTCTCATGTTTTTTTAAATACCTGGTTGTAAATATCCATGTATCTATTTGTTATTGTACTTGATTGATTACAGCCAATTGCTCAGAAGTTAGGACTGAACACACAGACCTACAAGCTATGGAAGGACAGAGCCATTGTGGAACTGAATGTTGCAGTCCTTCACTCATTTCAGGTAGGAAAATTATTTTATATGTAGGCTTCCGCAGTTCAATTGAGTTGTCTTAGTTCATCATAGTGATGAAGCCATCAACTAGAGTGTCTCATATGTGCCTGAAACTTTTTTATTTTTTTGTTTGTGAAAGGTTAGTTTGGTACTAGAATATTCCGTGCCAAAATTCTACCCCTGTACGGTCCCAATGAACACAGTACGGCTATGGTGAAAGCGGTATACGCTTGCAGCGAAGGCGGTATACGCTCACGGTGAAGGCGGTATGCGCTCATAGTGAAGGCGGTATGCGCTCACAGTGAAGGCGGCTCACAGTGAAGGCGGCTCACAGTGAAGGCGGCTCACAGTGAAGGCGGTATGCACTCAAGGTGAAGGCGGCATACGCTGAATGGACAGTTAGAGGTGGTGCTAGCTACTTACCTGGATCATGTCCAAAGATCTACCTTTACCACATCAACTTGTTTAGAGGCTGTAGTGTGGAGGCTGAAAGAAATGGCATAAGACACTGAGGATATGTGTTTAGCTATCTCCAGAAGCTGTATTAATGTTAATGCTGTGGAAAAGCATGAGAAAGAAAGATCACCATCTACTCTTGACATTCTAATATTTTACGCTAGCGATTTGTACAGATTATTAATGGCAAGTGAGCAGCATCAATCTTTGGAAGAAATTGGAAGATACTGCGATTTTATAGAAGAGAGAATAGGAGACTCAAGCACGAATAGTATCAATCCAGTTCCTGATATAAGTTACCAGTCGAGAGGACACCCTAACTTTAACATTTAATCCGAGCAGATTGAGCATCTTTTGATGTTGAATTTTACTTGCTCACAAATTGCTGATCTTTAGGATATATCATTGCGCACATTACGAAGGCGAATGAGTGAGTACCAATTGTCTGTTGCTCAATGCTATTCAGACATCAGTGATTCTGAACTTCTCAGATTGGTAAGGGATATTCAGAAGTCTATTCCAAACTGTGGATATCGAATGATGGATGGCCATCTACGTCATAGAGGAACTAGAGTGTCTCAAGCTCGAATCCACAGTGCTATGCATAATGTGGATCCAGAAGGGGTTGCTCTGCGTTGGAGACAAGCAATAAATAAAACTTCGCCAATACAGGGCTGCAGGGCCACTGGCGTTGTGGCACATAGATGGCAATCACAAATTGATTAGGTAATTAATGAGAAAGTAAAGTAGGAGAATAGTATCATATACAGCATCTGTTTAAACAGTGTTGTGACCCTGGAAAATTGACAACAGGCTTTCTTTATTAACCAGAGTATTGAAAATAGCTATGTAATTTGTTACAAAATTATTTTATACAAGAATTCTTTCATATGGAATTTTAAGTATTGATTCAGCAGCCTATTTTTCAAAAAATTTCTTGAGATAATGAGTATACCCAAGCATGTCAATAGAATACATATCTATTTAAATGTGTTTTTCTTTTAAAGAAAATGTGTGGTTGTAATCTACACTTGTACGTATAATATCTGTAAGTGGAGAATGGTTGTGCATGCTTGCATTGATGGTTTTTCAAGGGTACCAGTTTACCTTCATTGTTCGAATAATAACAGAACTAATACAGTACTAAATCTTTTTAAAGAAGCTATTGACGAATGGGGACTACCCTCACGTGTAAGATGTGACCAAGGTGGTGAAAATACTGATGTAGCTTGTTATGTTGTGCCATCCCAAGCGAGGAACAAGAAGAGGGTCAGTCATTGTTGGAAAAAGTGTCCACAATCAAATAGTTGAGCGACTGTGGAGAGATGTCTACCAGGGAGTTTTAAAATTGTATTATGATTTGTTTCACCACATGGAAGACCTTACTAGTTCACATTCTAGCCTTACCTTGCTTGATCCAACCAATGAGCTTCATTTGTTTTGTTTGCATTACATATTTATTCCTCGAATCAATCGTCATCTACATGAATGGAAGCAAGCATGGATAATGCACCCTATACGATCTGAAAACCATTAAACACCATATCAACTTTATACGAGTGGTATGCAGAGATATGTTGGCTCCGGTAGTGCTCTTGCATCTGAAATGTTTGAACAAATGGAACAAGTGAGTTCCTTATTGAATGTCACCTACCATATATAAAATATTAGTAGCCTATGTTCAAATTTTTTGAATAGGCATACATATTGGAGCAGGTTATCATCAGTTAGCAAATAGCTACATAAGGGACATTTAAGAATTTGTGCAGTTTTCCCCTTAGATTTCATCTTTATTGTTTAATTACTTCTCACATCATTAAGCAAGTCCTCCCCCCACCCCTGTCTTTCCCACATCCTTCCCCTAACCCTTCCATCTATAGGATGGAGCAAATGGTTTTGGAATTGATAGGGAAGGACCATCTGCCAGAGAGGAGTCACAAACTGTAGAGGTACCTAACACCTTTTCCCATTCAATGATGCAAGTATTGATCCACTAGCAGACAGTACTGAGTATGCAAGTATTGATCCACTAGCAGACAGTACTGAGTATGGAATTGATTTGTATGTACAATTATTAGATGCCAACAATATAATTGTTTGAACAATTTTTATCATTCAATGAATTTTTCAAAAAGTAATTATTTATTAACAGTTACAACTTATACTTGTCCAAAAAATCCTTGTGAATTGAGAATGCAGTAGTTCATCTTTTCTTTAAAATTTTCTTCATCACTTGGGAGAGAGTATGGCAACATGAAAGTAAGTGTACATGTAGATACTGATGGAAGTACAGCAGTATCACTGAAGCAAATTTTAGGCTTAGTATCTGGAAAACCCAATGGTGGAACTTCAGTGCAGCCAGTTAGAAAGACAAAAATATCACCAAGAGTTGGAGTGAAAGTAGGAGATTCTGCACGATTACAAAAAATATGGGATCTAAGTCACAAAAACAAGTATTGTTACCTTCAAGGTCTTTTAAATAAGACAACCAATTCATAACTATAGCTTCTTCTGTAAACCGTTTGTTGGAACCAGGCAGAGAGTATTGGACCTCAAAAAGATCTTGAATAAAATCTGTGATTTTTTCATGTTGATAATAAAGGAGATCTTTGGAGATGGTCCAGGTAAGTAGCTAGCACCACCTCTAACTGTCCATTTCTAAGTCTACACATAAGCTTTCGCCTACCGCCTGCATTGTGAGCTAGCATATACTTCCTTATCGCCTTCACTGTGAGCGTATGCTGCCTTCACCTTGAGCGCATACCGCCTTCACTGTGAGCGTATACCGCCTTCGCCGCAAGCGTATACCGCTTTCACTATAGTCATACAGTGTTCATTGGGATCGTACAGAGGTAGAATTTTGGCACAGATAGCGCTCCATACTATAACACTACCACATAGGAAAGCCACTGAGCTTCACACTTCCGTGGGTGTGGGTGTGGTCTTTCTATGTTCAAAGAAATGCACATGCAATTGTAGTCAAATTAGTATTCCGTCATTCCTGTGCTGACTATTTAATGTACATGCATACGTACTATTAAATATTACGTTCTGAAGTGTTTTTGGCCTCTGAACTTTTAGTGACAACATACAAACTACATTGATTAACTATTCTCAGCAGTTACAATTTTTTTGAGGTCACAAGTGAAAACAACAAACAATGAAGCACCAAATATAAGATGTGAACCCTCAGCGCTACTATACACTAGCTAGCTATAACTAAATCAATTCTCGGATCTCAGCAGCTTGTCTGTAATATAGACAAGCTGCTAAGATCAACCCTCAAGATGCATGTGCCTAAGAGATATTTTACACGCTCCTTGAGTATCTATGGGATAACGTCCGATATATTGGTCAGTATATTATATGATAAAAAGAATGCTAAAAGCCGAAAAGAAAACGGACGCTTAACAAAAACATGCTTAACAAAGACGGGGTGCTTAACAACCCATGTCTATGGTATCTACTTAATTTTATACTATCATTCCAATGAGTTAGTTTGAATTAATATACCACTTTTAGATTTGCAGGCGTGGGTGAAAGGTAAGAATTGACCAATTGAAGCTATGCAGTGTTTCATCCAGACATTCTTGCAAGGGGGGGCAAAATAGAGTTTTGAAAATGTAAGGGGGGGCGGGCGGCACTGGTCACCATGGGAGTGAAATAGAATTATTGGAAGGCCTATGTCCTACATTAAAAAAACATAATCTTATCTAATGAGGTCTGCATATGTCAGATCCTGACAAGTTAATTCAGCTACTCATTTTCACCTCCACCGTCTAGCAATTTTCAGTCAACTGTGACATTCACTATTTAGATGCTTTTCACACACTATTCAACTCTGACTCTCACCTCCCCTTAGGTTTATCACACGTTGATTCACACTTACGGTTGCTGGCTGGCTATAAAAAGGCCAGCCCTCAGCTCACCGTAGCAGTTGTTGAGTTTTGATCTATACAGATTCTACAACTTCCAGAACCAGAACTCTAAGCACTCGTAGTCCCTGACAGCTTAAGATAGTCTCAAATGGATATTCGCTCTTTCTTCTGTGGTGCAAGCTCTTCAAAGTCACCTGGCCACTCAAGTAGCAGTGACACAGAAGATAAAATTGACAGCAATCAATCTGATACTGAGTTTTTGGAGCCAAGTCCTGCCAAGAAAAGATTAATTGTCCATGAGAAGCATGCAAAGGAAAGATTAACTACACATGAGAAAAGCAAGAAAATCACTGCAAGCAGTCGAAAATACAACAAAAAATGGGAAGAGAGCTTCAATTGGCTGATGTTTGATAAAAATTTCCAAGGAGCTTTTTGTAAGGTTTGCAGGAAGAGAGGAATTTCTCTTCAAAGAACAGGAGGAACATGGATCTCAAAACCTTTCACGAACTGGAAGAAGGCAATAGAGAAGATGAAAATTCATGCAAAGAGTGATATTCACCTCCTATCATGTGAAGCAGAGATGGCTGCAGCTACAGCACTACAAGAAGGGTCAGTCATTCAGCAACTCCAACAAATTAATGATGAGGAAAAGTTGAAGAACAGAATGGCCATTAAAGCTCTAATTCGTTGCACCCATTTTCTAGCTCGTCGCCACATTCCCCACACAACAAATTTTGATGAACTTATTGATCTAATCGTAAGTTGTGGTGCAGAAGATTTAAAGGGGTTCCTTGAAAGAGCTAGATTAAATGCAACCTACACATCTAAAGTTGCTGTTGTTGAATTTGTTGAGGCAGTTGGCTTATGGGCTGAAGAATGTTTACTGAAACGGCTTCGCCAAGCTTCCCATTTCAGCATAATGGCAGATGAGTGCACTGATGTGACGACCACAGAAGAGCTTTCAATTTTCTTCCGCTGGGTGAACATGGACGGTCAACCTGTTGAGCACTTCTTGGATATAGTTCCATTGAAAGCTACTGATGCAAAGACTATTTATTCTGCCCTTGTTGAATTCATGAAAGATAAAAACATACAGATTAGCAAGCTGGTGGGTATGGGATTCGATGGAGCAGCTACTTTCTCTGGGAAACACAATGGTGTGCAGAGTCTCCTGAAGAAAATTTCACCTCATGCACTTTTCGTACACTGCCATTGCCATTTGCTACAGCTAGCATGCGTTCAAGCAGCTAATGCTACCAGTGGGATAAAACATGTGTACATCACACTCACCACCCTCTGGAAATTTTTCCACTATTCTCCTAAGCGAGCTGAGAGTCTCAAAGCAGTACAGCAGGTGCTTGACTTACCTGAGCTGAAAGTTGTGAAACCATCAGATACTCGCTGGCTGTCCCATGAACGCTGTGTGAAGGCAGTCAAAGCTAGCTACAGTGCAATTGTGACTGCTCTAAACAATATCTATGAGCAGACACATGCACCTGAAGCTCTAGGTATCAGTAAAGCCTTATGTAGGCCCTCAACTTTAGTGGCCATATACCTCCTTGATTATGTTCTGCCACAAGTGGCGAAGTTGAGCAGAGCTCTCCAGACTGAGAGAATAGACTTGACAGCTATCACCCCTCTTGTTGATGCCACTCTCAATACACTTGATGATGCCATGTTACCTGCTGCTAACTGGGTATTAGAACTGATGGATGCAAAGAATGAGATCGAAGAAGTCACTGACATCACGTTAACCACGGAAAGCATTGCTACATTCCAAGGACAAGTGGCTGAACCGTTTATCAGGATGCTGAAGGCAAACATATCCAGCAGATTTATTTCACAAGATATTGTCTCCTCATTTGGCATCTTTGATCCGAAGAAAGTGCCAGCTGCTGACTCTTCTGACTTCCATACATATGGTGAGGACTTAATAGATGTACTATTAGCTCACTATGGTGCAGAGCTGCCTGCTAAGACTGCTGGTGGAGATGAATACACCAAAGAAGCTCTTATTTCCCGCGAAACCCGAGAGGAGTGGAAAACATTTCGAAGCTACTTATCGAAGAAGCCGAAAGGTAACCTGCACTTGCAGTTGAAAGAGCTCACCACAAGTGATATGCTTAGTGAAATTTTTCCAAACATTAGCACCCTGGCAAACATATGTCTATCTATCCCTGTCAGCACTGCTTCAGTGGAAAGGAGCTTCTCCAAAATGAAACTAATTAAAACACGAATTCGAAATCGAATTGGGCAATCACAATTATCCTATTTGATGAAAATAGCCATGGAGACACCCGAGACGCTCTCATCTACACAATTAAATGACATTATTACAGTATGGAACAAAAAACCTAGACGAATTGCTGTGTGAATATTGTTTATTATTAATTTGGTTTACATTTTTCTCTTAATAAATATCGGTTCTTTCAAAAGGGTGGGGGGCACTTAGAATCCAAGGGGGGGCATTTAGAACCCAAGGGGGGGCAAATGCCCCCTTTCGCCCCCCCCTAAATGAAACCCTGCTATGGATTACGTACTAATGGCTAATAACATTACTGCATAATGATCTTGGAAGTGAGCAATTATAGAACTACACTGCTGGAATTTCAGTGTTTATGCCACACCTCACTGGGCCATTTCACACAGTCTAAATACTCATGTGTTGTCTCGTCAATACAGTGGTATTGGAATGTGTCAGATACAATTTGCTTGTACATGTGCAGCCTCAAACTACCAATACACTTATATGATATCAAATATAGATGAAATCATGGAGGTTTCTTCCTCCTACAATTTGGTTTGTTTTTCTTTTGTGGTCAATTTGTGTGTGTGTTGATAAGCTAAGTTTTAGAGCAAATATTTCAAGTAATTTCAGAGCTTGAGGTATGTTGCATATCAAATACTTTTTCTAGACAAGATTCTTATGTAAGAACATGACACTTGTTGCTGCCCCCACACAATCATGCATAGTCATGTTAACTATTAATTTTTCCTATTTTCCTTTGTTATTTGCATTTAGGAATTCATTAAAGTTGCAGGGTCCAAATATTTGCATTTACCCTCCAAAATCCTCTAAATTATGTGTGTGTGATAGCTGAGAAGTGTTGTGTTTCTTATGTATCATTAGACTTTGTGACTATATTTTGTTCCGACTTGTACAGAGGGCCAATATCTCTGTTGTGGATCACCACTCCACCACAGAGAGCTTTATTACTCACATGAAGTCAGAGACACAAGTGAGAGGTGGCTGTCCTGCAGACTGGGTGTGGATTGTTCCGCCAATATCCGGCTCTGTTACGCCAGTCTTTCATCAGGTATGCATATGCCACACATAAGGACACTCAAGGTCATAGTCCACAATGCTCCCACTCCATATCTTGTTTGTCTGCAAGACAACACCCTGGGAAAATTTGATGCTTTTTGTTGGACAAATTATATAGCATAGAAAACATGTCTTGTGTCCTTGTAAATTACGTGTGGTGGAAGTGATCGACCATAGGTGGGTGTGCTGCAATTTCTAATGGAAGTTGCCAAATACCATTACAATGATTCATTCTGTGTCAGTGAAGATGTGGATAGTGATGTGGGAATGAGGAGAGGGTTGTAGTGATTTGTGAATGAGGAGAGGGTTGTAGTGATGTGTGAATGAGGGAGGGTTGTATTGATGTGTGAATGAGGAGAGTGTTGTAGTGATATGGGAATGAGGAGAGGGTTGTAGTGATGTGTGAATGAGGAGAGGGTTGTAGTGATGTGTGAATGAGGGAGGGTTGTAGTGATGTGTGAATGAGGAGAGTGTTGTAGTGATGTGTGAATGAGGAGAGGGTTGTAGTGATGTGTGAATGAGGAGAGGGTTGTAGTGATGTGGGAATGAGGGGAGGGTTGTAGTGATGTGTGAATGAGGAGAGGGTTGTAGTGATGTGTGAGTGAGGGAGGGTTGTAGTGATGTGTGATTGAGGAGAGGGTTGTAGTGATGTGTGAATGAGGGAGGGTTGTAGTGATGTGTGAATGAGGGAGGGTTGTAGTGATATGGGAATGAGGAGAGGGTTGTAGTGATGTGTGAATGAGGAGAGGGTTGTAGTGATATGGGAATGAGGGAGGGTTGTAGTGATGTGGGAATGAGGGAGGGTTGTAGTGATGTGGGAATGAGGAGAGGGTTGTAGTGATATGAGAATGAGGAGAGGGTTGTAGTGATGTGTGAGTGAGGAGAGGGTTGTAGTGATGTGTCAATGAGGGAGGGTTGTAGTGATGTGTGAATGAGGGAGGGTTGTAGTGATGTGGGAATGAGGGAGGGTTGTAGTGATGTGGGAATGAGGGAGGGTTGTAGTGATGTGGGAATGAGGGGAGGGTTGTAGTGATGTGGGCCGAATGAGGCCGGACGAGGTTGTAGTGATGTGGGAATGAGGGAGGGTTGTTGTAGTTAGTGATGTGGGAAGGAGGAGAGGGTTGTAGTGATGTGGGAATGAGGGGAGGGTTGTAGTGATGTGTGAATGAGGAGAGGGTTGTAGTGATGTGTGAATGAGGGAGGGTTGTAGTGGTGTGTGAATGAGGAGAGGGTTGTAGTGATGTGTGAATGAGGGAGGGTTGTAGTGATGTGGGAATGAGGGAGAGGGTTGTAGTGATGTGTGAATGAGGAGAGGGTTGTAGTGATGTGTGAATGAGGAGAGGGTTGTAGTGATGTGTGAATGAGGAGAGGGTTGTAGTGATGTGTGAATGAGGAGAGGGTTGTAGTGATGTGTGAATGAGGGAGGGTTGTAGTGATGTGGGAATGAGGAGAGGGTTGTAGTGATGTGGGAATGAGGAGAGGGTTGTAGTGATGTGGGAATGAGGGAGGGTTGTAGTGATGTGGGAATGAGGAGAGGGTTGTAGTGATGTGGGAATGAGGGGAGGGTTGTAGAGGCCTGGATGCCAATTTATCATATGTGGGCGTGGCCAGCCAGCCCACTTGAAGATGTGAACGAACTATGAAAATATGTGTGTGTGCATGTATTCAGAACTTATGTGTGTACATATCAGTCAGTTAGATATATTTTCATAGTTATATTTAGTATCAGTCAGTTAGTTATATTTAGTTGTTGTTCAGTAGTGGTTACCGAGTTTATTTGTTGATTGTATGAATGGCAGGAGGACTGCAGTGCTTGGTGTGTGTATTGTTAGGCGTGGTTTCATGTGTGTATTTAAACTAGTAGTCATTCCTGTCATCTTTAGTTGGTTGTACCTGTAATACGTTGCTGGTGCTATCTCTTTAAATTAAAATACGTTTTAATGCTTCTTATCCTAACCTACGGGGAGGCTACTAGCTACTTGCTGGGAAGTGAGAGAGAAGGCCGGGATTCTGGTGGCGGCGTTACTTTCGCTGTTTCCAGGTGCGAGCATAATCAACTGGTGTGTGAGACATCTACCCGACCCATTAGCCCACATCATATATGCTAATACTATATTTTCTATAGCAATTGTATTTTACAATATCAGCAATTTTATGTTATTGAAAGAATGTTATTTTTAAAGAATGGTATTGTATATACATTATATTGATTGATAATGCAGTCTTTTTGAAGTCCTTGAATTGATAGTACAACATAGTTCCTGTGTCTTTGATCTGTAGGCATATTCAATGAAAAGAAAAGATTTTATTGCATACTTATTATTATAGTTATTATCTTTGTTGTTTTATTTTTGTTGTTATTATTAAAGTCACATGTAGCATGTGCCTAAAAGGTTAAATGAAAGTTGCTACAATATTTGGGCAAGGATGAAACATTTAAAGGAATGGTATTTGTTGCAGGAGATGTTGTTGTATCATTTATCTCCGTCTTATGAGTACCAGCATGATCCTTGGAAGTACCATATCTGGTCCTTTAAGCGGGAGAGAACTGGTTCCTTTCAAGGTCCTCATCGGTTCAAGAAACTGGCCAAGTAAGATTTTTATTTTTTTATTTTAGCTTGATTCTTTCTATTTTTGGGGGGTAACTATTACAGCTCCCAATAGACTCCCCTAGATTCCTAGTTCGCAAACTGAACAGTGACACTTTGTTAGAATAGATTTAGTCTATTAAGTTGCTATCAGTGTTACCATGCAAGGTGTTGCCATAGTCTCAGTTCTATATTTAGCATGAGTGCTGTTGCTATAGTAGTTGCTAGTGTAGAAGTGCAGTATCTGGATGTATGGCTGCCATTCCTATGTGTGTGTGTGCCATTGTCCCTCAAAGTAGTTTTAATTTAAAATATATACTAAAACTGGATAGCAGGTCTTTTGTAGTATCTGAGGAATTTGGTATTTTGACTAAATTCATGGTTGCTGAATGGTCCTGTTGAAAACTCTTACAAGTTATTCATGACATGAGATCAAAGACAATAATGTTTCTTTGCTGTACCCTCTCTTAAGTTGGTAGATATTCATAATACTAGGCCTTGAATTTAACATGCGGTTTTCCAACCTCATTTCACTTTATCATATATTTTTTACTTCGTTGTGCCCATGTTAGCCAATGTACATAAGAAAGGCTTGAGTCAAGGAATGAATTATCAACTCTTGAACTAATAAAAAAAATTAAAAAAAACTGCCGATAATTGAGAAAGCTACAAGAGCACTTGTTGTCAACTTTTAGCTGCTTCAATTTTAATTAAACCCAAGTATGTATAATGCCTCTTTGTTCTTAATATGTTACGGTGTAATAGACTATAACATATTTTTTTCCCCTTTGGTAACTCAGCAGTTAGGTATTGTTGCATATGTGACTACCTGTTTACACTTTAATTTGTTTGCTTGTTCTTTAGACTATGCACATAATAGTAGTAAAGTGTCCAGTAACACCATCAATTGTCCCATGGGACCACAGAAAAATATTGTGGGACACAGACACACCCGTATAAGTAGGTGGAGCCTCCTAGAAATACCCATGGACAATTGACAGCAATTATAATATAAGACTAGACAGCACACTTAATTATAAGGACAAGCTACACATTTATTAATACCAGTGCTGAAGGGCTTTGGCATTTTGTGAATTGAAACTGTAATTAGTCAATGATTACACTACCGAGTGTTGAATTGTCACGAATGTGGTACTTTACCTTGTCTGTGATGTATTGATCTATTTAACTGTTCCATTTATTTCATTTTAGATTGGTGGGCATCAATGCTCTCATGTATCGGAAGGTGTACCAGAAGAGAATAAAGGCTACCATCCTTTTTGCAACTGAGACGGGACGTTCTCGGAATTATGCTAATGTTGTGAAGGATGTTTTTGGTCGAGTATTTGCTGCCAGTGCTTATTGCATGGAAGAATATGACAGGAGCAAACTGGAGCACGAGCAGCTTCTAATTATAGTCACCAGCACTTTTGGCAGTGGAGATCCTCCAGCCAATGGAGAAGTATGCATCTATATTATATTATTATTACTATTGTTTTATTAATGTTATGGTTATTTTTTTTTATTATGTAGTCTTTTGGTCGTTATATGTTGGACTTGCGGAATGGGTCAGTGGCACCACCTGGTGTTCCAGCAGCTCCCACTCCACGCTCTCACCGCATGAGTACCATTGTAGCTCCTACTGCCGCCATGTTGGATGCTAGCAAGAAAAGCATGGACAGACCCCTTACTCAAGTCAAGTATGTATTGTAGAAAATGTGGGGGGAGATGAGAGAGAGAGAACCAAGTACAGCATATGGGAAAACATCTTTACACGTGCTTACAACACGAGGTCATATGTGGCGAGCCCCTAGTGTGTTCTATCCCATGTATTAATGTTGTAATTAGAATTTTTCTCTTGAGATGCCATGGCAACCATCATTGTACTGTCTACTTAGCTCATTCTATCTACCATACCAGCAATTGATATGTTTTTACTAAAACGGTTCTTAAAGCAACTATTTAATATGGTGGTGTAGGTATGCGGTGTTTGGGCTAGGATCTAGAGCTTATCCTAACTTCTGCACATTTGCTCACACTTGTGATAACTTGCTGAAGGACTTGGGGGCGGAGATGATTCTCCAATGTGGGGAAGGAGATGAAATGTGTGGTCAAGAGGAAAGCTTTCAGGTAATTTTATTAACCATACCTATGTTCACATCATTTTAGCAATGTTTATAAGCGAGTTGGTCTTTTTTTAATTTTTTTTTATTGGGGATGTGCAGATGTGGCTGCAGAGCTGCTATATGAAGGCTTGTGAAGTGTATAGCATTGATCCTGAGAAGACAGAGGGAGACTTGGAAGGTTACAAGTCAGGATACAGCAAAGAAGACTACAGAATTCAGACTTACCATAAGCCTAAGGAAGATCTAGATGTGTGTACCAGACTCAAAGCTGTGCATTCCAAGAACATCCAGCCCTTCACTATTCAGTCTCGCACAAAATTGCAATCACCTTCTTCAGAGTAAGTAAGGTGGTTTATGACTTCTGCATTATTCTGGAATGTGTGCATTCCTACAATCCACGTTTGGTTGCTGATTTCCTGTGCTTATGTTATCTAATGATAATTACCTGGTGTGTGGTTTAAATACTGCGTTCTTTGTGTGTCATGGGAGTTCAAAGCCGCACGTATGATATATGCAAGTTTGTTTGGAGCTGGGCTAACATTACATTTATTTATTGCCATGAATGTTTAATAACACTGGTTGAATAGGTATTCTCTTATGTTCTGCCATGCCTTAATTTCATAGTGTTCCGTGCTCTACAATCGACATGTCTTTCCAATGTACATGCTTAGCTGTGCAGTTCAATATGAGCTAAGCTCCCAAGTTAACTAGCTTTGATCCTATTCAATGCTGCTTGGATAAGAAAAAAAAATTATACCTGTTTTTGATAAAAACTATTTCTTGTTATTCTATTTGTAGTCGTTCCACAATTCTTGTGGTGCTGTCATCTGTCAACAAGAATGTCCAATATGAACCTGGTGACCATATCGCTATCTACCCTCAGAACAGTGCCAAGCTTGTCAACGATCTTATTGATGTTTTGAATCTTCAAACTGATCCTGACGAACCAATCTATGTAGAGTCTAGGCGTGTATCACAAGCAAAAGAAAGGTGGGTGGAAGAGAGGAGGATGCCTGTTCCAGTAACGCTCCGTGAGGCTCTTACCTACTACCTGGATATCGCCAATCCTCCTTCTCCTCAGTTCATAAAGCTCCTGGCCAAGCAAGCATCTCGATCTACTGAGCAAGAGGAATTGAATGAGCTGGCTAAGGGTGGGGACAAATATGAGGATTGGAAATATGACCGCTTTCCTAATCTCTGTGATGTCTTCAATCAGTTTCACTCTCTCAAAGTTGATGCAACTTTGTTGTTGCAGCAGTTACCTCTGCTCCAATGTGTGAGTTTCCTTCAACTGTTAGTCTTATATTAGAAATGTAATTATTAATGTTTCTGTAGCTTTTTAAATTATTTTTCAACCCTTTTGTTTGTACCATGTAGCGATTTTATTCCATCAGTTCCTCTCCAAAGATGTATCCTAATGAGGTACATGCAACTGTGGCCATTGTGTCCTTCAAGAAGAGAAGTAAGCTATCAATCTATTGATGGTATTCAATGGTCATTGAATTGGTTTCTCTTTCAGATGGAGTAGGTCCTTGGCACAATGGCGTTTGTTCCACATGGTTGAACCGTGTTGAGATTGGTAGCACCATCCCATGCGTCATCAGACAAGCACATGCTTTTCACTTGCCAGAGGACCCTCGAGCTCCAATCATTATGATCGGTCCTGGAACTGGAATTGCTCCATACCGGTCCTTCTGGCAGCACAGATGGTTCATCAAGAATCAGGCCCTAAGGCTACAGCTCAGCCAGCCAAGTTTGATGAGCCCCAAAAAGGTATGTGCATATTGATGTAGTCCCCAAAAATAATTATATTACATTAGAGTTAGGGAGTAGTACAGCATGATAATGAATTGAGTCTTTCTTTGTTAAATAAAAATTTAGTACCAACTTGTAGACTTCCCTCATGTAGCAATTTGTACTTATTCATCAAGCTGTGACTGACTCATAATAAAAGCCAGTTATTTGAACATGATTTGTAAATGGTGGGGAACAAGTGCACTGGTTTCTATGGCAACATTCCCACTGAGTACACCATCTTGCCTTGAACAAAAGGTACCATTACGTTCTTTCTTCAAAAATATTTTGTTGTTGTTAAAAAATTAAATTGATGGCATAATTATTACAGAATTTGTTTTAAAAGCTTTATTACTATTCAATTTTAGCATGGACATATGTATATGCTAAAACTAAAAGTTCTACTCACTTTGAATAGCCTACACACTGAGTATTAGATAGTTCGGTGTATGTACAATTACTGAAATCGTTAATTGCTTAACTTTTCAGCCTGCTCAAGCTCAGTTGAACACTGGAGCTGAGCAAGATCCAGGAGGAAGACGACGGAGAAAAACTGCGTATGTCCCTCCAAACTTGAGTCTCTTGCAAGCTCCTAAAGAAAACCAGGACAGCACAGATGGCCTGGGGACTGAGGACTCTAAACAAGAGGGAGTCCCTATGAGGCGCTCTTTGTCAGACACAGACCAGAATGAGGAACTGGCTAAAGTAATTGCCTCCAAGCAGAAGAACCTGGGAGACATGACCTTGTACTTTGGGTGCAGACGTCATGACTTGGACCATATCTATAAAGATGAACTGGTCAAGGCCAAAGTTTTTGGAGCACTAAATGAGGTTCATGTTGCCTTTTCCAGGGAACCTGGCAAACCAAAAGTGAGGAGTTATGAATGGTTTGTAATTGTGTTTGTATACGCACTTTATGATCGAGTGTCTGTAGCTAATAAACAGATACTGTGCATGGATACTCACTATAAAATGTAACTGGCATGTTCATTAAAATTAAGCAACAACACAACATTTGTAAGAATTAAGGTAGCAACACACATAATAAAGATTCAGGTAAATGACAGATGTGACTATTCTTAGTTTATGAGCTCAGATGCAAATACGATTAAACTTTAAACCCGAACTAGTTATGTGCAGCATTTTGATGAAGCTTGATAAAGCTTCCCTCTATTTAGACTGAATGTGGTATTATTAAAAACACTGAAAACCATACAATTTGCTTCCATAGATTTTATATGCAAACTATTGGATTTCAATTAAATTTCATGAATGATTTGAGAGCCACTTGCTAGACAAGCAGGAAAAAAATTGGATACTACATACAATTTCAAGGTTTCAGCTGTCAAACAAGTAAACTAAGAAGATGCCATGAAGCCTTTCAGAAATTCTCTGTGTAGGAATTCATCGCATGAGTGTCTTTTGCTAGTCTTAAAAACGTGAATGTATTCATGCTTTAGAACTGTTATTGCAGAGATTTGACTCATACATGAAGCTTATTAAGAATTTAAGGTGAGACATGATGGCTAGGTCAGTAGATTGACAAGCTAATCTCACACTGTTATAATGGTTACTTATTCACCTGTTAGAATTATACAAACTTATGTATATGATGACCTATATAAATTTTAAGACACTATATTTTATAACATAAATAGAAAATTAATTTCAGAATTTAAAAACATTTTTATGTGTGTTTGTTCTCCATCTTGTTTATGTAGACTTACGTCCAGAACTTACTAAAGGGAAATGCCGACAAGATTGTCAGGCAATTGATGGAGGAGCGGGGACATGTGTACGTCTGTGGGGACATCTCAATGGCGGCAGATGTTAGCAGAACCCTCCAGAGCATTTTTGAAGAGAATGCTGCAATGTCCAATGAAGAAGCCCGATGCTTGATTGAATCTCTAAAGGACCGTGGCTTCTACCATGAAGACATTTTTGGAGTGACTTTGAAGCATCAAGAAGTCACCAAGCGAGTTAGGACAGCTGCCAAAAAGTAAGGATGCAGTACTATGTCTTCTCCACTTATCATTAATCAAATAATATTTATAATATTTATTTAGAAATTGGCGTATTCTTGTCACTGCTGAAAACTCTGGTCATCCATTGCAGAGTCCAATGACTCCTAGTCTTCGTATGCCGAGTCCTGCACCAATTCCCAGAAGGGTAAGATAATAAAGTTGTGTGGGCCTGACAACCAGATGTAGGGGTAGACTGTGGGCGGTTGGGCAATACATTTCAAGCATTAGGCAGCCATTTTATGTGGCTTGTGATTGTGGTGGCGCGTGCATATGTGATATGGGCTGGAATTCCTAATATAGAGATGAAGAGGTCTGCTGTCCAGTAAAAGGGGGGCCATTCTCTTTGTAGAGTTGAGTTTAAGGTGGCCCAGTCAAACTGGAGGCAGGCAACCAGACAGACAATTAAATCCATGTTTGCTCAGATTTTCACAAAGAGGCCATCACATGACCAGATAGTGTGGAAGGGACAATTGCAATATTCACATAGATGGCTAGCCAGAATTGTCGGTTCATAATCTGCACCTACTTACGTACTTGAAACCGTGTGTGGCTCTATTGTTTAAAGGATGTGAATATTGACTGACTTTATGACCATATTCGTAGTGTGGTAATGGTTCGTGAATTTGCCCAACAGCTGTGTTAATGAATTCACTGCCATTTACGGTCTAAGAGGGGAAAGTTAACGACATTTAATAGGCTTAAGAGTGGGAGCTGGTTGGGCAGTCGGAAGCCACACAACATCAAACCTGAAGGAATGTGCCGAGTGCCTACTATCACATTCATTCATTTTTTTTTTTTTTTTTTTAACATGAAACAGTTCCAAGGGCAGACTGATCCATCTAACAATTACGATACATCCACTCTGCCTTCATCACTGCGGTCTGGAGGACGCTCACATAGCAAGCGACCCACTGTCACTGTCCTTGTACCTTCTGCCACCACTCCTCCCGATGGCAAATTAAAGACATTTGACAGAAAGTAGGTTAATTTTAGCTGTTATGGTGGTGTGTAACATTAGTTTTCTCTCAGTGTGTATGTGGGAGATTAAAACATTTTTGACAATAATTGGCTAACAATATAGGTGGCTGTAATTGTCTTTAAGACATTTTATTTCGACACAGTAAAGCAAAATGTCAGTCATGTTAATTCAGCTTTGTGGGCGACAAGTATTCAATTCAGTTAAGCCCCACCCAGTAGTGTATGTTTTTATAATGTATTGTGAAGTTGATATTCTTTCCTCCCATTACCCAATGGTCTGCCAACATAATTCATACACTTGGACCCTCAATAGTTGTTTTTACCTTTACTGAGGGCAGGGGAGGAATGTCATATTAACCATGGATGGAATAGTGTGATTAAAGCATCCCATCCCCCCCCCCCCTTTTTTTTTGAATGGTTGCAAGAGGCAATCTCTATATTTTAGGCTTGTAAATCCTTACATGTTGTTCTAAGAGACTGGGTGAGGGTAATACAAGAATTCTGTCACTTTCCACTGTTTAAAAAAAATCAAAAAAAAAAATCATTAAAAATGTCTCATGGCCTCCTTTAAAAAGTGTATTGTGGATATTTCTGTGTGTACAGAGAAAGCTCTCCTTCTCCCAAAGCACGCAAGCACGGCAAGACGTCTTTACAGAGTGGCATGTCCATCAATGACTCTGACATGATGTCTTCTAGCATGAGACTGATCACACTTGAGGAGCCACAGAGTACCATTCTAGAACCTCTGAGAGAAGTCAGTGAGAGTAACCTGGAGACTCCAACACCTACTGACTCAAAGAAAGCTTCTTTTACTACCATTCCCGCTATTGATATCCATTCTCCCACACGCTCAGAGACAAGAAGAGAATCAAGAAGTCGCAAGCAACCTGCAACAATGTCTCCACCAGTGATAGAAGCACCCAATACCACTTCTGCATCATCTCAACCTCCTCTTGCCACTCCCCCAGCTGCAACTCCTCCAACCGCTTCTACTCATGAAGCAAGTCAGCCACCACCTGAATCAGAATCAGAAAAACCAGTTATGAGGAATACTTCTGAAGAAAAGAAGAAGCTTCGCAGGATTCGCACCAATTCCAGAGTGGAGACAGTTCTTTAGCTGTTAATCATCTTTTGTAATTAACGTTTCCCTCCCGTAATTCCATCACAATTTATTTTCCATCCCATCCCATCACAACCTAGATACTATTATATATTTACTTGCAGACCTGCATGAATTAAATTATTAGAGTTCCACTGATGATGTTTACCAACTTATTATTTCCTGTAATGTACTGACACTTACTGGACTTTATTCTGAAGTACATGTATATATTATTACATTTTTATTGGATGTAGATTGGTTACTCTCGTGTATACTATTGTAAATATTTTTCTTAATATTAACAGCAATAGGTAATTGAAATATGTAAATATAAATGCTGAGCTGATTAAATTATATTTAACTTTTTTCCAGTTCCTTTAATAAAGTAGCCAGTTCTAAAATAGATTTGTCCAGTTTGAATGAGCCACTATCCTGAAAGGAATTAATAATAATATGTTTAAAAACAGATAGGTTGATCTGAAATCTCAGCACTGAGTTCCAGTCATTTCCATATCCTCAGAAAAACTCCTGATATTAAGGGGTGGAGTGGGACCATAAATGTACAATGTTTTTATGCTCTCTTTACAGCAATTTGAACACGCTAGTTTGTGAAAGCAAGGAGTCTGCTTGATTTATACAATCCACATTTCATGCTACAACATTACAGATATATTATGTATCAAATAAACTCACTTTCACTGGATTTTGGTTATCTTCTTCATTTTTAGGATAATTAGGATCCATATTGTCGATTTGTTTGATCCAATCCTTATTCTCTTCTCGTTCATCCTTTACCAAATCAACTGAAGATTTTTCAACAGCCTCCCTCTCCTCATCCTGTTTCTCACTCATAATATTTCCAAACTTGTTAGGCTTCCAACACTCAACTTTTGCCAAAGAGTAGGATTCAAACAAAGATGTTACGTTAGAAGGAAGACCTTTCACTTTTGGAGCAAAAACTCTACATATAACACCAATTGATACTGTTATGTCCACACCCAAAGCCATAAAGATGTGTGGCTGCCATGGTTGTATCCTCCCACATGGTATTTCAGGGTTGTCGTGTCTTTGTAATAGAATCTCTGATGAAATAAACATCAGCGTCATGGATACCACATGCTGTAATTGGTAGTATTATTGTGACATTCAGTCTATTGGTTTTAAGCCACATAATTGACTTACTTCAGAACTTACAAGTAGAAAAGAAATTTTGTATGAATTGAAATGTAGTTGGCGAGTGATGGGTAACATAATTGAAAATCAGGGATATTAGTTTGTTTGTTTGTATATATGTGGATGTATGGATGTAAGTCATTTGTACTTTGAACCTCGCAGATTGGTGTTAGCTAGGTGGCAACTCCGTCCCAAACTTCACTGAACAGAATCCCCTGATTTATCTATCTTTACCCGAAACATTTGAATTGTTTACCGCTTTTAATTCTCTTTTGCAGGTGCAGATAACTTACTAACTTACCAGAGTTCATTTTTTATTTGAATGAGTGGCGGTGGTAAATTAATACGCTATTTGTCATAGTTATATGCAAAAGCAGCAATGTTGTTCCTTATTTGAAATTCATTGTACAATAGTCTAATCATGAAGGTTGTAAGTCTTGTGTTGGTACATCTAGTGAACAAGTGTGTGTGTGTGTGTGTGTGTGTGTGTGTGTGTGAAAGTGTTGTGTGTTACAGCTACTGCTAGCTAAAGAATAGCACAAAGTAAACGTTAACAAATAAATAAATTTATTAGCTGCCTTTACACAGGTTTTCGAGCTACTATAGCAATAAGCATATCTTAATATAGGGATCAAACCTGTGCAGTAATTCCTTAGAAATGTCTGCAAGTCAACAGTTGCGGGGAATGGTTACTATGGCATGAAACCCCTTTATCATATATATGTAATTTAAAAACTCGACCGTTTTGGTAGTTTAATGTAACCTAACTAGGGAGACTCACTCGCCACTTGTGCTCAAGCACACCACTAGTTGTAGTGATTATATAGTTATAGTTAATATCATTATTATTATTATTATTATTGTTTATTATGAGCCTTCTCATTCTATTTGTAGCAATGTATTTTCTCAGAATTAAGTTAACTTTCAATCCCAATCAAGTATGCACACAAATGCTTGGACTCTAATATAAGATCTGAACTTGTATGCTTACTTACATAGAGTCATTTTCATCCTCAGGGTATACTATATGTGGGTATTTGCCTTTCTTTATAGAGGGCGGGACAGGAGGTGGTGGGAGCGGTGGATACTTTTCCACTACTTCCAGCCAAACTGGTTTCTCTTTAATAACACCAGTTTCCAGGAGCTGTTGTGTCCTGAAATACAGGGTACCATATTGGTAAAGCACATCTCAGAAAATTCTAAATGTGACTCAAATTCTCAAACAAATCACAAGAAAGAAATGGTGATACTAAATTTTACATGAATAATTTAAAAAAATTTAACCTTGGACACTGTTGGAAGTTTTAAAGGTTGATAAAACTAGGCTAAAAATGGTAAGAATCGTCACTTACTGCCATTTTGGAGACACTATTCTTTACCTTGTAATAATAGTAGAAGCCAAAATAACTCTTCCTCTTAATCTAGAAGCCATTGTTACAGAATTCTCTTAGGATATAGCTGCCGATATGGCAAGTTGAACAAAATGTATGCGAGAAGACCCCTTACCATTTAGCCGTTCAATTCAGATAGTCTCGCAATCAATTGACATAAGTAGCTACGCGTAAATGGTTCGATGGACACCAATGCGTCTTCATTAAAGTTCATTAAGCTACACCTGCATATATCAGTGCTTGTGGTCTTAATTATTGCGGTATTAAAAAACATAACGATGAACAATACAATGATGACCAAAAGTGACATAAAAATGTATTCTTGACGGTATCAAACCATGTATTTTATGATTTCTTTGACAAAATAATAGAAGTCCCCTGGATCAGTAGCATTGTTCTGCTCAGAAACAACCTACAAAACATAAAAAAATTAAGAACTGGTAGCTACTAACGCTACACAACACTGGCTAGACATTATTGCATGAATAAGTTCAAAATCGTTGGCTTATACTTGTGAGGAAAAAAAAAAAAAAGCATGAAATAAATCATGCCACAATCAATTAAATCCAATTGGTTACTGACACGTGCTATAGCAATTGCTGGAATCGTAGAGATCTTTGATGCATAATGAAGATTAGCTGCATCTGGACAGTGCACACTTGACCCCTGCACTCCAGCATATCTGGTAGCTTGCCGAGTACATACCTCCTAAAAGGAATGAAATTATAGAGCAACAAACATTAACTCTTAGTGTCCCAACTAATACTAACATGACAGTTACTTCACATTATTTATAGTCTCATGATCTAATTTTTTTTTTGTCTTTTTGAAGTGGCCAGTGGTAGAAATTATCAATTTAGTGAGCTAGAACTATTCAATTTTCACACACAAAAAAAGTCAGTATACAGTAGTTTACAAGCCCTGAAGCTGCTCAAGTCAGAAACCACACAAATATAAGTAAATTGTAATTGGGAGACTTAAGTTAAAAAATTCTCATGGCACTAAAGAAAACTAATACTATGTGCTTTATAAGTCAATAATACACTTGCACTTACTACTCTTGAGAGATAATCCTTTGCTTTTTTACTTTGATCAGAATTTTTCTGAAGCTGCAACAGCCGAGTAACATGCCTGACCTCCGCTGTCTTGTCATATCGCGATTGCGAGAAAGAAGACGACAAAAAGACATGTTCTCTATCAGTAGCTTCCTCTTCCTCACTCAGTACACATTCAGTTATGCACACAATCAGAGATGGACAAGGATCATACTGGGCTAACAGAAGGTTGTACTTTCTACCTGGAGCTTTTGGCTTTGTCTTCTCTTCTGAATATGCTACATGGACGTCAAAACTGTCTGAGCTGGATTCCTATACCAACAAAGATAAATGAATTTTTGTCTCCTGTTGTAGATAAGTAGTAGAGACTTACTGTAACAATGAATCCACTTTTATGACCATCTTGGGGATTTTGCAGTAGAGACTTGCAACAATCGAACTTTTCTTTATTGGTTACTAAGCACAAAACTACTGGTTTGCCAGGACTAATATTTCTTGGAATTAGCTTGACTTCAGATTTATCTGCAAACACAGTTTCTTTATAATAATAATTATATTTCTTCTTGCTTGAAAGTATGATAATTATGAGATAATTAATGAGCAGGCTAATTTATTTTCAAGAGCCAGAGGCAAGTGAAAAAGCCAGAGAGTTTTATTTTATGCCAGATATATCTTCACTGCAGTAATTTGTGCTGGGGTTGGTAACTCAGCTTGTAAAGTTAGTTATAACACTCTGAGTATATTCAAGGGGCTCCTCACACTTCCAGCTGATAAGACCTGGTTGGATCTGTAAACACCCTCTCTCTCCCCCCCTCCTCCCCTTGTGCAGTTTATATTATAAAAATAAACTTCATGGCTTTCTTATAATTAGTTCCAATATTTACAAACGAGAGCATCACATTAGAGTAAAAATCTGTGTAATGACAGACTAAAATTATGACATCCCTCAAGTAAATGTGTGCTGCATGTTATGTAAAAGGTATAATAGGGAAGAGAGGGCAGAAGTAGATACACACATACATACCCCATGTCAGAGTTTGGCTGCTAAACATCCACCATGCTTCTAAACATCCACCATGCTTCTACAGTGTTCTAAACCAGATTGCTTAGGAAGCTGCAAGTGCACACATGTATGTCTATGCTACTGACCTTGTAGTGGATCCACAAGTCCTACTTCAAACAAGCGAGGAAAGAAATTGTACGCCTGCGTTATTTCTGTGTGAGTATTCTTAAAAGTTAACGCTCTGGTGAATTTAATAAATCTGTCTAATAACCCACTTTGCAAAACTTCTTTTATCACTCTACGAAAACGTTCTTCTGTACCATATTGTTGATCTTCTTCAGCCCATTTTTTTTTGTCTTGATCTGAGAGTATACCCATGTAGACGAAAGGAACTAAAGTTTTTTTCACCATAGCAAATAATTCATCTTCATATTTCTCAGTAGATGCTATGTATTCCTTCAACAACTCATCCTTTCCGTACAGCTTGCTACAAAACGCCATTGCAGTCTTTACAATAACACCTAGATCTAGTAGGCAATATAAGACTACATAACACGCAAGGTTATCTTGTTTATTCTGGCGACACCGTACCTTAACTATTGAAAGAGTGGTGGGGGCGTAAACAGCCACGTTTGGTCCTTGCTGGTTCCTCTCACTCTTGTCTGGAAATGGAAGACCGAGTTAAACTGGTGGTGCATGGCAGCAAGGGGTATTTCTTGGTAAAGAAGAATCAAAAATATTTTTCCTTGCCTTCTGGTGGAGTGCGACGAAACGAGGACTTTAAGGACGTTGCCTTCAAGATATTGAACAAGGTGAGTAGAGAATACGAATCCAGCAGCTCAAATTTCGCAGATATCAATTGCGTAAAAGGGGCGCAATCTTCAACTTGATTTCCCATGTGCTAGGTTCTTGGTACATTTGGTTCCATTGCTGGCATAGTGAGGATTCAGAGGGAATACAAAGATGAATCTGGTTCATCTGCTCTTTCAGTGGTGTTTCTAATGGAAGTAAGTGGAGACTGTGTACCTCTTCTAGATGTAGAGCAGAAATGGTTGGCAGAAAAAGAGCTATCTCGATCTCAATCAAATGTGGAACCTTTCACATGGAAGATTTTGGAAACAGTGGCAGAGAAACGCAAAAAGAAAGATGCGTTTTGTTCATGTGAAGTTTTAGAATGTGTTATTCCAGGTATAAAAGGCAAAACCTCTGACAAGTGGCAAGTAGGAGCCATGAAACCTCACGTCATGGAAACAACAGCTCTTGAAGAGCAGATGTTGAGTGCCTCTGGTTACGGTTCAAATGGTGAGTTCGACTTACTTTATTTAGCTTGTGTAGTAGTAGTAAAGTAAGGAGATGTTGTTTTTTCACTATGTAGAACTAAAACAGATTGAGGATCATTTTGTTCGCCATTGTGGCTCCCCAGAATCTTTTATGAACATGGAACAATTTTCAGGTCTTTTGATAGAGCTTGGATTTGTTCCTGAGCTTTGTCAGCAGTGTTACAGGTAAGTAAAGCAGGTGGTGGGTTTACTGTAAGTAATACTTGTGAGTATACACACAGTTCTGAATGCAGAACCTTACAAGTTCTAGTTTTAATGATATTTAATGTTACTTACCCATTATAAGTACATACTTATTATTTCTATTCTCAGTGGGAGGAGTTAGACTGTTCTCAGTGCGAGGAGTTAGACTGTTCTCAGTGGGAGGAGTTAGAAATAAAAATAATTAAATACTTCCAATGATTCAGTCATTCTCGGCTGAAGTAATTATAATAATAGCAATTTTTTGTCTTTTTAACACCCAATTGCTATTAATTAAATACTTGCTGTAAATTAGGTCCTTTTTGAAAATTATTTTTCTTTTGACATTAGGTTGATAATTCAACTAATATTGAGCTGCTTATTGGGTAGAGTAAGTTTAAAATATTGAGGAATTGTAGTCATTATAAATAATTTGCAATATGTTAGTACTCAATATAGTTTATTCAGAGGTGTTTAAATAGCCCCACTACTTTTGAAAGTGTAATAATATTCACAGTATTATGATATTGGAGGGTGTTAGTGCCAGTAAATGAGGAGGATGGCTACCTTAGTCAGTATCTACTATCTCAGAAATTCAATGCTGATAGAATTGCTATCAAATGAAGTGACTGCTTTGCCCACTGCAGAAGTTAACATGATTGTTGAATGAAAACGGATTTTTTTTATAAAAAAAATATGGATCTCTGACGTGATAAGTAGAACGTGGGATTGTGTCAGGTGTATTTGTTATCATACTGAAGTATTGTTGTATACATAGTAGTCAAAGCTTTATTTTAGTGGTTATTTTCAGTTTCAGTTTAAATATGTGCAGGACACAAGTTCATTTGTATTCTGTTGTGTATACTATGTACAGTGTGCATTCCTATCACATAGGCATACCATATTAGTGCCCACCTGATGGCAGTGTACCTTTCCTTAAATATGTACATTATTAGTTTGTTATTGGCAGCCATTTTGTTGTGTCTTGGACATAGCATGCTGTGAAGAGGCACAGCTGTGACGTTAGATTATTTCGTAAATTAGCCCTTAAATAATTTTTTTCCCTGGAGTCAGTGTGTTCACGTACCATAATGCTTAAGGTCCTGAACATATTTATTACCTAGTAGCTGATCCATTGCTATCTGACTTGTGTATGTTATTGATGAGCAAGACTCTAGCGAAATGTTTGATCTAGGTTATGAAGTTTGATAGTCCATGCAAAGAAATTCTATTGTAATTATTGTTTCATGAGGTATATTTTATGATACTTGTATTGCCTAATTAAATGAATAGTTGTGGCCCGACACATTCTATTTTCAGAGTTTCTTTACACCTTCTTGCCTTTTTTTTTTTTTGTTCACGAAGTTTTTAATGCAATTAATAAGTGAATAAATACTTATAAAAATACTGGTTATGATATCATATTGACTCCGTGAGATATATTAATTTTGTTGCTCCTTTTGCTGGACTAACTCGCTCACCACTAGGATGCTAGCTCATACATTGCTTGTGTTTCTCTTTGCTGTCATTTAGGGCACTGTTGTCTTCATCTGATGCCGAGGGACTATCCCTGAGGGATGTTCAGATTGGTCTGTGTTGTCTCGATCCCTCAACTGTCCATGGTGGTCTGAGTGCACAGTTTAGATGCCAGTTCATATTCCAGTTTTATAAAGGCAACAAAGAAAGACTGTTCTTTAAAGAATTCAGGTAAATGTGTCTTGGTAGTGCGTACATATGTGTGAGTGCTTAAATCTAGTGTTTGTTATAATGGTTATCTTTTAGGGACACCTTAGTTGTGATGATACTTTACCCCCCCCTCTCTCTTAATTGGCGAGCGAAGCGAGTGAGACACTCTCAGGGGTAACACAATTGAAAATCGGGGATGTTTGTTTGTTTATATATGTTTGGACGTACGTATGTCATTTTGTACTTTAATCGTCACTAAACAGTATCCTCCGGTTTAACGATCATTACCCGTATCATCCTAGAAATTGAATTGTTTACCGCTTTGAATTTTTTTGCGGGTGCAGTTTAAACTCAAAAACTTACTGGAGTTCCATTTCTATTCGAGTTAGTGGCGGTGGTAAGTTAATACACTATTTGTCATAGTTATAAGCCCTACTCACCAGCATTTACTTGAAAATTCATTGTCCACTAGACTTACCACGAAGGTAAGTCTTGTGTAAGTATGTTCAGTTATGTGAAAGTATTGTGCGTTACAACAATTACTAAGAATATCCCAAAGAAAAAGTTTAAAGAACGTGACTTGTTTTTTTATTTCAATTCAAACAGTTGTGGGAGTGGTTACTATGGCATTGAATGCCTTTACCGTATAATACATAGTTTTAAAAAAACTCTACTTTTTTTTTAGTAGCTTGAATGTTAGAAGTTAAAACCAAACATTTAACAATGGTGTAGTATTAGGCTCGCTCGCCATTTGTGATCAAGCACACCACTAGTTTATTAGTAACTTTATTAGCTGTCGAAATTATTTTAAATTGAAATACTGCCACGTGAAATTTGAAATTAAGGTACATCTTTTGCTTTCTCTATCTAGGCAATTGGTTAAAGACATCTACTCATTCAAGAAAATTCCAATTAGGGAGAAGGAGCTTGAGAAATCAGTGATGGACAACTGGAAGTATGTATTTGGTGAAGTGTGATGTGTGTTATTGTACTGCAATTGTATTGTATGGTGTGTACTACATTTGTTTTGCCTCAGGATATTTTTGGTTGAAGAGTCTCAAGGAATATCCTTGGACACATTTCTCAATGTTGTTGGACAATTAAAGTTCCGAGGTACTTCAGTTTTATTTAGACTTCCTCATGCTCCAGTGGAGCGTCAAAATGCACCAAAACGTGTTGGAAATGGTAAATGTGATATATTTTTAAATGCTTTATGACATTATACAATATTGTGTACATTCTGATATTAGGAAAAGCATCATCAATTGCAAAATCAGTTGAAATGAAACCCACAGATGGTTCTGAGCTAACTGAAGAAGAAATGGACACCTCTCCGAGTGTGTGTGTGACAACGCCTGATAGCTCTCAAGCCAATGGTTCTTTGCTGCAGGAATTCAATGCTTCAAACTCACTGAACTTCAGCAGAGCCACCACAAGTGAGACGTCAGCCATTGAAGAAATGCTTGCTTTGCCAGAGATGGAGTATAGCATTGCCACTCACTTTGTGAAGGTGAAGAGGAGTGGCACGTTGACGGATGTCACCACATTATGGGATTTAGTGGGCACAGATGCTGTGTCGGGAAGTCTAGATCACCTCCTGGACGTCAGACCGGGCTTTGAGAGACTGCCATCCATTAATGCTTTTGACAAGGTAACTCGGGTGTGGAATAGCTTTTGCACTAATTTTTGCTTTTTTGTTTTAAAAAAACCTAACTTTTAGTATCGGTACTAAAGCTATCTTGAGTGTAGCAAGTTTGTTGTGAGCATAGGAAATGTGACCAATAAGTTACCTCTCATTCTTTAAGAAAAGGTAAAGTATCATTATCTGGCTAAAATTTTAATCCTTTATTGGCGAGCGAGCGTGGCGAGCGAGACACTTACAGGGGTAACACAATTGAAAATCGGGGATGTTTGTTTATTTAATGTATGGACGTACGTATGTCATTTTGTACTTTGACCCTCCGTATTTTTGTGTTCACTCCGCGTTCGCCCTCGCCCCAAACTTCACTAAACAGAATCCTCCGGTTTAGCGACCATTACCCGTGTCACCTTAGAAATTGAATTGTTTACCGCTTTGAATTGTTTTGCGGGTGCAGTTAAAACTCAAAAACTTATGGGAGCTCCATTTCTATTCGAGTTAGTGGTAGTGGTAAGTTAATACGCTATTTGTCACAGTTATAAGCCCTACTCAACTGCTTTTAATTGAAAATTCATTGTCCACTAGACGAACCACGAAGGTAAGTCTTGCGTAGGTAAGTTCAGTTGTTTGAAAGTATTGTGCATTACAACTACTATTAAAAATATCACAAAGAAAACTTTAAACCCTTTGTGGGCTGGCTCAGGCACTCGGCTCAGACTAGCTCGCACCTGATGACAGCAAAGTAGTTGCTGCCACCAGAATCAAGGTCCTCTCTATCTACCCCGGCGAACCATTCACCAACCCCGCAGGTTAGGTTAAGAATAGATTTAAATTACTTTACGAAAGAGAAAATGCACACACAACGAATTGGGTGACATGAACCAAGACTGAACTGATGGCAACACCTATGACTTGCACAAAATACTTACAAGCATGCGAACACCAAAAATCCATTAACACTTACAAACATACAACCCAGTAATTCTATACAACACCCATGACCACACAACACGCCTTCGTTCTTGTGCAACTGTTCTATCTCATCTATGTGGGTACGCCCACAAACGTGATTAGATTTTGTTGCTTCTTTTTCAATTCAAACAGTTGCGGGAGTGGCATTGAAACCCCTTTACCGCATACTTAATTTATAAACTCGAGTAGCTTGAGTGTTAGTTGTTAAAATCAATCATTTAACAATAGTAGTTTAAGGCTCGCTCGCCATTTGTGCTCAAGCACACCACTAGTTAAATTGTATTGTTTAGCTACAGTATCATGACATGGTTAGCCATGCTTGTTACACGTATGTCAAAGTTGAGCCTAATTGCTTGTACATGCACTTATGCAATCATTCCGTGACAATTTAGAAACAGTGTAGATGTAGATGACATAATAAAACGATAATGACAAGTAGGACATGTGGTGGGTGGGGCACATGATTGTCATTAGTGAAAGTCACCATATGAGTGAAAACAAAGGAATTACCAATGAGAGAAGCAGATTTGTCATAACGGGTGTCTGGCTACATGGCAGGATGAGTGCAACAGAATCTATCTCTTTTTTCCATCTATATCAGTGATAGTGTCCACCTTCAAGTACCTTACATCTGGTACATGTGATGACCATTATCTGTCATCTTCATGTACATTGTTAGTCTGGCGTCGCCGACCCTTTTCCTTCCCTATATTGGTGGGCGGGGAGAAGGAACGGGTCTGGTAGCTCTAGTATCAACGACTTGTGCCGGCACCAAAATAGTGGCGCTCCAATCAGATTGCAGAATCATTAATTAATCACATTCCTCAACCACATATTCAATGCGCCCCAGTTTATTCCGCGTCATTTGCTATGGAAGGTCAAGTGATGAAGAGCGTGTTAGAAGTTACAGTTTCGTGCGTAAAGCCAGAGCACATGAAAGGGAATTTCAAAAAGAGATGTTTTTGTAGCTCTCACTACAGGGTACGGAAAGAGTACTTGTTTCCATGAGTTTTGTCACTTGTATATGACCAACTCCTACACAAGTGTGAGCCAGCCATTATTGTTGTTGTTGTTCTACATTATTGAAACACCACAGTCGCAACGAGACATTCCAACAAAATATTTACTTGCAACAAAATATTTGACTCGCGATTGATTTTAGCCTACGCGTTAATGATGACGCAATAAACTTGTAACGTCATTCGCACAAGTCGTTGATACTAGTACCAGACCCTTTCCTTCTCCCTGCCCACCAATATAGGGAAGGTAAAGGGTCGGCGACGCCAGACTAGTACATTGTATACACACATATGCACTTCCTTGTTATAAGAAGTTATCAGGTTCCTTAGATATTCATTCATTTGGTATCGCACGATGTTAGAGAGTTCTTATCATTGTTGTGTTGTCCCTTCTATGTCTCCGTAGCAATCTAAATCCAATGAGATGTTGTCAGGGCTTCGGTACTTTGAGCATGCCTTAAAGGACAACGGGCGAGGAAAGCCTAAGAATCAATTCTCGTGGGGTGCAGTGGACATGGTGTCAGTAGCACGCTGCTTTATTCAGATATGCGTCAAAGCCATGGATATATTTTCAGCTGAGTTGCGTATGCTGGAAGTAAACTCGCCATGTTATGTGTTAGGTAAGGGATGCCAGGATATTGTGAATTAAACAAGTGTCTAGCCTATATGCATATTATACTCTGATGAGCAGAGGAATTGGTTACCAGTTGCTGACACGGCACATTAACTGTTAATCTGAACAATGTACCTGCATGTGTTAATCTGACACACTCTTTTTCTAGAACACATTTTTGGCAGGGCAATTAGCATACTTGCAATATTTAGTTAAATTGCTTTTTTAGACAGTGGAAGACACTTGATGTTTACAGCCAGCAAAGTATTAGTTTATGTATGTACATAGCGAATACGCTGGTGACCTGTACCACATGTAATGTATTCAGATTTTTTAAAAATTTGCTGGACTAGTTTGCTTGTTTGCCATCACTAGCAGTGAGCTAGTTAGTACAACAACTAATGTAATTAGGACAGTGCAGTATATGTGTAATCACTTTGTTGTAGTTGCATAACTTGCATCTATTTATACTGTAATTCTTGGCATTGGATAAAGCACTGTGGTTGAGCAACTATTGGTACAGTATATCAATGATCTAGTTATAAACAATTTCTATAGCCCACCCCCCTCCTTTTTATTTTCCTTTCTCGTTAATAAATGGGATATGCAAATCAAATTCCATGTACACATTATGCATGCTTACTAATTTGTTAGCAATGATAAAACAAGAACATTAGTCAACATGCATATGTACACATTATTACATCACAAATCTGCATACGTGCGTCATACTTAATATTATATTAACATAGACACATATGTACTATGTACAATATGCCCGCTGTGTGTAAATGGTTTCTAGGTGATCTTCATGGGAACTTCCATGACTTAGTGTGTTTTGAGAAGGTTTTGTGGAGAATGGGTCCAGTCCTCACTCCAGCTAGCTTCCTATTCTTAGGCGATTATGTGGACAGAGGACCTCATGGGTTTGAAGTTGTAGCTTACTTGTTTGCTCAGAAGTTGCTTATGCCCACCAAGTTCCAGCTGATCCGAGGTAACCACGAGATACGGGCGGTGCAAGAGGCGTTCACTTTCAAGCAAGAGTGTCTGGACAAATTTGGGGAAGAACTTGGTATGGAAGTATGGGAAGCTGCCAACTCTGCCTTTGATGTCATGCCAGTAGCAGCTGTCATTGACAAGAAAGTGAGTTAAAATGAAAGAATATTGTAAGCAAAAGCTCTTGAGATGAATGTGTTTTGGTGAAATGTTTTATTAACCCTCAACGCGCATGCGCGAGAGGGTTATAGTAGTCGTCCTGTCTGTTTGTCTGTCTGTCACGCTCTGATTTTGAAGATTACTGACAATTAACAGTTGATTTAGGTATGAACTTACTCAGGACGAAGATTTATGACCTTTTATTGTTCTTCTTTTTTTAATTTCGGGCTATTCGTTGAAAAAAAGCTAAGCTTTCAACTCCGCGTAGGTACCAGCTTTTATGGGCAACGCCGCCCCCTAGCGTCACGTCATAATCACGTGAGCAAATAATTTATGCAGCCAGCGGTGTACTTAGCTTTATGCTCAGGCTCCTAAGCGTTACTCTGGGGAAGTTAACGGAGTTGAAAGAAGTGAAGTTTCGCGTTGAAAATGTATACAGGTGAGTGTTTCTGGCTAGTTTAACTTCTTCTCTTATGAAGACAGCGTCTCCATGTACCATTTTCATTGGTCGAGCTATTTTGATACCTGATTAAAAATAGCTAACAGATTGCTTGTTCTTTTGGAAGGAGATTATATTGTAATAGCTATGTAGGTAGTGTTTAATAGCGCTGGAGGGTTCGCACCTTTGGTGCTTCATTATAATAGTGCACATATTGTTCAGGTGTTTTGTGTTCATGGTGGTATCCCTATGCCTACACTGGAAGGGAGTGGAAGGGTGACGGCCATCAATGACATCCCTTCGAGGTTGTCAGATCCAGTGGACCAGAGCCCGTTAGCTTGGGACATGCTGTGGAATGATCCTATCAGGTAAGAACAAGAAGAGTTTGTCATGATGACATCATTACTGCCACCAAAGGATAACTTTAGTGAGATTATTTCTGTGTGTGTGTGTGTGTCGTTCATTTCTTGCTTGTTGACAGACAAGATGAGATAGATGAAGATATTGAAGTACAGCTCCAAGAAAATGGCTTCATAGATAATTTTGCTCGAGGAACAGCACACATGTTCAGGTATTGATTGGGTGCACAGCATGTAATGGGAGGAATCTTACACAATCTTTGTATACTGTACATGGATATAAAATAACTGAAGATGTGCTTCAGCACTAACAAGGGAGTTAGCCTTGCTATAATTCAAACAGCTAAGGTGTTCTACACGAATAGAAACATAATTTACAGTTTCCTCTATACATGCTCAGCAAACTCGTTACGTTTCTTCACAATGAGCTTTCAACAAAATGTGATTATACACTAATGGAGAGAATTGCTGTGAGCTGCAAGTGAAAAATTATAAAGTGTATATAAGGTAGCACTACTCTAAGTAATCTTATAAAAAGAAAAAATGTGAATATCATAAAGTAATATTGAAAGAACTCGTCTTGCAGTAGAGTATCAGCTTGGCTAGTAGTGCACCAAATTACGGAGCTCCAACGTACCACACCGCTCCAAAAAAGTGCTCAAAGTTTTATAACCGGCCCTCAATATTTCCTCCAGATTCACTCCAAAATTAGTGAGCAGTGCCTTTGGCAGGTATTTTGTCCTTGTGGAGAAGTCCCTGCAATAGTAGTAATCGTGCATAGCAGCCATCAACAAAAAAGTGTGTAGGCGGTGTGCAGTCACCAGTATTTTTAGTGTTTACAACTATTAGGGCAAGCCATCTCTGCAAGTGTACCAATGGTTGTAATTACCCTATCACTATATGTATGTATCTGCTACATCCATTGTAGTCTGTTTCACTGGCCAATAATCAAGAATCTGCACTCCTTCCTCTTTCTAATCTGTGTATGTATTACCATGAATCATGAATGAAGTGTTTAGTTAGTTATCCTCCAATGAATCATTCATATCTAATTTTAACGGTTTATGTGTATACCTAGCATGTTAACTCGACCTTTGTTGAAATAACTGGTGGAATTACTGTTTTGCTGGGTGTTGCTGTAGTAACAAAGCTTTGGAGGACTTCCTTAGTCGAAACCAGTTGTCTCATGTAATAAGAGCTCACGAGTGCAAGGCGTCTGGCTTTCAGATCCAACATCAGGGACGACTTTTAACTGTGTTCTCTTCCTCTCATTATTGCGGAGCTACCAATGAAGCTGCTTGTGTCCTAATAGACAACAAGAAAATCAGAACTATCAGATTGGACACTACTTGATTGCTCCTATTTGTATGTTTCTCCTGTTGTTTATGTGCATGATCACTCTTTACCAGTTTTGTACTTTGCTAGTTTTTATTTCACTTTTTTCCTAATACAATTCAAATTATACAATGATGGACCCTGTGCTGTATTTATTCAAAATTAATTATTCATAAAACAATTTGTAAATAATTTAGGAGAGAGTTTTAAGATAAATTAGAGTGTGCTCTATGGATTGTGCCAAGTGGTTGGCCGTATTTCACACTTTGTCCTGGTGCTACCAAAAAATTGAAATGTTCTGGTGCTTCAAATACGAGTACAATGGTGGATCCCAGAGAAAAGTTACCCACTCTTTCTCCTTTCTTCACGTCAGCTACTATCTCTTTATCATGATACTCTCCCATAGTGTACTTCCCTTTCACATTGGTAAGAATGTCCTACAGAGCAATACAAACAACAATTCTATATTACAACACATTAGTAAACATGCAAACTAAAGGTAGATTGTTAAGTTAAATCCACTATAATAGGCCCTTAGCCACACCTGACATCAGATACTGTCTTGAAACAAGTGTAATATTGGCATAAATTAAGTTTAGAAAAAAATTGTATAGGTGAGAAGGAAAGGAGGAAAAAATAGTCTAGTACGTGTTCAACAACAACAAAAAAAGAAAAGAAAAAAGAGAATAACACAGTTCTGATCCTTCCTAAAAATTGATTTTCAGGTTGACACCGAAAAGGTCTTTTGACACAACAATTTGAAGAATACAAGACTGCAGTAAGCCACTATTAAAACAGCTGAATAAAGATGAGATGTGTGGAAGTCACGAGACGAAAGCTAAAAGCACCGGTAACTAAAGCAAAACACTTTCATTTCAAATCCCCAAGTTTATTTTCCTTCAACTCCTTTGATGATTAATGCAAGTCCATCCTGAGACATATCTACTGTTCTTATGTACAGGCTCATTGCTATGCAATATTCTACACAAAACACAAATGCGCATCATTTGTTTGTTTTTTGAAGACTTAACGGGTTTAAACATTTTTGTATAGAACAATTACTGCTACGAATAAGTCTTTTAAAAAACTATATTATATGTCTATCCTAATCACAAAACCAACACTACAATTACTTACACATTAACTACCTACCACTCAATATAGGAAACACTATGAAACTTTTCTTTCACTCTACTACATTATTATTTCCTTTAGTTGTTAAACTAGTATCTGACTTGTACAATAATTCATTTCATGACTAAATAGACCAATGCATCATGTTATAGTTGTCCAAACATTAGAGCCTCTAAAACATGTCTGTGTTTAGTCTTGCTAAGACCCTTTACCTACTACTATGCTGGAAAGGTGTCAACAATAGTTCAAAACCCTTCGGATCTCAGGTGAGTTGTGGTTCTAATCACGATGGAACCGCCAACTCACCCCAAGATCTGGAGGGTTTTGAACTATTGCCACCAGACCCTTCCCAGTATAGCGGTAAGGGTGTGGCCTTTCACAAACCAAAATACAATCAAAACATAACAATACAAGTTTCTACTTCCACTAATAAATGCTCACATTAACTTCCTTTGTAATAAAGGTAAGTGTGACTGTACCTGATCTAAAGCAATCTTAATGGAGCCCACATTATAAGCACCCACAGCTGCCATTCCAAAGAAGCCGTGTTCCCAGATCCCAGTGAGAATAACCCGCTCATTGAGAGTGAAGAGTCCTGGCATGGTCTTTGCTGCCCATGGAGCAACTGTCAAAAGTTCACCTGCATGCATGCACACATGCACAAAATACACAATAAGGAAAAAAGTAAATTAAGGAAGAATTCTGTGGATACAAAAATACTACAATCAACCAACACTCCTCATACGAGTAAGGGAAAAATCACTTTGTTTACTGTATGGAAATTCAGCATGGTTAAACTGATTATTTATCAATTCTTGGAAAATATATTTTGCATTAAATTATTTTACTCTCAGTACTACTCACTGCTCACCGAAACAGAACAAAAAACACGTTCTATCATAAGAAATTCTGTACTGTACACATTTGATTATTCGGATATCATAAGAAATTCTGTACTGTACACATTTGATTATTCGGATATTCTGTCTGTCTGTGTATGTGTCTGTTTATGTATGTGTCTGTCTGTCTGTGTATGTGTCTGTCTGTGTATGTGTCTGTCTGTCTGCGTATGTGTCTGTCTGTCTGTGTATGTGTCTGCCTGTCTGTGTATGTGTCTGTCTGTGTATGTGTCTGTCTGTCTGTGTATGTGGTTTGTCTGTCTGTGTATGTGTCTGTCTGTGTATGTGTCTGTCTGTCTGTGTATGTGTCTGTCTGTGTATGTGTCTGTCTGTGGATGTGTATGTGTCTGTCTGTGGATGTGTGTCTGTCTGTGTATGTGTCTGTCTGTCTATGTATGTGCTTGTCTGTGTGTGCGTGTGTGTCTGTCTGCCTGTTTGTCTGTGTCCGTGTGCATATTATGTGCATCAGTCAGTACAAATCTCTTTCAATAATAGAATTGTATGGGAATTATCCAATTGAGACAAATTTCTTATGTTTTGGAATATGGAGAATACTTTAAGGGCACCATTGCCTTATCTGGAAATTGTCTTACCTGGAAAATGTCTCCGAAGTTGGATGGCAAAATCTGCTGGAGAGTGGAAGTGATGGTAGTCTCCTGGAGCCAAGTATATCACAACATGATATAAATATTGATTAGGAACTCCATTGTTATGGTTTGTAGCCCGCAGATCACCATGGTTACTCAGCTCTCCACGAGTTCCTCCTGAAATTCTACAACTTGGGCCCAAGAAATGATGCAAACTATAAGTCACTCCTTTAATCTGCTCCAGTCTACCATCAGCCTCCACACGACCCATATGAAGTATTTTACCATCACTGGGGGATACCTATACAATAGAAAAAAGTAACTATAGATTGAAATCTTTGTATGTTTCCTCAGGATTACTGTATATATATATATATATATATATAAATATATATATATATATACATGGTACGTTCAAACTGTCCAATCAGATTGCTAAATTCGCAGTGAAAATATTGCATACCCACCTCCTAAGAAGTGAATAAGCGAACCATCCAATCAAAAATTCGTTTCTACAATGTGTTTCCTATAACCTAGAGCCATGGAACAAGTTGGTTGCACCCCTTACATTTCCAAAAACATGGCAGAGCTACTCCTGAACATTTACTGTTTATTACCCTCATTGTACATATCGGCAGCACTTAAATTGTAGGTATGTCCTGCTGTATTATCAGTTGTCCACCAGTAATTCAGGGATTTATCTATAGTTTCATAGGACAATCGATAGCATTAATGGAGAACCTAGAATCAATAGGGTAAGCCTTATTGTATGTTAGTCATATGAAACAAGTGTGATAATACTGTAATATCACATTATCTTTCCAGATTTCGGTATTTTGGTTCTAAATATTTTGGATAACAGTGATTTCAAAATTCCTGCATGTAGCTACTATGTCCAAACAAAGATCTGTTCATTCACTATCCACGGCCCTAAAGTTGTGCTCTTCAGATGATTCAGCTGTTATCCACAATAAAAAAACAAAAAAAACCAAAAAAAAAACCAACAACAACACAACAACAACAACAACTGGTAGAGCGTGCTAACTATTTTAACTTAGCCTGCAGGGCAAACATAATATGCTAGCACACAATAGACAGCCAGCATCTTGGAAGCTTTAAACCTAATTCCTCTGTTAGGGGTTATCTGGATACATAAAGCCTCCCAAGAATCTTGTCAACAATTATCACCTTATTTCACATGATCTACAGATGTTGCTGTCAAAATGTTCAGTAATGGCCGAAACGTTTGTCCTCTTCTTAATGTTCCTCTACTTGTGTTCAAACTATCAAGTTGTTTTACCCATATGCACTCTCCCACAACTGCATGGTATGCTATACTATTTTAGGAGGACTTTGATCACAAGTAATCGTTTTTGGATAAGCTTGAAATATTATAATAGTATAGGTTGCATAAACAAATAATACTGCTGCAGTTATTAACATTTCTCATTTCACTGACACATGTACACACTAAGGAAGATCAACCCTTAACAACAATTGGAGTCCAGTAGGTTTCCTAATGGCATTAACTACTCTTGCATCCAGGAAGTCAAGTTGTGCAGGGCCAAAAGGACCCTAAAACTCTTTTCGGGCATACGCTTTACATTGCCTTGGCAATACCTGACAGTGAGATCACCGTAACACAGACTGTGTGTGTGTGTGTGTGTGTGTAGATTGATGGTGAAGGATAATAGCAAGATAGTGAAGTGGTATCAAATCTTGCAAACAACACTTAGTAAATAATCTTTATAATCATAATTTTAATGAATTACTCACAAGGTCATGGTCCTGACAAACTGGTCTAGTATCCATCTTTAACTGACGGCAAAATAAGTGTAACAAAGAGGGGTATTTCTGCAAGTCTTCTTCAGCAGCCTCTGCCATGTTACACCCAAACATCTTCACGTACATTCCCAGTAATGGTCTGCGAGCCCACTTGGGTAGTTCACACTCAGCCAAACTGCCCCAAGCACGAGACAAGGAGCGTGCGGGAAGAAGACGAAATGCAGCCAACTGAGAAGACACAACAGTATCATAATCAACTTGAATGATCTGGTCAATGTCAGCTACAATAGTGCTAGTATGTCTATGTTCTAATTATTTTGATGTAAGGCAATGAAATGCACAAACCTGCCATGTTACAGAATCATCTTTTCTTTCTCTTCGTAAGACTCTCCACAAATGCAGAGCAGCAATGCAAGTTATACCTAAGCCCACTGGAATCCCAAACCATCTGAATGCACTTCTCTTCTCCCTTCCCTTCTTAGCAGAATTATCTACTGCTTGATGGCCACTTCTGCAAGTGTGTAATGACCTACTTGGAGGTGTATAAAATACAGTCCACTTATAACAGCTGGTGGTATTAACTAAACACGCAGGTGAAATTAAAAAATGGCTGCTATTACCTAAATCTCACTATGAGACTATTTAGGCCTCCAACTTCAACACAGAGCAAGTGTCTCTGAAACAACTTCATAACAGCTTAAGGACTGGATTGTTTTCGACGATACTTTACCTAAAATTAATAACTAGCAACAAAAAAAAAACAAAAAAAAAACTAGCATAATCAGCTACTGACATTAAGCATTAGTACAGGAAAGGTCCCAGTTTTTTTTTAAAGCAGTTTCAATACTGATGGTCTGCCACAAAGAGACTCTTAGAAGCAGCAGCAGCATTTTCTTCTCCAGTATACTTGCCCAAAGCTGCAAGACCATTGCACTTAGCACGATGAAGAAATACTTTCTGTGCTTCAGCCACATTCTCAAGCTTTCCACCCCAAGCCTTAAGTACACTGGCTTGCAATGCTCGGCCATAAGAAAATGTAAGGCCCCATGGCTTCTTTGCCTTGTACGCATTGATAGCGTTGAGGTGAGTGGTAGCCACAATCTCTGATTGGCCGCCAGACAAAAAGGTGACACCTGGAACGGCTACTGGAATAGTACGCTGAAAGACAGTAACTGTAGCTTCAGCAACTTGCTCTGGAGTGTATTCCTTAGTGCACTGTGCTCCAGGGAGGACCATGTTAGGTTTGAGCAGAGTACCCTCAAGGTACACATTGTGGTCATTCAGAGCTTTGTAGACAGCGGCTAGGGTCTTCTCAGAAGCCGCCATGCATGCCTCAAGATCATGGGAGCCATCAGTCAGGATTTCCGGCTCAACAATCGGACAAAGGCCATTCATTTGACAAATGCTGGCATAACGTGCTAGAACGTTGGCATTTTCCATAATTGAAAGCTGAGATGGACGCCCATCTCCAATTTTCAGAACACACCTCCATTTGGCAAAACGAGCACCTCCGTCATAATATTCTTTGCATCTCTCTGCCATACCATCCAGCCCTTGTGTGGTGGTTTCATCATCAGTGCCCAGGAGCTTCACTACTCCCTTATCAACTTTGATTCCAGGAATGATTCCTTTGTCTTGAACAAGCTTTACAAATGGAGTGCCATCGTCAGCTTTTTGGAAGAAAGTGTCGTGGAAGAAAATTACTCCACTGATGTAGTTGCCCATGGATTTATCAGACGTGAAAAGCAATTGGCGATAGAAACGAGCGTTTTCTGCAGTATTTTCCATTCCAATAGTGGCAAGACGTTTTCCAATAGTCCCAGTGCTCTCATCTGCAGCAAGAATCCCCTTGCCAGGAGCAACAATGGCTCTTGCAGTAGCATTGAGCTCCTTCTTCTGAGCGTCAGTAAGGTAAGGCATCTTGAATAGCAGGTAGAGCACTTACACCAGTTAAAATAACTCTACGAAATAGGCAACCCTGAAGAAAAATGGCATGAGAGCACCGAATTTAGGATATATGACGCCCGTAGGCGCTTCCGCTCCACTTTAAACTTAAAACTGGGCGGAGTTATAGTTTGTTTTTCGCGGGAAATTTGGAGGCAGAATTATGGCCTCGTCCAACACTTCTCGCAGAAACGGGAACAAACTACCTTCGTATAAAGATGCGAGTCAAATCGGAGGAGCGAAGTAAGTCGTGGAGGTTGCCCAGGTTGGGATGGGTGGTAAAGTTTGATGCAGGTAAATGTGCAAATAATGGTGTCACCCCCCAATACAAGTGAATAATATTATAATTTTATTCTTGTATATGGGGTAAGAAAAGTGTTCTTCGTTTTATTGTCTATGAAATTATGTTCCACTAGACTTTAAAGACCTAAGCTTAATGTTTACAAATTTGTTTATATGTACATAGTACTGTATTTATTGTAATTACAGCACCAAAATTGAATAATTCTAATTGGGAAATGGTCTATTATTAGAGCAAAAATATTAATTTGTTGACCTTTGATGGCTCTTGATACAAGGGTGGAGCTAAGAAATTGAGACAAAGTCAGACTGGTTGGCGATGAAATCCGTAGTTAGGACAAAAGCGGGTACAACTGTATACCTATAAAACCACTGGAAATTCATTTGCTGTTCCTCTATAGTACAAAATGATTTAGAGATAACTGGAAGAAGTCCACTGTTCGACATAACAGAACATTCCGATAAGATCAAGGACTAGAAAATACTGTCACTGAATAATTCTATCACTAGAGTGGTGCTGTAATTGGAATAAATAAAGTACTTCTCATAGCTGAAACAGTGACCACCACCAAGTGGTCTGCACTTAAGGTTCTGGTATAGTGCTTGCTTATGAATAATTCATGAGTTAATGAACACCTAAATATTTATGGGGGAAAAAAGAAATCTAGGCCATATAATAAATATACACTAAAAACACTACTTATTCTATACTAGAGAGGGACAAGCCAATACAGTTCATGGGCTCTCAAAAACTTGCTTCAAAGCATATAATTTTGTAATTTTGAGAGTCGTACGTTTATGCCATTAATTTAACAGGCGGCCTTACCTGCTAGCACTTACCATATACAAAAACCCTTTTGCAAGGGCCGTACGAAGAGAATAGACAGTTAAAGTTCACACTGTACCAGAACCTTAAATTTATTACATATTAGATAAGCCCTATAGTTTTTTAATATAAAAACTAGCAACTGAAAACTGACACCATTGATGCTTCATTTATTTCAGAAAAAGAACGAGTACAAGTCTTAAAACTTCATCTGCAACGAGTGCCAACAAGGCTAAAGTAGCCAAGGTGTGTATTTCTATAACTCACTTTATTGTCTCCGTAACGTTCTTCTTGTGAGGTGATAAGGTACTCATATTAATGGTGTGGGCTAGTTCATTAAAGGCAGATGATCTAGCCTAAATTTTGATTCAACCAGTAGTGTAAATGCTCGAACAATGCAGGCACTCCCTCTGTATTGAAACACTCTAATTGATCATCTACCAATCATTGGCAGTTTAGGAAATCAGAGGTGTGCGTTAGAAAGAGTTCCTGCTAATCATATGTATGTAGATATAAATATTGTGTACTCAATTGTGTTCCCTCTTAAAGTGTTTGCTCACTGCCTGATATGTTTATATTTGTCCAGAAACCAGTACGACCAAAGCCAGTTTGCCCAACACCAGGCCCTGTGTTGAATATACCAGGTGAGTGAGAAGGAAGTTAAATGTACCATTTGTAATTTCCATCTATGTGAAATTCTTAGTGATATATGTATATAAACTAGTAGTACAAGGTAATAAATTCATTATAAAAAAAATAAACTTTTAAGAATCATGTGTCCTGGCCCAACTTTTTTTTTTGCTTGCCCAACTTACTTTCCATCACTATTATCACGTTTTTAACTTTTTATTTTAAAAAAAATTTATTTTTATTTTTATTGTTCTCATTTGTTTTGCCATACCCGCTATGTTTCATGCCCTTTAGGTGGGATGGTAACTTCCACTCCATTGTCATCGTTTTACAAGAGTGATACAGCTAACAAAACTCCTGCAGACAAATCAGTAACAGAGAAATCCATCCATGAGGTATGTGTTCATCTGCCTTGTGGGATCTGAGCTGTGAGCAGGCTCAGTATTTGACTTGTGTTATTTTCTAGGTTGGTAGCCAGGTGACAGATGAATATGAAATGGAACTCCTACATGCTCGACTTCTTCAGATGACTTACTTGGATGTCATGGTAAGTTTAAATATGTAGATATTTTAAGAAGATAGGAATCCAATATATATGTATGTGTATATATGTTTTGTATATATAATTGTACCATGATGCATTTTAACCATCCAATCAGATTGCTCAATTTATGGTGAGTTTATTTCATACCCATCACTTAGGAGGTTAATAAGTGAACCATCCAATCAAAAAATAGCTTTTATGCATCTCTTACAGCCTAGAGCCATGGTACAAGTTGGTTGCACCCCTCCGTGTTGGTTGGTACGGGATTTACACTATCCACTGGCTTTGGCCCTCGGTTGTGTAAATCCCATACTGACCTCTACATTGTGGTGTAACCTATACCAATATTTTCGCAGTCTTTTTAAATTTATTTCCATTTATAACTCCACCCACATTTTAGTTAGTTGTACTGGTGCAGTCAGTTTTTAAATGTAGAGTAAGAGTGCACAAATTGTATGGTTCATCGATTGTCAGTTATTCTACTCAGTTTGATGTTTCCTCTCTAATGTATTTGCTGATTATCTCAGGAATTTATATTTATGTGTGCATGCATATGTTCCAGAATTATTTTTATAGAAAAAAGCTCAAACATTTATTCAATTTCTTTAATTCCTTCTTCTTCCTCAGTAAAAAGTAGAATTGCAACTAACACTTGGACACACAGAGCTGGTAGGTTACACATTTCCATGACTACCTTTATTCAGTCAACATCCTTCACACCAAAGGTTATCTGCAGTCTAGTTTTTGTTTGAGCTTGCTTAGAATTGAACTTTCAAAGCTAATCATTTTAAACTAACAATAATAATTTAACCATGTACATGTTTCTTGATTAATTATACAGTATATATATATAAATATATATATATATATATATATGTTTTGTAGTCAGCCAAAGCTCTTAAGAAGCAAGAAGGAATGGCCAAGGTAAAGTTTGCTAGAACTTACATAGCATCAATGTCGAGTAATTTTAAATGATAAGGTTCATAACAGTATACGTATTCCGATTCTTTTGTAGTCACAGCTTCATTGGTTGTGGGAAGAAGTTGAAAAGAAGAAAGAAGAAGTCACTCAATTACAGGAAAAATTAGAATCAGAGACTAGAAAAATGGAGCTGGACAAAGCTCTGCAAGTGCAGGTGAGTTGGTGTTTCTTACTAGAAGGTCAGAGTAACATTTTCACACAAACTTTTCTTACCTATCGTTGCCTGTGCCATCTTCAAGTTGCTTTTCACATGCTGCGACACAACTGTGTGACCTTTACCCATTGAATTATAAGAATTTTTAAGATGAGCTTTGACCAGTAATAACTGGGTAGGAAAAGAAAATGAAAAAAAAGAAGAAGGTATCTTACTGTTTGTATACGTATGTATTGTGTCCAGTCATGGCTGTGTGTGTTCTGTGTAGGAGAATGGTCTTCAGACACTGTATTCTCAGTTGTCATCTCTTGAGCAGGACTATAGCACACTCATGCAAGCTTTGGACTCTACCAGACACAACATGGCCATAGAGGGAGCTCTTCCTGTTCATGAAGGTCAGTTATAAAATACAGTCACATTAATAATTGTGGTCATCAAAAAATAAAAAGACTTTGGTAGATGTGTATGGATGATAAGTTTCTTTGTAAATTGGCATTTATTGGTGTTTAGAGCTTCTAGAAAAGGAATTGACTGAAGTGGAGCTGGTTTTAAGTGAAATTAAAGATTTACTAAAGCAGAACTTACCAGAAGTGAGTTAAAATATATTAACTTCGTTTATGTTTCCCATTTACTGTATCACTGCTTGTGCTAGACACTTGACCTATCTTCTTCAATGGGTTGTTTGTGCGATATCGTTGGTGAGGAACATGAGCAATTAACATGGTGAGAGTTTATGATGTCGCAATTTTTTATCTTGTTCTTTTATATCTAAATGCATATTCTTGGTTTTTTACCATTACACTTATATACATTTCAAAGTTTCTAACTTTTGTTAAAACCTATGTTTCTTTGAATTATGTAAGTAGTATTACTGAGAAATTAGTAAGTGATGTCCCTTGTGGTAGATCTGCACTGTTTTAATTCATGTATTTGTACTAATTTGTATTGAAGTATTGGTATTCCAATATAGTTGGAAGGAAGTCAAGTATACAAGCAGTTAGTACTTGCAATAAAACTTTTGTAGAAGATGACTGGTATTATTAGCATAATGATAATACCTTACTTTGAGTGACTCTCATACATAGTTATGTACATACATGGGAACAAATGGTTCCGCTGTTAATAGCATTGGTTAGGTTCACCACAACACTGTTTACTGTACTCTGTTTTGTAACTACTTCACAGTTGTGACAAGGATATTACTGATCTACTGAGAGTTCAAGTTAGAAAAACAAGTTACCAAATGAACAAAAGGATTTTATAGCTACTTATGATTATATCACCACAGTTTGAGTTCTTTATTTATGTTATTCAGTGTCAAGTATTTTTTTATATTCACAGCTTTTTTTTTTTTTTCTTTTTTTTTTTTTTTACTATCTCAGACTGTATGAAATGTTGTGATTCATTAGCAATGGTAATGCTGGTTCAATATATCGATTAATGTTATCCAAATTTTCTCTGGAGTAAGGATCAAAGTTCAAGTGAGAAGATCTTTTGTATATTCCTTGTTTTTCTTGCAGAGCACATTCTAGAGTAGTCTCTTGTGGATTAAAATTTAAAAATGTTAATATTCTCTGCAATTCTTCTTTCAAATTACTCACAAGTTTTTCATATTGCACTAGAAGAATTTCTGTGTCATTTTGTGCTAACCAAGTGTGAATAAAATATGCCCAAGATGCTCCTTTGTATTCCACATACCAGTCCCAATTAGCATTTCCTGGAGGGAGAAAAGGGAAAATAGAAAAAGGGAAGGAGGAGAAGAGAAAAAAAGTTCAACTTAAATTATAACCTAACAATGTTAATTCCATTACACTATCACATGCACTACTTGTGATGTCACTTGAATAATAAACCTTTTTTATTTATCACATTTTCGTAGCCATTTAGAATCAAAACTATTTTTTTACTTGTGTCAGCAGTGTTGTGTATTGGTATTTGAATTGATGACTATTAAATAAGAGTTCAGGGCTGCCTCAGAGAGAACTGCCATTTTTAGGGTCCCAAAAGGCCCTAGGCTGTAGCGTCCTGAGCGGCGACAGCACTACTTTGGGCCTGAGGGACCCTAAAACAGTGGTTCACAACGGCTGCGCAGCGCCTAACTAATTTAGAATGTAGCGACGGCACCTAACAACGGGACACTAAGTGCAATCAAAAGGACACTAAGTGTCCTTGCCCTCAAGGCAGGGACTCTAAGATAATAGTGTCCTCTTTGAAGGACCTAAGCATTTAGATTTCTTCCGTCATAATACAAAAACTACAGTAGCTTTGTTCTAACTATTAACTGATACAGTAGTTGTTATCAGCTAATAGAAATCCTCTAGTTCTCTGTTAATGCACTTATCTTGTCATTGTTTTGGAAAAACCCTCGCATGGCAACTGGGGAATATTGCTAGATTACCGCCCTAGGGATGGTTATCAGCAATAATCCCTCGAATTCATGGTTAACTATTGCATATAATATATATTTAAACACAGGGAGGTTACATGTAAGTATATATACTAGAGTCTTAGTTTAGTCAACTCTATTTTCAACTATTGGGAGTACATGTTGGAGTTTTATTTTTTTTGAAAAAAGGTTTTTTTTTCATTTAGCCTTGAAGGTAAAGTCTTCATGAGTTTAAAGTAACAAAATGAAAAGAAAATATTGCAAATTATAATTGTGTATTACCAAATATCGTGAAAATTTCTCGTATTCAATTTATTAATCTTCTCAACCTTAAAGTATTTAGCTTAAAAAAATATTGTAGTCTTCCCAACCTATAGACTCCTTTGTAATCTTCAAAATTTGGAGCACCAAAATTCAAAATTCAGTGTAGTTCTAGATTTGAATATCTGATGGCTTCTACTTTTTATGAAATTGTAACATAGCTAGTCATGTCTCTACGTTTTTTTTTCTTCTTTTTTTTACCTACTTACTGCATAATTGAAACAACTATTCACACAGTATTTGAACACACAATCTTACCTATAAATTTGTTTTCATTGGCTAAGCCAACATGATCATTGAGGTATTTTTTTGAATTCCATCTGCGATTGGCTTCACTAAGCAGCGCATCAAAAGGATTTCTAACTAGAATAATGGCTTTATCATAACTATCTTTTTTTAGTTCCAATTGGACGTCTTTAGGTAATTCTCTGCTATCAGCACGATGTGTCTTTATTGCCACTACAGCTCTACTAACCATAAATTCTCCTGGGAAAGTAGCTTTTAAATATTCATCACAGTATATTGATCCAGTATAAATCCCTGTGGCTTGTTCCAATAAATAACGTAACCAGGTATTTCCAGACCCATGAAAGCTAGCCAGTGCTACTAAAGGCCCGTTACTTTGTTTAAAAACTCTTTCTCTGCACCAATTAATTTTATCTTTAGACTTTGAAGAGCTTTTTGGCTTGCACTGTGAGTACCGACTCAATGACAAATGATCAAGAAGCCTTAAACCCTTTACTGAGGAATGTTTTTGAAGAGTTTCCTTCAGTACTTCCATTGGAACCAGTTTGTTAATTTGTGATGGCCCAGGAGCAATGTAGGGTCCAATAAAATTGGTGCAGTCACAAGAAGTCTGGTTGCAAGCCAATCTCCTGTTTACATTTGAGAGCCATTTGGAAAAACTTAAACTCCTGAGATTTAATAGGGAAAGAATTATCAGCATCAGAAGTACAAAAATAAATGAAGTATAATTCGCCATATTAAATATAGATATTTCTTACGAAAATCAAACGCAAGAAACAATGAGCTAAAAGGGGTGGTCCGAAATACCAATTGCAACGGCTGGCTGTAGCTATACGCGCAGTTAATATTCTCAGGTGCGCAGATCTATATGGGAGATAGAGATGAGAGCGCGGCACTTGCACTTCCGCTATCAATTACAAGTTGTTTTGTTGGTTCCCAATAAAGGGGTGGAGTTGCTGAAGAGCCTTGCCTTGTTAGCACGTGCATAGTAACGACATTTTACTGCTGCTGTATAGTAGCCAGCGTGCTCTGTTGTCTATTAATTCGAAGAATCTTCCTTTTCTTGCGACTTGAGCTCTATTAAATGCTTTCCGCCGCAGGAGTAGACTGGGGGGTTACTGGATCGACATTTCTTAGCTGAGGCTTTACTGTTGCTGACATTCAGGAGAATGTCAGCTATCAGGAGGAAAGTCTTCTCCGCCGAAGAAGTTGGTTTTTTCGAGGGTCCTGAGAAACTTCTCGAAATATGGTACTCTTTGGGTTCAGATTTGCATTCATTTTCTTCAGGGTTACGGAGAATTACAAGGTAATGAACTAGGCTATAATTGATTTAAGTTAAAACAGGTGGTATTAATTAACACTAGAGTTATTTATATCAATTATATATGTATGGATTTGGGGGTTTTGTTATGAGGATTCATCAAGTTGTTTTGTAGGAGTACTATGTGTGATTTTTAAGATTTTGTTTGAAGTAATTTAAAAAAAATTACTATAGAAAAGACTGGGAGGAGCTGTTGGAGGTCGTAAAGTGTCAAATTCTCAGCAGCTGTAGCAACGAGTATATGGATGCATATTTGCTAAGGTGTGTGAGGGTGGATGGGGCATTGTGTGTAGATGGAATATGTTGCATTTTGCAGTTCTAAGGTCCTAAATTAATGGTTAGCTGGTTTTTACATTTATGTCGTTGCTGGGTTTGCTGTAATTTTCATTACAATTTTTCTGCAATCTTGTTCATTTATCTACTAAAATGAGTCTTAAATGTTTTAATGGACATCTTTTCAGAGCATGCCAAATGTAAATTGCATTTTGTATTCATTGCCTTGCCTTGGTGAATGGTTCTAAAAGCTGCTTTTAACAAGAACTGAATTCCAAGTTAGGCTGAGTAGGCATCAGATTGCAGCTTGGTGTTAAATGAAGCATGATCCTCTCAGTTTTATTTCTTCCTGAGGGTGTTACTGTTAGATTGACATTGGTACCACACACTAACTTCAGAAGTAGTTACTTTATTTCTAATTGTTGTGAACCACCTTTATATATTTACTATTGCATAGCATCAGTCATCTAGCTATTACAGTGGGTTAACAAATAGTTTTAGTATCCTAATTCATGATATAGAATGCTTATATTATTGTTGTTCACCCGCATTTTTATGGGATAATATTTGGTAGTGAAAGTTCTCTCTTGGTGTCCTCCAACCGAATTATTTTGAAAACCTGTGGGACTACAGGGTTATTGCTCAGTATCGAGCCTCTCAAGGAGCTGGTGAAGTCATATTTTCCAGAAGCTCAGATTCAGGCATGTCATTTATTAGTACTTATATGGAGTCAATCTTATTGTATGGAGTCTATTTGAACACTTTATTGATCATGTTTATTACAGCTGGTGTGCTGCACTTTTAATATGTATGCCACTGGAGTTAGCCATCTATACAATGAGTATTGTATTACATTGCAAGCGGGTGATGCAGACATGCAAGGTCTGTGTGATGAAAAGATTGCTTTCAGTGGCAGTCGATGACCAATTGCTGTGTTATTTTTTGTTGTTAAAGCACATCATTTTTGTTAAGCTTTTTAGTCTTGAGAAGAATCGTTGGACATGTCACAGTAGTTCTACAACTACTTCTTGAATTGTGTGTGTTATGTAGAATTTGTTTTACTCCCATCGAAGCTTCCTTGAGCCTCATCTTCAGCCACTTCCGCACACAGACTTTGACTTGGAGGTAACTCAACTTACGCAGTTCTCTTTTTTTTTAATTATTTAAATCGGGGAGATATGGATAGTCTCTCAACTGACTGGGATATAGGAGGCAACCAAGTTTTTATTTTTGCACTATTTGTCTTAACTTTTAACCCTTGATAGACCAAGATCTTCAGTTGTCAGCACACACTTCACAAGTCTGTAGCTTTTGCATAAAATGTACCCCATATTTTGACATTGGTAGAAACATGTTCAGTTATAAGTGAATTTCACATGTGGACGGATTATTTTCTAAAGAGCAGACATTTATTGATAGAAATATTGTTTTCAGAGGCTATATCTACTTAACTAGTTTAGGTCAATGTGTAGTATATGCAATTTTTATTATTTTTACTTTCAGGTTGCTTTTCTGGACAAGACTTTTGAAGGTAAATATTTTCTTTCTAGATAGTTATTTATTTTAATTGCTGCTTTTTAAAATAACCTTAATTAGCTAGTTTAGTAATAATTTTAAGCAGCTTTGTGTAGTCTGTTCAGTGGTGCAATAGTATTCCTTTGTTTAAAGTGCTCTATGTTGCTGTTCCAGACTCCACCACATCAAGATTTGGTATTGATGACGACATGTGGTAAGTAAGACAAGCTCTTGCTTAGAATATACTATGGTAGTTACCCTTTTCTCTGAGCTAATAGTACGGCGCGTAAGTTGCCCATTCAAAAATGTATGGGGAAAATCGCTGTTCAATTGAAATCACACGGGGAAAGTGAAATAGCGCGTAACTAATTGAAATACCTCGGTAACTAAGTGGAAACTAAGTGAAATACCTCGGTAGCTAGGTGAAATAGCACGGGTAAGTGCGCACGCATGCAGAGTTAACCTTGGAAATGTACAGTTCGAGTAGTTTCTAGTTGGAGACAATGTCATTCTTTACCGCAGAAGCTCTACCGGTATTAGACGGAATGTTTTTCAACAGATTAGGAGGAGCCGCAGGTTGAAAGCGAAGTTCCAGCGGAAGCTAATCCTGAAGTAAGGAGATAGTGAGTGAACGATATAGTATAGCTACAATCGCAAATGACTTTTTAAAAAGCTCGCCTACTATTAGCGAGTGATAGCACGGGTAACCTGTGCTATTAGGGGTCAATAGCACTCGTAAAGCAATTGAAATAGCACTCAGCTTCGCCTCATGCTATTAATCCCGAATAGCACGGTTACCCGTGCTATTACTCATACAAGTAGGTAGTTTATGAGTGTTGAATTAGTCGACCAATTACATAGGCAGTAGAGATACATACTTTACAGTGTTTCTGATGTACAGTGTTTCTGATGTTTTGAATAGCTGGAGATTAGTCAATTTGGTTAATTGCTGAGAAACTGTGGCTAAGCAATTTGATTGACAATTGGAACTAAGAGCAAGTTAATTAACAATATGTCTGAAAGTTAGTATCACAAGGAAAAAGGGGGGATTTGTTTCATTTAAGGTTGACAATCTGTTTGCTACAGGTTTATGTTGTGTGAACAACTGGAACTTCACTGTGTGGTTCAAGTCTTGTTCAAAACCATTTAAACTGTGATGATAGTTACTAACTATTGGCACTAACTGTGGAGAGGTGTATTGCTGACTCACCAGCATAAAACTGATACATAATAAGTTCATGCATTATGTTTGGTTTGTTTACATTCAGTTAGCATGTACCAGTGTGGATTATTACGGTTGACCATTGCACATTTGCGCCCAAGAGTGCTTGATATTCGACCCAAACATTAATTGGTTGGCTATTTAGTGATCAGGTCCAGTTATCATGTTGGTTAGTGGTTGAAACATCTGTTCCACTTGTCCATAATACTGCACCAGTTCTATCATTCCCTCCACCCCTTTCTTCTTTCTTTTACCCTTTCTTTACACTCTTACTTCTAGTTTTAATGTATGTTTTCTTGTTTTGTTGTTGTTTTTTGTTGTTGTTATTATTGTTTGCTTTATTCCCAAGTTATTTTCCCCATTACATTGATGCACCTATCTTAAGCATAGTTCACATTTGACTAAATTATAGTTTGATTCAGAGTCCATGCGCAATAATAAAATATTCTACACTTTGTAATCATATTTCCCATAGCCCAATAATACACTTCAGAAGAAACTCTCAAGCTAAGGCCGTGAACGAGACTTTTCATGAAATAATTCTTTCATAAAACTATTGACACTATAATAGGAATTTAACCATCTATTCTAAAAATGATTGATCAATAACATGGATTAATTTTACTCATATAAAGCAATAAAAATTTGTAAATACATGTCCTACAAAATTTGACTTACTATTTCTCATTGCTTATTTGGTCCACCTAAGAGCTAAACTAGCTCTGTTGCTAGTCACTCTTCAACCTAAGACCCCTCTTTGTTGTATACCACACACACATACACACACACTGGTCTTAGTTCAGTTATTTTATCATGTTGTCTCGAGCACTCAGTAGTTCCTGTGCATTTCTAGTAGACTTTATCTATGCTGGAGCATAATCTCTTTTCAATGCTATGGTACTTTCATGAAGCCAATCATTTGGTCCGAACACTTACGTGTGAGCTGTAACTTTTTAATCTTGCCTCTCTTCAGTTTTTGTTGTCTAGTAAAGGCTTGTTTGTGAGAGCAACTAATGTCTTACGATTGTTGAATTTACATCTTTGGACCACTCATTTGAGCCTTCATTTTATCCTGTTTTTCACAGCATCTGTTGCAATTTGTTTATAACAATTATTTCATTGACTAAAGGTGCTGATGAAGCAAGTGCAGTCAACTATTGTGATCTGCCAACAGTGACTTTCTCTAAAGTAATCTTGCTCACAAAACTTCACTACATAAAGAAATGAAGCACCAAAGGTGCGAAACCTCAGTGCTACTATACACATGCTAGATATAACAAAATCAATCCTTGGACCGAAAAAATAATGTATTTAGCTATTCCTACAGGTATCAATATGGCTCAAGCAATGAAAACGGTAGATGTAGCTAATCGCTGTCTAAAAAAAGTAGCTAAACCTGCAGGAGACTCTCACCAGTATATAGTATCAACGTAAAACACCTGAATTCCAGCACTCATTAATTTTTCAGCATAAGCAAAAACTACCACGGGAAGAATAAGAAATTATTTGCTCACGTGATTGTGACATGACAATAGAGGGCGTTACCTACAAAAGTTTGAACCTACGCGGAGCAGACAGCTTGCTTTTCTAAAAAATAACACAATAAAAGTCCTAAATCGTCGTTCTGAGTAAGTTCATACCTAAATCAGCAGTTAATTGACAATAATCTCCAAAATCAGAGTGTGACAGACAGGACGACTACTATAACTCTCACGCATGCGCTTGGATAAACACTAACTACTATGTGGTTTGGTTTGTGTTTATCAGCACATAAAAGTACTATTATTAAAGTAGTGTAGATATGCACTCATAAAAATGCTCTATTATGTTTGAAATTTTGTTTTCACATGCTTTCTTTCCTATTTAACTACATCCTCCAGTCAATGTCTATTAGTGCCTTGCTAAGTGTTCAGTAAAATTAATACTAATGTAATTAACTAACAACAAACCTATTAGTTTACATTAGCTGGTTGTTGGAGGTATGTGAGATACAATAAAAATTGTTAGCAGTGCTATGTACTTTATATAATAGTACGGCGCGTAAGTTGCCCATTAAAAAATGTATGGGAAAAATCGCTGTTCAATTGAAATCGCACGGGGAAAGTGAAATAGCGCGAAACTAAGTGAAATACCTCGGTAGCTAAGTGAAATATTATGGGTAAGTGCGCACGCGTGCAGTGTTAACCTTGGAAACGTACAGTTCCGAGTAGTTTTTAGTTTGAGACAATGTCCTTCTTTACCACAGAACCTCTACCCGTATTAGACAGAATGTTTTATAACAGATTAGGTAGAGCAGCACGTTGAAAAGAAAGTTCCAGCGGAAGCTAATCCTGATAGGAAGAGCCGCACGTTGAAAAGAAAGTTCCAGCGGTAGCTAATCCTGAAAAGGAGATAGTGAGTGAACAATATAATATAGCTACAATTGCAAATGACTTTTTAAAAGCTGGCCTACTATTAGCGAGTGATAGCACGGGTAACCTGTGCTATTAGTGATCAATAGCACTTGTAAAGCAATTGAAATAGCACTCAGCTTCGCCTTGTACTATTTCAATCACGTTACTAGTGCTATTAATCCCGAATAGCACGGTTACCCGTGCTATTACTTATACGTACAAAAGGGCAAATTTAATTATACTTGCAATTTAGTTTATTAACTTGGCACACCTTCAACAAGTGCATTCAACAATTACAAAAGAAGAGTGATGCAGTAACAAAGTGGTCGTTGATCCAGGTGTTTGGATTTTTATTGAGGCAGTACAATAGTATACCATCATCTAATATTCTGAACTGGAAATGATCATTGTTAGAGTATCTAAGTTGTATATGAGCAGATAATGTATATAAGTAACCAGGCGTTGACTGAACTGAAAGATAATTTGGCTTTATATGTGTACATGTTGTATACAATAGAAGTGGCATAATTTAGCTGTTGGAAGTTTGTACTATTTTGGCAACGTGCATTGGGAGCTGTATTGAAGACACTGTACAGTTTAGTGGTTGTGTTTATTGCATGGTCAAGTTTTGATGAGGGGTACATAGCAATATTTGATATTTTCTTTAATGTTACCGTATAAAATTTTAACACATTAAATAAATGATGGATGAGCTATTTTCGGTGCGAGCTGTACCTTTGGAAGACAACATCAGGCACATTTTCTTTTCATTGCCGACAATATTATGGTGGTGTCAGAATTCCAGGTCTTCATAAAATCTACCTCCAAAAGCTTTGTTCAAGGATTTAAATTGTACAGTTCTATGCTGGCAGGACTTAAATTTAGTTTTGTATTCAGAAGTAATAAACATGTTATTTATAATAATTATTATTGTTTGAATTTTTACAGGTATTTATATGCTTATGAAACTATCAATCTGAGTTCAAGTGATCAAACACTTGAAGTAAGTGAATGTGTTTGTGAATATCATCTATAGGTGTGCTTAGCATAGGTTAGGTAAGTTTTACCAATATATTTTGTGGGGGTAAACTAATTTTTGCTCCTTGTGCTCCTATGCTTCTCTGTTGATCCAAAGTTTAAAGAAGTTGTTTTTTTAGTAGCATTGTGGGTTTGAGATTCTCATCTGCATATCAAAGGTCAGCCGAAAAGAAAACGGTGCCATACATGCTACAAAAAAAACCAAAAAAAAACCCACACACGCAGACCTTATGAGCACATAATGATACTAAATTTACCACTACTCTCACTCACCTGATATTGTGTGATGTGTAGTAGAATACTCACTTATGCATTGTTCACATGCTTGGGCAGCTGTAATATCAGTTCTGCCTCGAGGGTAATCAGTTTTGGTGAAAATTAAAGCTGTGGTTGGCAAAAATACTTGTGCTCTTTTAGAGCACTTAATGTTTTTGTGAATGTGTAGCAATGTCATATGAGTAACCTATTATACTCTGGTTGTCGTTGTGGTAGGTTCTGATGAGTGACCTTGACCCAGATGTGATGTCGTTATATTCCACCAGTGCGTATGATAGTTGTGAGGAACTCATGAAAGACTCTGGTCTCAGTCAGCTGTTGCCTGGGGCAATTGTAGATGCTAAAATATTTCATCCTTGTGGTTTCTCTCTCAATGCTATATTTGGGGTATGTTGCTAGGGATGATTCTGTAGCACTGATATGACACATGTGGCTAATCTGACATCATTTAGTTTCACCGTTCCTGAGGAAGTCATCAGGTTCTTATGTAATAAAGTAACATCTCATCTACATTGATTACAACACACAGTCCTGTATTTAAAGTATATTGGGATAGCATTTTCAATATTGCACAAAGAAACCGGGCAAAGATGGTAGGCTTTAGTAATGGAGTTCTTGAATTCCACATCACCTATGTAGAATAGAATATTACGATAGAAAATCGTAAGGCATATGTAGAAAAATTCTAAAAAGTGCTACCATCATAGCAAGCACCAGACCTATGTACGTATTTACCGATTATGATGGATGTAAGCTTTGCTAAAAATAAAAAATAAAATTACTTGCGTAATAAAATTTAACAGTATGTATGATATGTATAAGTATGCATGATGATGGACTAAAATTGTAACACTGAAGACTAAAATGAAGGAAAACATGTGATTGAGCCGTTAGAAATAGACTTTAACTCTGTTTTCCTACAGAAGCATATCACTCACTATAGTGTCCACTCGCACAATAATAGTGATTCAGTAATACACAAATAGATACATTTGTCAAATTAATTAGCTATGTAATAGTTAAAGCATAAGCGCGCATGCTCTAACTATTTTAGATCCCGTTTACGCATGCCCAGTTTCCACTAGCAACTTTGTTCATCAGCATTTTCGCAGAAATGGCTAAAGGCAAAAAATAGTGCACACTTACCAAGTTAGTACACCTAGTAACAATATAGCAACGGGGACTAATAATATTTTAACCATAATAATTTAAATGAAATATACTGTAGCAATACATTTTAACTTTATATGCTAAATGTACTATTACAAGTAAATTAAATGTTGCAATTATAACCACATTGCTAGCTGTCGCTAACATTGGCATTATAAATTTGCATGGCTGAATATTTAAAAGACTCAGCTATTTAAATGCTAATAGTTACTTCATAATCTGAATTGTATTGTAGGAAGTGTACTACACTATTCATGTAACTCCTCAAGTTGGGTGCTCATGGGTTAGCTTTGAGACTAATGCTCCTCTTGATTCTTCAGTATCTCTCATACAGAAGGTGCTACAAATTTTTAAACCTGTCAAAGCAGCCATCTCCATCATGACCAATGAAGTATGTATTTAATACGATATTATAAATATAAAAAATTTACTCAGTCAATATATAATGTGTTTCAGGCACATACAGGTCTTCTGAAAATTTTGGTTGAATGGAAAGGCAATTTTCAGTGTTCTGACTACCAGACATCATCAGCTGGTACCTACCAAATATCATATGTTCAGTTACATTCCGATCAAACATAGACTAAAATATTGCTGCTTTTGAACAATGTTTAAATTTTTTTATTGGTACTTATTCATTTTATATAGTGGTTATTGCAATGTAGTCAAAGAAAATGGTTTACTATATATTGAAGAAACTTTCGCATCTCAAATGCAACATAGAAAGATACATAAATAACAATATATATATATATAATCCACACAGGACATATAGAATTAAAAATCAATATAAGCCAATCAAAGAAAGTCAGGTAGTGACCACATGTATCTTGACAACCACAATTGATAAACTGATTGATGACTGGGCACATACTCAAACTCTAAGCAGTGTCTCCAGATGTGTTGTTGTGTGGTAACGGCCCATTTCACAGCGCAGGTCAAAACTGTTAAATCAGACTACGTTTCACATTATAACAAAAACATTACACATGTACTTACTAGCATTCTCCTTCTGGGTCCAGAATATCTGACACTGTCTTCTTAATTTTCTCTTTGTTTACTGAAAATACTCCAGAAAAGAGAACTTCTATTAGTACCCGTGGTCTTGTGTGATCCTTGTTAGGGTCATTACTGTTCATAAAAGTTATATGTTCACAGAATCTGTCAACGCCAACAACTTCTAAAATGACTTCTAGATCTGGATTTTGCTACAAAGTGAAAATAACGTATGTATTGACTAAAATGCACATTTTTATTGAAACTTGAAAACTATACCGATTCATTTCTAAGTAACAAGTATGTGTGTAATTTTGTGTTCATCAACAGCAACATGTACATTCAGTGTTTATCAACATCAACGCATGTCGAGTTGTTTGTCAAAGAACTGAAGCAAGTCTAACAAAACATTAAATACTCAGTCCATAATGGAGTCCTACTTAGTTATGTTAACAGAAAGCAGTAGCTTAAAACTTGTTACTTGTAACTAAAGCGGCTGAATTTCACAAATTGTCACGATGAGGTGCACGTAGTTGTTCGCATTAGGCTAATAAAAAAAAAAAGAAGTTCTAAGCTGCATCATGAAGATATTAGCTATAATAATTCCCTGAGTCAATACATCAAGATAACACCATGTACACACACATACGTATGCATGCACACAGATACCAGCTGTGATCTTGCTGGAAATGTTTAGGCAACAGATAGTAGTAACTGAAGATGACATACTCATCTTGTCCCAAAGCAAAGTGGCCAAAAATAGTTTAAAAGGAATCTAAGAATAGCTGAAGCAATGTACACAATAAACTACAAATAGCCCAAAGCTATATCAATGGACTAATACTGTTGTCCTGCCATGTCACAAACCACATCTGGTCATGCCACATGTTTTTATAGAAGCAGGTAATGTACAAAATACAACAGGAATAAGAAGCCAACCTTCAGACGGTATCAGTACACACATACAAAGAAGCACATTGTAGCAACATGTGGGTACAATAAAAGTACTCGTATAAACAGTTCATACTTGCTTGTTTCTACAGCGGATCAACAAAACCCAGTATTAGAAATCAGTTTAATCTACTACTGGAATATGCTTGAAGACTTTCACTACAACTTCAGAATATATGCTTGCAAATGTATAAATAGTGCCACAACACATCCAGCAAAACCAGCACTTACAATTGTTGTCATTGGCTGTTGATTATTTTTGTCCACGTTGTTGCAACAACTAAATTCTGGTACCGCAGGACTACCCAACTAAAAACAGCCACTAATTATGTAACGAAGTTTCAAGAAGGTCAAATATCAAAGACATTGCCAGTACTGCCTAGTACCTTCATTTGCCTTGATATAGCTACCTGGATACAATGTCCTAGTTAAAGAGAACTTCCACAAGAGTCATGTAAATTCCTGCCATCAACATACCACAGTACATTTGAATTCTATTAGTGGCACACTTTTTTCATTACTGTTTTGCGACAAAGAACAATTTCAAATATACACATCTTAGAGGCTATCATTAGCCACTATAAATAGTATAACTAGAAATTAATGTTACCAGTGTGCTGTACGTCATTGTATATAAAATATTTTCCAATTTAAAAATATTTCATTAAAACTAGAGCTTGAGTTAAACAATATTGTAGCGGTGAGGAACGACAAAGCAGGCTAGAAATGTGCAAAGTACAGTGAGTAAACATATTTTGAAAGTGTTGCTAATTTAAACTAACACAATCGCCTGACCCTGCTCATTTGCATGCATGGGTAAACGGCAATTAAAGCTTAGGATATGTAGAAAACTTTTCCTCTTCACAGGCCGGCTAGTTAACAAAATTGCAATAATGAAGATATACAGTTCTAGATTTTCTTAAGAGAGGGGCACCAACTTTACTTCCAATTGATGTTTTCTGCATAATTTCACTAAAATAGCTCTCTCAAGTTTAGTACAATCAAACCACACAATGGGGCCCTAAAAAGGTAAAGCACATATCCTTAAACGCAACGTATGCACTCAAAGTTTACACATCATTCTAGCAATTAAACTTAATACAAATGCCCTGGTAAGCTATTTGCAACACTGCTCGGCTGAGCAGGTCAAAACCGTGATCTAAAACAGACCAGAAAAAAAGACAGCTGATCTACTAATTACTTAGTAACCAGAGTAATAACTGCCAAATATAATAATAAACTGACTATATATATCACAATTCAGCTATGACTTTATACAGCAAGATAAGACTCCACCAAGAGGTAACTTGATGCTTGGTGTCACTAACAATATTTGCAATAGGATACAACTTACTAAGAACATTAGAAAAAATATACAAGATCCAACTCACCTGCTGAAGCGCAGACAAAATTTGTCTATAACTTTGGTCCTCAAACTTCTGAGATACATTTTCTACTGATTTCGGATGCCTTATAGAGATGTAAAGTTTACCTCTAGATATCGCACGGGTAATAGTAGCATTTTGATCTAGATGATCTTCTTCAGCGCCAGCGGCAGGTCGACTCGAACTTTTGTTACCCATAACTTCTTACATAAGGAAAATTACACCACAACAAGTACTCACCACCATCGCCCTCTCTCACCAAATAATTTAACGATCTTTACCTGTACTCCACCCCAACTTAAAAATAAATTTTTTATGAAATTGCACAGTATAATAATTTGCACTGTCACTGAACAAGCAAAAGAATTCAAAAAGATGTCATAAAAACTATTCTTTTTCATTCTTTGGTGGCTGAGCAGATGGTTTAATGTGTGCTTTAGTAATTGCTCCAGCAATTGATGCAAGTTTGGCAACATCTACTTCTGATGTTTTAGAGGTAGGAACTTGAACCAGAGTAGTAGCACTGCTACCCTGAGAAACTACTGCTTTACTGGCTGCTATTCGCAAAGTCTGCTGTTTTAAAATCTCATCAGCATGCAATGTTCGAGTACCAGAAAGTCCCTTAGTACCACCAGAACTTGTCGCAATTCCAGTAAATCGTGGTAAAACTGAGGCCGCAGAAGCAACAGTAGCTCGTAGTTGCTCTATCCCAGTAGGTAGTGATAACTTTTGCTGAACAGCACCACCAGAGGTACTAATGGAATGCCCTGCTTGTGATGTTGTTAATCCTTGATGTGGGTGCAAAGGAGCTTGCTTCAGCAACATCAACTGCTGAGGAGTGAACCTTGTGATGCCTAAAATTTTACCTGTTAAATAACATTAAAAAAATCAAAAAATCAAAACTACAATTTTAGGAGGAAAGAAATAAAAGAGGGTGGGGATTAACTACTTGGATTTGGAAGCAATTATAACCGCAGACTCAGGTTGTTATAACTCAATACGGCAAGAAAATGGGTGCTTAATAAAAAAATGAATGCTTAACAGCAAGCGGTAATGTATTATTCAAGGAAGTTTTCTATACTATTATCTTGATTAACCTTCAGTATACATGGGATTACATTCACTTTAACCTTCAGTATACATGGGATTACATTCACTTTGTTTAACCTTCAGTATACATGTGATTACATTCACTTTGTTTAACCTTCAGTATACATGGGATTACATTCACTTTGTCTGTGTGCTAGATTTTCAACCAACTGTGTGTACAATAAAACTTTAGATTTGGTAGAAATCACATTACTAATGTACTAGCACTCACTTAAATCTCCAACTGCAGTTGCATTGTAAGTTTTTCCAACCTAAAATAAATTAAAGTAAAAAAGACATCTAAATGTGGCAACACAGTTTGTTTGTTTAAAAAAAAAAAGCATCATGGAAATATCAATCGCTTAAAAAACAAACAGAAGAGCATTACTTGAAGTGACGTAGTTGAGGGTAAGCTAAAACCAGTGGATGAGGTAGAAGAAGGTAAAGTTGGAACAACCTGCAATAAAAATTATCAAAACATCTTACATATACATGAAGTATCTTACAGTCTTGGAAGGTGACACGCCAATTGATGAACTTGAGCTTTGCAATTTCGGGGTAGGTTGTGATTGAGATGCTGATGAAGAACCAGTAGAAGATCGAGGTACATTGTAAGTTACCTTAGACGCTTCTTTAAAAATAAATATTTAGACAGCCACATATATACACAACTACATAAATACATAGTGTATATACTTCTTTTTGAAAATTCAGTGCTCACCTGATACTGTCTTAGTGTATTGTGCCCCAGCATACTGCCTCACCTAATCAAAACATTACATTAACACCATCTATAACATTTAGTAAATATATAAACACAAAAATTGACAAACTGAAAAGAAGTGCACTCAAATGCCAGACCCTGAATAGATGTTGCACCAGTAACTCTCCACATCACTCCTACATAGGACGAGACTTGCCAATATTTTGCCCCAAACAAAATCAGAGCATAATTGCATCCCATCGTACGGTTTTCATAAATTTAAAGTACTTTAACACCTGGCTAAACCGACCTGGTCTTCAGGTCTCACCAACAATTGTACATTTTCCTGGGTCAATTCAACTAATTCAAAGTCAGTCTACTGTTAGTAAATATAGATTTTTTTACTGAAAAATAACTCGGACACTTCACAAGCTGTCTAAGGCTATATAAGTTCTGTAGTAAGTACATAAGTAAGTACATGGACATGATACAGATTCATGTATCCACTCTGTGTTAGTAGGCCTTGCATGCCTAGGTGAACCATTACAGTGAATACATTAGGACTACTTCCCATTAAATAGTGATGTTTCCATTCACTCTGAAGCTTCATAAGTATAGTAGATACGCAGTTAAAATTGTTTCACTTGCACCATTTAAAGATGTCATGGACTACCAAAAGACCTTTATAGCTATACAAGAGTAACTGTTACATAATTTTTTTCTAACAACAACAAAGCAAATATAAAGAAGAAAACAAACAAACAAACAAAAAAGATGTGGGAGTGACAATATTAAACAACAAAAAAAAACTTACTGAACTGGGCAAGGAGTGGTACGATTGAGCAGGCAAGACCGGTTGTACTGGATTAGCACGAACATGTTCCTGACCATAAAAGAAAAAAAAATACCTACTATATTGGCCATATTTGGTTTTCTTGTGTTTAATTGCGTGTTTGTCTCACTATAGTTACTGACTTACAGCTTGAATTCTTTCTGCCCTTTGGTGAGCAATAGTCATTGGAGGAAGAATCTTCTCAATATCGATGCCACTGCAATAATAATTTTTATTATATATATATTAAATATATAAAGAATGAAGCTTTATCAATCAAAATGGTCTCAATATAAACAAAGGTAAAATGTAACTAATTACAGCTCATCTCTGGAAGGGGAGGTGTCTCCAGTCAACACCGAAAAGATGTTCTGACAGCACATAATGGGTAGTCTGTTGAGTATGAGACTGTAACAAGCAGTACTAAACTGAACAGTATAAAGGTAAAATGTGAAGGTCTTGGAAGGCGTGGGTTGTCATAGCCCAGTGGCTAGAGCACTGGTGACTGAAGCTAGGGGTCCTGGGTTCGATTTCCCAGCGACAACTGAGATTTTTTCCTTCACATTTTAACTTTACTACTAAGAAATATTGCTGCTGTACTCTGACTTTACAGGAAAAATAATCTATAGCTCCTGACAGAAGAGAGAGGCTGGGCATGCTCGCAAAACACCATTGAAACAGCATGATGCAGCTGACACCTTGAACAAATCATGCATATAGCTAGTGTATAAAAATGTGGTTTGAGTCCATATATTGTATATGCTCATTATATTCACTGACCTGTGGAGTTCAAACTTTTAATGTATCAAAGGAGAAGGCACTTTTCTGACATTTTCTCAGAAGTTCCTAGCCTCAGTGGAGCCAGTGAATAGGCCTATTAAATGTGATAGCAAGTATACAAATTAATTTTTCCATTATGACAGCAGTTTAGCGCCTTAGCAGGATCAACCTGTGTGTGTTGGAATTTTTGTTCTTCTTCTCTAGCTTTCCCTGTTCCTCTCTATTTTTCCATTTCTTCTCTCTATCCCTTCTTCCTCCATTTTTTCCTCCTCACCCTCAACCTTTCTACCTATTTCCCTCTTTCTATTTAACTTTGCTGATCGAAGATATATACTCTCCTGTTTCTCTGCCACTCTCGCCTTCTTGTTGTACCTGGTGTGGTAGCTAACGAATTCGCCTAGCCAGTAGTCTAGCGTAGCCTGACCCTTTCCTTCTTTACAATTGCACTCTCGGTCTATTCAACGCTAGTTCATGAAACCTGCTCACCTGTTTCTCTGTCACTTTCGTCTACTATCCATTTCTGTTGTACCAGGTTTGGTACTAACCAGGTCGCTTCGCACTCTTGGTTTATCCGGTAATTCCGCATGAGTTCACAAGTATTGCGCGTCCGCAGGTTCTAGCGCATTAGCTAATGAATTATTCATGAATAATATGTCATCGTCGTCAGTCATGAGTATTATTACATAGTGTACAAAACAATACATTCTTTTCAACAGCAGTTAATTATCTAAATGGTGATGAAGACATCAAATAAGACTTAATACAAACATAAATTGCGTACTGGTTCTCAACATAAACCTACTGTTCAAATCAAACTGTTTCTTTATAATAATAAATAAAACAATGTAAGGGAACGTATATTTGCCAATACCACCAGTGCAGATAATTACTTGTCCAGCAGTAAACAAAAATGAAACTGCTTTGATTGGCACACTTATTTTATAAAACTCCAGCTAGAATACTGCAAAGACTACTGTAACAATTACGCTGCAAATTGAAGTAATGAACTAGTCTTCTTCACAAAAGTGCACAACAGAACAAATAAAATACCATTCACCAACAATGAAGCAATTCAATAAACTTTAAGAATCAAACTAAGCAAGCTTAAATATACACGATTCAAATTTGAGGAAAGTGAATGTAAGTGAAATAAGATTAGATGAATGACAAGCAGTACAAAATTTAAGTTCAATAGTACCGTGCGTCAATATGTTTTTAAGTTAAGACAAGAGCAAAGCCAGTAAGAGACATCTAATATACTAAATTTCTATAAACTTGTATAAGTAGAAAAAAACACACCCTCACACAAACCAGCTTCATTTGAGGTAAAATAGTGATGCATTTGTGCATAGATAATGAGCGATCCAGCCAAGTTTCCAATAGATGTCATTAAAGTGTATTTTTCCACTTACATCAGTTAGTACTCTTATTTATTTATTTTTTGTTGCCATTCAATAAACCCAGTGACAGCCACTAATGTTGTGTAAAGATGAAGAGCATTGTCAAAATAAATGGTGACATAGACATTGCCGACTATTTTTGTGCCTTGAAACTCAGTGTTCTCTCTAGGGCATTTTGGAGTGGTGTTGCACCATTGGTTTGCATGATGCACCCATGCATCACTTGGTTTTTAGCTTCTTTATTTGGTGGCATTGCTGACTATAGTAAGATTAGGCAGACACAAGATCAAATTTAAAAAAATTGAATAGTTTAACACTTAACTGAGACTTTGTTCTACAAGCCAATTAAACTTGCTCTATACTTACTAATCTTTGAGAAGATCACTATGTGTTGATGGCTTTTGCATAGTATCCCACCTAATACATTAAGCAAATAACAAAAAAATTAAAAGAATTACAAGCCACAAGTATAAAATTCTTACGTAAATTTTGGAGTCTCCTTCCTGCTTACGCTTGCTTCAATAATTAAATCAAAAGTAGTTGAAAACTGTTTAGTGTATTCCTTATAATTATCATTAACTACCAATCCTCGAGTCTTTTGTTCTTTACGACTTCGAGACTAAACAAAGATAAAAAAGTTTAAAGCTATCTATAAGTATAAGAACCATACGAGCACCTTTTTGGATGAAAATTCCTTAAGTTTTTGCTGTCTCTTCATATCTTGTCCTAAGCTGTACTCATCAATCTACAAAATAACCAAAGAAAAAATAAACAGGTAAACCAATAACCAAAATGATTCAGTCATTCTCGGCTGAAATAATTATAATAAAAAGCAAAATTTCTCGTTGTAACAACCAATATTAAGTTAATTAAAACTTATGTCGGGTTAAGTTTTAATGAACATAATATTGGCTGTTAGAACAAGAAATTTGGCTATATTAATAAACAAAATTTAAAACAAAGCGTACTAACTACAGTATTATAAAACAAAAAATAAAAATACCTCGTTAATCTAAAAACACGCTACTCAAAACATTCAATACACGCCAATATACTAAGACGTATATTTGATAGCGTATGTACAAAAAATGAGAGAGAGAAAAGCATTCCTATTATTAAATGCAGAGAGTAAACAGCAAAATTATATTATTACAAAGGAAAGGCTTAATGTTATGAGCTTGTGTAACACATCATCACCCTGGTAATCAAATAAAAACAAAAACAAAAACAAAAACAAAAAACAACTTTTATTTAATTTAAAAATAAGTATAGTAAATACATAGCTGATTAATCACACAACATTTTTTCTCTTTGGCTTGGTGTTATAAGGCAGGTGTTTTACTAGTAAGTATAACATAAACATGGCTCATTGCTTATAAGCAAGGCTAGTTTGCCTGTCACTTGGGCTGAATCACACCAATAGCAGTAACAAACATACAGCAAACAACACCACAATAATAATCCTAATCAGTTAAACAACGTACTTTAGAAGTTCCATCCTCTCTGGGTATAATAACATTCATTAAATGTTCACGACACTGCAAGTATATAGTTCATAGTAAAATAATAATGATAAGACATTGCATAATTTATAGCATTTACCTGCAACGGAGAGCGTCTAACACGGCTAAGTGAAGAGGTAATATCAGCTATTATACTCCAATTTGGTATTTGTGCAGGAACACTGATCGTTAGTGATACTGGAAACTCTAATACACTAGTGATGCTCTGGAATTTTAGAAATAAATATTCAACAATGAATAAATATGCATTGTTGTTAAAGTATGCAAACCATCAACTACAATATAGGCCTATCGTAAATAGTTAACCTATGAAAATATACAACAACATTATTTCAAAGTAACCTTTAAAAGTATCCAATCTTCATCAACTGTCCATTCAGGACCTTCCTAAAGTGATTTTTAAACAAAAATAAATAAATAATTAATTCCAATATTTAATCTAACATGAGAAACATACAGGCTGCTGGTCAAGCAGGGGAGTAAATTGGTCCTTAGATTTAATTTTCTTCTGATGAGTAGCCAACTTCTTTAATTTAGTGGAAAGAGCATCAGCTGTGAACCTTTTCCAGAACAGTGAAGCTGGAACATTTGGCCGTTCTCTATATTATACACAACATAATTTTAAATCCATGTACTGCTATATTATTTACTTTCTATTAAGCATATAGCAAGTAAATGGAAGAGAATGTACTAGAAAAAATAAAGGGTAAAACAAATCATGTCTTATAATAGTTACACTTTTTCTTTCATATTTCCTCTTAATCGCTAGATTTTCACTTGCCCAAAAGTTTGGTAGTGAGTCTTATTTAATTGTGGTGCGAATAAAGCAGTCTGTGTATATACAGGAACTGAAAAGAAATTAAAAATTATCTTGGAAATTAACTGTGTTGACAACTTTTAATAAATTTGCTCCCCAATTAATCACACGTGCCACAAGCGTGCCAATTATACCAGAAACCAGTGATACAAACACAGCATGAGAGCAAACACATTTGCTAATTAAACTTGCCTTACCCCAAGATTACTATTAGGACAGTATGCACTTCAGTGAATGGAAAGAAATAACGTTAACTCACTTTACTTGTTTAGATGACTTGGAAGGCCTTTTAACAGGTACTGTGTAAAATTTATTAATAAATAAAAGTTTTACATAGAAAAAATAGCCTCACCTGCATCTACATTGCGCCTCTTTAAGCCAAATACATCATAATCTTCCTCACTATTATGCATAAAACAGTTATTTAAGAATTAATTATAAAATTGCTATACTTACTTGCAGAAAGCAATAGAAGAGAGGAGTGCGGGACTGATAACAGTTTGAATGTTATAACTCATGTCCAAAACTTCATCAGCATAATAATCATTGCATTCTTCTGATGGAGGAGTAGGTGGTAGCCACATCTACATGCAAATCACAAAATATATCTCCAAACACAAAAAGTTAAAGACTAAGCTTACTGGCATTTCTTCCTGGCTATTCTCTTCAATAAACACCTGGTGTAATGCATGTGCATAGAATGTGCAAAATATTTAACATAAGTCAGGTCATCTGATAGCTAAACTAGTGTGCTCTTCAAGAAAAAAATAAAATCAACAACTAATTTATATAATTAAGTATTGGTGGTTCATCTACTAAAGACAAGAGCACATTTTAAAAAACCCATAGAATTGCACACTTAGTGCCTAGCGATCAGATGACTGACACCAATACTTAATCATATACGCATGAAGCCGCTTCTTAGCTATCTAAAAAAATGTGATCGTAGAATGAAAGTAAAATATTATGAATCGCTTAAAACTTTCATCTAGTTTGGTTTTCGTAGTTGGTTGGTGAAATACAATTGTTTGACATTGATTGAACAGATGAACCCATTGGTAATGTGTTACTGTTATTGTTCAGTCTTGAAGTTAAATCAATTGATTCAGTTTTCCTTTTTTGTCGAGTTCGACTTCCAATGCTATCACTAGCATCTGAATTGCTACTTGTTCTGATAGCTGTCAGCACATCTGGTGATACAGGGATACTAACAGATGTCAATATCTTTCTACTATGCCTTTGCTTTTTTGAACTTAATGAAAAGTCTTCTTTGTCTTCTTTGGTAGAACTCGATTCAGACTCAGATTGTAAATGATCAATTTTAGACGAGTTGAATTTTCTAGATTGTCTTTTGGTATGACGGTGTCGCTTTCGGTTAGCGCAATGATTATTTCTCGCATTTCCAGCATCATCTGAAAGACCTGAAGAGCACACTTGCCACAATCCAGTGGCTGAGCGACGTAATGTCACCTTATTATGATGGTCTGGGCGATCATAAGTTAAGTAGTCTTCTTCCATCTCTTCTTCTTCCTCTTCCTCTTCTACTTCTTTATGCAGTGCCAATAAATGGCTCAGTTCCCAATCCTTCTTTGCAAGTTCTATGTTTGCCTAAAAATTTTAAACAATAGTGAGTAAGGCTTGAAAAAAGGGGTAAGGGAAATGGTGGTATTAAACCTCTAATAGGGAACTCTTGGCAAACAAGTGAGTACAGGATGTGACTAATTTGTAGGTAATACTGGATACCAGCAAATTTGCATTTTGACAATACTTTATAATATATCTCAAACGATTTTAGCTACATTAAACTTCTATACCATTTGGAAGTGAAAAATTGGCTACATATATCATCATCAGAATAAGAAATTAGGCTTATGAACACAATACATGTATATACTATATTGTGAGATGCAAACATATAATTACAACCCATTCTAACTATCATTAAGTTTTACCTTGAGTAAAGATAATAATATTAATAATAATAAACAACATTTGACAACTACATTAATCATTCTTACTTCTGCAGCACGAAGTTGTTCTGCAGCTATCTCAGAATTTTCTTGCTCCATAAAAAACATTGCATATTTCTCAACTCCATTGAGTTGTTCCTCAATTGCTGAAATCTCTGCCATAGCCTTAGCTTCTTCACCCTCAGTATGTTGGATCTACAAATAAAACACAGAAAATGAAAATTACAATTACAACAACAGCAAATTTTAACATGAACAGAATTTTAGTACTAGTAATAACCTTGTCATCGGTAGATGAACTGAAATTTTCATCAAACTCTGCCATCTCTGCAACTATTTCGGCTTTGGCTTTAGATGCTGCCTTTACATCTCCATCATCTTCAGCTTGGAGCAACAACTATGAAAAGGATAAGAAAGCGGAATCACATTTTATTCCCAGCTAAACTGAAAATATTACTTCTTCAACTTGTTTCTCAGAGAGATTTGCTGTTCCTGACTCAGCTTCACCACAAGGATCAAGAGCTTGTGGGTTTCCTTTCTCTCCTACAGCTGAACCAGCAAAAAGATCCCGTAAAGATGCCTGGAACAATTTACCAAAAATTAAAGACTCAATTGGCTACAGCTTTGCAATAATACTACTGATGCAGTTGCTGCTGTTGTATTTGATATTGCAGCTGTTGCCATTTTTATAGAACCTGGGCAAATTTATTTCAAAACAAAAGAAAAGAAACCGACCTGTTTGAAGAAGTCAGTCGTAAACACTCCACCTTCTATTGCTATGTTACCAAGCAATCTTTTCTGATTGGCCTTCTTCAAAATGTTGTCCTCAACAGTTCTCAGACATATCAACCTTTATCATATACATGGCTTTAGGATACATAGCATAGAATACACATATACCAATGCGACAAAATACACAAACATATCATATATATGTATATGTATATGTGACAGTAATTGGGAAAAGGGACCAATTGCGTTAAAATTGAAAAATGAGTTAATCATACCACTGTGTAGAGCACTTCATATGGAGTATTTTAGTACCAAGTTTATAGGCGGCACTGCTTGGTTCACTAAATATACGAGCAGCAATCTAACCAACTTGAGCACAGTTATTTCGAGAAAACTGCAATTAAAACTTCTTATTCAATTTTTGGCAGAGTTAACATTGAATTCCGTAATCTAACCGGAAGTCCGTGTTACGTAAGACTTTATTTGTGCTTGGAAAATGGCGATGCTCAGCTGAACGGCAGTAAGTTATAGTTGGAACCGCTTACTTCGTTTATGGGGGAGGCCCTACTCAGTTCAAACCCTACGTTGCATAAGGATACTAGACAGGTATGGCTTTAAGTAGCACTAGATGAGTATAGACATAGTTTTGCAGGCCGTTTTGTGCTTCTTCTTCTTCTTTTTTTCCGGTTTCCAACAGTTCGATAGCTACAGTAAGTCATGGTAACTGTAATACAGTCACTCTTTTAGAAATGATCAACTAGCTTGGTTTGTTATTTCACTGGCTAGCTAAGTTTAGGAACATATTTGTCTTAAGTGAGTTAGCCAGCTTGTTGCCTGTTTTGGAACAAATAAACAATGAATAATAGTAGGAATCTCTTTAAATCTATGAACAAAAATGATGGACTTTCACAATGTGTTGCCTTCTCTTGTTGCAGTGTGACAGAAGTCCTTATCATCACTGAAACTTTTGTCCAGTCAGAGACTTGCTGATTCTTCCAGTGTCTACACAATAATTGTCCCAGGAGAGTCTCCAGATCTGCAGACTCCCAATTACAAGACCCCATAAATAGCAACATCAATTTATATAGCTTGATTATTCACGTTTAATATTATATTCTGTTGCTGCAATGCTATAACAAAAACTTATAAGAATTTACCCTCGATTTTCTGAGGTTGAGGTAATTTGTTGCTAGGCAACAAATTGAATTCGCCCACAATTTTCAATTACTCGCGGGTTGGATTTCCGTGCACGCAAGGAAAGTAAAAAAAGAGAATAAAAGGTGGCTGTGTTTAAACGGGGCGCCTGGACCTTAAACAACGGTTTCAGCCACTCAAAATTGGTGTCAGTGTAGCTAAAGGGTAGGAGATGCCAGTGGGCCAATAAAAAGAAAATCAACAAAAAAAATTTTTTTGTCGGTGTTCGGGCTCTACTGTACATTATTGATTTTACGTAATTGGTCCATTTTCCCAAGTACTGTCACATATATATTTACAGCCCCCCCCCCCCCGAATATATGTATGTATTATCAAAACCTTCACAGAGACATTTGCCCCCAAATATTTAAAGGAAATGACAAACCCTTCCTAAAATTTCATTAAAAAACCCCTGTATTGCATACGTATAAATGTACATATTATATAATATATCATCAACTGGGAGTGGCTCTGCTATTTGTCAATACAATGTAAATTTAGAAATGAATAAAGCCTCATGTTATCTGCCTCCAAATTAGTCACTTTAGCTCGACATTTAATTTTAACTAATACAAATATTTTTACACTATATATATATAGGCATATTTTACTATCACTTTATCCAATCTTACTATACCAAAAATACAGTCCATACCTGTAAATGTGCACATCTCGAGTCTGTCCAATTCGATGACATCTGTCTTGAGCCTGAGCATCCATAGTTGGGTTCCAGTCAGAATCATAAAATATCACAGTATCAGCACCAGTCAAGTTTACTCCTAACCCTCCACTACGAGTAGATAATATGAAGCAAAATAAACGTTCATCACGGTTGAAACGATCCATCAGATACTGCATAAATACAACAGTACTTTTTAAAAATACAGTCCAATTTCATGGTTACAGCCTACTTGTCGTTTCTGGACAGGAGTAGCACCATCTAATCTAAGGTAAGTCAGCCCATGATAATTAAGAAATATTTCCAGTACATCCAGCATTCTGGACATTTGTGTAAAAATCAGAACTCTGAAATGAAAATAATACGCAAGAGTAATGTCTCCAACAAATTACACATGACAAACATATTTTTTAACTCGTGTATCAAAGCACAGCTATCTAGATAAGGTGAGCTACTACCCGTAAATCATTAATGCAGATTTTACACAAGCAATTATTAAAGAATCACAGAAAATGAGAGAAGGAAATGATTATGGGTTTACCTGTGACCTTCCAATTTAAGTCTTCTTAATAGAAGATCCAATATTTGAAGTTTGCCTAAAATACATAGAAAAGTTCACTATAATTAAAATTCACTAACAACAAACATTTCAATGAAAGAAATTTTAATATTAGGGGTGCATGTTTGAAACCAAAAAAACCCATGGGGTTCCCATTAAAATTTTAGCCATACATACCACAGTCATATTGGATTAATCTTCTTTCTGGAAAATGAAATGAGGTCCCAATAACCACCGGATGATAGTGCCTAGTGCATTTTGCTAAAGCAGACTTCACACAACTTTCTTGTTCCACTGAGTTTAGAAGGTCTGAAGGATGAGGATGATGACATGGCATAGACACTGAGTGAGCCATTGCTGCAGGAATCACCATGAGAAACCTAAACAAACAAAGAAAATTTAACAATTGATTACTTGACTCTGATCTACATATGTACATGTTCTTTAAATCTGAACTATGGCTTGAATGTTCAGTACAAATTACATGAAAAATAGAGCTAAGAGTATTACAGAATTCAGTGCATATACACACGTACATAAACACACTTATAAATTACATCTGAATGAAATATGCAATCACTAATTCTATATACCTTTTGATAACTTCCCCCAATTCAATGAGTCTGGAGAGCTCTGAAGGTAAAAAGTTCTCAAGCAGAGTACCAGTTTGTTCACAAAATAGTTGCTTGTGTTGATGGCGTGCACAAGTAACATAACCAACCCACAACCAGTAGCCAGGAGATGAAATATTAGCAGACAAATCACTACAAATAACATCATAAATTTAGCATAAATTCAAAAGCGATAATTATAATGACAACAACAACAAAATAACCAGAACAGTAGTAAATTAATACTTCTTAATTATGACTATTCATTAAGGTAAAAATAACACAGTATTATTGCAACATAACCTTTTCAGCATTTATTTTTCAACACAGAAAATGCACTTGCCTATCTTGTTGAGGCATCATGTGACCAATTTTTCTGACTGCATGAATTAAATCTTTGCCATACACAGGTGTACATCGACATCTTCTACTACTAATTTCATACAAGTGACGACCGCGAGACAAAGTCCAAGCTTGTTGCTTCTCAACCATTTGAGGCTACACAAATATAAGTAATAACCTCACTTGACTACGACAATGAAACATTTCAAATATTATTAAATTAAATACTGCCATCTCATTTGGGCTTCAGAATGGTTATCAGCGATAATTCCTCAAATGTATAACACCATAACAAAGTTAGCATTGTAGTAAGTCTGCTATGTACCAGAATTGCCCAAACAAGTTATTTTAACTGTGAAAAAAATCATTCGCAATCTAGACTTTAAATTCTTTCAGGCACTCTGGTATCCTGAACACGCATACACATTATACACAACTTTAAGACCAACACTAAAGGGTAGTCTACTCAGTAACCCATATCAGTCACTGACTCTGTATTCTCTCTCACCCTTACAATATCAATGGTGTAGCAATTAAATTTTTTTGGTGAGCCATACAGTAGGCGAAAAGACAATAAGATAATAGCAGCTTTCTTAAAAGAGAGCTAAACGATCATGAAGTAAAAGAGAAAGATTAGTAAGAAATATTATTAAATAGAATCCAACCGACATGAAACACCAAAGGTGTGAACTCTCAGCGTTACTACGTATACACTAGAGAGCTATTACAAAATCATTTATCAGACAAAAACAATATATTTGGCTATTCCTGATCAGGTATCAACATATCTCATGTAATAAAAACATATATGTAAATAGCTGTCTCCGTAAGTCAAGTCAATATGCAAGACACTCATTGGTATATAGTTTCACTGCAAAAACTACAATTGTAGCACCAGGTTAACTTTTCAGCATATATACATACCTAAATTACTGCAGGCAGCAAGTATATCCTCACGTGATTATGTCACAAAAGCTGATACTCTACACTAAGCTGTCAGCCCCATGTTTTCTCAAAAATCAGCCCCCCCCCCCAAAAAAAAAGCACAATAAAAGGTCTTAGATTATAGTTATGAGTCAGTGATAGATGTTCAGGGTTCAAGTGGGAGTGGCTAAGGGTGTGGTCTGTCATGTGGGAGGTTCTACCACAAATTCTAATTAGTGGAATTGTTGCATACGGTATGGTTGAACTTTTTAACTCTCAGTGTGCTTGCGCAAGCCGTTTTAGTAGTTGTCCCGTCTGTCTGTCATGCTTTGATTTTGGAGATTGCTGACAATTAATGGTTTACTTGGATATGAGCCTTTATCGGCATGCATTATTAATCTATTATTTCTATATAGCGAATTTCATGCACTCCAATTAACCCACACCACCATTACCTCATTATTTCCTGCGCCTGCTCAGTGGGTTTACTATATAAATAGCCTGCTGGACACATGCACCTTCCAGTGTCAGTTCATGAGTCTTACGTTACACTTAACTCTGGCGAACCTTCTGTTCTGCCTTAAGGTTACGGGATACAGTTTGCTCATTAATTATTCATGAGTTACAACTTTTGTTTATATCACCAACTACACTTATTTTTATGTAACTAAACTTAAAACAATGAAAGTTTGCTGTTAAAAGTTCCTATTTCTTTAGTAGTCAGCTCTTCATAGCGAATTAGGCAGCCCAAGATCGACCTCCTGCAAATATAACATTTTCGGCTTCAAATTACAGCATGGTCGTCAACAACTCTGCCGTATAGGCTGCACTATCTAATTGTAGGAACATTATTGCAGGGCCAGTCAAAAAGTTTTCGTGAAGAAAGCTGACGGTTGTCGAGAAAATCTCAGTTTTGTCTCCCAGATCAAGATAAAATGGCGTCTCTGAGGCACAAAATCGTGAATATCTGGAGATCCATGGCCCATTGAGCCAAAATCACTGTGACTGGCCCTCGAGTATGTCCTAAAGTAGCCAGGGGAGCTGTCACACTAAAGCTAGGAGTGATGATGAATCCAAGATTTGACGCCGAAAATCTGCCGAAAATTTGCCTCAGGGGGTCCTCGGCCAAGCCTTGCTGGCTGCTCATTGAAAAGCAAGAGCTAGCTAATAAAGAAACTTGAACACATTATAATTTCATGTTTGGAGCTTAGTTCATAAAAATAAGTGTAGTGGATGATACAAACAAAAACAGTAACTCATGAATAATTAATGAGCAAATAGTATACCGTAACCTTAAACAACAGCAGCTGGCTAGCTAAGGGCCTGTAATAGGGTTGTGTGTGAGCTCTTGACACTCTGGTGGCAGCTACTCCCTAGTTGTCTCCCTGACATCCTACCACATAATTGAACTAATTAGAGAAGATAGAAAGACAAAGTAAGCACTAAATTATGTTCCTTATATAAAATAAATCAGTAAATTGTATACCGCTAAAAATATTATAACATGTTCATAAAATATGCAACTAACCATGTGTAAATCCTCCAAAAATATTTGCGATTTTCCTGCACTAGATTTACTACCGTCATCAGAGTCGTCCTCAGTCTGTCCAGAAAGCTGTCGATAATGGTCCATGAAAAGCATACGAGGTGCAGAAAGTTGATGAGAACGAAAAGCTGTAAATGCATCCATTTCGAGTTCATAATTACATAAATTCAAGTTGAGATCGTTCAGGTCTACATTCTGTGGAATAAGCCAAAATAAAATTAAATGTACAGTAACAATGAAAAACTTACTTTCATGGGAGAGTAAGATACAGCCGAGAATAGACACGATGCAGTATACAACTCCAAGTGTTCCATTTGAAATGGAGACACAATTGGGCGAGGCTCAAATAGATCAGGATGATTACAAACCTGCAAAAACAAACTCAGGATTGCAGGATACTAGTGAATGTGGTTAGCTATGCGAGTATGACACAAGTATACAGTTCATGCGATTTAGAAAAGGCAGAGGGTAAAGATGCACTACAATTATATATCATACCTTACGAAGCTGCATCAGAACATTGATAACACTCAAATAATTTCCACCTGCAAGACTGTCTTTAGTTCTATACAATAATAATTTTTACTGAAAATAAATACTACACAACTGCATCAATAAACCTACTTGGCTCGAGACATGAATTCATCATACAAGAATCGTTGCCTCTTGGACAGCTCACATGGTACTACATGTTCATACTTTTTTGGCATCTGCTTTTCTACTTCAGATTTTAGTCTTCTTAACAAAAAAGGCCGTAAAACCTTTCACATTTAAAAATCAAAAATATACTTTTAGTACAAATGTCCAGTAAAAAATAAATAAATATAGAGATACAACCTTGTAACTTCACACTAACTTGATGGAGACGCTTAACAATAGATTCATTATATTCTTGACTGCCTTCAATCATTCCTGAAAGTGGATTAGAAAACCATTCTTTAAAGTCTGAGTGGGAGGAAAACACAGCTGGCATAAGAAAATGCATAAGAGACCACAGCTCCATAAGATTATTTTGAAGTGGAGTGCCAGTAAGCAGCAAGCGACACTGGCTATTAAAACTCAAAAGTGTCTGCCACCTTTGGCTCTTAAAATTCTTGATATTTTGAGCCTAAATTGTAGTAAACAACCATGACACAAAACACAACTAAAAAAATACAAACCCATACCTCATCCAAAATCAAATATTTCCACTTCTTTTGCCTGAAAGATCGATGGTCTGTAACAGCTATGTTGTAAGAGGTGATGCAAACATGGAATGCATTACGCTTTGACCATCCCTAAAATATAAATTTGAACCTGCTCTAAAACATGCATGCTAAAGGTACAGTTTGTACAACAACAACTCAAAAACAGGGGGTTCATTTAGGAATTAATCTAGGGGAGTGAGATTGAGCTTGCGCTATCACAAGGGGGCCATAACTTACACATAAATTTAAGATGGCAGGAGATGGGCTTCAATTACAAAGACAATAATTAGAGCAGCAATTAACTTATGATTTAAGCATTTGCAATCATCTTCATTATTCACTTGTTAACTTTGCTTTTTGCTTACACAATTTTGAATATTTCAAGGGGGGGGGGGGGGGGGGCAAAAAGACTTCAAGAGTGTGCAAGTGCCCCTCCCTGGCCCACCCTAAACGAACCCCTGAAGAGCACAAAAAATTGTTTTTATAACAATGTATCAGATCATATTAGTCAAAATTGATCTCCCCAAATACATACAACTATGTACATACTTACAATCCTTTTTTGCCTTCTTTCTTTCAAAGATCCAAAGTATGTAAGAATTTTGAAAGCTGGACACCATTTCTTAAGTTCACATTCCCAGTTGAGCAACACTGATGTAGGAACAATGATGAGGTGGGGGCCCCAAACGCCACGCACACACACAAGATGAGCAAGAAGAGCAATCGTCTGAATAGTTTTTCCTATCAATAATGACAATACATTAAGTGATCTTACACTTCTTAGATAGTGCCACAGCTAGAAGTACAAATCGAATAATCAAACTATGTATTTCTTAAATATATTGCTTCCCTTTCATAATATAAATACTTAATACAGGTTGGCACCAAAATCAAACCAACTAAGCTCAGTTTTCAAAGTATTACTCCACCAATTAACAACTACCATAGGTACAGTTACCAATGGGCAGCAAGCAATAATAGTGTACAGCTTAATAACTCAAAAGAACCAGAATTCATAGTAATTAATGCCAAAATAGATCTGTGCTGAAACTAAAACAACAATATATAACTTAAGTTACAAACAATAATCATTACCTAGCTCTTCTATTCATGTAGTAAAAGGCTTAGAAACTGAAAATAATTAAAATTCATTTCTGGAAGAAAAAAAAAAGAATCAACACAGTCTTAAGAATATTCTTATGACATCTTTAAGATATCTTTTGGTTCAACATTAAATACGGCTAGTATACAGCTCCAAGGATTGAACTCACGACATTAATATATTTTGTAAGTTTTCTCACATTTAGAACTCAGCAATCGCAGAAGATAACTGCATTTAATTTTGGTCATCAGCTGTCATTGTTTTTTTGTTTCTTTCTAATGATTTACCAGTGAGTAGACTCGATTCAGCTGTTGCAGCCAGTGATGTATTTAAAAAAAATATTTTTTTATTATTACTCCATTTACCACTTCAGCTAATTTAATCTATTCTTATTTTGACTGTTGTAGGGAGTACATTTGGATAATGATGTGTAATTGTCACTTTATTGAGTCTTCTCTAGTAACTGTTACAGACTCATTAGAATTGGTGAATTGGTGATTTTAAAGTAATTTGTAACAGTAACTAAAAAAAACTTGGCAAAGTTAAGATGCTGTACGTATTGTCATCAAATAGTACCACTAGTATATTTCTTACCTAAGCCCATTTCATCAGCTAAAATGCCATTTAGCTTTCTGTCATACATTGCCACTAGCCAATCTAATCCAATATGTTGATACTCCCTTAGCTGATGCTTGAGTAAAAATGGAACTTCCGTTTTTACATCTGTTGTTGCTAAAGTGAAACCAGTAGGCTGAAACTTCTCAGCTACTGCTGCCACATCATTTAAACCAGCTTCAGTTTGGCAAACCTAATAACAAAAAGACCAACATCATATACATTATTCTGCATATGTATTTAATAAACAGCCATTATTAAAAAAAGTATATCATCAAACATATTGCAACATCTATGTTGATACACGTGTACTTTGCTTTCCTGAAATCCAAGTTAATTGAGTGAAACTATGTGAAATACATTATATTGTCTGAAAACTTTCCGCAGCTGTACTAGCTTTTCATTAATATTCAGCATAGAATTACAAATATCCATCATGTTTTTTTGTATGACTATAACCTTACCATTACAAGTTTCACTTTACATCGTTATGACCTTGTCGACAAATTTTCATAACTGATACCAGAATTAATCAAGTTAAAAAAGTGGATAAAGACCCGTAACCTCTTTCCTTTATTAAAGGGGCTTTAAACAAACAAGCTTATGAAAAGAAATACTCTATGAATTGCTAAATTTGTTACCAATAATATACATATGATATAATATAATGTGTACTATAAATTAAGGGGAAAATATTTTTTTGCACAAGCACCTCTTCTAAAGTTTTTCCATCGACAAGGCTATCCAAATTATTCTCATCAGCATCAGACTGTTCGTCATCTGAGTCTGCATCAGTTCTAGATGAATGTCCTGAAAAATAATATCACTTTCATTGTAACATGAATAGACATTAATATGTACAATATAGATACATTTATCAACCCTCACAATGTAATGGGGATTACAGTTACACTAACTCCCTAACATAACTCCAGTACCCAAGTCAGAAAGGTCAACAGCATACGCTTAGAACAACTATATCAATCCAGCTCGCAAAAGAAAAAAAATACCTTTAAGATGGTGCTATTGCAAAATACTAGATATGGCAAGTGAAAGTGTAAAAAAATAAATAAATAAAAAAAGAGAAAGAGAGTGAAAGTTTGCCATTAACATGGAAAAGCCTATGGTCAGTACATGGCACATATACTTGGTGCAGCTATGCAAACACACCTGTACATCATTACATCTTTACTATATCATCTGTAATTGTGCCACACATCTAAATCTTGGGTCTAGACATCGCTGCACTATGTAACCGTGCTACACCTATCTAAACCTTGGCTGTAGACTGAGTCAAGAGTCAATATTGTTCAGGCTTGAGCCTTCGCAAGCATCGCTGCGCAATCCCCTACACATTATGTGTTTGTCGATGTTCACCGATTGTCACAAACTTGTTTATATTACTATGACATTCTAATTTTGTTTTCATTTTAACCTTTTCACCTATGTATATCACTACTTGTGCACTTCATCTATTCCTCATCTATCACTACTTGTGTATCTCCTTCAGCTATATTATTGGTATTTTTACTATTATTTATTTGCTAATTTGTTATTCCTGTACTACCAGGGTAGTCAAGTTGCGATACTATCTCGAAGGCAAGACATATCAACTAAGGGTCTAAGTGAAACTATTCGGCAGAGATATTTACGATCCCTTGCTCATGAAATAGTTAGGAAAGAGGTGGGAAATGGTCAAATCAGAAGGTCTCACCCTTTACTTAGAACTTCGTCGAATCAGACACTCGCTAGTGAGTCTTGTCTCAGTCAGGTTGGCTACGAGCCCGCTTGTTCGAGGTCTGTAAACACTTCGCAGGGCCCAAGCCTTCCACTTAGCTAGGCAGTCCCGAACAAATATATACTAAATAGTGCAGCATGTAAGCAAGACTGAGCTAATTTTTTTTTTTGATAATGTGTACACATGCAGCACACATATTAGAACAAGCTAAACATATGAGTGCTCATAACATGCACGCGGTAAATTGTACTGTGCTTCTGCTCACATGTAGAAATAATTACATGTATGTAGGAGAAAACATATGATGCATATGTATGTACATTATTTAGTAAAAAGGGAATCCATAAGTGTGTCCTAAATGAAGATTATTTGATAATATTTTCACATTGGTTTTCTTCCCAACAAAAACAAGAAAGCAATTCTATATGAAACTGTTCAATCTTAGTATTTATGCTACTGCAGGAGTGCTCATGAAAGCTTTAGTTGAAAATAAAAAGGGCACTTAAGAACGTCACCAACTGGCACTTAATAAAAAATTCTTCAATAATAGTTAGCCATTGATGAATTCATTGGACATGGCAACAAACAAACATATAATAATATAAATTAATTAACAGTATGGCACATAAATTGCCCATTAAAAATGCATGTTCAATTGAAATGGAAAGTGAAATAGCATGAACTAATAAAATAGCATGGTGGTACAGAAGCTAAACAAAATAGTACAGGTAAATGCGCATGTGTACAGCTTTAGCTTTGGAAACATGCCATTCGAGTAGCTACTAGTTGGAGCCCAGAAGTTCTAGCCATATCAGACGGATTATTTACACATGAAGAGGAGTAATAGATTGAAAACGAAGTTCCAGAGGAAGCTAATTCTGAAATACGGAGATAGTGAGTGAACAATACGGTATAGCTACAGTGCAAAGGATTAAAAATAATAATAATAAAATAAAAAGGAAAAAAAAGCTGGCCTACTATTAGCGAGTGATAGCACGGGTAACCTGTGCTATTAGGGATCAATAGCACTCACAAAGCAATTAAAATAGCACTCAGCTTCGCCTCATGTTACTCGTCCTATTACTCATACAAATAAAACAATAATAACAAGTTAAAATGTTATTATAATAGCATGAATATGGTGTGACAAAATTTAACAAAACGAAGCCGAAAGAAATTTTTTTCTCTCTGCACAAGATCAGTTTCAGAGTTAATAGAATATCAAAGCAAAAGAATAACATTAAGTGAGAAACTTTACTATTAGCTATATAATCAATTCAGCCGAGATCGACTGAATACTACTAGTATTGTACAAAATCATGCCAATTGGTCAGAATTACATACATATGTGGAAATTGATAAATGTGGCATATTAATACGCATGCGATGTAGTCAAATGCAATAACGCATAGAAGTGGCATACAAGTATCCCAAGTATATAGTTATTAAGGGCAGTGGGGAAAAGGCACTCTATTTTGATGTCACTGTATTTTCTCTTAATCTTGCCCATCATACTTATAAAAATAGAATGCAATGAAAATACTAAAACATCACATAAAACTTACCGTCATCCAATGCTGTTTCCATGGTTTCACCTGCAGGTGTATGCTCCTGAGTTGATTCTAAGGATACTGACTCCTCATTGCTCTCTTTTTCAACTAGTTTCCCATCTTCTTCATCCTGGTCGCTAATCAATAATTCACTAGGTAGGGAAGCAAGCAACTCTTCCAGAGGCATTTCTCCTTCAGCTTGCAACTCATCAATTTCCTTAACATAATCCACCTCACCCTCCTATCATATAGAACACCACCACATGGTATGATGATGAGTATACGATTGACAGGACTTTATTTTCTGCAAATTATCTACTCTGGTATCCATAGCCAAAAATACCACTCAAAACTCAAAATTTGCAGCATTCATATCATTTTTTACAGGACTAAAAAAACTAGATGATTCGGCTGTGTTAACCGAAGTATCTGACCCACACACTCTTTCTTTTTAATCCAAGGATATGAGTATTAGACACTACAATTAGCCTGTAAAATTAATGTGATACTGCAATACCCCTAAATGATAGATTGAAACAAATTAAAATGTGTGTGATTCATGCTTTATACTTAGTTATATCGATTAATATTTTGCTTCATTGCTAAGTAAACGGGACAGTACTAGAAAATTGAGTTGGGTATATGTTACATATAATATATGGATGGTATGTGTCTCATAAAAACGTACGGATGCCTTTATTCCTCCTAAAGTACAGCAGTTTCGGATTGCTTTAAGTAAGAAAGTAATACATACTCAAAATTATTGGACCATTTCCTAAAAATGTTTGGTTGTTTGTTTTTTTCAAGTCACAAAAAGTTGTGGCAAGTGGATACTATAATATTGAGGACCCTATACCAGACTTTTTTTTTTTTTTTTTTTAATTCAGCTATAATTTTAGTAGTGGAGTTCTAGTTGTCAAGAGCTACTGGTACGTCATTCAGATGATCAGAACAGCTTGATTTTTTTTATTCTTGATAATTTGCTACCCTTACAGGATATCAAGAAAGTAATTCTGTATAGTTAATGTGGCTATATACTTGTACTTCTAGAACCACTTTTTGTCATTCAACTACCATATGTGAGTGGGGTCTAGGAAAAGGGACCTTATGGAGCAAACCAAAAAAAATGAGTTTTTTATGCTAATAAAAAGCTACAATTTATCTCAACTTAGTGCTAAAATACTGGAGGGTAAAACCTTCGACGTGCAGAGAAACTGGCAGTTGAACTGGGCTGTATTCAGCAAAGCAATTGAACTAAATCGAGAAAACATAAATTGAATTTCCACTTCCGGTATAATTAACGTTTCCATATACTTAACGGCGTACTCCGCATACGCAATTAAATCGTACAGCCGCTTTTTAATGGCGACTAACGAAGTTTGTGTAGAGTTCTTTTTAGCTTTCAAAGCGTCTCACAGCCTGTCTTGTCGGAATCCTTGGCTACTCTATTCGCTGTAGCGGTAAACATTCAGCCAGAGATAAGCTGTAGAGTGCATGCAATAGTCTCAAAGCTATGCCGTGTTTTTAGTTGCTTCTTTGAAACTCCGCCCATCCCCCGTTTATTGTACTTCGAGAACGAGAGAGAATAAAAAGTAGCTTGTCTTTCCACGGCACACTTGGGGTCTTTTAAGCTGTTTTGACATTTGAAATTTGGCATAGACGTAGAGTAAGGGTCACTAAGACTAATTCTGCAAAAAATAAAAATAGGAGAAAGAAAGAATTTTTCCGATGACTTACTTCTGGAGCCTATATCTCAATTTCAATTTTTGCGCCATAAGGTCCCTTTTCCCAGACCCGCTCACATAGTCATGTATGATATAAATCATACGTACATATATATATTGTTATTTGAGGAAGATTAGATGCAAATTGAAGTAGCTGTAGTCGTTGAAAAGTACTTCCAAGACATTGCTTGCAATGAAACCCATTAGGCTAGGTAGGCTTACTCTCCATTTTTGCACAAGCACACCACTACTAGTACGTCCAATATAGCATTATTCACACATTCATTGTGTGACTCAGCATTCCTAAATCAATGCAGGATTAGCTATGCCGGTTACAAACAGTAAGCACAACTTAATCTCATTATGCAGTGATTTATGATGCACAATGAGACAAAAAGTTGGTGCTTGCTTGTATCAAACTTTCTTGTTCCCATACTTTTTTTTTTTAGATAAACCCCTAATTTTGTTTCTATACATTAATAATTTTGTTTTGTCAGCATAATCAGCATTGATTTGGAAGTTTCTAAATGTAAGGCTAAAAGTTGTTACAGAGATTCTCAACTGTTGTGTGCATCAATCCTTTATTGCACCTTTCCTAATGATAAAGATAAAAGATAGTTATGGATATTGTTCCTAGCAACAGCAAATTGTATAAATATAATCAATCTATATAATAATACGCTTGTGTGTCAGTAACGACAATGATGACTGACGACGGTGTGTGTATTTATGAATAATTCACGAGCTTGGTACAGTTTGGTAAAGCATCGTCTCTTTACCGTAAGTAAAGTGTCGTCACATTCTGTAGAACGTGCCGGTTATTTCTAAAATGCGGGTGCAATAGAGACGATGGAAGGCGGCGTAGGTATCAAAAAGGAAGCTGAAAATACGGAAGAGAAGGTAAAAGGAGGTTAATTGCAACTGAAAAGCGGATGGAATTGGCAAGGTAAGGCGGTGTAGATTTAAAATGGAAGGGAAGAGAAGGTAAAAAGGCGAGCAATTAATTATAACTAAAAAGCAGGTGGAATAGACCCTCACCGATTCCATCCGCTTTTAAGTTACAATTAACCTCCTTTTACCTTCTCTTCCGTACTTTCAGCTTCCTTTTTGATTTTCAAAAGAAAGGCTAAAGTGCGAAATAGAAGACAAAAGTTTCTCAAAGTCGGACAGAAATGCATGAGAGATAGACAAAGGAAAAGAGAGCGCCATGACTAAAAAAGAAGAGCTGAAGATAAGGAGTGGTGGGATAGAAGAAAAGCTCAGATAGTTCAGAAAAAAGAGAGCAGGAGAGGGAAACTTATGTAACCTTAACCAATTGTAGAGAATGATAATTGAACCGGATAACTTGTGCTACTGCATTCTTACTTTGTAATAAGTCAAGCGCCACTATGTGGTGGGGTACTTGCTAGTCCTTTTAATTACTAATAAAATAATATATATAACCTGTATCTGTGTCTTTTCTTCAATATCAATCGTATTTTCATCATCACTTTCTTCTGGAGGACTTAAGAATGCATCAGAATCTACACATAAATATCAACACAATATATTTTCTTCGCCTAAAACAAGCATTAGTATCAAATGTTACCTACGTATGTATATACTACTGAAAAACATATTCGTTGAAGATTGTCTTTATTGACTAAAAGTTATTTATTAAAATGGAAATGTAAATATACAGCATGAAGACACTTCCAGAAAATAGGGTAACATGTAATTTTACAGTGAACACACTTTACTTGTCTCTTACACTTCATCACACAGATTCAACATAGGTCATCATCACACAAGCACTAAAGTACATGCATGTAATTTCTAACCTTCCACACTTCCTGGAGTGACACGAGTGCTGCTGGAGCTACTAATAGGCTGACCAAGATCTTTGGCAATCCAATCTGAATATTTTGCTGTCTGGTCAACAATATATTCTAAGTGCAAATCCATAGCCTTCTTTCGCTTTGCTTCCAACATCAACTGATGCTTATGCTCCACAATCTACATCATTAGGTATTAATCGAGGCCAGAAGAAAATTCATGGTAAAAGACACAACCTAATTAAGCAATAGCTAATCCATGTACCTTTTGTATTGAGTCCCAAAAATGTTTCATTTCTTTAGCAATGGACGATGCAATTTTACGCAACTTAGACAAATCCTCTTTCTCAGTTTTCTCTTGTTGCATATTGCTCTCTTTGTGGAAATGAACAATGCTTCGACTTAACTAAAAATATATCATAATAGCATGTTACAACAAGTGATATACTCCACTACAATCATTACCTTCCTTGCCGCATTAATCTTCCATCGTTTTTCGTTTGCAAAATCAGTGGCTAGCCATTGCATTTCTTCCAAAAGGTAGTCCCAATGTGTTTTGATCCTCACTGGTTCACATACTTTGGGTAGTCGACTAGCAGACCATAGACCTTCCTTTCGCAGTTCTGATATGGACTTCATAACCTCTGCTTCCTGCCTAGCCCGCATCACAATATCTTCATGGGAATTCTCATAAACAGAACTGAATGAAGCATGAGCCCTAGTGGCTGGTCTAGGAGAAGTTGACGGGAAAGAAATGCTTCGAGAAGGTGATATAGGAGTTAACCCTTTGGTAGGAGTAACATGGAGTCCTGGAGACACAGTTGAAAGTGGGATCTGCACAGTGGTTGCTGATGGAGGTGCAGCTGATACATCCAGTGACAATGGTTTTGCTGGTAGTGGTGCCTCAATTTGAGGTTGGGATGTCGCTAGTGAATCTTCACCTGTAGAGGTATTGACAGTGGAGGTTACACCTAAAGAAACCGTAGCTTCTGAAGGCTTCAGAGAAGCACTAGTAGAAGTTAGTGTAGACCCCACCACAGTAGGAGGCTGCAATGATGAACCAGCAATTGGTGAATTTCCACTTTCTATAGAATAGTTCTTTAAATATTCATCACGAAGATAGTTTGGTTTCTTTTTCCATGCCACATATTCCATCATATTACCACCATTCTCCAAAAAAAACTTTTCCTTTAGCATTGCCTCATACTTTAATTTAATAGCAGTCAATTTGGCCCTCCTGTTTTTCAATATTTTTGTCCTAATCTTTACACTGCTCTGTATTTTACTAGCTGGCTTTAAATCCACAGAACATACAGGTTGTCTATTCCCACTTGCTGTCCCAGTCAAAACTGAAGCTGAGGATGACAAAGGTAGTGTTGTGGATGTGGAAGGTGAATAGACATTTGGGGAGGATGTAGCAAGGACCAGTACACTAGACCTAGGGGTACCATAGTCTGGAGGAAGCAAGCTGTCAGTACCTCCCTGTTGAACAGTAATTGGACCTGCTTGTAACGGTGGGACATAGCGAACAGGACTGTGGACAAGTGGAGCACTTTGAATCACTAAAGACACTGGTGAACAGGTAGCTGGAACAGGGGATCCTACACTTGACAGAGTTACTGAGACAGAACCTTTGGAACAATGTCTTTTATTGTCTGGAACTTCTTCTGGATCACTAGATGGGGGTCTCTTGGTAGCCATCAGTGCATGTACACAGGGACAAATGTCCAGGAGCTGTAAGCTACAATAATATGCATAAAAATTATAAGCAAAAAGTATATAAATTCTTTATCCATACACGCGTAATTGACCTATACACAAGGCTGCTACTACTCATTATAGCAATTCACAAAAAAATAATAAATAAATATAGGCATAATTAATTTTGACATAGATTAGTGCTCTCATAATTCCGTTGGCTGAGCTACCCAATAGTTGCTGGAGAATGATACTCAAAATATTCTATAACATTATCTGTTGAAAAAAGAAATGATAACTGCACCTAATATGTCAATTTATGTTGACTTAGCTGTAGAGGGAAAATACTACAAGGTACAACAAACATTCAAATAAAGAATGATACTTTCATGTAAAGAGTAAGCAAGAACTTTAGTTCCAGTTTGATGTTTCTAATATTTATCACTTCACACTATTAAACCCTTTGGTCTAATTCATTAAGTTTTATCATATCTATTCACCTGTTCTTTATCCTCAATCTTTTAGACTACCAAATAACAAATGTTTTAGTACTCAGAGCCCAAGCCATTCATCATTTATTGAGTCATTCACCCACTCACTCCACTTATTTGCTATTTTCTGTACCTGAAGAAGACCAGCAAACTCAGTTGAAGTGTCTTTCAGGAATTAAAGTTTATTGATGTCTGTAGTCCAACAAGAAACAGCTAGCAAACAGAATTATCTAAACCGCATCACTTGCCTCTCAAAAATTACAAGAAAAAGATAGTCAATGTGTCACATAGGTAATACAATAGCTTTACAATGTAGCATGCATCATTAATTATACTCCACATGTACAATTATACAATTTACATTGGCTCTGAAACAGCAAAGAGCGAGCGTAGTGTATTACAAAAGGCTCCATACTGCTTTACAATAGTACTAGTAATATTAAGTGGTTGAGCGCTTATGAAAAGAAATAACTATTGCAGCAATAGTGTTAAATGCCACTATCTATGCATTGAGAATCGCAGTACTAAAAATCTCTCTTATATCACACTAGAAGCACTTTCTGCATTACAAGAGGCTCCATAATGCTTTACATAATTGGAAATATTAAAGTGGTTGAATGTCCCAGAAAAAAATGATGCAGCAATAGCATCACATGCCACAATCAATGAATTGGTGATTGCAGTTCTAAAAATCTCTCACAAGAAATATAAGGCAACATTCGCCTGTAGTATGCACCCAGAACATGTATAAGGAAACAAATCTCATGCCCTAACCAACAAAATAGCCTTTTATTTTCATTCGTTTGAAATAATAGTAACTGTAGCATTCATTTTCCAAAATTGCAATACTAAGCAACCACGCATAACTAAGGGGAAAATATACATACAACAGATTCTAAGAGAGCCACTAACCAATAAGAATATATCTATTTCCTACCCTTTTCGAAGGCAGGCGTATCATTAATTCTTTCACAACAGTTTCACCGCCATTTTCAACTCGATTTAATGCGCATCAAGCAAGGGAAGGGTGTGGCTTCAACGGTGGGGGGAATGGCTGGAATTGCTGAATGTGAACAGGCTAGAAGAAAGCTGCTGTCTTACCAGAATAGTACGAGCAATATAACCAATGAAGTATCGTACCCACAACGTTTTATTTTAGGTCAGGTTAATGATGGGGATGCAGTTTCAGAACTTCTGTCCTTCTTGCAGTTTCCTAGTTTGGTTTCTTTGGTAGGGGAAGTAACTGCAACATTAGCTAGAGAAGGTTCGTTATATTTCATGCTTATGAATAGGATCAGTATTTCAGAGGGCCAAAAATCACTAGTATTCATAGAAGTCGCTTACCCAACACAGTTTGTATGGAAAATTACAGTACTTGTTTTTTTTTTAGCAGCAAATCTCTAAAATAGCTGCGAGAGGTCACTATAAATAAATATCTTTTTATTTACTAAACCTAACCATTTTTTCTCTTGAATACCAATGAACTCTTATGACTCTTAAGTAAAGAAGACGCGGTTTCAGTGATGCAGTACACACTAGCACAGTTAAGCATGAAGCCAAGCAAGCATATTATATATGTACAAAGAAGTGATATAGTTAAGATATTAGCTACATACATAGAGAGAGAGAATCATGATAACTACTATTACAGAATTCATATAGGAAGGAACCCTGAAATCCCCTAAATTAACATTTACATAATCATTGCTTAATAGGTTCACTAAATAGCTCAGTAATAATGAAAGAGCTAACCGATCAAACAAAATTCATTTGAAATTGACACAGTACAGGTGTAATGATGCTCTCTGATTTCCAACATATTTACTGTTGTTATTTTTTTATGATCAAGTAGCTTTCCACTTTATTAATAAATGCTGCACATATTATATCCTATTATGTGTATTATTTATATATACGTATTCACTCTTTCAGCTTGCTTGCTAGTGGGCAAGATTTAGTGATCTATGGTGTATAACTATGAAAATGATATTAAATTTATATTGATTGGATGGACCTAGATACTGCTTGCTCTCTTATTTGTGCTATTGAAATAATATTACTACTATACGTATAAAACTAGTAGTTGCTCGCTCACTCATTTATTTCATAAGTTCTAAATACATGGTTATACATATATTGTATATGCATGCACACACTGTTTTTAGAAACATTTCGTGATGCAGCTTCAAAGTCTCAGCTTCCAGAAAATTTGATTAAGTTTTTATCCGAAAGTGATCTTAATACTCGTCTCCAAATACTGCGTGCTTCTGGCAATCTTAGTATTGATCATGGTAAAATATTAGTGCAATCTTGTGATTTGTTGGAGCAATTAACAATAACTGTCTCCTAGCATGAATACATCTTCAATAGGGATACGTACTTAAGTTGTTGTTTTTTTAATGAGGGCTAATACTCAAAAGAATTTGTTGGGTTATTTTGTTGTTATTGTTTGCTATTTAGGAATATTGTTCCTACGATTCTGTATTTTATTTTAAGATGTATGCTGCATACTTTTATTCAGATATAAATCGAGAAAAATTTTTGGATGCAAATATTTGCAGGAGTGTAACAACTTTGCTTAGCAAATGTTGTGATTCCTGTGAGGAAGGAAATTCCAATCAGCGCTACAAGCTGGTACTTTGTGGTTGTTTGCTCAATCTGAGTGCTAGTGCCAATAACAGTAAGATGATTATAGATACGTAATTTAGTTTCAAATTTGTTGTAACAAGTAGACAAAGACTGTTGAATATGTTTCTGCTTTATTGATTGTTAATTTTTTGTTGTTGTTGTTGTTTTTTAGTGGATTTGTTCGTTTCATTTAATTTCATATTTTTATTGTGATTGGACCTCAGGTAAACTGGCTGATAGTTTTATAAAATGTGGAGCATTAGAAAGTCTAGCAAAACTTCTTTGTTCTGAGCAAGACTGTCCGATAAGAGACATGGGATTAAAGGCTCTTAGTGCTCTCTGTGAATCAGGTAAGTGTATAAATACATGCAACACATGCGAAATACATAGAGAGTGTGTGTGCTTGTTGGGGGAGGAGCTTCGGATGGAAAATTATATCTTTTTTTTTTTTTATTATTATATTCGTATTCTGTTTCTTATTCTTATTATTTACAGGAGAAGTGGTAAATGCAGATGTCACTTCATTAACGAAGCTCTTGACAGAGCTAGCTACTAGCAGTGAAATGACTGAACCGTTAATAGAAATCATCGAATCAATTGTTAAGAAAGGTATTAACTGTACCTACCAAGTAATAATGTTGAACATTTAAAGATTCATGCACCATCTATTTTCAGATGATGAAAGAATACTTTTGCAGCTTGTAGATGAAGGGCTAGTTAGACATCTACTGGATAGACAAGATGAGTACTTCCAGAAATCGATTGACATAGTTGTGCTTATACTTGGAAATGGTTAGCCATATTGATGCTTAGATAATCCTTTTGTATTTTCTAAAGTCTTTTGCATTTCAGACAAATGCATGGCGAAACTCTATGAAAGTGGCGCTCTGTTATTAAAAGCTAAAGAGTGGTTGCAATCATCAGAACAGAGACATTTGGCTAATGCAGCTATAATAGTAGCTAACTTTGCTCGATCAGGTAAATTTAAGAATAGTCTGAATGGATCACATGTTATTGATCACATTTTTGCCATGTTTCTTGCTAATATGCAGACAGGAACTGCACTGATTTATTTAAGAGTGGATTTATACAATTGCTACTGCCACTAACCAAAATTGAAGAGATCAAGGAAGTAAGGCAGATTTATAAATTCAATGCTTAACATCACATTTGAAATGTATTTTAAGTACGAAGGTAAACTACACTTCGCTGCCCTGAGTGCCCTTAGGAACTTTTCAATACCTAGTATGATATTTGTAATGCCATTGTGAAACAGCAACTACACCTCCTTGTGTATTTTTTTAGGTGAACTGAGGTTGGATCTTTTTTCAATGGGTGTGGCGGATGTTGCTATACACTGCTTGAAGAATTCATCATTTCCTCATATTCATTTTAAGTCTTTGGGGATTCTCAGACTATTGATACAAAAGCAAAGTAAGAAAGTACCATTAGAAGTGCAGGATAATTTGTTCACACATTTCTAAGTTTAAGTGAACCCTATTGTGTCTATTCAAATTATGTAATCTTGTAGGCAGTATCTGCTCTAGTGTAGCAAAAACAGCAATGGTCCAGATTATTTCTGCCACGCAGAACACCAGTACTTCACATGTTCATATAGAGGCAGGAAGGCTATTAGCAGGAATTATAAAATACTGTAGTGAGAAAGGTAAGTGAAATTTTGTTGTTTATGTACCAGAAATTATAGTAATGAGAATTTGCAAGTTAGGTAGTACCTACTGTGTATCATTATTGCTATTAGCATTACCAGATGGACAACTTGCTGGTCATGCATACACACTGTGGTTTTGTTTTGCAAGAATCATGCTTTACGAATACACTGCAAATACAATGAATAATGTCCACAAAAGCCCAACTTGAATTGGTTTTTATTATCAATTGCTACAATGATTCTGTATTCTGGCTCTGTTAGATATTCGTGACGCAGTTGTAGAATCTGGTGGATTAGATCTGATATATGATTTGGTTCATTCAACAGAACCTGTACTCGTTGGTGAAGGACTCATTGCTATGAATATCATAGCATGCATACCTGATGGTGAGGAAGGTTTTGCATATCATAGTAAAGTGTAGCCTCATCTATGTATATGAGAATGTTCATAATGGTGTGCTGGATTGGTGAGCGAGCGAGACACTTACGGGGGTTACACAATCGAGATTCCGCAATATTTATTTATTTTTTGCTTATTTATATGGTACATGCAGCCCTTTTTCGCACATGCTGCTAATTACGTAAGTTGGTAAAGTGTTTTGATAAATAAAAAGATCACAAAATAATAAACATGTTGACCATTCAGTAATATCGACCTAAATGCCTGAACTTTGTAAAAAGCATTATGGACCCGGAAGATAGCACCATTGCTCTTTGTCGTTGCTGGATTGGGTGAGTCAGATTAGAACAGTTCAACAACAATAGACATTTAGCAAAGCTGTAGTTCATAGTTTACTCTCACTTCTAATTATAGAAGGATAAGAAATAAAAAGGATTTCAGTAAATCCTTATAAGAGCCCAAGTAATTAGCCACCCTTCAAATTTTTTTCTTTCATTATGCAATACACACAAAAAAATGATTACAAGAGGAGACAGTGACAATTATGGTACTTTACAACAAAAAAAATGAAGATAACAATACAATTATTGAGTAATGAGCCTGATATAATTTATTACCAACAGTCTCCTTTGCTTCTCTCACCAACCCTATGTACACTATTTGTTTGAACAGCCAGCTTGGTTATAATCACAGTGTAACATTTTTGTGATGAGCTACATACAAGCGGACTGAATATCTGTGCCCATTTTAGCATTTAATGTTAACATTGTAATGACATATTATAGCTAACTAAGAATTTCTGTTACATGTACGTTTTCTCTTCAGAAAAAACTTTCTCTACTGTGATTAAAACTATTAAAGAAACATTTACAAGTGTTATATGTTCGAAGTTAAATTCCAAGTCTTCACTGGATGTTCTCAACAATTCAATGGTTTTACTGTCAACAATATTCCCCAAAGACTCAGGTAAAGGATTAATAATTGCATTTAACTGAAGTCATTTACAGTTTATTGCTAAGATGTTGAGAGTTTGTGACCCACAGCATGACCACTTGTATGTTTTGTTTTTTTGTTTGTTTGTTTTTCACTAGTTCACAAATGAATTTTGTTTTTTTTGTTTTGTTTTTTGTTGTTGTTGTTTTGCTTCGTTGTTTTAATTGTGATGTATTTTTTCTTTTTTATTTATTTAGAAATCAAAGAATCTCTGCTATCCAATATATCATTTCAGGAAGCTGTACAAGAACTTCTTTCTCATGACAATGATGTAATTCAGTCCAAAGCCAGGGACTTGAAGTCTTTGCTGACTACATAGTTATATTCTATCTTACTTTGCAAGCTGTTTCAAGTGTTCTTAAAATATTAGATTATATTATTTTCATTGACTTTTCTCAACTGTATTTGTACATTAAAGTGTCAAACCTTACGTACGAAGATTTCTTTATGGTGGGCAATGATTTATAGATTGTGAAATGAGTGATAAGTTGTTAATGTACAAACGGTACACATGTAAGTCTTTAGCCCTAGCCCTAGCTCTAGCCCCCTAGGTAACACCGGCACTACAGAATTTACCAATCGTACCACCTATTATACTATCAAAATTACAAAATTAAATACAAGTATATACAAGTTGAAGGTGTTTTGTTTTAAGTACTACACGGTATAACTTAATTTGTGTGCTGTATAACATATTGTACCACTTGTTGTATAAGACTAGAATAGCACGGACAACTGTTGCTACAAAAAAAAAGTTGAAATTGTACAAACGCCTAAGTCTTTAGCCCTAGCCCTAGCCCCGTAGGTAACACCGGCACTACAGAATTTACCAATCATACCACCTATTATACTATCAAAATTACAAAATTAAATACATAAGTATATACAAGTTGAAGGTGTTTTGTAAGTACTACACGGTATAACTCATGCATTCTAGATCAGTCTAGCATGTATTCTAGATGAGTGTAGCATGTATTAAAGATGAGTGATAGCATGTATTCTAGATGAGTCTAGCATAGATGAGTGTAGCATGTATTCTAGATGAGTAGCATGTATTCTAAATGAGTCTAGCATGTATTCTAGATGAGTGTAGCATATACAGTATTTTAGATGAGTATAGCATGTTAATAATATTCTAACCAATAAATATCTCTGGTGCAGAGCCTATAAATATTCCCAAACAACCCCAACAAAGTTTTTACTTGCATCTGTAACACCTCCCCCTTTGATATAAGACCCCTTACCACAATAACAGGTTTACGGAGAGCTAAGTGCTACGTTTACTGCACTACACACAAAAATACTGACTCCGTAGCACAGATTGGTAGGATACGGGGGCCTGACCATGAGTATGACGCAATAATGATGACGTAATAGCTTCAAATTGGCGACGGTTCGGTTGCGGTCGTCTCTCGCCGTAGTTGCTGTTGCCGTCGTCGTCATCCGTTTTGGTAAGAAACTGGGATGATATGAGATTCATGCTAGCAGAATAACTAGAAAATGCTCGTGTAGCATTGGTTGGGCGAGCGAGCGAAGTTCTGGGGAAATGTTGACACTTTCAATTGCATTGGGGTCGTTTGATTTGAATTTGCATTGGTTTTCTTCCTGCAGGTTGCCAAATCTGAATTCACATCTCATTATTAGTAGTAGAATATGTAATGACATGTAAAGGGGGAAATGATGATTGGTAAAGGGTAAAGAATGGTACTCCTCATGATAAAGTAACAATGATAACAAAATAATGTGTAAAGTACAGAAAAGGGGAAAAGGGGGGAAACGTGTAAAGGGGAAACATGTAAAGGGGGAACCGTGTAAAGGGGAAACATGTAAAGTGGGGAAACGTGTAAAGGGGGAAATGGGGATGGGGGATACTCTGAAGTGTCCACATGCTAAGCATGCTCGTGTAGCATTGGTTGGGCGAGCCAGCGAAGTTCTGGAATGCGCGCGCGCGTTTAAACGACCACGTATTCAGTTTAAACGACCACGTATGCGCGCGCGCGTTTAAACGACCACGTATTCAGTTTAAACGACCACGTATGCGCGCGCGCGTTGAAACGACGACGTATTCAGGATTTCCATAGACTACATCTTAGAGTTGCTCGCTCGCTTCGCTCGCTCGCCAATTACACAGTTTTAACCACAAGGCTCAATCCCACAAACTCGTTAATTATTCATGACATTTTATTTTCCACCATAACTTTGTTGTTGTTCGTCCAATATCCTTGACTTTGATGCCAAAAGATAGCTTATTTTAAAGGGCTTTTCGGTGATATGTTTCATTAACTACAATTCGCCTTATTGGTATGATTACCTGCTGTCATCCTCCTAAACTACAGATTGGCAGTCTGAGCTGATGTGAGCCCGCAGTCATGTGTGCGCATGCTCCTTGCGTGAGGCAGCGGTATGACCTTGGACCCACCCCCCTGTGTGGCCTTGGGGGTGAGAGACTCGGCAGGTCAGTGGCAATTAGCATTAATTGCCCTGCATCGCCGGAGTCCCCCCAGCTCAAATCACATCCAAAGAATTGGATGGAGTATTTCTAGCTATCCTTAATTAGGTGGTTTGAAATGGGGAGGTGGTGGGACTGAGAACAGTGGCTATCAGTAGCTGCTAGCTATCAGGACTAATATACTGGTGCCCGGGTGCCATTGCTTCACGTGTGACCGCTTAGCGCATGGTCGCCGTACTCACAGGTCCTCTGCCGACCTTTTCCTGGGCGCGTGTGATGCGTGGGCTACATCTTCGTTAACTACGTTTAACTACGTTAAACTACATTTAACTACAATTCGCCTTATTGGTATGGTTACCTGCTGTCATCCTCCTAAACTACAGATTGGCAGTCTGAGCTGATGTGAGCCCGCAGTCATGTGTGCGCATGCTCCTTGCGTGAGGCAGCGGTATGACCTTGGACCCACCCCCCTGTGTGGCCTTGGGGGGGAGAGACTCGGCAGGTCAGTGGCAATTAGCATTAATTGCCCTGCATCGCCGGAGTCCCCCAAAGGGCCGCAGGAGGCGGCCTACACCCCCAAGGCTATAAGTAATAGGTTAGGAAAGGGGGTTGACAGCTCTCTTACCAATGGTAGTAGGCTGTATACCTGTGAAAGTAAGTACAGACAAGCATACACAGTGAGAACTTAGCGTTATGACAAGAGTAATGCTGAACTACCCATGACCCCCAACCTTCTCCCTCTCACTGGCTTTGTGATGTGGCCATCCAGTGACTACGTATTGGTTCCTTAGAGAAGGGAGTGGTGCCACCGACCTTGGAGTTGTGATCAGTGCCTGGTACCTGGATGACTCCAGCCACCATGTCTGTCTCAGGTAACCCGAATGGGCACAGCTTCAGTAAACCAGGACTGGTGAGTACTGTATACTCCCAACTCACCTGCTTTCACTGCACACTGAAGTCTAAGTAGACTCTAGGAACACAACCAGGGTAGTGGCCGTCGGGTGAAGGAGACAGTAGTGGTTAATACGTGACGGACCCCATACCCCAGGTATGATCTGTCTGACCGCCACACCCCTATTGGGTGGAGAATCTAACCTTACGTGCTAACAGTACCATCACTACTCTCTACACCACTCTTGCCATAGTCAAGTGGCGTGTGACTCCAAGACTTACTCCGGTATCCTAGTACTACTGTTCAACCCTCCCCAAGACGGCATTAGCTATTCAGTCAAGTGACCGTGTCTTAGTAATAACAGTGGGTGTGCCTGGTGGAGGCAGCAACAGACACAAGTGAGAAGGAGCATGTCCTGATTGCGTAATGGGATAATTGAGTGGGCGCCGTGTAGATGCATACGAGAGCCTCAGAACAAATAGGCAGCGAGCCTGAGAATACATAGGCAGTGAGCCTGAGAATACCTAGGCAGTGAGCCTGAGATTACATAGGCAGTGAGCCTGAGAATAGATAGGCAGTGAGCCTGAGAATACATAGGCGGTGAGCCTGACAATACATAGGCAGTGATCCTGAGAAAACATAGGCAGTGAGCCTGAGAATACCTAGGCAGCGAGCCCCAGAATACATAGGCAGTGAGCCTGAGAATAGATAGGCAGCGAGCCCCAGAATACATAGGCAGTGAGCCTGAGAATAGATAGGCAGCGAGCCTGAGAATATATAGGCAGCGAGCCCCAGAACACATAGGCAGTGAGCCTGAGAATACCTAGGCAGCGAGCCAGAGAATAGATAGGCAGCGAGCCTGAGAGTATATAGGCAGCGAGCCTGAGAATACATGGGTAGTGAGCCTGTGACTAGATAGGCCGTAAGCCTTAGAATAGATAGGCAGCGAGCCTGAGAATAGATAGGCAGCGAGCCTGAGAATAGATAGGCAGCGAGCCTGAGAATAGATAGGCAGCGAGCCTGAGAGTATATAGGCAGCGAGCCTGAGAATACATGGGCAGTGAGCCTGTGACTAGATAGGCCGTAAGCCTTAGAATAGATAGGCAGCGAGCCTGAGAATAGATAGGCAGCGAGCCTGAGAATACATGGGCAGTGAGCCTGTGACTAGATAGGCTGTAAGCCTGAGAATAGATAGGCAGCGAGCCAGAGAATAGATAGGCAGCGAGCCTGAGAGTATATAGGCAGCGAGCCTGAGAATACATGGGCAGTGAGCCTGTGACTAGATAGGCCGTAAGCCTTAGAATAGATAGGCAGCAAGCCTGAGGATACATAGGCAGTGAGCCCAGGAATACATAGGCTGCAAGCCTGAGAAAGGATAGGCAGCGAGCCTGAGAATATATAGGCAGCGAGCCTGAGAATATATAGGCAGCAAGCCTGAGACTATATAGGCAGTGTTCCTGAGGACAGATAGGCAGCGAGCCTGAGAATACACAGGCAGTGAACCTGAGAATATATAGGCAGTGAGCCTGAGAACAGATAGGCAGCGAGCCTGAGAATACATAGGCAGTGAGCCTGAGAATAGCTAGGCAGCCAGCCTGAGAATACATAGGCAGTGAGCCTGAGGATACATAGGCAGTGAGCCTGAGAATGGCTAGGCAGCGAGCCTGAGAATACATAGGCAGTGAGCCGCAGACTAGATATGCAGTGATCCTAAGAATACATGGGCCGTGAGCCTGAGAATACATAGGCAGAGAGCTTGTGAGTAGATAGGCAGCAAGCCTGAGAATACATTGGCAGTGAGCCTGAGACTAGATAGGCAGTGAGTCTGAGAATAGATAGGCTGCGAGCCTGAGAATACCTAGGCAGTGAGCCTAAGAATACATAGGCAGTGAGCCTGAGAATACATAGGCAGTGAGCCTGTGACTAGATAGGCCGTTAGCCTTAGAATAGATATGCAGTGAGCCTAAGAATACGTAGGCAGCAAGCCTGAGAGTACATAGGCAGTGAGCCTGAGAATAGATAGGCAGTGAGTCTGAGAATAGATAGGCAGCAAGCCTGAGAATACATAGGCAGTGAGCCTAAGAATATGTAGGCAGTGAGTCTGAGAACAGATAGGCAGCAAGCCTGAGAATACATAGGCAGTGAGCCTGAGAGTACATAGGCAGTGAGCCTGAGAATAGATAGGCAGTGAGTCTGAGAATACATAGGCAGTGAGCCTGAGAGTACATAGGCGGTGAGCCTGAGAATAGATAGGCAGTGAGTCTGAGAATAGATAGGCAGCGAGCCTGAGAATACATAGGCAGCGAGCCTGAGAATACATAGGCAGTGAGCCTGAGAATACCTAGGCAGTGAGCTTAAGAATACATGGGCAGTGAGGCTGAGAATACATAGGCAGTGAGCTTGTGACTAGATAGGCAGCAAGCCTGAGAATACATAGGCAGTGAGACTGAGAATACATAGGCAGCAAGCCTGAGAATACGTAGGCAGTGAGCCTGAGAATACATAGGCAGTGAGACTGAGAATACATAGGCAGCAAGCCTGAGAATACGTAGGCAGTGAGCCTGAGAATACATAGGCAGTGAGCCTGAGGATACGTAGGCAGTGAGCCTGAGAATACCTAGGCAGTGAGCCTAAGAATACCTAGGCAGTGAGCCTAAGAATACCTAGGCCGCGAGCCCCAGAATACATAGGCAGTGAGCCCGAGAATACATAGGCAGTGAGCTAGGCAGTGAGCCTGAGAATACATGAGAATGTATAGACAGTGAGCTTGTGAGTAGATAGGCAGCAAGCCTGAGAATACCTAGGCAGTGAGCCTCTGACTAGATATGCAGTGAGCCTCTGACTAGATATGCAGTGAGCCTCTGACTAGATATGCAGTGAGCCTAAGAACACATGGGCAGTGAGCCTAAGAATACATGAGCAGTGAGCCTGAGAATACATAGGCAGTGAGCTTGTGAGTAGATAGGCAGTGAGCTTGAAAATACATAGGCAGTGAGCTTGAGAATACGCAGGTGAGCAAGCCCGATAGTGCATGCAAGAATATATAGGCCCTGGGCCTAAGTGCGAGATTAGGTAGGCAAGTCTGATAGTGCAAGAACAGATGGCAGCAAGTTTGAGAGTGCACGAATAAAGCATGACAAAGTGCCACTAGATAGGCAGCCAGTCTGAATGTGAGAATGGACAAGAACAAGAGTGACAGAATAGATAGGCAGCAAGCCTGCGAGTGAGAGTAGACATGCAGTGAGCCTGATAGTGAGAGAATATGAGCCTGATAGAGAAAGACTAGACAGGCAGTGAGCCTGACAGTGAGAGAATAGACGGCCGTGAGCCTGATAGCGCAAGAATAGACAGGCAGAGAGCCTGATCATATGAGAATAGACAGGCAGAGAGCCTGATAGTGCAAGAATAGACAGGCAGAGAGCCTGATCATGTGAGAATAGACAGGCAGAGAGCTTGATAGTGCAAGAATAGACAGGCAGAGAGCCTGATAGTGCAAGAATAGACAGGCAGAGAGCCTGATCGTGTGAGAATAGACAGGCAGTGAGTGTAATAGTGTGAGAATAAGTCCAGTACCAATAGAGTGAAGGGCAGCGTGCCCTACATAGACGCTTTTAAGGGGGCCCCGACGGACCGTCACACCTCTACTAGGTGGAGATCTAACCCTAATTACTAGAACCTACTACCCAAGTTATATATTATAATGCCACACCGACAATAGTATAGTGTAGCTTATGAGTCCTAAAACACTGCATCCAGCACTACAGTTCATTCTCTAATCTCATTCATTATGTAACCCCTATTTGTTCCACCTCTTCTCATGTAACACTCTCATGTCAGCATAAATATCAATTACAGCATGCACCTGACTGATTCAGGAGTTTCTGCTTCGAGAATACCGCTCACTTTGACAGAGCCAACCTTAGCAACACCGTGAGAGGGTCTGGCCACATACTGCAGATAGTTACTAACATGCACTGGACAATAATGATCATATTTTTTTTGAATGAAGGTTATAAAGCAGAGAGTGGGAGCCGGCAACACATCCCACACATGTAATGAAGGCCTACGCCTGACCATAGCGAGGGTTCAGCGTGCCCTTGTGATCTAGGGGTTGTGACTGTGGGTAGAGAAACAGCATCAGGACTAGAGTCCAACTCTTAACCCAACTGCGCTAGCTAAGCAAGGCAACTGAACTGGCCGCATGCCCATGTATTGGTATTGTCGAGCCATAGAATTACTGTTTTCTGCTGATTGCATCTGTAAGTATCAATGAAGGCCATTCACCACTGACTGGTGGTTTAGATCCCATACATCCAACCTGACCTGCAGAAAACTAATTATTTAGAGTACAATATATCTACAGCCCCTTACTATTCAAATAATACCACCACTGATGAGCAGCCATCCTTAGAGAGCTAATAGTGCCAGCGGTGGATCAGCCATTCCAGGCATACTATTTTACCTGATGAGAATTGCAAGTTGTAAACTCATGGGACCTTCAGGGGGGGGCCCCCAGTGTCAGCAGACTAGCGGCGGTATCAGGTAGCTGCTAGGCTAGGGCTACCAGCACTGAGAACAGTGGCTATCAGTAGCTGCTAGCTATCAGGACTAATATACTGGTGCCGGGGGTGCCATTGCTTCACGTGTGACCACTTAGCGCATGGTCACCGTACTCACAGGTCCTCTGAACAGGTCCTCTGCCGACCTTTTCCTGGGCACGTGTGATGCGTGGGCTACATCTTCGTTAACTACGTTTAACTACTTTAAACTACATTAAATGGTTTTGAGTAAGCATAAAAAAAATTATCATACCCCCTGCCAAGAAATGTTGTAATAACAATTATTGGCCACATCGAAATTTAGGGAAATAGGATTTTCAGTATGTCAAACTTTCTAAGCAGAATTCACTTAGAAACTAGCACTACTTATGTTTGTAATCACAGGTAGGGTGTCTAGTTACTGACATGGGCGACAACAGCGAGCTGGCACTGAAATACTCATTCCACACTCTTACCATTTTCTACTGCATTGGCAACTGTAGTCCCTCTCAAAGTGACGGATATTCATGTCCAAAAAGGAACTTCGAGACTACATTGGCTGAGGCCTAAGTAAACTCTGGCCCTCCTCTGAAATAGGTACAACCTCGGCGTCAGAAATGTAGCGCCAGCACACCTTGTAAACTCGAACTATACCGCAGCGGCACTCCGGCAGAGGCGACTACAGGACCAATAAACTTTCCCCCAAATTTACTAAGATACGCACGTCAAGCAAAACTATTAACTCCCAAGGTCGCCAAGCATTTTATGCTCCACTTTTGCACTTACTTGTGATTATTTCCAATTATTCAAAACTATCCCGTAAAAATATTGAAAAAAAAAAGATTATGTGGTTTCACAGCTGTGGGGGTGTGGGGTGTGTTGCCTGCAAATTGCTTTTAACGGTGCGCGTCTCCTGAGCAACACTTGTCGCTGCAGTAGCGCGGTGAAGAAAATGTGGGTGTACGTGTGGCTGTCGTTTTGCTTAAGCTTTTGGAGTCTCGCAGCTGCAAGAAGCCATGGTGGCAGCACTGTCTCTGCAATGCTTTCCAGAATGGGACTACGACCACTGGCACACATACTATACTATCAAAATTACAAAATGAAATACGATACTACAAGTTGTAGATGTTTTATTTCAAATACTTCATGTTAGTATCGCAAGATTTAAGTGCACTAAAGTAACTCTGTATTTCGTAGCTCAATAGCCATTCCAAGGGAATTCCACAGGTACAAAAGCTTTCTCTATTAGTTTACAGGAATTCTTAACATGTATATCGAATCCAGTACATGAGTTAATCTGTTTAGAACAACTGCCGCATGTAAATGGCGAGGAAAAATTCTACAGACATAAATAGTAACAATGTTAAAACAACTATCATGAAAACAAGTTGCAATACCTGCATTGCATGGTGCTCTTGTACCATATGTCATGCAGATATTAAATGTGACAGTGCATAAATTTAAAGCGGTTAATGCTATTCTAGTCTTTTACAACATACGGTACGCCTGGTACAGTATGTTTTGCTAAGTTTCAAGATCACCAGGAACTTCCAGCAAATATCAAGTTCAATGAAGATCACGATGCTGACATTTTCTTTCAAAATCATGCCAAGTGGCGTAAGTCTTTCCACTTGAAGTTTGCCCCTTCAAAGCTGATTCGACTGGAATTAAAAAGACAGCTTGGTTGTGAATCCACCAATAATCACCAGGAGAAAAGGAAATCAAAGTGACAAAGATTATCTGGCGGTTTTGACCAAAGAGGTTGTATATTTTGTTTTAAGGTTGTTAGTGGCACCCTGCATAATTACTCTACAATGGAGCTAGATCAAGATATAAGAACATGTATATAGCTATCAACTATGTAAAAACCCAAGAGCCCCAGAACTTTTGCCTGTTGCATTTGTCCACCTACCTGGCTCCAAATACATAGTTGCCAACTTTCTAAAATGAAAAAACGGGATAGGCCACGCCCACTAATTAACCATCATGAATATCATTAAGATAGCATGAATATTGCTGAAAGAAATTAAGAGCCCGAGTGTTCCAGTCTGTGATTATAGAAGATAATGCCAGGGCTACGAGAAAATCTGCTAAGTCGTTGCTAAGCTTCGGCACGCTACTTCGCGTTGCTTAGGTTCAGAAAGCAGCTACGGTATTACCGTGAAAGACACCTACAGAGATGTCAGTAATGGTTGTGAGTCAAACAGGAATGGACATACATACACTATATTTTGACAAGCGGAAGTAAACAACAGAAACAACTGAATTTAGCTAATAATATTGATCAGAAAGGAGTAATAAGTGAAGTTCTGTGTCATTTCTTTGTTCTATTTGATACTTTCCAGGTCTATTTTTCGCTTGAGAACACCACTGACCTCCAACAGTCTACCAAAACAGCCTGGCTATTTATAGCTACTTGTGTTCCAACTCTGGATCCTGAATATCACTGAATAATCACTAACCTCCTTGAGAAGACTTCAGCCATTCTTGATTCACTCACCTGTACCAAATGATGAACTTTTGCTGTTGTGCTATTATTTCATACAACAATATTTTATTCTTTGTTTCAGTGTTTTCAACCAAGTTTATATGAAAAATGTTTTATAGTAACCACCCTTGTAGATATGCTGTACAGATAGCTATACCACTACACAAACCACTGATATCAAGCAGACTAACTTGCAGACTATTGTGTGCAGCTGTTGGCTAATAGTTATTAACCCCCTTTGTTGTAGGAATCGAGTATTTGGCGTTACGTGGACCTTAATAACGGGTACAGTATTTGACCGATAATTGGTTAACTCTATCAGAATTCCGGGAAATCCTATTGCAAACCGGGGATTCGGGAAAGGCTAAAAAAACCGGGAAAGGTTAAAAAAAAACGGGAAACCGGGAAAGGCTAAAAAAATCGGGATAAACCCGGCAAAACCGGGATAGTTGGCAACTATGCAAATACCTCTCAACACAAAGTGCCCAAAGCAAAGTGCCCAAAGCAAAGTGCCCAACGGCAACGCTAATGTGCCTCCAGCCCACAAGAATATTTGAAAAGTACAACTACACACCGCACACTTGAAACAAATAGTATCACTGCGTGAGATCCATTCGTAATTCTTACTGAAATGCTGCTCAAACGGACTACGGAAACGGAAATCTAATTACGGTTAAATCGATCATTGCACCACTTAGTAGTCTCGCGTAGCCAGACCCTTACACATGCCACATGTTAAATAACATGTGTCGCATGCTAATTGACATGTACCATATGAGGTACATGTTTGCAACATGTGATATATGTAAACAGTGCCTAATGATACCAAGGAAATACAAGTAAATATGCAAAAATACTTTCAAATACTTGTAGATGTTTTATTTCAAATACTTCATGTTAGTATCACAAGATTTAAGTGCACTTAAACATACTGTACCAGGCGTACCATATGTTGTAAAAGACTAGAATAGCATTAAGTAAACTGTGATTTCTGTGGCAGACAATAGGTAATCAGAACTTCCATAAGTGGCAGATTGATAGAGTAAAATTTCGTGACTGCCAGTACATACTTGGAACCTATGAACTTCGTTTGTGGACGGAGTATGATATATGTGGACACTTGCAAATGATTTTCTTTGCAAAAATTGTTTAATCTTATAATATAAAGTGGTTGAAAAAGTTAGTGACAGTGCCTGATGAAACAAGGAAATATGCAAAAATATTTTCAAGTAGTCGTTAACCGTCGGAACTAATCCATCCAAATATTAAGACACATTAGCTTCATGAGGAGAAAATATTCAATGTCAATCACTTCTACAGAGTTCAACAACTTGGTTTGTTAAAGTATAAACCCTTTTTAATGAGTGCTTTGAAGTTGTTAATAATTCATTAAAAATGTAATGAGCTTAATGGATAATGAACACTGCTTGTGATTTGCATTAAGAATGAAATTTGCCAGTTTCGGTCTTTATTAATCGTATGTTGTCTTCTTTCCTGCAGGTGTCACTCATCAAATGGCTCTAACAGAATATTTTAGCCGGCATACCGACCGTGTATTCGTAAGACGCACTACTGTATGTTTCTTGCCACGATTGAATGCATCAAATGCCAGCAAGTCATTACATCAAGCAGTGCCGGGAGTTCTAGAATTCCAATTAATATGCCAACGCTTGTATCCACTCTATACAATATCTGATTTATTTACAGGAGTTGATCTCGGCATATTTACACATGACAATAAGCATAAAAATTAGCGAGACTTCTTCAGCGACAAATTCTGGATCCAACATGTGACTTTGATACTGACGTTAGTATGGGTGATGCAGCAAAAACCTCATTAATATCTAGTGGCTTACAGAAACCTGATGTAATACTTTTTAAGATTGTAAACGGTTTACGCCATCCAGTTGTATTAATAGAGGTGGAATCAAGTAGTGATGTTTTGAGCACAGCGAACAACCTTGCCAATGGCATTATGTGTCAAATTATATATTTGAGAAACACTGGACAAACCATAAGTACCTTGAAGGGGTTTTTCATTCCTTTTAGAGATGGAAATGCAGAAGAAATTACTGTTAAATTTGACGAAAATAGACTTACATTTAATTGTAAAAGGATCCCTGTAACTCGGGAAGAGATTATACCAGCGATTGTTGAAGCATGGAATAATCAAAAAAGTAGTTTTCCATTGCAACCTAGTTTGGGTTTAACCTTGCCCATTTCTTCTGAACTAATTAGAGGAAGATTTACCGACAGCGCTTTCCAAGTAAGATCAGGACTTTCTGTCGTCATGCATGATCCCACTAATCGTTGTTATTACAAATACTCTCTCATGGACAATTTGATTCAGTTGGACTTATTGGATGACCCTGATAAAGCACGGCTTTCAGTATATCCTACTGATCATATTAAGTTTTTGTCTAAAAATTTTTTTAAGTATCCACAAGTGACACCTTTCACAAAGGAGGAAATTTCTACTTCTGTCCACCTCTTGATAGAATTAGTAAATGGGACAGTTAAAGCACTTCTTAATCTTCACAGTTCAGGCTATGCTCACAATTATGTGAGGATCGAAAACATTTGTTTTCGAGAAGATACTGATGAGGTAGTTTTGATAGATTTGGAAAGACGTAGAGCAGTGGGACTACCGCCTATACAATATGGAATGTCAACTATGTACGCTAGTATGGACGAAGGACAAGCACAAAACTGGACGCCAATCAAAATTGATTTTAGGCAATTGGCTATCATGATTATAGATTTGCAAAGTGATAATCATATAGATTATCATGCAATAGTTGTGGAGCAAACAGCTCATGTTTTTCTTAGAAAACTGTTCTTTCAAGGTATGCTTAATGTAGTTTACTTAGCATGAATTTATGCCAATATACAATTTCTCAATTATTTAGGTGAGTATGATGAATCAAGTTGGCTAAGTTGGAGTCAAGCACTAACAAATGGAGACTAGATAGTGGGTCATGTACAGTAGATCCCTAATAAAGAGTCACTTTTTTTTGTGTGTGTGTCTTCCTTGTAGTTATTCTTTCAGTCAACTCATATTCCTTCGGGTTTATAGTTGCTTTTCCCCATCCCTAATAAAAAGTCACTCTTTTTTATTTTATTATCTTATTTCATTTCTTTTTCTTCAAATTGTATTTCTTGTAGCTCAGAAGTCACTCTTTAATGATGAAATTTATTCTTAACAATGCCCAAACAATGCAGATGTTTTGTTTAATGTACCACTGGTTGGTATTGCATAACATGAAAGCTGTGCAACATATTGTACCACATGTATCTCATGTTGTGGTAGACTAGAATAGCATGTACGTCTTTTAGATATTAGCACTCAAATTTGATTTATGTACCACAGACGGTACATGTAGCACATTTAACAACACGCAATGCAAGTATTACAACTTATGATACAAATAGTACAAGTTTTATGGTAGTGTGTTGGCTTCTTCAAATGAGTTATTTGTGTACTAGTGCAATACATATTTGTGTTAAGTTATTTACCACTACATAAACACATGCATAATACATAATTGTGGATGTAGTACACTACTTCACAACTGTTGTATATACAGTACCACGTGTGGTCGACAGCTAAGCCGTATTGTAATGAAACGTGTACCTCATGTGGTACATGTCAATTAGCGTGAGACACATGTGATTTAACATGTGGTATAGGTAAGTACACATGTTATACTTTAGCCCTAGCCTAGCCATAGAAGTAGCCAACGCAGACACTACATAATTTATCGCATGTACCACGCACGATATTATCAAAATTAAAATATAAAACACAAGTATTACAGAATGTAAATGTTTTTATTACAGTACCACATGTTGGTATCGCATATATATATAGTGCTGTACAACATATGGTACCGCATTTCATTATTTCCCGGTATAGTACTACCGTGCTACCTGGCTAACCTGTCGTATTACACGTGGTACTGTATATACAACAGTAGTGAAGTAATGCACTACACCCATAATTATGTATACTTCTGATACATGCATAATAAGTGATTATGCATTAAACACACTACTTCACATAGGTGGTAAACAAAGTACCACATGCGGTACAAACTACGAGTTAGAAGATAATGCAGGATGTACCCAAAATGGTACACGAGAACTAGCTTGCAACACTTGTAGTATGATATTGACTACAAATAACAATAAAAAACTTGAAATTGTACAAACAGTACACATGTAAGTCTTTAGCCCTAGCCCTAGCTCTAGCCCCAGGTAACATCGGCACTACAGAATTTACCAACCGTACCACCTATTATACTATCAAAATTACAAAATTAAATACAAGTATATACAAGTTGAAGGTGTTTTGTTTTAAGTACTACACGGTATAACTTAATTTGTGTGCTGTATAACATATTGTACCACTTGTACCACTTGTTGTATGAGACTAGAATAGCACGGACAACTGTTGCTATATACACTTTTTCATTTAATTTATAAACAAAATATGGTACATGCAGTACATTTCAAAACATGCAATCAGGTATTCAAAAACTAGTGTTACATGTGGTGCAAGTTTTACAGTTGATGGAATATTGCTTTTTCAAAATAGGCAATTTTGTTCTGTTGCATAACACCTTGTGGTACGTGATGTACCACTTCTGATACATGCATAATGAGTGATTATGCATTAAACACACTACTTCACATAGGTGGTAAACAAAGTGCCACATGCGGTACAAACTATGAGTTAGAAGATAATGCAGGATGTCCCTAAAATGGTACACGAGAACTAGCTTGCAACACTTGTAGTATGATATAACTTGAAATTGTATACAAGAAAGGCAGAAGCACTGTAATACAATGAAATACTTGATAAAATAAAATGACAAATTGAGTTGTAAGGGAGTGAATTCAGGAAGACGCTTCATCCTCAACAATATGTAAACAATTGTCTATGAATTCTTTGAATACTGGTAGTAATAGAGCTTTGTTCAACAGTTTTTGAGGAGTGGAAGAACTGTCTATTTCAAGAAGAATTGCTTTTAAGTGCTTATTTTGAAGCATGCTCAAGATTTTTTCTGAATTTTCTAAACAGAATAATTGATGTACATGCAGGATTAAATACTGACCACAAATTATCATACCTATTCTCTTCAGCTGTATTTGGGACAAGGTATCTTCGCCATCATCGGGTACAGCGACTCCATCCATCGTAGCGGAGAGGCGTGGTTAATCTGTCAATTTGGTCGAGAAGTGTAAACGAGGTTGTGAGTGGTGAAGAGGTCTTTGTTGTGCGATGGAGAATGATTTAAAAATTGTAGGGAATGTACCGTCTGGACTAATATTTCATGATCTGCTGGAAAATATTTCAGATGAAGAAGTAAGTAATTAGGGGTCTATCCGTTTGAGAATAAAATTCCTATCATATATCAATTTTCAATAGAGCTTCAACTCTACTCTATAGCAAGACATGCCAAAACGTGAATGATGTACTCCTCACTGTTTCCATTTTTTTCCCTGTTTTAAGTATAATTTTTTGCCACCACACCTATGACTATATACTTACGGCACTTGTCAGTTTAAAGTTAATTATTATAACAAAATGCTTTACAACTTTATGACTAGCTACGGTCTTCAGTTAAGTAATATTTTCCAAGAATTCCACTATATGACTACAGTCCTCAGGCTTCCATTGTTTTGATGGGTTGAATATGCATATATCATGAATCTGTGAGTAATGTTGTTGTTGTTTTTACTAGTGTTGTAGATATCTGGCTGAAATATATTAGGGTCATTGAAGTGTGTGGTTAGCTCTCTTCAAGCTATAGTTATTAATTGAGACATAAGTAGTTAGCACAATTTTTTGAATAGATAAAAGGTAATAATGTATTTATTCCCCGTGCATATGTTTATAAGGGGGAAATGCTGTAATATGATTTATTATTTTCAACTGAACGGTACCTTCAGTAGTTTTCCACAAGCTAGTGACATTGTATTTAATTCTTATCTTTAATGATTTGCACACATCAACTAGTTAAAGGTTTATACCCAATCACTTATGAATATCGTTACAACTCTAACAATGGTAAAACAAATGATGGAATCTTATTAGAAATCTTTGTTAGTGTAAGTGCTTGTGTAATAAGATGTCATAGGCCCCTCTGATAGTCATTACATGTTAAAAATGAAGGGGAAAAAAAAGACAAACAATGTACCCTTTACCAATCAATTTTTGTTTACAGGCACGACTACCCGGTACAGAAGATAAACTTTTTGCAAGTCTTTGTACTTCTGGGTCACTGTTGGCCATTGTTACTTCATCATGTGGAGCACAGTTTTCATCAGAGGATGGTATTGAAAAGTTGGTTGTTGGTTGTTGTTTATTCAATTTAATATTTTGCTGTTAGACACTAAACAGGAGGGCGAGACTGTAGTTTATAAAAATTCATTTCAAGGATACTTGGATACTCCTAAAGATACCTTGATGGGAACCAAACTTAAGTACATACATTATGGATTTAAACACCACTCACAATGTTATATAAATATTTTTCTTCAGAATTAAACCTACTTCTCTCGCAGTGATACCCATTCTATTAATTAGGTAATAAATGACTCAACAAAGTTTGCTTAAAATATGTGCTTATGTGCATATTATACATGTACTGTATATTATATATATATATATATATATTACAATTGATTTACTTTATTATGTACTTAAGTGCATATTATGTACTTAAGTGCATATTATATGCACATGTATATACATACATATTACTATTTGATTTACTTTGTTATCTTATATGCATATTATGTTCATACGTATGTATATACGTAGATATTTTATTATGTATTTATGTGCATGTAGAGGAGAAAAATCGCAAAGAGCCAGTGTTGTGTTTGTGGGGTTTTCAAGTGGACATGTCTATGGGTACTCAATGTCAGGTCAGACAATTTTTTCAAAGCAAGTTCATGAAGACCCCATCTCTCAGTTCACATTTATGATCCCGTCATTTTCCAAGCGTCATGAAAGCTTAGTAAGCCATTATAATTGTTAAGGTAAGTGTCTAGCACCATATTGTTTTGTGATCTGCTAGTACACTAATAGCAACTGTTTTTTACTCAACAAATTTCTTTCACTGTTGTGGCCAACCTTTTCTCGTAAAGTAAGTCTTTAATATTTCCACTTAAAAACTGTATTTCTGGACATTAAACAATATATGGATTTTGCTGGGAACTTGAGGAAGTTCAATCTGAAATTTCTAAGATGAAAATACAAAATAGTTAATCTATTTTTCCTTTACCTCTGTTGTCATATTCTTCTTCTCTTTGCATTGATGATCTGTTCAAGTAAACATGTTCGTAACTGATCAGCAGCTTTCTCATTCGTTGTTGTTGTTTTTTATGCCTTGTTTAATGGTAATCAGGACCCAATATTAAGTATTGCCACAATAAACAGCTCTTCATATTCCTATATTCTTTTTCAACTGCACACCATAAACTAGGTGTGAATTTTGAAGCAATGTGTACAAATGTAAAAATGTAACAAAAACAAAACAGTAACAACAACAACAACAACAAAAAAAAAATCTGATCTAGTTTGGAGTTGCTCTAGCACAGGAACAAGAAAGTTAAATGTGGCATAAACATTCACTGCTTTATTTATGTACATATGCACAAGTAACTGCTTCAATTGTGCTTTTGGTTATATCTTTTTAGTCCTGCAGTTAATTTGATGTAGAATGGAATGTATGTATTTCACAACCTAAGTAAGGTCTTGTTTGTTTTGGTTTGATGTTTTATAAAACTTATAGACATACACATAGTAGTAGTATAATTGTCATTTTGAAGATTGGTGAGCAAAATGTTTCGCATCCGTGAATGCTTTATTAGTTGTAATACAATTAAAATTTAAATGCTGAAAACAAGACCTGAGAAATTAGCAATGCATCTGAAATCGGGAACATCTCTGACGTCTATGTACTAGTTAACCCTGAAGAAAAAAAAAGCAGGAATACCATAAAATGAAATATAAGTGAAAAAAAAAACAGCAACAGAAAATTACATCAAATAATTAGTTCCCAATAAGTTAGGCCTCCATCTAAATTTAAGTTTTGTTTATATGATTTAATTTTGATGCTTTCTAAAAAAAATATTTTAACTAAATGTTCTTCAATCCCAATTATTTTGCTGTCAGACCATTTGGTAAGCTTGCAATACCATTTTACATTTGTTTGATTTGCATACTTATGCTCTCTAATTCTGGTGGCCAAGGTTCTTCCAGTCTCACCTATTATATATTCTGTCACAGGAACTGCATGGAATGGAGTACACCACGCCATATTTTTTTTCCTTTTGGGTTTACTTTGGATTTTTCTTTAATTAAATATTTTTTTCAAGTTATTATATTTGAAAATAACTCTTATTTGAATTCCCTGTTGCAAATTGTTTCAATTGTTTCTGATATACCCCAGATATATAGAATTATTAGCTATTTGATAGACCTTTTGTCATCCATTACTTCATTTTCAAAAAAAAAAAGTTTTTGAATTAGCTTATGAAATCTTTGTATGGTCTGATAGTGAAGTAATTGGGTTTGAAACATTCAGTTAAAAGAAATTTTTTAGAATGCATCACAATTAAATCTAATAAAAAGAACTTAAATTTAGATTGAGGTCTAACTGTAAGCCCTATTTAGAATCAATTGTTGATTTGATTTTGTTTTTGTTTTTTTTAGTTTCGTTTTTTTGTTTTTTTTTGTTTTTTTTTGTTTTTTTGTTTTTTATTGTATTTTTTATTTTCTTCGAGGTTAGGAGTTGTTTCCGATTTTGCACGCGTTACTAATTCCCTAGGTCTTGTTTTCAGCATTTAAATTCTAATTTGCATCACAACTGATGGAGCATTCATGGATGCGAAATATTTTGTTCACAATATAACAATTATAAAGGTAAAATATCAAATTGTATTAACATTATAAATAATGAGTCTATTTAACATTGTTTTTGGTTGTTGATATTTTTTTGTCTCTTTATTTCAGGCCACTCTTGCGATATTAAGTGGTAACATTGTTTGCATTATAGAGGGGTGGAGTTTAGTGCAAGTAATACAGAGTAATGTGGATAAAATGAACAAAGGTAGCTGGCCGCCACACTTCATCACAGAAATAAAGATGAAATATTAAACTGTAGGATTTGGGTGGAGCGAGTATGATGAAGATATGCCAAGACTTGCATTTAAAAAGTGGGATTTGAAGGATCAAAGTGTTGTCAACAACATTGCTTTTTTGGGTAAATACTGATTGTCATTCAATTTATGTTCACACCACTCAACGGTAGGTTCCAGTTTTGTATATTAAAAATAACTTAGCAAATACTGTTCAGGCCACACCCTGAATGATGACTGACTACTCTTATTTGTCTGCCCCTCCCTCTGTTTTCGGCACCCCTTTATTATAGTACTTCACACATTGACTCAGATTAAACACTTATTCACACCTGGGCCCATAGCCTGGCCTATAAAAGGGTCAGGTTAGGGCCCTCAGTTCAGTTGCTGTTCCTATTGCTACTATTGTTGTTCTACTTGCTACTACTTACATATCTTTAATTATAGTGCTTAAACATAATTCCTTTTTGTTTAGTGGGTGACTGTAGTTGAGCACTTAGCTAGGTTGGGTTGACTTCACAGTGCGTTTTCCTGTGCCTAACCTCTCAATTATTGTTCACTCCGAGCACGTCTATTCAAATACCTAATTGATATTTAATTGAGTAGGTCAAATTGGATTTCCAATATTTCCCTCAAAAAAGGAATGGTTAGTATTCTAGTAAAACTTGTTAAGATTTGTTTAAAGTAAACTGTAATGTAAAGGTCCACTGGCTTTTTTGTAGCATTAGAAAGCCAGGGTTGATATTTAGATATATTTTCTAATTGTTTTAGGACACACAACAGTGTCATCTTATGACTATTTCTGTGAAGCAAGCAAGATTTCAGGATTTGAATCTTCCATTAGATCACTCCCCAGTGCTGAAGCTAAGATAGTGTCAGTTGGACAACAGCCAATGGTGGCTCTCTATAAAATAAATAAGGTACTGTTAAAAGTTTAACTATGTCACAGTACTACTGTGACATAGTTAGACTTTTAATGTTGTCAGTATGTTATCAATGTAGGATGCAGGTCAGGTGAATATGTCAAAGGTAGTGCAAGCAGTTGCTTCTAAGACACTGAATGCTGTAATGGGGCGGATCTCAAAAGCTAGGTATATAAGTTGTACATGTGTTACCAATGTGTTACTTATTGCATCATTGAAATTTGTCATGTTCCCAGTGGTTGGCTTGGATGGGGAAGTCAAAAGGAAGATGAGCAGAATCAAGTATCTAAGAATAGAAAGTTGGAAGAGGCTTATGAATCTACTGATCTCTCCATGGACTGTAATCTTCCTGATGCCAGAAGGACAATTATGTCGGTTACTGTATCACCCTTGGGAGATTTAGCAGCACTAGTAGATGCATTTGGTAGAGTTCTGTTGCTAGAGTGTGAAACTTTTACCATCAGAAGAATGTGGAAAGGTAAAGGAGAAAGTGTTGTTGTTTTTATTTATTAATTATGTTCATCCTTGTCAAACTAGTAGCAATTAATAGGTCTGTATCTTTTCCCATTCTAAAACAGAATTTAAGTAGTACATTGACTTTTCAAACCACTTCAAATCCCATGTATTACTATTAAATTCACTAATATATCATTTCAACAATTAGAGCAAGCATCCAACTTTTTGATTGCATGAATTAAAAGAATAAAATTGGGTTTACATAAACCAAATTAGCTTTCTACAAAGAATAATTTTGCAGTGCCCACCTCATGTCTAAATTCCTAGCTTTATTTGGTTTATACTATTATGTACATGTACCTCTTTGTGGGGAAGTGAGGCACTCGAATTCCACTAGTCAGACCCACAGAGTCTGTAAGGAGTTGTTAAATCTTATGTAGACTTCCGCAAGAAAATGATGACCTGCACCTGACCAATATATCCTAACAGGTCAAGAGGCCCTAATGGAAGTGCCCAACAACAAAGACACAAAACAACAACCGACAATTACATGTTTGACACGAACACACATAGTCACTTGTCTCTGCACATTAAACTATGGCGTAAAACAACAATTGACAACTATGTTTTTGACACAAAAACATTGTCTCTAAGAGTTAGTCGTAAAATCTCCATGTGGGAGGTGTCAGATCCTGCAGAGCCCTTCCCACATCTTGAATGTTCCGTAAATATGTATATCTCTTTGTAATTTCAATATAGGTTACAGAGATGCACAGTGTGGGTGGAGACTCTGTAAAGTTGAGTCCTCAAGAAGAAGTTCAAAAAGTGTGCCAGAAAAGTGCCCACAATTGACACAGTTTTTATGTATCTACGCTGCACGCAGAGGAATATTGGAAGTAATATTATTCTTTAGGTAGTAATTGTTTGCAGTGGTTTTGTTTTTATTTTACAGGTGTGGCCAGCACAGTATGGTAAACGGTTGATAGCTTTTCATATTGGTAAAGGTTGTCAGCTGTTATACTCCACTTGTGACACTTTTTCGTTAAATGAGGTAACTGTGTCCAGTGGAGATAGAAGTTCACATAAGAAACCAAAGTACCACTGCTTTGCAATGGTTTTAACACCACAGGGAGAACTTCTGTCTTTTAATATTCCTCAAGGATTATCAAGGTTAGATGGCTTATTTCATTGATTTCATAGATTTTATTGATTTTTACTTTAGTGAAGAAGATCCAAGATCGTCAGACCACAAAATTTTGAAGAGCTTAACACTGTCTTGTAGTTCTGGTAAAAGTTCAATAAGTTTACCAGTTCGTCAACCACTTTTTTGTTGGTTTTTGTATGTAGGAAATATTCAAGACGTGTTAGACTATCTCACGAAACTCAAGCTGTCCTCTTCTTTGAAACTAGTGAGCAATATACAGAAACTGCCTTACTTGAGTAATGAATACACAGATACTGTTATTCTATGTGCCTGTTTTATTACTTGTACTGTAGGCAATTGATTCATTGCTGAGGAAAAAGCCACAGCTATCATTGAAAGTCCTCATGAGTATTGTTCAAGTAGCCTTAAAACAGATCCAACCATCCAGTATGTACAATGCTAGTAGCAGAATAACCATATTGGACAACAATAATTATAGTAGTGTGACTTGAGAATTGAGTTGGTCTGTGTGTCACAATGAAAGGTTTACTATTATTAGGCCTTATCTTCCGAAGGTTGGGTTCCGGAAATTTTTTTTTTAGATATTGTGAGAAAACTTAAACTCTCCTGTGGACACACACCAACAAATCTAGCAAAGTGGGACAAATATACCATTACATTTTTGGTGTAAAGTTCTCTTGGTATGATTGTGATTTGGAAACATATTCAACTTCACAATAGGATTAAGATTGCTAATGAGCCAAAATTTGGTTTTAAGTTACAGCAAGATATTTTACTCACATTTTTTAACTGCTAATTTTTAAATACATTTTCCTTACAGATACTGAATGTGAATCTTTGTACCAATATTTGAGAGGTTGTCAGCACATCATTCAATTACTACTAACACTTGACAGAATAAAGCAAGAAGATAAAAGATCACAGCCTGAGCTACCATTTAATGAAGTAAATTTGAAATTGTATTAATAAGTGTTGTTTTTGCTTCATCTTTTTGTTGTTGTTATTGTTGTTGTAACTTTGTTTTTTCTGTTTTTGTTTTCTTGTACTCAATAATGTTGTAAAATATTGAATTATTTTCAACATTCCTCTAGTTTTTGCAGCAGGTATTAGAAATTCCTGAAACATTGGCTGAGAATCTGATGACAACACTTCAAAAGTACTATGAAGCGTATAAAGTGATGGATGTGCAGGAGCTGAGTGTATACAATGTTATACAGTGTTTCAAATTGCCCTCAGAAGTAGGCCATCACCTTTTAAGTGAGCAGCCAGTAGCTGAATCAATGTCATGTCACAGCTACCAGCCTTCTCTACAACTTCGAGATGGAGCTGAGCCACATTTAGTCAAACTTGGTAAATAATAATAATATAATAATAATAATAATAATAATAATAACATAATCATTGTATTTTTGTAGGATGCATAATATTTTTGGTAAGTTCTGTTGCTGATGTGCATTGCTTGCTATAAAGTAAACTGTTTTAGCCACTTATGAACAGAAATGTGAAGCATGATCAACTAACTTTAATTCTTGAGAAATCATTAGTAAAGAAGCAAGACCTCATGGTGAGTTGTTGTTTTTTCTTTGTTTTTAATTCCAGTTACATAATACTATATTAAAATAGATACTATTTTCTCACTTTTTCTTGAGTGGCGCTTATAAAACGACTAATCTTACGGTTCTTCATCAAACTTTATATGAGTGTGCTTCGGCAATAGGTGATTCTTACTGTTTACATGTTTCTTAAAGTTGTCTCTTGCTACTGTGTGTTTCTTGATGTTATCCCTCTTTTCTTGTTGACTTTCGGATTCGTACAGATTCTGGTAGTCTTCAGGTAGAAGATTGGATGTTAACTTGTAGGCAGTGTGCTATTACTAGTAATGTGGGCCATGCTTTATCTATCATACTGATTCATCAAAAGATGACTACTGCATCACAGTCATTATTGGGAGGCTCTGAAAGAGGCATTGAAGACTGGGAGTCTGTGTCAACTGAAAAAAGTCACTGGGCTACTCTTTATACCAACATAGAAGTTTTGATTCACTTATGCAATATTGTTGGACCCAGTTCTATGAAGCATCTACCAGTAGTTCCTATATATGATATGGCAGAGGATTCCTATAATCAGAAAGGCATTGCAGAAGATCTTGTTAACTTGAAATTTCAGTTATTCAATTCAGGTTTGTTAGAGGAGTAAGCTTCTGTTATTATTATTATTTTTTATTATTATTTCATTTCAGTCTATCAAGAAGGTAATATGTCTGCAGCGTGTTTGAAAAATGGAGGCCCTAGTTTAGTGACACAGTTCTTATGTGAATGGATCTTAAAGAACAAAATAAATCCAGAATTGTTTTCAGATATTTCAGAAGGTAAAATTGTCATTTCTTACTTATAGCTACATTTGAATTAGGAACTTGTGTAACTAGTAGTATACCTGTTGTTTTTTTGTTTTGTTTTGTTTTTGTTTTTTTAGTTTTTCCTCAAGTACAACCACTTTTGAAAGCATTACCATCATCGTTATCTGGAGTTAACCTACTAATCCACTCTTCTTGGCAAGCTTGCTACAATCAAGAAGTTAGTAATGGAGTAGATAAAATTCAAGTGAAAGTAAAGGGTGGGATTCATCTTGATAGAAAAGCTGATTTTCATGTAATATTGTGCCATTTTTGCAGGAATATTATATTGGCCTTCATTACCTAAGTCAGCTCAGGGATCCTAAAATACTATCAGGTACATTGAAAGAATAATTATAAAAAGTCATACCTTTACCCTCTTAATACAGGCATCATTGGATTATTATGGTGTGCCAAATTTGAAAAAGATATGTATTTGCACATTGACAGCTACAAAAAGGTTAAATTAAAAGAATTAATGTTTTCATTATTTTTGCATATCTATAATTTACATATTTACATATCTAGGGTATGCCTTTGCAAGATAAAGCTATTGAATTAGTTTCTGTTAGTCGTACTTTGTTTGGATATTTATATCAGGTACTGAATGACAGATTAGATACTTCTGGCAAGGAATTATTTGACTTTTTTATTCAGTTGTCCAGATCCAGCTATAATGAACTTAATGAGGCATTGAAAGATGAGGCAACCTGTGATGTTATTATTTTTCAGTGAGTTTACAGAAGTTAAATAATGATGAACAATGTGTAATAATATTAGGACTCCCTATTTATAGCATATTTATAGCTTCACCATAGCTACAGTATCATTTCTAGCAGTTACTATTTGCGTTTCACTGATGATGGCTAGCTGAATAGCAGCTGAAACATTTGATTAATAAACATTTATGACTAGTGGTTTAAACTTTAATAATCAAGTATGTCTATACCTAGTCAAACAAATCCAGGAAATTATTAGGACTCTTTGATAAGGAAATAGGATTAAATAAGAAATAGTGACATATATTACTTTTAGAAATCAAAACAGAAAAGACTTGATGTTTATGGTGGACCAATTTCCAACTCTCAACTCAACTGTTGTATCTACTAATTTTGAACTACTCCTCCTGTTTGAGATATCGCTAAAATTTAAAAATGGACCTTGTAATTTGCTGGCATATTTTCCAAATTGGATGAGGAACAGTGTGAAGAAGGGACTTTTCAAAGTTTGTTGTTATACATATTTTTTATTAACATACAGTCAGTCAGTTGTACCGTTGTTTTTAGAGTGCATGGCAAGATCAAGTACCTCAGCAACTGCAACCTAAGAGATTACGGGTAACAAAACAATTAAGCAGAGTAAAATAAAATAAAATATGTTATTTGTTTTTGCTGCTACTTGTTTTTAGTTTCTAAAGGATGCTGTTCAAATCTGTGTCCACAAAGAAGCACAGCCTGTGATGACTCCATGTGTGAATTCTATCATTAACTTTACAAGTGCAAACTTATTTGGCACAGATATTACAGAATATCAGGACTTTGTGTTTTTGCTCTGTCAGCTTTGGAAGATCCCATTGGATCTCATTGAAGCTCACTGGATATTAAACTTGTTTGCAGTTGGGTTGATTGACCAAGGGAAAAAAGTAAGCACTATTCAATATTATGTTTGGTGTGTGTCCTCCCCCCTTCATATTCTTATCCACCACTCCTACATATAAAATAGCTTTTAACATCTATCCCAATACAATTAGCTTAGCATGTGCATATTAAACTGTGTTCCACTGCAGATATTTTTAGCAGTCAGCGACAAAACTGCAGTTCTCCAAGATGTCCTCTGTTTGGCTGGTCATGTGACTGATCTGCTAGTACACCATTTAGAGAAGTCAACTAAACTGACTGTACTGGCACAAACTCCTCCCACCTTATTGGAATGGACGAGAAAGCAGGTTAGTAGTCCAATGCAATAATAACAACAACACCGAGTACACTGTGGTTTTACTTATTTAGGGGACATCAAGTGCTGTAAAAAATTGCATCAAAATAAAGCCATCATGGAACTGTGTGTCTCAAATATTGTCTGTTATTGTTCCGTATTTGTCACAACATTTGAAAGACAGAGCACTGCAACTAGAAACTATGATCAAATTAATCAAATAATTTTTAATTTCATTTAGTCTAGTACATATTTCTTGACTAGTAATTTATCAACTATGACTACAAACTGTGATCAAATTAATTAAATAATTTTCACTTCATGTTAAGTACATATAAACTACAAGAATTGAAACTATGATCAACTTAAATTTTCACTTTATTTAATATTCTAGTCTTTCTTGTATAGCAATTTATCAACTCTGACAGCACTGAACTGTGGTAACTACGGTTCCAGAATGTTGCCTAAAACATTTTATAGATAAGGAGAGTACAAAAATTATTTGAGTGACTTGATATCAAAAACTTTAAAGTCATCAGCACAATCAACAACAACATTTGAGTCTGGTTGAAGCCTTTTTAGTTCCTCAATAGCTTCTTGTCTGAGCTTAACTGTGGACAGTTCATAAATATCATCTAAACTTTTATATCTCTGGCTGAAGTGAGTAAGAATCATATGCCTTGCACCAATAGCATGACAAAACTGTGCTGCCATTCCTTAGAAATGCACGAACAATTATAACAACAAATAACTAATACCCTACACATTCTTACTAGGAGTTGAATGTCCATTCTCTTTAGATTTTTCTTCATGAGCATTTTCATTCGTTGCTTCATGCACTAGGACATCTGCTTCTAGAGAAAAGAGAATCATACTCTTGCTGTCACATGTGTCTCCAAGAATCACCACTTTGCGCCCGGGTCTGCTAGGACCTATCACTTCAGCAGGGTTTATCTAAGAATATTAAGACAATTGAAAATAGTGGCTGGTAATTAATTTCTAACATACTGTTACTCCACTTGGTGACACAATGCTCTGTCCTCTTTTCAACATTGCGTAACTTGGACCTGGAGGAACTTGTAGAACTTTTAATTTATCAACCAATAGCCTAAGCAGTGCAATATAAATAAACAAAGATGATGACATTAAACATCAACAAACTAACTTTCCTGGAATAGGGTTTTCTGAAATGGTAAACCCAAATGATGCTATTCTGTGGCTGAGAAGTGCAGCTCTAACTGTAACATTCCCTTCCTCACATCTAGAAAACACATTTTTTAATGGAAGTCACACAGTTTAGATCAACCACAAACATTCAAATCTTTAAAAAAAAATACAAAAAAGCAACTAATAAATAACTCACACTAACCAGCTCCCATCTACATCTTTAGTAATCCTTCTTCCCTGAATTTCCTGGTAATGTAAATCACCACTTGCTTCATAATTAGGACTCCAGTCATACTGCATAAAAACACCATTACCACATCAAGCTAATGCCCACCACAAAAATCAATAAATACAAAAATAAATTAAAACATCCCATCAATACTTTGGCATACTATTTTATCATGATCTGCTGGTCCCATGTCGTGCAATAACTCATGAACCATGTACTTGAATTGCAGCTGTGACCGAGAAAGATTTAGGTTTGTTCTGACCATCATTTTTAAACCAACTGGACCAAAGAGTTCAATAGGAGGACTGTCTTCTGCACGTCCAACACTCATAGTGGACAACAATCCTGGAAGACCATAAACCTAATAAAGAACCAACAAGTGATCCCTATACATGATTGTTTTATTTTGAATATCAATACTACTATTACTACTACTACTACTACTACTACTAATAATAATAATAATAATAATAACAATAACAATAACAATGATAAACAACTACATATATCAAACTTGGTGCTTCATTCCAAGTGCATAACAAGTAAGCTCAAAGTAATTGTGTATAATCATCTTGTAGTCACAAAATATTCTATTAGTAAAGAAATACAGAATTTACACAACAGGGTTCTATTTAGAAGGAAGCCCAGGAAATTCCACTGCCTTATATATACATAATATATATGCCAAGTTAAACAGAAAGGAGTTAAATTAGTATGAAATTGTGAGCTAAATGTTTAATTTTGGGTTCAGCCTTAATAGCACATTAATAGCATACACAGCATGCAAATATTAGAGGTGCGGGGAAGCTGAGAAGTTCAAGAGAGAAGCTTGAAAGTTTTGGGAAAGCTCTCCCACCCCCCATCCCTACCCCCCTCCCCACCCACACTAGATTGAACTTGCCACCAAACTAAATAATATATATAACATTTTTGTTGCACCACACAACTTCAGTAAGCTATTTGGCATTTGGAATGATTGAATTATATCACTTATATAATAGGCGTGTGATTAATTGTTTACCAGATTAACTATGAAACTCCACTTCAAGTATTGCTATTATTATTGCATATAATTGTTCCAAAATTTTGTTTGTACTTAAAGGAAAAAAGAACAGTTAAAAAAAAAAGTTTATGGCCGCAACTAATTGTTAAGTAAACTATGTATAGTTTAAAGATTTCAGAGAGTACTTAAATTCTGTTATTTTTGAAATTCCAACTATTGCATTGTTTCATAAACTATTCTCCTATGAATATATTTTAGATAGTGCAGTGATAAAACAATTTCATATGATACATCTGCACGTTTACTGCTAATAAAAAACACTTTCCACAATTAGTTCTACAATTTGACCACACAGGTTATGCAAGAGGTAGACAGCAAATGATGGTTACTTTCATAAAATCACTTTTCCAGCAAAACAGCTCCAAAACACTTAAATGGAATGAATGCCAGATGCAACTACAAACAGTTGACAACTACTTAAATCCAAATAATCAATCGAGCTCAGACACGCATCAGCTTTGCTCACTGTGCTTCACACTGAATTAAAATTTGACAGTAAATTTCACTCACATGATCTCCATGTAAATGTGTAATAAATATTTTGTTGATGGTGCTTGGTTTAATGGAGCTTTTCATCATCTGTACTTGACTACCTTCACCACAATCAAACAGCCAGCCTCCTAAAGTCTCTGCATATAGTTTCCAATATAATAATAAACTATTCCAGAAAGACTAAAAGTGGCTATATTCATGTAATTAAAATAGTTGATGACAAATTTCTTGAAAAAAGGTGCAAATTACCTACATTTTTCACAAGACAACTGCTATAATCACAGTCAACCAGAAAGCATAACAATGAATTGAAAAGAGAAAATCTTTCCCGAGTTAAATGCACACTAATCTATTAAATACTCACATAGCTACTCATAATAGTGTTAACACAATCCTCAAGCATACTGCAACTTGAAATTACACTATTCACTGCATATTCAGAACGATGTAGGCATATTCTTACCCATTCTTAACACCATACAAGATGCTCCTCTGCTCGGAGAAGGGTGTGCAGACCCAGTACCTAGAAATGTAAGACTCCAGGAAGACGACATGATAGTTTGAGTTTTGCCAGCTAAATATCTCGTCGTCATTCATTTACAAACTCAGGCTCCATAGGTAAGGGTCATCGTTCAAATACTGAATGAGATGGCTAAAAGGTATAAAAAGATAGCGTTCTTGGGCGAAGGCCAGTTTGCAACAGTGTATAAGGCAGAAGACACTGAACGTGAAAGGGTAGTGGCTGTGAAAAAAATAAAGCTAGGACTTCCTACTGAAGCTGAAGATGGTATAAATCGCACAGCTTTGAGGGAAATTAAGTTATTGCAAGAGTTGCATCATGACAACATAATTGGTCTTTTAGACATTTTTGGTCACAAATCAAACATCAGTCTGATATTTGACTTTATGGATACTGACCTCGAAGTTATCATTCTTGATCAAAGTATTATCTTGAAGCCAAGTGACATTAAAGCATACATGATGATGACCTTGCAAGGACTGGAGTATCTTCATCTTCACTGGATTTTGCATAGAGATCTCAAGCCAAATAACTTGCTCATTAATAGCCAAGGAGTCCTCAAAATTACTGATTTTGGTTTGGCGAAAATGTTTGGCTCTCCCACACGTCCACTAACACATCAGGTTGTTACTAGGTGGTACCGGAGTCCAGAACTATTATTTGGTGCACGTCTCTATGGAACTGGCATAGATATATGGGCTGTAGGATGTATAGGAGCAGAATTAATGCTGAGGAAACCTTTTCTGGCTGGTGATACAGACCTTTCTCAACTGACTAAGATATTTGAAGTTGTGGGTTCACCTTCAGAGACCAATTGGCCTGGGGTTACTAAGCTACCCGACTATATCAAGTATTCAGAAATGGTTCCAATTCCACTTAGTGAAATTTTTACAGCAGCCGGCGATGATTTCATTGCCTTCATTAGTCAATGTCTCGTGCTTGATCCAACTAAACGATGCACAGCTTCCCAAGCTCTGCAGTCTTCTTATTTCTCTAACAAACCACCACCCTCAAGAGGAACACAGCTACCTATGCCAAAATCAAAAAAAGAAAAGCAAGAAAGTGAATTTCATTCTATTAAAAGAGGTCTCTCATTTCAATAGCTTGTCAAAGCACATAATTCAAATGCACTTATCTCAATGTTTGGTCTTTTTGTTGGTGATTACGTACCAGATTTAGAATCATTTGGTAGCAGTTATTGTGAAACAGTTTTATTTGTTTCTGTAGATCATTTGCTCCTGTCTGATATGTGTCATGTCTGATGTCCCATGGCATGAAAAATTTGGATGATTAGTGGACTTTACATAAATAAAATAATATTTTAAAAAAATTGAAAATTAATGCTTTATAATTGACTGTTTTTCTTGAATCTTGACTTTTTCCCGCCTATTCTGAATAAAGGTAAAAAAATAAAGAAATTAATTCAATACTGAAAATACTGATCTTATTTTTTTCCAATAGATTTGCGATTTCAGTAGACAACAATTCATGAGTAATGCTTACCTGGTGTTGCAAAAAGCTTATTCTTGCATCTAAATAATCATCTCTTTCTGACTTCTGGTTGTTTGCTTTCATAGATTCTGTGTTTATTGCAGACAGCATGCAATGAATATTACATATATTTATATAAACTTACCTATTTCTTCATGGTGTAGCCGTTTCAATTCTTCCAATTGGTGTTGCAGTGATATTATCTACATAATTTTATCACAAACATAAAAAGTAAAACTCAAACGTGTGCCCACTTACTTCCTCATTAAGTGTCTTCAGTTGCATTGAGTGCTGTTTATGTAGTTCTGTGATGGTGGATTCAGATGTTCTTTTTACTTCATGAAGTTGAAGCTGCAATTTCTTGATAGTCTGTTTAGCAGTTGTCAGTGCTTTATTTGAATTTGTAATATCAGTCTACAGAAGTTAGCCAGTGTAATTGCAAAATAATCTTTCTTTTTTTTAAGACTAACCTTTAGCTTAGATACTTCCAGTGCTGATTTTTTTGCTTCAGAGGTCTGATCTGATAACTGACTAGAAATGGCTTTCTTCACTTTATCTGAAGATGTTTTATCAGTGATTATTTTTTCAGAAAGCTGGTTGATTTTAGCAGTCATGGCTGCAAACTAAATAATTGCAATATGAGAGTACATATAATATGACTTTAATACAACTTTACCTTAGTCTGGTATTCTTTTAATGAACACGATAATTCTTGTATTGTAGATTTGTATTTGATTACTTCAAGTTCATGTTCCCTATCAGATTTGCTCCTTTCAGACTGAAAATCTTCCTGAATATTTAAATATGATAAATTAGTTTCTTGAAGTTCTTTTGATACTGTTGTTAATTCCTTCTTATTTTCCATCAATTCTGAACGAAGTTTACAATCATCTTGTTGCAAGCATTTTTGCAATCCCTCTAACTCTTCAACTTTTGATGTCAGTGTTAATATTTCCTTATTTTTCATGGTTACATCAGAATGGAATGCATTGTACTGTCGCTCCCATTTATTACTCACTACAAAATAATAAAATTAAGTAAGCTTATTATTATTATACAGTTTTAATTACCTTCACTCAGCATAGTTTGAAATCCAGCTTTAATCTTCTTCTCAGCTTCATTAACCTGTTACATGTTGGTTAGCATTACTTTATAAAACTTGTTACATTAGTCGTAACTTGTTTTAGATTTGTTAATCATACTACACATTGTTGTGACAAGAAGCTATCTTACCTCACAATGTAAGTTCTCCATTGCAGCATGTAGTACATCTGAACTACCTAAGTGTTTACAAGCTGTAGTTTCATCCATCTTTCTTTTCCTTTAGTTTGGTTATTTGGTTTCCATGGTTATAGTAAAAAAATTATTCATGGGGCGAGCCCATGAATTTCTGTCCCCAATTACAAAGGTCATAACTCACTGATCTTATAATTATTCTCAGTACACGTGGATTGCTGCATTTGCAGTAGTCACAAATAGTTATTTGATATATGTGCAAATTTTTTGTAATGTGTTAATTATTTAGCTATTAACACATTATGCAATGTAATAGCTTGAATTATTGTTAGCAAAGTAGCATCTCACTTCTGATGTACAGCCATTTAATTAAAATGCTACCTATCTTCATTTTAAACATTTTATATATAATAAATAATCAAGAAGATAAAAAACACACTGACAATGCACATGAAATGAATTATAGCTAAGCTATAAGATAAAGAAGTTTTTACATTCAGAAATAATCAAAGGAAATATTATAAAGCATGCTTTTATGAATGTTGCTGTGGCTCTGTACAGTGCACGATGTAACTGATATAGTTTAAATCGACTTATAATTTGATATACAGCATACACAGCAACAGCAAAAAAATGGCAAATAAGAAGAATTGGGTTAGGATGCAATCTATAAATACAAACAAATATTTCATAAAATAAATACTATCGTAGCAGTTAACTTACATTGATAATAATCCAATAGGATCAGAAACAGCTCTTCCGCCAAGTTGAAAATATGAAAAGCAAGCTTGTCTAAGCATATGCAGATGTTCTAAGAGTATATATGCATGAAAAATTAAATTGTGGCTAGACTTGTTGACATATATCTTACCATCTGATGCAGAAAATAATGCGTACAGAGCTTGAGCTAATACATTTACAACAAAAGAATGTGATTTTTTGCGTTTCCACAGGAATTGCTGCTGTAGTTGTAGGATTTTTGAATGGTCTGTCAGAGTGCATACAGTCTGCAATTGTTGCCTCCACATCACAGCATCACTAAGTGCTACTGTCATACCAGCACCAGTTAATGGATGCCTCATATTAAAGGCATCACCCAGCAAAAGTACACCTGGTTTGATCTGTGTAGATGCAGGGAGAAAGCTGTTGGGCATTGATCGAAATTTTTTATTTATTATGGCATTTTCAAATGGTCCTTTAATGCCATCTGTATCAGATTCACATATATCAATTCAGTATAATTAATAATTACGTCATTTTTACCTGGAAGCTCTGGTAGTATTTTATCTTTCATAAAAGTGGTAATATCTGTAGGTAATTTTCCTTGAACATCAACCAAAATACGTGTATCATTTGTAGATATTTGATATATTAAAATGGGTCCATGTGATGACAGCACAATTTCAGCATGTCCAGATTTATACTGAGGACAATTATGTAGAATGGTTCCAACAAACTGTGAAGATACTTTTACAGTAAGAGGATTGAAGTCTTTTCGGAATTTTGAGAAACAGCCATCAGCTATTACAGTCAAGCTAGCTCTAGCATGCTTGAAATTAGAAATAATAATCAGCAACAGAAACATCATGATAATATGTAATTACCATATTCTTTGAAGAATTTTTTTCCTTATAATTTACTCCTACAATGTTCCCTTCTTTATCTTCAATTAAAGAGGTAACAGTTCCTTCTATTAATGTTGCCCTATAAATTACAGTAAGCAATGAAAATCTATATTTTTCCATGAAAAGAGAGAAATATGATGCGAATATTAATAATATTGTTTCAGCTATAAATTTGTGACTCTTTATCCGTCACAACAGGGTTAATAAAATGTAGTTGACATTACTTAGAATGTTTAAATGAGATCTAGAACAATATTTATTTAAGAAGTTTATCAACTTTCAATCGGAGAACATTTCATGGGAATTATAGCTATTTAATTTTTTTAAATATTGACAAACTCTAAAACATTCTTGGATCGCAATAAACAGTAGGATCAGTTTTGTACTGGTTATTTTATTTGGTAGGAGTAAAACAATGCTTTGCATATAAACTAGTGATGCGCTCTAATAGCACAAAATAGCGAAGCGAGCGATGCATGTTCCCTGTAATTGCAGCTATTCCATGCATGCTTGGTGTGGCTACAAAATACTCTTGCAGTACAAAAAGTAGTGGGGATATTAGCTTCTTGTTCACATGGTGTGGCTGCATTTTCAGTGTCTTCAAGAGTAGTTGAGTCTACAGCTGTATCAAGTTGATTGGTACCGTAATCCTCAGGAATAGTCTAATAAATAAATTAGGAACATTCAATGGCTTTTCAAAAAGAAAGATTCTTTACTTTGCTACCTGTTTCTGTTTCGTTTTAGCTCTCCTCCTCCTTGCCCTGTCTTTTTCATTTCTTATATCTCTCCTTACTAATTTTTCTGCTGGAGTTTCTAACGCCCTCAAAGCTCTTGACTGAGCTTTTCTAACGTTTTGTCTCTCTTTCGCAGAATTTGTTTCACTGAGCATCGCTACTTCGTACGGCGGGTAAACAAAACAAAATGTTGCTAAGAAGGTTACCCGGCCCGCGCAAGCGCGTAGGAGAAAATGTACACACGTACGCCCACGCAAGAACAAAACAATTCCTAGACCTAAATATATATATATATATCGCGGACTCATTAGTAAGTCAGCTCCGCTCGCTTCGCTGAAATATACATAAATTGCTCTCATTGACAAAGATAGTGGCTTGCTTAATATATAATATAATATAGTTTAATATAATTTATCAAGCTGTTATTATGCTTTATCTTATAGATGTTATTGTATAATTCTGTATGTATTCACAAAAATCTGCCAAAATGCATCTCGGAAACAAATTAACAAGCTCTATATATCAGCTAACCCTTTCAACTTTGCTTGCTGGCGAAGTCCCATTACAAAGCGACCATGATGAAAAGATCTGCCTGTTATGATATCTCCATTATAATCCTTTGGATAGCTCAGTTCAACTATTTTATCTTGATTATGTATAACATAACCATGCACAATGTGGGCATCTATTCCTTCAACTGCATCTACAAAGATGAATGTAAAGTTTACATAAAAGTTATTTAAACATCAAGCTAACCTTTTAATCCTAGTTTGGTAAGTGCCTTGTAACCTCCAGGTTGCAATAGTTCTCCTACAATTCGATTTGGTTCTGACAAATCTCTCTCAATAATTGTAACTTGTCGTCCATCTTCTGCTAAAACTGCTCCAAGGGCAGATCCTAATATCCCTCCACCCACAATCACTACTTCTGATGTGAAAGCAGGTTCACCACTTTCAGCAGTAATGTGATGATAACATTTCTAAAATCAACAGCAAAAAAAAGTGCATTTAGTTACACAAATGAACTATATACCTATATTAGCTAGTCAAGTAGCTAACTAGCTAACTAGCTAGCTATGTACCTGAACTTTGTGACATCTTAAATATATAAATAATGAAGTGATAATTGTAACAGCTAGAGTAACAAGCAAGATTATAATCTCCATGATCAAACTGATTTTTGCCCGAGGTAATTTGTAGCTACAAGTGCAAACCATTTAATCAGGTGAGTATCAAACAGATCACACCATTGTGAATAACCGCCCACGCACTCGGCCAGCCCCACCCCTAAATATTACGCACGAGCGATTTATCAGCTGTTCATCTTCTAAAGGCTAACGAACTGGAAGGCGGCATTGTAAGCCAACCACCTTAGACTGTAGCGTATTTGTTAAATATGTAATAATTTACAACAGTAAAGAGCTGAATAATTGTAGTTCAAGACAACTTGTATGTACAAGATATTTCTCTTTGACCGCCGTTGCTCTAGCAGAGTCTATGGCTTCAGGAGAAGCGAAGACGTACCCTGAATTGCTTTATTCTTTTCGTCCAAAATGTGGAGAAATTCTCAGTTTAAAATGTATCTCTGATGCAGAATGTGTGGAAGGTGCAGGAATAATTTCTGGGTATGGTGAGCATTAATTAAAGCTCTATCTAAAATCACTCTTTTGAATGACAACTATTGATATTGCTATAAAGTCAGTGATACTTGTGTAATTTTACAGTGAAATAAGCAAAAGACGTTTTTTTTTATTATACCACATTAAAAAGTTGAGCTTAGCTGGGCTAGTTCACTTGTCACAGTGCACTGTCTTAAGCTTCAACAGTTCCACAATAAGCTCTTGGGAAAATGTCTGATGTTTATTGTAGTGGGTAATGATCTAATAGCCAAAAAGAAATGCCACAGGACCCCAATAAAATAAGTTTTGTTAATTATGTGAATGTAATGTGATGTTGAGTATATTTACTTTTACTCCTGCAATGCTGTGAAACAAAAGACACTCCAAAAAACAAAAATCGAGAAATCTAGAACATTATTCTTTTTGTGTTTATTTTTTCATGGGTTGAAAAATTGGAGCATTCTTTTACACTGCTTTATGTCCCTCTCTTTTTCTAGAATTGCTGTTTCTAAATAGAATATATTTCTTCATTGTTCACAATTTAGATTGTGTTGATGTTTGAGTGACCATGTTTAACTATTAAGTTTCAGTACCAGTATTTGTGTACAGGTCATCCTCCGGGGCTATTGATTTGTGGTCTCTAAAGACCAAACGATCAATTTGTCAGAAGAAAATGGAAGCTCCAGTAGTTTTAGTTGATGCTTGTCATATTAATCAAGAATGCAGGATTCTGAGGTTCGTATTTATAGTAGATATTGTAATACATATTTGAACTGTTTGTCACACAACTGAAAAACAAAAGTCAAGTATTATCCTGTAAATGCATTATTTTTATAGGTTTTTTTCCTCCCACTTATTGTATGTAACTTTAGCATTTTTTTTTTGTAATTGAGTTATGTAAGTGTACAGAAAGTAAATATGTCTGTATATAATTAGGGCCTTTACTGACAGTTCAGTTAGTTACATTTTTTTTATGCTGCTGCTTAATTTTTTTTATGCATGTCAGAAAACATAGTTTTTTTGTTTAAGTGGCATTTTTCCCTTATACTAAACAGTTCTTTCTGTTTGAATTTAAATATTGTGGTTGCTACTAAGTATTGAAGTTGTATCAACTGGTGTCAAAAGAAAGGAAGTAAGGTATGTCAGTCCTGATGCAGGTTGCAAGATATATCTCTGAAACATTTTTTTTTGTGTTGGTTTTGTTTACTTGTTGGTTTTATAAGAGCTGAGTCATTTCTGTATATCCAATTTGTTACATAATTCATAAATCAGTAGTATACATTTTTTTCCCCCTGGCATAGTCAATTAAGAGGTGGCAAAATAGTGTTATGGGATCTTACTATGTCCAAGAGTGTATCACACCAGATTGATGATCCTGGATTTTGCAAATTGGGGACTTTTGATAATAGTAAGTTGATATGTAAGTGTGTAATCAAACTTTTGATGCCCCAGTAATTCTGTGCACTGCTTGACCCAAGATGTTCTACACCTCATTACAGTACGCATGAATTAGTATATATACGAGGTGCAAGTGAGTTTAGTGCTGAAAACTAAATAATTAACAACAAACTGTAGCATTATCACTGCAGATTTAATTTTAAGGAACACCTATGCACTAAGCTTTAATTATTATTCAGATATTAAAACTATTGGCAAAATTTAATTTGTTAATGAATGATACCTGTTAAGATTTAGTGAAAAATTATTGGCGAGTGAGCAAAGCAAGTGAGACACTATCAGGGGTAACACAATTAAAAATCAGGAATATTAGTTTTTTTTATATATGTGTGGACGTACATATATCATTTTGTACTCTGACCTTTTTGTGTCTGATTTGTGGTCTACCCCTTCCCATACCTCCACTAAACAGAATGTTTTCGGTTTAGCGATCCAGTATCTTCAATAAGGAAATTTAATTGTTTACCCCTTCGTATAGGTTATTTCCAAATGCCACAAGACGCATTTAGGTCTTAAAAACTTACTGTTAGACTCTACACTGTGCAGCAATTCTTTAGAACTTCCTGTTTTTTCAAGTCACAAAATGTTATGGCAAACGATTATATGGTAGCGAGACCCTTTACCAAACATAATTTAGAAAACTCGGCCAGTTATAGTAGCTGTGAGTGCTCATAGACAAAAGCTACTGGTAACTCAAATAGTCAGAATGTGATGTTAGAGACTACAGAAAATACCAGTACTATTGAGGTAAGAAAGTAGTTCTGTATTTGTTAGCTAAAGTATATAATGGTCCACAAACGGCTACGTATGTATACTTTTAGAAATGGACTGATAGATTCTTCTGAAGATTTTTGTTTGTGCACAGGCTCACTCACTATTTGTGCTAAAGCACATCACTAGTATTATGTCCAAGTTTGTTCTGACCATAAACCAGGTAAAAGAAGAATACAATTAGGTAGTGCAGATTTAATGTACAAGTGGTATACCACTTACTGAAAATGATAAATACCAATGCATGCTACATACTTACTATACTAGCACTGTGAGAAAACCAGGCAAACGATAAATTTATTTGAATTCTGTGTGAGTGTGCTTGTTGTGTTGCTATAAATATATCAACAAGATGCTCAACAGTATGCTTTAGCCAGTTTTTATCCACTTTCGAGGAAGCTCCTAACCACATAATTGGAACTTTGAAAGAGGTTAAATATATAACTTATTTCAAATTGTACTCACGGACATTAAAGATTGCTAAGATTTTTTTAGCAAATAGAAATGCTGCTAGCTGTCAGGACTAAGACACTTGTGTCCGTGTGCCACTGCTTCTTCACATAGACCCGTTTGCTCATGGTCGCAGTAATCATAGGTCCTTTGTCGACCCTTATTTGCATATGCATGATGCATGGGATACATCTCCGTTAACTATGTTTAACTACGTTAAACTACAGTAATGACAGTGTCTGTATTCATAAATAACTAATAAGCTGAATTGAGTTGATAAAGAGATCAGCACCTTAAGGTCACTACAATTGGTAATAATGAAAACAAGAAAGCAAGTGAAATCAGCAAGGAAAGAGGATATGAGGTTTTAGCTACCATACGTAGCTGATAACAGACCTCGGTCTGAAACATGAAAACTGATAGTAAGTTTAAAAAAAGTTAAGCATAGTCATAAGAATTATTAGGGTATTAAGATGTGAGCTCTGTAAGTTTTTTATTGTCTTGACTATATAAATTGTATGTAAACTACACCAGGATATAAATGAAGTGAAAAATAAAAAATAAAGTGCAATGCAATAGTCAAAATAAATTCATAAGCAAAAAGGAGTAAAAAAAAGTAGAAAGCAGGCAAAAAAAAAAAGCTAACTGATGCGACAAATTCAAGGAATAAGTAGTAGAAGAGTATTAACAGACTGTACAAAGACTGTCTTATAATAATATGTTTCTCAAATAAACGTATAATGCTAATGTTTTCTAATTAGTTTATTTTAGAGTTTGACTAACTGAGATTTAATCTATACTTTCTGCCTAATTTACAATAATGGGATTACATTATAGTGAGTGAACAAGATAGAAGGAATGCATAACATGATGATAAAATCAATTTGTAAAATAATAATCAATTATGATAAATATTTAATGACATTAAGTGTTTACTACAACATCAATGACTTAGTCATTCTCAGTTAAAATAGTTGAAACAGAGTTAAATTGCAGCTTTACTCCAGTGGGAATCCTAGTGCTCACAACATCAATGGTGAACATGTCTAGAAATGTTGTTTTATATAGTGACACAGTTATTCATTTACAGACAACTTAAATACATTTTAAATGTGACAATTTAGCTTAGTGTGTGGATTTTTTATTGTTTGGTTTTGAATGGCATTTTTCTACCAGTTCTGAAGCTTTTTTGCTACTCTTTAGCTTGAACTATAAAATTTTACATATCCTAAAATAACTGCTTCCACTGAAACAGTGCACATCATTCATTTAGTTGTTAGTTTGTTGTTTTTCTCCCTACTTTTAACTGTTTATTAAATTTATAGTTTTATTTATTTTTGTGATTTTGTGTCTTATTGCTGTTTGCATGGCCGTGTCTGTGATTAAGTTGATTCTACTGAGATGTGATATTGCCAATAAACATTTTATGTGTGTGTTGCGTGTACATGTGTAGAATCAAAATTTGCTTCTTGCTTCGTAATTCCTCATTCAAAACAGAAGGTAAATCACTCTCTTAGCATCGTGCCCTCCACAAATTGATATCATCATAGCTGCATTGCAATACTGTTACTAGATATCTGTATATTCATGGTTCGTATGTTTACTAATAACCATTTTGGGCCAAATTCATCTAGGACAACTTGTTAAAACATGGTTGGGAGGAAGAGTATCATTATTAAAGGGATGCGCAATACTGTAACCATTTATGACCAATATTGTTTCCCTTTCAAAGTTTACACTATTTTTTTACAGTTAGATGTTCGTAATTTGGAAACTAATAGACTTGAAAGTTCCTTTACAGATATCACATATGACAAAAGAGGTGAGCATAGTAACAATAATTCCTAAAGTATTTGTCATGATAGGTCTGTAATTATACCAGGAAAAAAAAATGTGGTGACCAATGGATATAATTACCTCAATTAATTTTTACACTGATTTTATCATATAATTATTCAAGGTTCTACTATAATTTGAATCATGTAATTCAACCACAATACATGTAAAATGCTCAACTCTTTCTTGAAAATTGGATGTGTTGACTCTTTGTGATACAATCTTTATGACTTTTTTTTTGGCCTAATTTCTTTTACCATAACAAGCCAATTTTCTTTGGTAATTTGGTATCAGTACAATACATATCTAGCTAGTCACTCTTTTTTTTAAAAACTTTTTAAAAATAAAAACTTTCTGAGTAACTTACATTGATTTGCCTACTACTTGGGTATTTCCACTTTTCTGCCATGAAATTAAATATAATTTTAGATATGTCTCATCAAATGGGTTTATTGAAGCAATAGAATTCAATTGGAGGGGAGGGAGGGATTGATTAGTGTATTTATTGCCGGATATATGCTCATGCATATAACCCTAATTAGGTCTTTCTTATTCTTACTGTTAAAAATCTACCCAGAGTGTCAGAGAAGGTGTGAATAGAAGGCAGGGTACTGTGGCAATTTTAAGTGCATGATTGGCTTAAGGAAATTGAAGATAGGCTTTGTGTGGAATTGAAGTAGGAAGTACATACCAACTGATTCAATATAAAATAATGCTGTCTTCTTGCCACCTGAAACTGATCTGATGAAGTTCCTGTACTTGGAGTCTTGATAGTTATATTATACATAGAAAGTACTTTGCCCATTGGAGAGTATGATATCTATGATTAACTTTGTCGCCCCTTACTGATTGATAGGACATTTTCCTTTGAAAATTATTGCTTCTATGTTGATCCATAACTTACAGGGCACTTTGATTCAAATACATGATCCAATTCCATACCCAAGCCAAAAAATAATTGTCAGTGCTGGTCTGATTTTATAGCTTAAGCTTTGGTAAGACAACTTTTACAAGTAGTTGCAGAAGATGTGGTATGTGGTAGGGTGTGATAGAGTCCCATCTGATTGTTGTGAAGTGAGGGTGCCATCAGATTGAGCATGCAAACTGACTGCTTGCAGTGTGATGAATCTTTTGTTAAATTTCTAACTCATTAAGCTATAAAAGAAAAAGAGCTTATCTATTGTTTAAATGGCAAATAGGTATGTGCCAAGAGAAGGTAGAAGTTGATCACATAGATAAGATTTAGCACAACATTTTATAATTTATGAGTTAATGCAACATGTCAAAATGTTGATAGACCTTATCAAATAATTGATTATCTTAATTAATTTAGGGTATTGTATGTGTATAAAAACCATTTTCAACGACAGCACTGGTGTAAGCTATGTATGTGGAGGATTTGAGGACGGCTCTGTCGTAATCTGGGATGAAAGACAAACAGACAAGGTGTATACCTTTGGTTCATTATTTTCTGATCCGAGTAAGTATTTTAGTCACATGATTATGTTCGTTTTGATATCTTTGCTTGTTGTTACTGAAGTAAATTGTAATTATGGTCATATGAGAATGCAGTCAAATGATTCTAGTTGTGACACAAAATATCTACACAATACCTGATTTTTTTCCCTTTTTTCTGTGTAATTTGACCTAGGACAACCACACATCTGTTGATGGACAGACACAATGACCAGCTCCATCCAGTAATCATATTTATTGCATCACACATTGTTGTGCTCATGCCTGCACCATGCAATAATTATTGAGTATCAAAAAATCGGTCAACACACGGTGCCACTGTTTGTTGGTGCACATGCCCAGTAGGGCTCAAAGCTAAAGGACCAAATGATATAATTTTTAAGATGTCAAGTAGGTATATCAACCATAGTGACTTTAAGTACTATACATTTTAGAGAAGTAGTAATACTAATAAATGATACTATTAATACTATTACTTAGTATTATTTTTGTGATATTGCCTATTTCTATGGATAAAAATCATCTTTTGCTATACAAAAAAAAAAAGCATTCTTGGATTGAATGAATCATGACTTTATATCTTGTTGATTTGTTAAAATCTCCCACACTCCATTCATCTTCTAATGTAGTTCTCATCTCATTCCTACTCTTACTCCTTAAAATTACATCAATTAAGTCCTACTGTGTATGAGCATGGGACCGACAACTTCAACACCAATCATCAATATTGAGATCACTCCCTAATTTTTCAGTACCAATCATTTTGTAATGGAGGTCCATATTTTTCACTATGGAATGCAATACAGGACAAAATTGCATGCCCAATTTGTCATTGAAACTGTGCCCCCTTATGACAACCAGATTTTGTTTTCCTGAATGTTGCTGCTACGGAGGCTGCATTTTTGTACAGAGTTGATTAACATAGGTAAGTAGAAGGTTACTTGTCCTTACTGCTACAAAAGCAGGATTGTTGAAATAGTCGGGCCAAATGTGCCAAATTATTTCAAAGTACATTAAACTTCTGATAGGCCCATTGCTCTACTAGAATTAAGCACAGTTACCTGCTGGGTCATCTCCTACTGCTGTGTGTGTATATGTAGATATCTCTTTTCTCTCCTTTCCCATACATGTAGTGTTTGTGGGAGGTGTGGCAGTCGGTGTGGCCTCTTTGCCCTTTTGGGCGTAGAGTCTCTGTCTCGGCCAGATTTGGGCAGCGTCAAGCCTCGGCGTTAGCCGTATGCTTGCCGCTCACAGCCCTGCGACTTGCTTCCGAGCAGCTGCTTCTCCCACATTTCGCCCCAAAACCGGCCACTCAGAGAACCCCGCCTTCTCTGACACTGCACCCTCCTCGCACACGCCCCCCCCCCACTAGTGCGACCACCACACTGCTTAACCACCATTCCCAGCCCACTTTAGACCTCCCACATGAAATCCCACACCCCAGAATAGACAATCCACTCACACTTTTTTTTGTTGATATTACATTATCAAATGCATCAATCATAACAGCCGTTACCAGCCACACACACAAGAGAGTCACACGCTCACTTGTCCAGTGCCGCCTTCTCCATAGCTCTGACCAGCTTTCCAGCCAATGATCCATCAGCCCCCGTGCTGGATCTCACGTAGCCTTTATATTCCCTGCTCCTCCATTGCCCAAGAGCTTTTATCTCATCCTCAGATGCCCCCTCCAGCTGCTGTGGCCACCTCAATGCGGAAACTGTGCCCAGAAATGTCCTAGCACCCCATACCAACACTGGCCAGTGCACTTCTGACTTCAGACACAAAACGTCTGCGTCCGCTGGAAGAAAGGTCCTGGGCCAGTTTTCCTCTTCACTATGAAGATCAAGATGGCTTTCAGCGGGCACAAACTTACCACCAGTCTTGCTGATAGCCACCGTCGCTCCCTTTCTCAATCTGTCTGTCTAGATTCCTTTATACGTACAAGCACCACTCTAGGGCAATCCAAGCAATCCACAGACACGTCATTGAACGACAAGTGAGCGTTCTCGTCGAACTCTCCATCCTCAGGCACTTGTGCTTCTCCAGCCCTCAAGCACCCATGTTCATGTTGGCAGCTGAACATATTAAGGGTGTGGACAATGTTGTGGCTGACGCACTGTCTTGCAATAACCTGGCGTTGGCACGTTGTATGTTGCAGGACGTAGCTGAGCTGCCAGATAGTGTGCCAGACAGCTTGGTCGAGATCTTGCTGATGCCGATGCAGGGCTGGTCAGAGCAGCAGTGGGACTTGCTGCGGACTTTTACTTCGACAAAGGGTTAGCCGCCTCCATAGTCAGGAGGTACGATCCAGCAGACACCTCAGGAAGGATCTCCCTGCATGTACCGCCTTGCAGGCATGGCTCAACTGTCCAATTACCGATAGCAAATCTCTCTTCCTGCATGCCTTCATGCCTCGCTATGTCTTCAAACACCTCAAATTGAGCAATTTTCCCCCTGGTAGCCGAATTTCCAGTTTCACAGTATCCAGCTCCAGACCAAGAAATGACAACACTGTGACTGGGCTTTCCTCCTTGCCCGGGTCCAACGGCATGCCCAACACTGAACACGTCTCTTTCAGTGCTCTCAGTGCATCCTGCACTCAATCGTGCCTTTGATGCCAACCATTATATAATTGTCTATATAATGTCGTATCCACACCGCCCCTTTCCTCTGCGCCACCTACTCCACAGCATCCCCCAGTGCTGTGAACAGCAATGGTGCCGATCTGAGACCGAATGGTAGTGTGCCGTCTACGAATGTCTCTCCTTCCCACTGCATGCCCAGTAGCCATCTGTCCCTCGGGTGCACAGGCACGTTCCTGTAGGCGCTCTTCACGTCTGCCTTAGCCAACTCCACTCCCGGTCCCAACTGGAGCACTCTGCCCACGACCTCGTCCATAGACGTGTACTTAACACTCGCCAGTCCTCTGTCAATGCCATCATTGACACTCCAGCCCTCCAGTACGGACAAAATTCACTATGAGACACCATCTTCCTGGTTTCTCTTTCTTGGGAATGATCCCAAATGGACTACACTGAACTTTTTGCACCAACGATCGATCCGTCACTTTCCAAACTCTCCCACTGGCCACTTCAGTACCAAGATAATCTGTGACCACCTCTTTGTGCTCCAGAGCCTTGTACATGAATCTCCTCTTGCACTGTACATGCCCTCTTGCCTGGTCGTGACCCAGACGGGAATCACATCTGATGTCCCGTACCAGGAACTCCACCCATTCCTTATCTGGGTGGTGCATCAGTTCCTCCTCCCACTTTCTCCAGCTCAGAGGTGCCACTACCGACTCAGCTCCTGGCAGGGACTCGCTGAGAGGCCCATCTGCCACCCTCTCCAGTTCCATCAAACTTTCACGGAACGCATAACCTACGTGTCGACAACAATGGTCAAGACACGGCCTTCCCATTACCATGCCCCCAGCTACCATCTCCTGTCAACTGGTGTGTGTGCCGGTGTCAGCCTGAGTGCCCGTGGGTTTGTGCGTAGTACTCCCAGCATGCCCATGAATGAAACGTAACACCCCCAGCTATTGCACATGCATGCCACTGGTAACAATAACAGGAGGTGGTGACAGAGATACATTGGTAAATAATACAATCATAAATCACGGCACAGGACAGTCACACTGCTAGCTTTCACTGCCCACTCATAGTCTCTGCCTTGCCCTTGCCCCCTGGTCTGTTCTGACATTGCGTGGCTGGATGGTCGCCACCACAACCCAAGCAGGCGTGGAGAAACCGGCATTGCACACCGAATGGGCAGACACCGTTCTGGCGGTTAAACCAAAAACAGGCGCCCTTCTCCAGTCTCTCCTGTCTCAGGCCCACCAGCACTTGAAGGTCCACTCTTGAACCCAGCATTCGCTGAAGTCCTTCCTCCACCTTCTGCAACCATTGCCAGTTCTCTGATCAGCAGTGAGTCGTCCAGCACTCCCATTTTGCCTCTTTCTTGCCAGCTGCCTCCAGCCTGAAACAGGTCATTGCCACTGGCTCCTGTCCCTGTCTCACTCCTGACTCCACTATTGCGAAGTGCCTCAGCTGAAAGCTAATCTGCACCTGCAGACAACGATCGAACAAACATGTCATACATGCTGACCATCTGCCAGTCTGTCTGCGTCCCCAGTGAGACAGTCGTGCCCACTGCACGTCCTCCAGATCACACTTTTTTTATACTGTTGTGCCTACGACACCACTCGGCAGTCATGCCACCACCGTGCAACCCACCATTGCACTTGACCTTTCTCTAACCTCCTTGCACCATCGTACCTGTGACTTCAATTCATACACAAACAACAATGCCCCTTACAAACACACACTCCCCAGTCTGCCATGCAACTCGCATGACTAGTTATCAACCCCTCCTCAACACTGTCACACCAACAACTCTGTGTCGGAAGCTCCCCTAACTACCACCCCAGCAACAATGCCCCTCCAAAAACAACCCCAGTCCGCCATGTAACTCACAGGAATAAACATCAACATCCAAGGTCCTACCCTCCCATAGTCTCCTATTGAGACGCATACAAGTCCTTGTTGACAAAGACAGTACCTACCTAACACTCACTCCTTATCCTCATAGCACAATCTTCCCCCCCCCCCTCTTCTCTCTCTCTCTCTCTTTTTTTTTTTGTCGTCTTTCCATAACCGAACTACTCAGTGCCAAACACGAAGTCCACCTTGCTCTGGAAAGTCATGAGCGCACAAGACGCACGGAAGTGAGCTTCAGGGACATCTGCATCAGTCACCACAGCAGCTGGTTCAATGTACCCAAAGCCTACCAACTCCCGTAACACACACTCACTCCACCTGAGAAACACACATAATGGTCCAGGAGCCTCCTTCTCCAGGTCTCTCTCAGGTCTATCGCCTGGTTTCTGTCCCCACAGGTCCAGGAGCCTCCTTCTCCAAATCTCCCTCAGGTCTATTGCCTGGTTTCTGTCCCCACAGGTCCAGGAGCCTCCTTCTCCAAATTTCCATCAGGTCTATCGCCTGGTTTCTGTCCCCACAGGTCCAGTAGCATATCCAACTTGCGTCCCTGAGACACCATAAGGGAATGCGAGCTTCACCACTTGACCATCCTCCTCCATCTCGTGCTGGCAACAACCCGCAGCAGCACTAATACTCGTCTTACTCTTCTCCTCCTTCCTACGTTTGGACGGCCTCTCCGTCTCACATTTTGCCAGAGCCTTTAGGCACTGTTGTGGCTCTGGCGTTCCCGGTAACATTCCCCTCCATGCTGATGGTTCGGTTACTTTTCTAATACCACATGCTGATCCCTCGTGCCCTTATATATGACTCGGCCCCACCCCTCCCTAGCGGGGCCTTTGTCCCTTTCCAGTCCTCCACGACCTTAACCGCTAGTAACCTCAGTACACTGTGCTGGACCTGCTGTGCTTGCAATTGGGCCACCATCTCCCAACTCTGTAGCCACTATTCTATCGGCATCAAATGTTCTAAATTATATACAGGACCAGTGTCTTGCCCACATATTACGTATCAGGAGCTGCCTCTGTGGGCAGATTCTTTTTCTCATTTCCCTCCTTTCTGTTTATGGTCATTGTGGTAGAACTTGCGCCAATTAACGTCTTCACGTGATTCATTTCCTTGAATTGTTTTAATGATTGTATTCAGAGTATGTACTTATCTTTTTCATTTGTAGTTTTTGCTATGGCTATTGATCCATCGTCAGCCAAAGGTGTAGTAGGCTCACATCATGAAAGTTTACAATTCTTTAAAATTTTGTGGGACAAGGTAATTTATTTTACGTATTTATTGATTGATTTATTTTGTTTAGTATTTTACTATTTTATTGGTAAAACCATAAAATTGCTATAAAAGAGTAATAAAGTAGGTAATTTATATATCAGATTATAGCTTCATTTATACCATGGTTCAATCAAACGGTCCAATCAAATAGCTCAATTTGTGGTGAATATGTAATATATTTCATTCCCACCTCCTAGGAAGTGATAAATAAGCAGTTCCTGCAGCTTAGAAACATAGTACAAGTTGGTAGCACCACTTGGTTCTATCCATACATGATTTACACGACTGAGAGCCTCAGTTGTGTAAATCCCGTGAACTCCACCTCATAATGTAACCTATACTCTTTAAACTGCACGTCAATTTGTAAACATAATTAACATAATAAACCATTGATTAGCTGTGAACTCGACTGTCCCGTAACAAAGCAGTTGTTTTGACATGTATATATATATACATCTATATGTAATAATTACATAAAAATTAATTAATTAAATTAGACTTGAAACTGTGCCTTAGGATAGAGTATTGTGATTCTTTAATGAGGCAGTTGCAAATAGAAAGTAATAATCTTTATTTTCTAATACTTTCATAAACATTCACATCTGGCGATTCAACTGTGACTTTAAGCTCTAATATGGTCGTACCACTCAAACTCTGTACTTTTTTAACGAGATCTTTTGATGACGTTTGATGTATACTTAATCACTTATAGAGCAAGCATAATGTGATTCTTCTTGTTCACAAGGACTAGTGCAAATGTTGCTTGCTTTAACTCAAAGTGTCCTGGTACTGCAGTTTATTCGATAATATATGGTGGGAATTAAAGGACAAAAAAAATATTTGTTAGCATGTATCTTTTTATTCCTAAACACACTCATACTTGTAAATTAAGAGTCCTATGTATCACGTAGAAAAGTCTGCACAACCTAACAAGTAGCCATTATAACATGCTACAATTAAGTGAGCTATATAATTTTGCAACAAGTAGCTTACTGCGTTCACATTATTGTGAAGCTTTACTAACTACAGTTGACCAGCCAATCTTATAATTTCTTTTGTTTAAGAGTTTTGTGCAAACTAGTGCTGAGGTTATAATTATATTGTCTTTACTTATTGTTAGTTTTGCTCTATTATTGGAACAGGGCATTGTAGAAAAAAGAAACAGCTTGAGCCTAAAAAACCAAGGAGTGACTGACATTGCTGTGAGAAGTGATAGCAAAATATTTGCTACTGGTGGTATGGATGGAAGGTTAGTATTCCTCAACATACACTCTAAACATGTCAGCAACAAACCTCAAATTTACTGACATCAGATATCCAGATGTACAATTGCCTGGTGGTTTTGTAACTGAGTGAGATTAGTTGTGCTATCAAATATATTATAGTTATTAAATTAAAACAACAACAAACAAACAATAAGCCTAGTACTTAAAGGTATTATTGTTAGTTGGTTTTCATACACTTTCTCCAGTAACTAAATTAGCTACTGCAGCAAAGGCGAGTTTGACATTGAGCAATTTTGTTACAATAGTTTGTGTGTGTGTGTGTGTGTGCAAGTACTTCCGTCTTTATATTTCTATTTTGTTAGCTAATTTAGTCACTACAAACACATTATTTGTTTTTCTTTTAGGGTACGTGTTTTTGGCTGGTCTAAAGGAAAACCTCTCGCTGCTATTAATTACCACACAGCGTGTGTAAATGCTGTGCGTTTTGCTTCACCCAGTTATCCAGAACCCAATCTTCTCATATGTGGCTCTAAAGCTGGTGTCATTAGTGCCTGGAAACTTTACTAAATATCAATGAAATCAAAGCTTATACATTTTACATGGATTTTTCAAATAAATTATTGGTAAAAATGAATTTTCAGTATGAAGACAATACAAAATTAAACAAGAATTGAATACCAATCAACCTGGTGGCAATACAGATTGTTTTAGTTTGTTTGCAATGCTTAAAAAGTACTTCATTTTCTTTAGATTTTCTGTAGCACTTGATAAGTCTCCTATTGTAAAAAGGTAAATAAGCTACATCAGTACACAATTCTACTTTGGAATAGCTACTCCACAATATTAGCACAGATATCACAATACCAGTGAAATTGAATGATACTTCTTAAACCAATATTTGAGCTGAGCATCATACATACCTGATTCAAAATTGTTTTCTATAAGATGAGAATATTCTTCCAAGAAGTCTGTAACACATGATATTATTACATTAAAATGATAGAACTATTATAGCAAGTTAGTTGGGGGGGGGGGGGGGGGGGGGGGGGGGAAAGGTGGGCAACCATATGCACCAATTTAAACTCTTTGAGGTAGCGAATTTTCACATAACTTATTTAATTTTCAACAGAATAGAATAATTAAACTAGACAATTTCTTGATATCACAAAGACTAAGAAAGGCTAAATAAATAAAGTATTGCCCAAATCTTGCAGAATGAAAGTATGTTAAGCTTGCGACTGAATATTTTCCTTCCTATGGCATCAAAAAGAAAAGTCCTTCAATATGTAATGTAAGTGTGCATCCTTAAAAATCCAGGAATATTTCAGGAACCTGTGTTCTGTGGCAAAAGAAACTAATAGATAGATGATCACCATTGGTGGAAATCCAGAATGACCTAAATATCTGGGAAATTCAAATACACTGCCAAAAGATAAGGTGTTGCTGGTTATCTAATAGTTCAGGATATCAGCAAATCTGTGGACACTTAGCCAAACAAGTGGGTATAATAAGAAGTTATCTGGATACCCATGGACTGCTTAGTACAAGCATATATTTTCAAACTTAATTATGTTATCACAGTTCAAAACACACACACACACAGTCATATATATAAGTTAGCTGTCTTGTTCCATTGTAAACTGAACGTGGATGAGGTGGCCTATGAACCAAGATCTTCTGGCTCCAGGAATAAAAGAATAGAATGACATTAGCTTACTCAAACAAGTAAGAATAATTGGAATGAAATCATTCTCAAAAAATGAACTTTAAATAGATTAAATAAATACCTTTAACTTTACGATCTAATTCTATTAGACCAGCTTCAGTCTCAATCTCCAAGTTCTCATTTAATGCCATGATTTCTTCTAAAAATGATATATCGCTAAGATCTGAACTATCTTCTTCTGATATAGAAATGCCAGATAACTGAAGCTAAAAATGCACAATACAACAAATTAAAACGATATATCCATGTCCTTGCAATAATAATAATACAATTATTCCATTCTATAACCACTCCTGGGCACATCAATAAAATTTTAGCGCCTACAGAAAAGCAAGAATTGCTATTGTATGATATTACCATATTAAGTACATGTAAGGCGTAAGGCAATGGAATGGGTCAAATTAAAACTTCAATAAAAAAAAAAAAGTTGTTGCCCAAGCTCTTATACATGTATATCTGAATATTTTAAGATCACAACTTTTATTCTAACTCACAAATTATACATACGCTCACCAAGTAAACACCACATTCATAAGGCTCAGACAATACAGAGAAAGCTTTGTTAATTAAGAAGTTGTTGCCCAAGCTCTTATACATATATATCTGAATATTTTAAGATCACAACTTTTATTCTAACTCACAAATTATACATACGCTCACCAAGTAAACGCCACGTTCATAATGCTCAGACAATACAGAGAAAGCTTTGTTAATTAAGAAGTTGTTGCCCAAGCTCTTATACATGTATATCTGAATATTTTAAGATCACAACTTTTATTTTAACTCACAAATTATACATACGCTCACCAAGTAAACGCCACGTTCATAAGGCTCAGACAATACAGAGAAAGCTTTGTTAATTAAGCTCGACTGTTGTGCTGAGTATTCTTTTTCAATCTGCAAGGAAATATATTAAGAAACCATAACTTTATAAGTGGAGAAACTATCAAAATACATCCAAACTAAAATTAGGGGTGCAAAAAAAAAACCGTCCTGAATCAAAATACAAAATTATCAATTATTTACATCTTAAAATTACTAATACACATAAAATTACTGCACTAGCTCACAATTTTTTTAAATTCAACAAGTATACATATGTAAGCTGTGATAAATGTTGATAGCATCTATTTATACGTAGATTATGAAAAATTTAAAATCTACATCTTTATATTAAAACACTCAGAATATTACATAATCAATTTAGGGTACTTAGGCCATGTCTTCAAGAGCAGCAATGGACGGTGCTGCTAATGTTCAGTAGCACTGAAGGCTGGCACCATTCATACTTTTCTTTTGGAATGTCATCACAAGAATACATCTTTGTTATTTTTCTTCACTCCTTAACCTACTAACTAATATTTACTTACTAATACACTTAATTATATACGTGCGCACAGCAGGTTTAAGTCGTCAAATTTGTTAGTATAGACTGCATATGTGTGCATGTCATTACGTATGGTCATGTGTGACCCAAATATTTGCAAAACCTGACTAAAATCAAACTTCATAATTTATTAAATGACTTTTACATTAACTACTACCTTTCAAGCATGAATTTGCTCAGTACAGTTATATTTGGGGGGGGGGGGTTTCAAATTTTTACCCGTTTTGTGGTCACAATCATTAGTTTCAAATTCTTGAATTATTGACAGTACCATTTCAGTCATGGAATGAAGAAAACTTGAGCACTAGACCACATGCTATATAGATCTTGGCCAAAAGCTGCATAAGGTGGTTAACTCTACTATACACTTAAAGCTAATCATAAGTTATAAAATAAAATAAAGTAGGCTTGCATGTTTATGTAACAAGGAAAAGCTGAACAACGTACACAACAGTGCATATTATAAATCCTCCACATCTGATATAAATGAACTTTTACACCAAGGAAGGTATATATTTCACTTAAACAACTCACCTCACTTGCCATACTAAATTTATCTGGATGAAGAAGTCGTTGCAATTGAAGGAAATGTTTCTTTAGAGCCTGCTGATCAAGAGAATACTGTGGTACTCTAAAAAATCGAATTTAGAACTATTTAAAGTAGATATAGCTAGAATTGTACATTACTAATAATAACTATCAAATTATAAAGCATACAAGATAAAGGTGTAAAAAATAGTGTTGAGTTACTTTAAAAAATGATACTCCATGCACTAATTCATATTGATAAAAACTATTATAACAGTTCAATACTACAATACTAAATTTACATTTACTCACAAACCAAAAATCTTAAACAAATTGCCTGTTGTTGGAGGAAGCACAACTTGTTTCTCACAAGGACAGAAAAAAGTTGCTTTAGTTTCTGATAAAACAATTGTTTCATGACATTTCCAACAAGCTACTGGTAATGAATTACTTGAAGACATCCACCTATAGAAAATGCATTACCCAACAAATATGAAATACAGTAAATATAAAAATTATAGTATTGAAAATTTAAAGACATCTATATAAAAGCTAACATAATGTGGGGGGTGGGGGGGCAAAAAGACGTGGCCATGACCTAAAGGGGGGGGGGGGGGGGGGGTCAATTACATATTATGGAGATCAGTGTAAAGTCTGGTATCTGACAATAGTAAAATCAGCATGCATGTGCGGGAGGATTGTATTAGTAATCCCGTTTTATTTTGGGCTGATTAAAAAAAAACATGAAGCTATCAGCTATGTACATGTAGGTACTATGTACATAGCTTTGGTGGGTATGCCTCTTTCATCATGTCGTAACCACATGAGTTAATGACTTTTTGCAGTATAGTTTTTTTTTAAGCTGAGAAGTTAACCAAGTGCCTGAATTGAAAGTTTCATGGTGAGTGTCCCTTACATGTTTACCTTCTCTTATGAAGACAGCATTTATAGATTTCAATGTACTGCTGTATTGATAACTGATTGGTCTGAGAAATGATTTAGTTGTTGGCTAGAGTATACTAGCACTGAGGGTTCACATATTGCTGCTTGATTTACTTGATGCAATACTGCAAAGTTAGCAAGCCTCATCTTGTTGGCTGACCTTTCGAGAATTACTATTTTTCTAGCATTTAAAAATAATAATATTAGGAATTTCAAACATTCTCAAAGTATCCAATTAATTGAAAATTTTGAATGATTACTGATATTTTATTTTAGTATTTTGTATAGTATATATGCACATATTTCTAAATTTTCCTGGATGAAATTGCGTCAAATTAAACAGTGAATGTGAAACTGTTTGCATGAACAAAACATTTAAGGCTTCAATGGAAGTGACACACATCAGTTATAGCACCTGCTTGTAAATTCCAATTAATGTGATAATGGTGAGCCACTTCTTGATACAGTGACACACTTAAGGAGTAACCAAGCCTGCTACTACACTAACTGGTTCAGTTTGTGTCAAACGAAACAGAGTACTACAGACAATATCTTGCTCAAAACAAAAATTACAATCAGCGATCACACAAGAATTAGTTACTTCTGAGATGATTAACACTATGTACCCAAATCTCAAGGCGCTTGCCACTATCTGCCTCATAATGAATGTTACTACGGCATCTGTTGCGAAAAGCTTTTCGCATATGAAAGTATCAAGGCACGGTTTTACGAGAGTGGCTGTCTGAGTTTAGCTTTTCTCACTTGATGAGAATCTGCAGATTATCCTAAGTAATTGCCTGACTATGACTTAGTATTGATGTCTGAAACAGAAAAAAAAGGGGGGGAAAACCTAGGAAATATCTGTGTAGTAACTGAACTTGTGTGACTTTTTATATTATGATTTTACTGATTCAGTGAATCGGTTTTAACTACAAAAATCCAGAAGGGGAGGGGGGCAAACCCCTCCTTAAAATAAAGCCTGCCTTTAATTCAGCCCAGTGGAGCACAATCACACGATTAATGCACCTTTGTGCTCTCCATCAAGAAAACAATTTCATACAAAAATATGGTATTTTCAAGACATTATGTAAACTCCTCTCTAGACTGTCGTGTTTAACCCACAAGTACGCCGTGTACCTGAACAGAAGCAGTCCTGCTTATACGATCTCTGTTCACAATATCTATTTTGATGTTGCTAGAATTGCGTTTATAGGGGTCAGAATGGAAAAAAAGAAAGGAAAAAAATGACTTAATGGCTAATTTAGTATCCACTTTCTAACCTTTTTTTTAAACAACCTCTGTAACCTCTGCAAAGTAAACATTTCAGATTCATTATTACTTCTTCTGAGGACGCAAAAATCACTCTACTCATATTTTATTGAGAGGTAAAGGGTCATAACGCACTTAGCAGTGTGTTTGAAACTTTGAACTCAAGAAACTCGGATCGGCTAGGACAAGAAAAATGGTTTTCTTATCAAAAATATAAAAAAATCTAAACTGCCAGCGTTTGCAACAAGTGAAGAATCTTTGCTTAAAAAATATTGGTATCTTCTGGACAAAATTGCATGTGTTATTTACATTAAATTTAATAGGTAGGGCTAGGGGTTCCCAGTCTACCGTAGTTGGACCCAAGCCCAGCCAATAATTGAAGAGCTTCACCCCCCCCCCCCCCCCCCCCCCCCCCCCCAAAAATGGTACTCTCACATGAGCACCCTTTTTATTTTATTGCTCTAGTAGAGACAGGTATGACCAACTAGCCCATTGGGCTACTAGCTATGAAGGTAAACCTCAGGACAACACAAGAAGCAGTGTAGAGAGACAGACAAGGTGGAATAAAAACTGGGTAGATTCTCTTATCACCAAAAAAAAAAAGGGGGGGGGGGGGGGGGGGGAGCTAGAAAAGAAAAGGAAGGAAAGGAAAAAAAAAGGGCGGTCATCGTAAGGTCATAAGGTGAAGGTCGGCGGTTGCGTTAATAAACACACAGCAACCGGACAAGCGTGCGCTTGAGACGTTACGCCTTCGTGAACAAACTGAGGAAAACGGAACGACGCAACGTGTAAAGATGTCTGTGGCAACCTTTCGTCTCAGTCGGTAAGAATCGTGATAAGGTTAAGCTAGTATAGAGGTAGCGTTCTTATAGGAGTGACACTGGACATATTGTACATTATACATGCGCTTTTCAAACATAGCTAGATGAAATACAAAGGTGGATACCTAGAAGTCCGTTATAAGTACAACCAACCAGCTAAAGTGAATAATAAGAAACCACTGAACTGTCCAAAAATCTACAGAATTTTTTTATAGGTATCAAATTACAAAGTACCATGCTTTTTAATTTGCACTAAGCTTTAGCTCAAATAGAAGTTAGAATCTCAGCCTTAAGGCCAATCACTTCCACCAATGCTGTGAGAGAGGGGGTGTGTTAGTATTACATACGTATTACTATGACTGGGAGTTTGTTTATTTAGCAATAAATGAAACAAGAAGTTGGAAAGTGATGGCAGGACAATAGAATTTACTTTTTTCATTGTCAATATGATGTCATTTGGAACAGGTGATTATTAAATTACTCCATAACAACTCATGAGGTGCAAAGGAGACAGTATCCAACCCCTAGAGTACTGTGTGATTGTGTTCCATACAGTTTTTTTTTTAAATGCTGTAGTATGAATAATAGTATTTTTGGTGGTTAGACGGGTAAGCGGTAGGCAGTGGACAGGTAAGAGGCAGGCAGTGGATGGGCTTGGGCTTTGCAATACTTTTCCCTTCCTTTTGAAACTTTTGCCATCAGTTCTCATCAATTCCACCCGCTTTGTTTCCTTAATTACTCCACTGAATGTTACGATGCTCCACTGAATGTTACGATGCTTTACCCATCCCACAAATAACAATGCTTTAACGAACTGTCCCAGCTCATGAATTATTTATGATACACACTGTTGTTGGTCACCGTCATCATTACTGATATATAAGCTTATTATTATGCAGATGCTTCACTTAAATGCACAGTATACTTTAGTTGTATACACAATTAATTAAACTACCGCTGCTAAAGTCGTTGTGAGTTGCTGATACAACAATGTAAGCTAAGCAATTCTACTTTATGAATGCTGGTGGCTGAATCCCATCCAGTTCACATTTGTTTTTCTCTTGTATTTGTGCCAGGACTCAAAGTAACAGCTTGTACATGGCATAGATTTTTTTTAAATTTAAATTTCTAGAAAAGCTGTACAAATCATTGACCATTTTCCTATACTTGTAAGGTCAGATATACAATGTTTCCCAATCTTTCAGAATACATTAACTGTTGTTCTTGTATTTATTTATATTGTGCCTAGCGACCTGTATAATCTAATTTATTGATTAGTTAGTGTTAGATCTTGAAAATCATTTTTTTTGGAGTAAGGTTTTAGACAATTCATTCAGTATGGGAGATGAAAAACTTATTGAAGCTGTCAGAACATTTCCGTGTTTATGGAACACTACTTCAGCAACATTCAGAGATGTTAAGGCAAAAGATGCTGCTTGGAAGCAGGTGGCATCACAGGTTAGTGTACTTTGATATTGCTACACAATTATATATATAATATATATATATAATATATATAATTATTTATACTATGTGTGAGTGCTTAAAAATTTTCACATTATCTGAGCGCAACATGTTAATTTTTTTTATTGAAATCGTATGTAGTAGGATTTCAAAATCTTTCTCACAGTACTTTGCACTATCCTGCTTTCTAGCTGACTCAAATCTTACCTCTATTAGAGCAATAGTGCCAAAAGACTTTACTAATGTTTAATGTTGCTGTAGTCTTTTTTTTAAACTACTATGTGCAATATACATACTTAGTTCAAAATACTGTAGCAAGTTCTATCTCATTAGTAATTGATACCAGATCTCATCAATTTGTTACACGTGATATTTATTTTCATATGGTGCTTATTCAATTGGAAACTTTAAGCATGATCAAACATTTAGCTCCCAAAAAAACAGCTTTCAGAAAATTTTTAAAATTAGTGCAGGCTTATAGCATGAGAAGAATATATTTCATTAAATCAAGACATATAATACTATCCGAAGTAATTTGAATTGGCTGAAATTAATCTTTAAGAACCATTGCTGGTACTGTTATTTAAATATAGTTAGTGAATTTGTCTTTTTGTGCAAAATTGTTTGAGCTTCTGCAGATAGAGTTAGTCCACTACTTATGTCAATATTGACACATTAATTTAAAACTCAACTTCTCATAGTTATTATATTAGGGATTTTTTCACTACTTTAACAACATCTAAACTTCATGCAATTGTATATAATACTGCATATTGCACATAATCAGAAATGGTACTCGATAACATGTAATTTTATACACTTTTGTTAAAGTCTATTGTTCCCTCTCAGATTAATTAAATATATATCAGAGAAATTTTGTTATTTGTATTTTAGATTGGAGAAGGGTCTACAAATAAATGCTTAAAACGCTGGAAGAATATTCGAGATAGATTTGTAAGAGAACTAAAGAAAACAAAGCAGAATACAACTGAAGATACTGGCTCTTCATATAATTCAGCTTGGTCAATGTTTGAAAATCTGTTGTTTTTGCAAGATGTAGTACGACATAGATTGTAAGTTTGCTACTTAATGAGTTGATCTCAATTGATTAAATTAGTGTAGAGTTCAAGGGGCAACTTCATCTTCTACAACGGATGATCTCAGTCCATCATTGGAAAACCATTTGGATGGGTGCAGTGATGATGATTTACTTAATAATACTAGGTATGTATGTTTTACTTTTATATATTTATTTGAGTATGAGCTAAAGCTTAATATATTATTTTCAGTAATCTGAATGTTTCAAGTGAGGTGGGATTTCATAACCATTCGAGTTCAGCATCTCTGCCTTCTGCAAAACGGAGAAGAATTGATATAGATTTTACCCCGGCTTTTTCAAGAAATTCGCAGTATAATGAGGATGAGGATGAATTGTTTGGAAAACAGCTGGCTGCTACTCTACGCCGATTATCAGGCCGGCAAAAAGCTTATGCTAAAATGCAAATACAAAAAGTATTGTTAGAAATTGAGTATCCAGAAAAAGACAAAAATTCTTCATCAGATAACTTTGAGGAATAACTATGGCTATCAATGCAATACATCACAGTAAAATATATCATGTTACATGTATCAGATTTTTTAACTAACTTTTTTCTGTTCACAAGTCGGTGAAGATCATTTATTCTCTATAGCCATGTAGTATGAAGATTCTTGTTATAGTTACTTATAAAATGTCCGTGTTACTCCTATTACAAAAGTTATATTCTGTTTGTTTTGCTTCTTTAAGGGGCTAAATTTACATTTACTGGGGGTATAATTCTCAAAATCATAATTATTTTCTCCCATTAAGGTATTTTATAAAAATAACCGCAAGGCCAAGTTTGCGTTGTTATGGATCTCGAGCCAGCAGCAACAATACTACAAATAAATTTGTTCAAGAACCACCTGCACTTTCCAATACCTTCTTGAAGGATACTTTTCTTCAGAGGTCTCTTCAGGATAATCTTCCAAAAGAAGTTTGTGATAAGAGTATTTTCATCCATTGACTTTCATCATAATGTATGTACATGCAACAAATATGCTTTAGGTATATGCTGACATATCAATGGATCTGACTCAATTTGGAGAACGAATTGTGACAGAAATTGATTTTCTCGGTCGAAATGCAGAATTAAACCCACCTCAACTTAGGTAATGTAAAATTAAATACATGCAAGCTGTGAACTGCAATATTAGCTATGACAACAATTGCATAGGAAAACTGAAGCTAGCTATACTTCTTTTTTTGTGTGTGTGTTTATTTGCTTGAGAAAATGTTAACAATTATTTCTTTAACCACAGTTATAATTTTTATAGTACTGCCTGCTGTAACACCCTTGTAAGATATTCTGCTTATGATCTGAATAGTTCATTATGGGTGGTGCACAATTGTTGGATTTGAGTGAAATTTCTCTTACATACTTTCACTCAATGTTTAACACACCCATATACTCAGAAATTGTTAGAAAAATTGTAAAAATTGTTTAGTTGTTTTAATTAATTGTTACAAAAGGAATTTGAGTAAAGTGAAAGATGTTACAAGTTAATTTTTTTAATGATGTCAGGGATAACAAGAATCAGGAGATACTAACTGGTGTTTATAGAGTCTGTGAGCAGGAGTGATGATATTCTGAAACATCATTAGTTGTAAAGATTTTTTATCTGTGCACATATTTAATAACAGGTTTATTAGCTGTTACATTAATTAATGATTTTTAAATATTTGATACAGAAATAATGCTTGGGGATACAAGGAAATTCAATTAGATACATCTCAAGCTTGGAAAGATCTTCATGATGTGTCAGCAGAAGAAGGATTAGTGGCCTTGGGCTATGAAAGGAAGCATGATTGTTGGAGGTTGGTATTACAACTATACATATAGTTTTCTATCTGATTGCAGAAAGAAGGTATACAATTGGGATTGTAGTATTTACTGATAATTTAAGTTGCTTTTATACATAACTAATTTGGTGAATTTTGCATGAAAGAACAATAAACTAAATATATTCTATAATTGATATGCTAAGACTTGTGGAATAACAATTTAGAATATGACCTTTTTATTGCACATTACTCATTGAACAAGTAATTCCGTGTCCTTGACTAACTAAAGCTGCAATGTGAAAGCACCAGTATTCCTAATATTATCCCAAGCAATCTAAACTTTTAGTTTACTATTATTATTTTTTTATTAGTTATTTATTATTATCATTAATAATTATTAATTATTTATTGTTATTATTATTTCATTATTATTGCACAATATACAAACCAATTGAAGGTAAGTACATGTATTATGCTAGCTTTTTATATAGCATGTTCATCACTACTCCAAAGAATACCACTAAATAATTGATTATTATGGTGCAGGCCCTGGAACATAAAGCAGAGATTGCAATTAGCTCAATGGCTAGAGCACTGGAACCAGCCAAAGCCTATTCCCCATGAGCAACCATTTGAATACGTTTTGTTCATATTTTGTTTTTACTTCCTTGTACCCATTTGAATGAAACACGATATTTTGAAGAATTCACTCAGAGGTTGGTATATTAGATTTACACAACCAAGGGAAAAAGGCCCAAGGATGGTGTAAATACTGTGTTAGCCGAATGGAGTGGTGCAACCGATTTGTACTATGGTAATGCATAATAACTATGATTGGACAATTAACTTATTCACCTCCTATATAAAATATATTCACTGCAAGTTGAGCAATCAGATTGGATGGTTTGAATGTATGTACTATGATACATAGTCTAGTATAAAATTTGCTTTAAACAGGCTAATGTAAGTCACTTTGTTTTCCTTGTATTTATTATGCTAGCCGAATGCATCAGTTGGCCAAATTGCTATTGTTCTCACCATCCTCAGGGTTGTACTCTTGCCCTCTTGCTATGACTGATGGTGCTGCAAAACTTATTGAAGTAAGTTCATAGCTATGTATAAAAACTCCAACTAGAAACTGCTGGCTACTGACATAATTAATTATTATTATGATATAAATAGCAAATTTTTAACATTATTATTATTTCATATTTTTAAATTCTGTATTAAAAAAAACCTGTGAAAGAGAGAGAATACACCTAGTTATTATTTTTTTAATTTTTATTTAAAAAAAATGTTTTGAACATAACTACAAGCTGTATTTAAAAGTTGATTGATGTTTGTTTAAGTTCTGCCAACCATTTGAATACACAGGGATATTTGTTTATACATGCTGAAAGTAACTAGCCCTCACATACATGTATTCTAAAATAAGCTTTTAGGAGACTGTGTTTATACTAGAATAGCTGACAGGTGTCATCATGATCACTGAAATCATGCCCTTTCAGTAAATGAAATAAACAAACAAAAACTCTACTTGTTGTCTTCATATATATAAAATATTAAGAGATTTATTGTTTTTATTCATGCTATAATTTTCACCAAATTTTTTCATAGCTACCACTTGGTCTTTTTAACATGTTTTACTATACTAACAATTACGTCTATGAAATCATAAGTATAGCTAAAAGATAAACATTGCATTATGATATGGTGTCAATTTAATTAAGAAGTGCTGGTCTTATTTTTGTTTTTATTAATTCTTTATTGTAGATTTCAAATGATACATTTATTAAAGACAGAGCTTTCTCACATCTAACGAGCCGTAAACCAACAGAATTTTGGACATCGGGTCAATGGATGACGGAACGAAGTGGGGGGTCTGATGTTGGTACGCAATACATTTTATTTAGAATATTATAATATAATAATATTTTATCATTACTTCCTATAATACAGGTTCAAGTACAAAAACATTGGCGTTTAGTACCCAATCAGAGAGATGGTTTACTTTGTCTGGAGAGAAATATTTTTCATCAGCTACTGATTCAAACATGGCTTTTACTTTAGCCAGAATTGTGGATGACACTGGAAATTATATTGAAGTTAGCTTATTGAACTGTTTTAAAGTGGTCTATTAATCTGTCCATTTATTTCAGGGATCTAAGGGGCTGTCTCTGTTCTACTTGGAGACTAAGGATAACAATGGAGAATGGAACAAGATAAAATTGCAGGTAATTTTTTTAAAATAATTCATCTATTGCTTTATATAACATCTGTTAGACTATACAACAAGCTTTTTTTTCAGTCTGTTTTCCAATGAACTTTACACATAGAAATGTGAACGATACAGTCTTTTAATTTTATATCATTTAATCTTGAATTTTTAAAGCCTAACTTCCTTTCTTTACCACTTAACAATGATTTTCATTTGTAGAAATTAAAAAATAAATTGGGGACAAAACAACTTCCTACAGCAGAGTTGCAACTGGAGGGCTCTTTGTCTTATCTTGTAAGTTAATTGAGTTTTAATTTATTTTCGGTGGTATTATTTTTAGATATTTAATTTATATACTTAATAGGTAGGATCTCGTGGTACAGGAATCAGTAACATATCCCCAATGCTAACTATTACCAGATTGCACAATAGCATTTCTTCAGTTGCTATAATGCGGAGGTAATTTAAATACAACAAATTGTGTCCTATGCTAATAGGCTAAGTTTCTATAGCATTATATTTTATAATCACAACTTGTATACCAAATAAAGAATTAATGAGTACTCTGCATGTAGACAAAAAAAAATTTAAGCTTAAAATTAATTTTTGTGTTGTCGTGTTAAAAAAACCTCTTCTTCTCTACTCAACACATATTATTATCTTCATTAAATACTGATGCAATTTAATGAAATATACTAAAGGAGGATAACTTATAAATCAGCTTGTAAATTTGGTATAAATAATATTTCAGACAAAATTATTTTTATAATGTATAGTACAAACATGTTTATTATCTTTTATTTCCCTGGGAATTTTTAAATTTTATTTTCACTATTTTCACCAATGATGACATAAGGATTTTAAAGTCAAATCTTCTGTAGTTTTACATGTTTTTTTTTTGTGCTCATAATAGGGTCATAAACAGTTTTTTTGTGACCAACCTCTGAATAATGGTTTACTTGAGGATAGTTAAAAAAAATGAGCTCTCACACCACTTTATTAAAAGTTTGAAAATAAATATTGATCAGGTGTAGCTTGCTCATCTCTGCACACACACGTGCTGGTTCACATTCTTTTTGCCGGTGATTTAAGGTCAGAATCATGATGGCAGGTTTCTTTATAAAATGCTGATTCTTTATTTTGCTTAGCTTGAATCTCTCTAACTTGTTTCAACTTGATACATATATGTCTAATCAACAACTTGCATGCAGATGTTTGCCATGTGTACAAAACTTTCAATTCACACCATTATATACTTTTATGTATCACAACCCTTCTAGCTCTGTGACTTTAATTTTCGCTTTTCCCCATGTTGTCAAAGCTGACTCTGATAGCTTTCCACAGCAAGAAGACACTCCAAATATGTAGCAGCTGGCTTCAGAGGGGAATGATGCACTGTTAAGAAAAAATTGCTTCACTTTGTTAGCAAGAATCATGAAACCACTGTTTTGACACTGTATGCATAGTCGTATATTGATTTAATTTTTTTATTTTATTTGCATTTCTTTTATTTTTTAAATTTACATAGTAAGTTGCACGTTACAGTGCATAAACACTAATATATATAATATATATATTATTATATATATATATATATACATATTGTTGTTTTTTTTTGTTTTTTTTTTTTTTTATTTATTTTTTTTTTTTTGTACCCTTTACACTACATTTATTATCATGGCACACACTTACATTTTCTTATGAACTAGAAAAGTGCTTCAAGTTAGTTTTGTGTCATGAAATTTCGTGTGAATACTTTTCATACATACTGACTTACAACAGCTTTGACATGTGAGTAAAAAAATTTTTTTTATCTGTTTAAAAGTCACCATGAGTGTACATTGAATATTTAGCTTAAGTCGATATATGTAACTTCCTTGCATTATACCGTTCATTTATGCATTTATAAGTTTAACAAAGATTGTACCTATTTTCTTTAGAACAATGCAACTATGTATGGACTATGCTACTAAACGTATAGCCTTTGGGAAATACTTAATAGAATACCCTCTACATATGAAAACATTATCTAAAATGGAGGTAATTTAATGAATGTACTGTATACATGTATGTAATTTATGAAGGCAAAAAGAACATTTATTAGGTTAGCCATACTTTATCTTTATGCCAGTATTTTTCTTATATTGACTAAATTATCTTGAATAATTAGATATATTCAGCATACAAATATTGTGTAGGTTCAAACTAGAGGCTGTACACTCTTAATTATTGAAGTTTCTCGATTGCTTGGTGAATCAGAATGTCATTCAACTTCGCCAGAAACTGAAGTATTGTTGAGATATCTTGTTTCCCTTGCAAAACTCTACACAGCAAAGCAAGTGAGAAATAATAAAATTATGTTTGCTAACCAATCAGTCATTGCGGTTTTAGGATACTGGTTTCTCAGTCATTGCTGATGTTACTAATTTTGGGAAAAGCATTTTCTAATTAAGCCTTTCTGGCATATACATTATTTATTCCATGCTAGATATCTTCACATTCATGTTATTTTTAGGTATGACCCTTGATATATATCTCATGTTATCACAAGATGTTATCTCACGCTGTATTGTGCAAGTTCATTACCTATGCTAGTAGTTATAACAACCACTAGTAGTTAAAGCAACTGGCCTGGCTTACCAGTTTTCACAGCTACCTTTCTCTGGTGAAGTTTACCCAACCCTGTTAGAGCATCTGTTAAAATACCAGCTGGGGGTGTGAGGAGCCCCTAGAGAGTTTTACAGCCAACTTTACTACACCATGAGTTATTAAGCTTAGTACAAACTACTGCAGTGAGACATCTAGCATAGAATAAACCACTTGTTACACTTGTCATATGGCTAGACATTTCATTCTCAGGCTTTACTATTACTGCCTCTGGCTCTTGAAAATAAATTAGACTACTCTTGAAATATTTTGCCATATCACACTCTGACTCTTGTAATAAGTACTATTTATATATATTATATACACTGTAGGCTGTGGAAGTAGCTTCTGAAGGTTTGGAATGCATTGGAGGACAGGGCTATATAGAAGATACTGGACTTCCTGGACTTCTAAGAGATGCTCAGGTAGCTATTATAAATTAAGTAATACCAATACACAAATAATTGAAAATGAAAAACTTACTTTTACATCTGCTTTTTTGTTTCAATGAATAAAATTGCATTTAAAATACTACTTGAGTGGTTGTCAAGACAAAAATTCACTTGGTCACAAGTACACAAAGAAAAGTTACACATACATCATGGCATAAATTGTTTGTTTTGCTTGTTGATGTATCATCATCATATACAAATATTATCTTTTTTTAAGCATTTCATATTACAAAGCTTTCAATTTTTCCCTTGAACGCTGCATATTGAACGCTCCAATGGTGTGTTGTTATGGACAACGACTGAATTTTTAGAAGTATAGCTGAGTTACCCCTGAATGTTTACGGTAATATCCAATAAACAATAAACAATACTCTTCCACTCTGGTAAGTTTATATTTTCATAGATGTCCAGAAATGCCGTAAATTGTCCATCCCATCGCACAGTCCCATGGGACAGTGGAACATTCCATGGAATGCCCACTTGTCTCTCTTTGGCATTTCTGGACAGCACTCTAATCCAGAAATAATCATGTAAAATGGAATTTTATCAACATTCTATTTTGTTCAGGTACTTCCAATATGGGAAGGGACTACTAATATTTTGAGTCTTGATGTTGTGAAGGTTTATTACAAACACAACTTACAAGTACGTGTCTACTCATCATGGTACTAAATAGTTTATTAGGTGTATATTATAGATTTTTTCTCAGCAAGTAATTAAAAACATTAAAAAGTCTGAACAGCACAATTTAATGGCAGAAGCAATTACTTTAAAAAATCAACTGGAATGTGTTATTGATTTTGGAGAAAAATCTGTCAACAAAGACATCAATATTTTAAGTACTGCAGCTCGGGACTTCGCTCTTTCATTGGCTCATATATATATAGGTAAAGTTCAATACACAAGTGCAGTTATAGTAATCTGTATATTTTTTTTTAAGCACAGGAGAATATCATAAATCTTTCAATGATTCAGTCATACTCAGCTGAAATAATTATAATAATAGCAAATTTTTGTCTTTTTAACAGCCAATATAGTTAATTATAACTTAACCCGACGTTTCGACTTCTTGCCAAAGTCCTCTTCAGGAGGTCGAACTCTCCGTAGTTATATAATAACACAATGTAAACAGCAAGATTTCTGGAGCGTTGTGTAGAATCCACTCATATTCTATCACCATTCTTTTCGTCCGAATACCCTAAGTTCTGTTAATATATTCTTTCAAAAAAGAATACATTTATTACATTTTTTTGAAAGAATACGACTTATGGTATTCGGATGAAAAAAATGGTAATAGAATATGAGCGGATCCTTCATAACACCCTCCAGAAATATTGCTGTTTACATTGTTATTATGGAGAGTTCGACCTCAGTTGACCCCTGAAGAGGACTTCGGCAAGAAGTCGAAATGTCAGGTTAAGTTATAATTAACTATATTGGCTGTTAAAAAGAGAAAAAATTGTTATCATAAATCTGTTGGTACAACATTTATGCAAGTGTTGCAGACACACTAGTGTAAATACAGCCAATCAGATGAGTGATATTCTCTGGTTGAAATTTTTTAAATATATTACCGTAAATACAGCCAATCAGACAAATGTCTCTGGTTTTAAATACTACCCAAAGCATTAACCAGAAATCAGAAATACTGCCAAGGTTGAGCAACATTTATGTGCAAAAATCAATATAATTGGTTCCTAATTCTACCCAAGTTGCTTTTAATATTATTATTATTATGACTTAAAGCACACAAATTTTATAATAATGTATTTGAAGATGCATAACCTATTTAAACATCATGTTTACTATTGTAGGGTCTCTCCTGATAAAAATGGCATCATCAATTCACACACAGGAAAGCGACAGATATGCAGCAGTCAGGTATATTGTATATGCATATATAAAATGGCATAATTATGAAATTTTGCATTTCAACACACCTGCCTCCCCCTCCCCAAATTACTGACTCTAGATGTTTGTGTGTGCATTCTAATAATTTTTACATTATCCCTATTAAAAGTCTCATGAAACTTGAATGTGAGATTCAGGGAACCCAATCCTGCCTTATGGTAACGTAATGGACTACTGATTTTGTGTTTGGTTTTACCATTCCCCACATTTAGTTCAGATCAGTTTCTGAATAATCTATAAGAGAACTCTCTTTTACATGCATTAATAGGTCTCACTACGCAATTATATGTATTCTTAATTATGAAAACAATTTTTATTGTGCAGGTGGTGCAGTACTTCAATATTACTGAAAGAGTATGAGTATTATAAAACTTCAGTACATGAAGACTACAAACTAACATTAAATTAACTAAACTCTAAATATATTTTATACTTCATGTTGATATCTTGATATTTGCTTAAAAATTAAATATGACATACATATACATTAAAACTTGGACACAACTATAGTGGAATTTACTAAAGGCAAATATCCATATAAATTTGACAACATATTGAGACAGTTTGATCTTTCCATATAATGACTTTTTCTACTTGACAATCCATCACGGCCACCGAGCATACCTATAAATGTGAGGGTTACGTAAATCCTTATTTGTGTACAATCATGCGAGTACTTAATAACTGCTCCCATTCATAAATATACAAACTACTAGTCATAGAAACATCGCTATTAGAACATACCTTTCACTTATACCAGTGCATAATACAACAGATACAAATACCAGAAAAACTACTGAAATAATAGTAATACTGCTATCTATAAAATAGATATGAAATTAACCTACAGTAATTTTGCTCAGACAGTTTCAGCAGTTAGCAGGAATAGAACATATATAAGCGTATGGTTATTTCATAAGATAAAATGCCCTAAACTCTGCCAATTTTTCAGCCTGCAACAAAAATGATGAACTGACGCTTACAAAAGCATACAATATTGTTATTATAATAGCAAAATTTTCTCGTTCTAACAACCAATATTGTTAATATAATTAAAACTTGACCTCTGAAAAGGACTTCGGCAAGAACGAGAACAATTTGCTATTATTATAATTATTTCAGCCGAGAATGACTGTTATTGTTATTGTGTATGATCTTAATTATTATCAACTTCTGACCCTTCATAAAAACTAGATTGAAACTTTCTCACCTAAAAGGGTCTGGAAAAAAAAAGCAAAGAAAAAATGTGAAAAAGTCTTAGTTGTCACCGGGGAATCGAACCCAGGACCACTGGCTTTAGCCACCAGTGCTCTAACCACTGAGCTACGACAAGGTAATAGTATAAAGGTAAAATGTGAAGGTCTTGGAAGTTGTGGGTTGTCATAGCTCAGTGGTTAGAGCACTGGTGGCTAAAGCCAGTGGTCCTAGGTTCGAATCCCCAGCGACAACTAAGATTTTTTTCACATTTTTCCTTTGCTTTTTTCCAGACCCCTTTAGGTGAGAAATTTTCGATCTTAATTATGTTGAATATTATTGATCAACATCAAAATTGGGTTCTGACTGCTACAACATAGAGCCACCTAATATTGAGTATATCCTACAGATATAGAAATATTGTGTGGGACAGCGGCAGATTATATTGTAGCAAAATAAAATCTTATTTTTAACACAGTCCTAAGCTTTTAAAGCTGGAAGGGAAAAAATGAAAGCCATGTTTATTATTACACTACCAATTCAAGCCTCAGGAGCTAGAATAAATTAGTCTCATATATTTCGGTTGAAACGACAAAGAATAATCAAATCTAACACTAAATTGAGGCTTATTTTTATTGCTATAGTAAAATAAACTACTGGTAAGATATAGTATTTCTAGAATAAACTGGTAAGATATAGTATTTCTAGAATAAACTGGTAAGATATAGTATTTCTAGAATAAACAAGGCTCCATCCGCAGTATTAAAAATGGACCTTACATATGTACATAATGTGTGTGTAGTACTTATTATATGGGTCAGAAGAATGTGATATGGCAAAAATATTTCATGAGCAGGTTAATTTATTTTCAAGTGCCAGAGGCAAGTGAAAATAAAGCTTAGGAGTGAAACATCTTGCCAATCACTCTGAAGAGTGTAACAAGTGGTTTATTTTATGCTTAGCTAGGGTCAGTAACTCATAAAGTAAAGTTGGCTGTACAACTCTAGCTCACAAGGGGATCCCCACACCCTCAGTTTAGTAGCTGCTCTAACCTGGTTAAATAGGCTTCACTAGAGAAAGGTAGCTGAAAAACACAGAAAACTGGAGGCTGGTTGCTATAATGTATCTGAAGGGTAATCCAGCTTTATGATAATGTGAGTTATCTCATAGGTTACATTGAATTAAAACCAATTAAACACCTGTATAAACATGGAAATTATTATTCTAAGCCTGATTTTTGTACATTGAAATAATTTTTTTCCTCCACATATGAGGAAAAGAAGAAAGTACACTTGCTTTTTCATAAAAATTGGTTTTAAAAATTCATATAACAAACAAAAATCATGTGTGAAACTTCGGTACTTAGTTGCTAGACAACCAAAACTACGTAATCATGAAATAAACATTAACAAAGAAGCTTCGTCTATTGGGCCACCTTCTTACCCAACTCTTTTTATCTAATCTGTATACTTGGAAAGGTTCTGGTATGATTCATACAATGTTTCAGCTTCTTCCAGAATTGTGAATGTGGGCATGCCCACATGAAGATAGGAGACTATGAGAGCTATATGTATGTGTCCGTGCCCTGGTGTGTATGTATTCATTGTGTGTGTAAGTGTTAATGAACAGTTGTATGTATGTGTGTGTGTGTGCCTTGGTGCAGAACAGGAAGTATGCAGCTTTTGGTGCCAAGTGTAGGTGGAGTTTGTGTGTCATATTTAAGCAGTGTGTTGTGTGTCATTCTGCAGTTCTGTGTCATGCCAGTCAAGTCATTGTCTGTGTATATCTATTTAATACTACTCTGTTGTCCAACCTGAGGGTGGGCTAAAAGTTCGCCGGGTAGCTACAAGGAGGGCATTTTACTCTGCTGGCACCATACAATTGCTGTCTCCAGGTGTGTGAACAGGGCCGTGTCGAGACCAGATCCCAGTGTTCCCCCACTGTGAAGTACACATATTTTCAAGGTTGGCAATGAATGAGGTGCATGCTCTATTCCGAAAAGTTACACCCAATGGTCGTCAGCTCAAATGTGTATAGCAGAAATTTGTACACCACTGATAGTGTCCTTTGCTTGCTTAATTTACTAACTAATACTACCCCATAAAATTATCTTGAAATAATGATTCAGCTATTCTAGGCAAAACAAAATAGTAATTTAGCTGTATTTTAGTGTAAATTTAACTCATTTCAACTTTACTAACCCAGATATTATGTACAAGTTGATAAAATATATCTTACTAGCTTCTTGATCCAGGTTAGTGATTCCAAATGATGCTTTCACAGCTATAACTCCACACTGAGGCCAACTTATGTCATACAGAAATTTGGTTACCAAAATACTTAACATAATATCTTCACAATTTCTTCTCTTATCAATTTCATGTAGAATCCCAGCTGGTACAAACAAAGGATCAAAAAACATTTCAAGGTACACACTGTGCACAAAACACACAGATGTTAACATAATACTATATCCATCAGCCGATACTTCACGCGTAGAATTTAATACTGTTGGTTTCTTGACAGCTTTTCCTAATATGTAAGTTTTGTTCCCTATTCGCAGTATTCTTGTTCCATTTTCAATTTGTACAATTGAATTTGAAGAGCGCTTCCGCTGTGAATGCATAGCATGCTGCAGTCTGTTATAACTAGTATATTGGTAACTAGTTCCATTCATTACATAACCTCTTTCCTCAAATCCAACTACTCTTTGCCTAAAACTCTAATACATATATTTTAGTTACAAAGGTAGTGTCTATGTGAGACACAGCAACTTATAATTCAAAATCCTACATGATATTAAAATTTTCACCCAGTTTACATCAAGAGCACCAGAATGCATACCATCTATTTACTTAGAAATAATAGTGTAGTTAAGTACCACAAATTAATGCAATAGATTATCAGGCTGTTTCTAATTAAAACATCAAACAAAAAATAATGCTAAGCAGGGTTTATTTCAGGGGGGGGCAAGGGGGGGCTTTCTCCCCCCTAGGGTTTGTTTTGCCCCCCTTGGAGTATGAGTGTATAGTTATGAAATCAAAATTGGAGAAATCACTGAATCAGTATTGATTTGTGAGAAAGACTAAATACAGGTTAATTAATTATACTGATATTCTTCTATGTTTTCTGTTCCAAACATCAATCATTTGTTCTAATTCATTGTCAGACAATTGTTCAGGAGATTCTGAAGATATCCTCATTAAATGTGACAAGCTAAATTCAGACAGCCTGTTCCGTAGCCGGGACTTGATATTTTTCATATGTGAAAAGCTTCTCTTTACAGATGCTGTAGTAACAGGCATTGTTGGACAGATACTTGCAAGTGTCTTAAGGTTTGGGTACATAGCACCCATCAGTTCTGTGGTTGTTAATTCTTGCAACTGATTTAGAATGGTATTTTTCTTGTTTTGAGCAATTGATAGCGTCTGTAATTTTTCCATTCTGTGATGGCTTCATCAGACACAATGGCTTCTTTGTCACATTCTAAACCAGCTAAGGTGATAGCATTCTTTGCTAATTAGCACCTACACCACCAGAAGCAGTAGCACCTACACCACCAGAAGTAAATAACACCTACACCATTAGATGTAATACATCTTTACCAGCAGAGGAGGACTTTAACGATACGTTCTGTTGCTGTGCACGCTTGCAGTATTTTCTGATATCCTTACCAATGGCATGAGTATATATCCTGTCAATAGCTAAGTCAGGCACCTCTGAGAAGCATTAATAGGAATTTTCAAGCAGCTGCATTGGAAGATGTGGTCACTGTCCATTAAAGCTTTCAAATTAGTTCTTAAGCTAGACAGTGTGCACTTGATAATTTTTTTTCCAGGAATTAGTTTCCATTTGGTACACCTAAATTGATGTGTATTGAACAAATAACAATGGGACAGTAGTTAAAGAATGGGGAAAATGTTGTAGGCAAAAAAATAGACAATGTTAGGCATTGAAATAAGATTAACTTGGTATTGTTGCTGTGCTATAGTAAAATCTGAGCACCCCTTAGTCAAAATACATCAAAGTTGACATTACAAATGAATATAATAATTAATAACTGCCCCCCCTTCAAGTCAAAGCCACGCCCATTTTCCCCCTTGGGAAAAACTCTGAAATAAACCCTGCTAAGGATATGACTAATGAGTAGCAATTTCATAAAAAGATACAGATTCTTGAACTACTTTATTTCATCATGTACCACCAACCATCCCCTTCTTCAAAGCTTTGTCCAAGATAAACATACATCGAACATTACATACGATTTAATAGTATGACCTTCAGAGTGATATGTAATCAGCAAACCACTACCTCCCATTGATCTGTTGTTATATTGCTTTTTTTTTTTAGGTGTATGTGTCATAATCATTGTAGTAGGCATATACATGATAGTTCTATTTATTCTCATTGAATTTGGCTACTTGCCTGATATAATGTGCATGTTTCATGTGAAATTCTTAAACTAACTAGTTAATCCTCCCAATTGGGCCCCCACACACACAGACACAAATCCCCCCATCTCTAGTGGCAGTGTACAGGTAGTTCTGAGGAAAAATATTAATTTCTTGGAACTACTTTTCTTGTATGTAGCTCTGGAGTCCTTCTCTACCTGACTTCCTACTTTGTGACTTGGTTTAGAAGCTATGAATATAACCGTTAGGATTCACTTTAAATTGGGATGTTAACATATACTCTGGAAAGGACAAACATTAAAATAAAGCTTGTGGACAATAACCCGTGGCTGATGGCATGGATTTCTGAGTTAATACGATACAGAAAGAATGTGTCTGTTTACTATATTTAGCAAACATTACATGCAAACATTACATGCCACCTATGGAATGTACTTAATCCAAAATGGAATCTATTAATGTTGTATGAATGTGTGTGTAATGTATTACCTGCCACACTTGAAATCCAAACTCCATATCATAATTAGCAACTATTCTATCATCATCAATAATGCAAACACCTAAAAAAAAAAAGTCACTGGTAACAAACTTTATCCTAATTGACATTGAAAAGTGCACAATGTATGCAGCTTACACAAAAAATGCTACAGGCACATTAATACTCTGCATGTGTGTATGGTATATAATTATGTATACCATAGATGCTGTGGTAACAGCCATGGATTAAAAATGTTACTCCCCAGTGTTATTCCCCTCCAATCGCCTGTAAAGAAAATTATTTTTGTACCCCAAAGAGACACACAGAAGAATTTTTGTCGACAAAATAGAGTGAGATGAACAAATAATTATAGTATAAAGTGATGCATCACTTTTTTTTAAAGCTAAGAATGAAAATCTAGTTGTTTTTTTACTTGTATGAAACCTTTGAGCGGTTACTCTATCCCTGTATAAAGAAATGACATAGAGAATTATTTATTGGAGTATGAAGCCTTGGCTTGTGAACCTCACTGGATATCATCGCTCAGTCACCACTGTTATTGTTAGAAGGTGGTAGAAATGAAATGAAATGCGCTTATCTTGTTGTTGGTGTTTTGAAATGACCTTCGTTGCATTATGGACATATTTTTCCACTCAAAAGAACAATATCCTCTCTTTTTATTTTGTCTTTTACTCTGTTCAATGAGATAATTAGGGTATAAAATAGTTAAAATGGCAATTCTTGGAATTATTGCTTGGTAACTGCCCTCTTCCTTGGGCTTTGCCCTCAGGATTGGGACAGTAATTACCAATAATTCCTTGAACCCATCGTTTAACTATTATATAATAATTCTCCCCCCTCCCCCATTCCCGTATGCATGATATTACTCAGTCTCATACCTAGCATTACTTGTACAAGAACAAATTGAACTAGTTACGAAATCAGTATGTAACTAAACCTCGTCAAATAAACAATTCAAATAAATTAGCAACCTTGTGCTACAATTAATCTAGCATTGCATCACAAATTTAAACAATTCATAAAATGAATTTTGAAATCTCGGTGTGCAGCTGAATTACAGAGTGCAGTCAGTTTAGATCTTTCATATAGCATAGGATAGTAACTTTCTGATATGAAACATCTCATCCTCTTGCAAAAAAAATTCTTAAAACAGCGGTCATAAAATATCACCCGAGAACACAGCTGGATTGTGGTTACTATTATACTAATAAATGATAAGACTGGCTATATATGAAAACTTTGTATGGAGTAATGATAATCTGATATGTAATGACACTGGCTCTAACCTAGTGACTGGTATTGCTACTTGAGTGTACTGGATATTTTGTAAATCTTGCTATTAAAAAGCAATACAAAATGAAGAATTCACCTTAGTTTAAATAGCACATTCATAAGAATACGGAATAATGATTTCCAACAAGCAACTATTTTGGCAAAACTCTGTAAAACCTGATATGATAATATCAACTGAAATCATGTATCACTCAACATGCTCTTCTATAGTACAATGCATGCTTCCATGGCACACTCTACTGGAATACATGCAATCCACTTCAGAATATATACAACACCATTCTGAAATGCATGTACATGTAACACCATTCTAAATTACATGCACCACCCTTTTAAATTATGTACATGCAACACACTTCCGTAACACATTTTTATAACACTTCTAAAATAAAATGAGAAATACATGTTGCATATAGTGACGTAAATACTGTGTATTATCTATGCGCAATCCACTCTTGGGACATCTCAGGACTAAAGAGTGGCCATATATCAGAAAAGTCTCAAACTTGAAAACACGATGTATTTTAGCAATGTAATCAATGCACAAGCAATGTAATGTCAACTTAATGTTAGTCAATATTTGGGGACGTTATCCTTGCTGCTTCATTTTTTTCACTTCTTCACCGGCCTAAAAGGGAAACTTTAAGGGCCTCACTCAGTGGGTTAGGAATATGGGGAAGGGGGCAGAAATATTATAAAACTTAAAAGGTAGTGGGGGCTCAGCCCCTCAAGTTCTGTACGACAGCAAAAGAAGCATGGAGTTTGGGGGGAAAAAGTGCATTGGATATTATGCATGTTGGATATTATGCATAAATATTATAGAGAACATCAAGTTAGCTTTGTTCTCTGGAAGAATTTTGTTTATGAAGTAGAACAAAAAAAAAAAGACTGATAGTCTGGAACTAGAGGGGGTAACCTGGAATTTTTATACGAGGAACTTTTTTCTTCTTAAACGTTCCACAGGTTTTAAGTCAAAATAAACTTTGGTAGGGTCAGGCAGATTGAATATGTGTGGAAATTAGTACTTCTAAATTAAGAAATTCTCAGACATAAAGTTACCCCTAATAGGGTTGGATTATATTGTATATCATTTGCGTTCCTAGAAGGTCCTGGTCATTATTGGATAAAGTATAAACACAACCAGATCAATGTTATATTTAAATAAATAGCATTATCTAATGTATGTATGTAGCTAATAGATCATGTATTCTTTCACAATTCCGAATTATCATAAATATTGTACCAATCAATTAAATAAAAAATAGTAAAAAAAAAGAGAATGCTTAAAAAAGAAATTAACATATAACTGGTCTTCAATTGATAAAAAAAAAAGTATTTGTAAAATTACAAGTTCAGATAGAACTAATAATATTGCATATCAAATATCAAATACAAATTCATACTTATGTAATACTTTACTTCTGTGTAAAGAAAAAATGTCCTAAATGAAGACAGGCTCTGGGAAAAGGTACAAATTTGCTCAACACAAAGTTTTGCAGCATAAAAAAAAACACAAGCTTCAGTCAAATTACTATATTTTCTTTTTCTACTTTATTATACTGTATCCTTTCTTTCACATTTGGGAAAAGTTTGAGACCTGAATTCAGTTGACAAGTGGTATGAATATAGACTCTCACATAACTTAGCCATAGAATCAGAATAGGAAATGAATGTTTTGAGACACGTTTTCTCGAAATTTAACTTGGCTTTCAAAGCATTGATCTAGAAGAACAAATACATGTAGTTTTGAACAGTAGGTAGGATATCAGCAGGTAGGTAATTTACTGTACCACAGTTTTCTAAAAAAAAATGTTTTCGGTGAATTTGTACTTTTTCCCAGAACCTGTCATAATTATTGACGTTATGTGTAACTATTCTCAGAATAAAAGTTGACACAAAAAAAGTTATAAAATTACTGGATCAAGTGATATTCCAGTACAAATCACTCAAGGTCACACTATTCTAAGGTAAAGTAACTCTGTTTTCCCCATATATGATGATACAATGGTTTTATTTAAGCCTGCTACTACTTTTCATTAGATATGTCTGATGTCACCTAAATCAACCAAGTCATGTCAACCAGTAAAAGATATGCAAATTATCGAAATAGTATGAATCTGTATGATCATCTTTTGTGATTGCTTACGCACTTACTGTGCTTGCTTATCATGGCATTAGCATGAAAAAGAATAAACAATAGCAGTATTTGGGTCAAATTCTCCATAGTGATTTTACAATATGCACTATTTAATATTGTATTCTGCAAGGTGACTTGCATGTAGCATACTTAGCCAGCCAGCATCCAGAAAGCTCAATACCTATGAACTTACTGTTTTCTGGTGTCATCAATACGTGTATGTAGATCACTTATTCATTAACTTAAGGTTCTTAGTGGGTCTGCCTACCTATTTCCATTTAATTGGGTGATGTTGCTGCCAAGCATGTTCAGCTGGAACCTACTTGTAACCTCTCTTACAAACATCCTGATGTTCTTTCACCCTTTACTCAAACCTTCTAGTTATTTCACCAAATTATGCTTTCTCACGCTGCATGGTATGCTATACATTAAAGACAATGACAGTACTTACAATGTGTATAGTATCTTGCTCTTCAGTACGAAATAACTAGAGTAAAACCCTACTTAAATGCTGTTTTGATGTCAAAATCTCTACTAACTTCCAGAATATTCTTACTTACATCTTATTAGGTATCAATATTTGTAACAGGGCTCTGCAAAAACCAGGAATTTTGGCAAAAGTGTCAAAGCTAGAAAACAGTAAAAATACTGACTATGGTCAAATTTTCTGAACTTTTCACTTATTATTAAGTACAGTTATTGTGCTATCATTTTGCCAAGTTTCAAAGCTTAAAAACATTTGTATCACATCAAGCATGCCATTGAAAGAGAAGTCATTTTTTAACCTTCTCCGCGAATACGGAAATTAGCAATACATAAAGTGTGGGAATCCCGTGTGAACAATAGGGAAGTTTTCAGGTTACGCAAAAAGTTAGTTCCTACAAATAAAAGAACCCTTGGTAAATTACTCACTATTATTCAAGTGATTCTTACCGTACTTTTGAAAAGCCTATTCTTCTTAGTAAGTGGCACACCAGAAACCCGCGCCATTTTTTAAACTCACATTTTGAATGTTCACAGTTAAAATCCTTTGTACACTATGTTGTATAGTTCAAGTTGAGTAATTTTCAGTAAGTATCAGGATTTTCAATTTTTTAAGCAAATTCCTGGATTTTGCAGAGCGTGTCACATTTAATGACTGTTAACTGAGGCATTCTTGTTATTATATTATTATTATAACAGCCTAGAATGACCACATTGTTTTTATTTAGCTACATGATATATAATGTTGATTCAAAGAGCCAGTGGAAAACTTTCAAATGCATAAGTGTCAAATTTGCCACCAGCATCAGAAACATTTTACAAACTGTTGTTAGGGCACATTGTCAGTGTGCAGTATGTACGACTTGTTTACTGGCTGGCGCAACAGAAGCTTACAAAATAGGGAAATGCTCTCTGCAAATATTATCATGCACACAGTTTTGTGCATACTATAATATTAAAAATCATAATATTAAAAATTACACAGTGAATGGACGGACACTCAAGCAATCCTCATTATGATTTAGAATCAGTTCTACAGAAGAGGAATTACTTTACAAATTTGAATTCTACGATTTGGTATATAATTGTATGCAATTTTGTTTAACTTTAGGATTTAATTATTAGTGCATCATACACAACAGGGGGTAAAAGGTAACACAAATAGTGAGCTATACAATATTACATAGAAAAGGGAACTGATAGTACAACTAGCACACCTATTGTAAAAAGTTTATTGTGTCTCAGAAAACAGCATAGAAAATTTGATTATGCCAATCACTGCAATTTTTTTTACATTTTTTGAGGACTTAAATACAACTAGACAGGAATAAATTAGTATATATATATATATATAAAATCTTATGCAACAACAATTGTATTTATGAACTCTTGACTTACAATCACTTTGCAGTTCTGGACGTGGTATAAATCTGTTAGTCAACCTATTTTCCGAAGCTTTTATAAAAAGCAGTTGGACATTACACGTAACTGAAAGTTTGGTTATATTTACAGGTATGGCTTCATCAACATCATTCCATATGACTATTATCTTGCTTAGAATAGAGACCCTGCAATAGTGTTTCAATATTCTGGGCAAAGTTTGAACCCTTTTAAATGTTAGCATTACTAAAGTACATTTTTCATCTTTTAAAGAAACGCTCCTCCTGTTAAGTTTCGATTCATAATAATCTAATTTCTTCTGATATTCCCGTTCTACTTCCAAAACATGCTGAATTTTAGATTTTGGTTGTAAAATACCAACTTCCGTCAGGCACGGATCTTGTTGCAATGTACTTTTGACTGGACTGCCAGTTTGATACACCATCCATACAGAGGCACAAATCATCCAAATCACAAACGTTATAATTCCTGCAGAATATCGTCTACAACCAAAAAACATTACGAAGATGAGGTTCTTCAAGCCACTTACCCCATATAAGACTAAGAGCTCGATCGAAAATGAGAACCGGCGGTGTTCTCATAAATGCAGCTATAAATTTAAACCCTTTACCTGACGCAAGTTCCGCGTATTTTCCAGCAAAAAAGTAAAAAATACGGCTGGGCTTCTCTACTAAAAAGGTGAATTAAAATTTGTTAGATTTACGTCGTACGAGATCGTGAGTATGTAAAATTTATCCTGGCATGTATCTTTCTTCTGTGGTGCACACTTTATTGTATAGCTTCAAGATAATAAGTCGTCCACTGGAATTCACTGAAATTTTAATGAAGGGGCTACTACTTCAAAGCTCATCATGTTTTTATGTAAAGATAGATAAATTTTATGTAAATTTTATATAAAGCATATAATAATTTTTTTTTTAATTTACCTATTTGTATGTATGTGGGACAATACAATTTATATTGGAATTGATAGTTCTCATGAGCATTTTGTCTTTTTGGCGTTGCTGTTATACTTTGTAACCTTCTGTTACACTTCATTGATTCTTTTTTAATTTTGTTGTCTACTTTTGACGTTCAATCCTTACAAGAATACTTTAAGACTGTTGAATATTGCTACACATTATTTCAAACTGGTTTCAAAAGGTGAGGTCACCATGAAATTCTCAAGCTTTATCACAATCTATACTGCATTGTAAATACTATAGCACGTACAAAACAGTTCTAGGAATTTAGGGATTCAGCTACAGCACAAATTCAGCAGAGATCTAACTATGGGTACATAGTTCGTTAGATGAGTTTTACAGCTTTGAAGTAAGCATAAAAATGCTACTACATTATGGGACTCACTGGAACATGTGGTGGCATATTTGGATGGTAAGTAATACTCCTAATTGACATTAAAAATTCATTATATGGCCAGAGTTGTGAATGAATCCTAACAAAGGATGCATACAGCTAGGCATTTACACTCGTATTTCCTTGACTCACATTGCGGCAGGTCAAATCTGTGTGCAATGCTGTGGAGGCTTTATCTGATTGTCAGTATAAAGCATTAGAGGTGGTGACTAACTAGTGCAGAAAAGCAGGTGAAGCCTCCAGTAACACACACACAAGATAGAAATTTCTTTGGTGACATGCTCGTCCGGCTTTGTTAGTTACAGGGACGCACCAACTACCCTATCCCAGTTAGTTAAGGACAAATTCAGCCTGAGTAAAGTAATGGTCAACTGGGACATACTTGTGCATCTTGCCACTCATAGATGAAGCTTTCAGCAACAATAACACACTGCTTTATTATTAAAATTACATGCTTTTTCTTATAGTAGCCATTATGTTTCGCAATGTCCCAAATCACAATGAGAAAAAAATAATATTAATAATGAATTCTCCGTACACAAAGTCCCTTAATTAGAGGTATTACATGCAACTTTTTCCTTTGGATTTCATTTTCATGGCAACCATTTGTTGCAATTCAGTGCCTCAGATGGACACCAGAAATGAATTTCACCCTAATAATCACATTATTTGAAATTATTACATGTGATTTTAACCATTTTCATATTTAAAAAAACTTTCATAATGATACTCTAAATTAATAGTTTATATTATAATTTTACTAGACTAATTTCCACTTTCAATGAAGTTAAAACTACTATGCAGTTCTAACCAGATTTTAAGACAGTGAAACAAGGTTGAAAGTCTGTATCCTAATTTCAAAAGAAACCTTTTGCCTTTATAGTACTCGGTTACTATTATGAGTCAATCACTAATTTATTGGCCATCAGTCTTGCTGTCAGATTCCTGACATTGTTAATCTTCAATGAGTTCATTTCTTTGTAAACCCTCTACTGCTAATTGCTTCTTTGCATGTTGGATATGACAAGGTCAGAACATTTTGTTTCTCAAATGAACAGCTGTAGATAGCTTCAGCCCAAAAATTCAATAGTGACTTGGAATTCAATTGTATTTACCTAGTTGCCACCACCAACACTGTCTGCTGCTCAAAAAAGCATCTGTACGAGTTTAGATACTGTAACTCTAAGGTAGTAATCAATATAAATTACCAATAGCCATCAAGTCTTTGGGAACAATTGGTCCAAGGTCACTAGTCTTCCTGAAGGAGTTGGGACGCAGGATTAGAGGAGAAATGGGAAAACCTAGATTGACAGAGTTTTTGATCCAACATCTATCAGTTGCTGTCCAGTGAGGGAACTGTAGCAGTGATAGGCAGCACAGGCTACTGAACTGGTTTCTTTTTTATTCACATATTCATTTACTTTCCTTATCTCATCATTATTACATAAAAATTGTGCACTTATTCATTCTAAAGTTGCTGTCACACATTACTATTGTTTTAAAATTAATTTATCGTTCCCCACAATTGTCTGTGTGTTGGTCCTATTCATGCTCAAAAATTTTAACTTTATACCTACCAATCGTTTCACCACTCAAAGAAGTTTACTCTAGTCAAAATTTTATAAATCTAGGTAATTTGAGAACTGTTTTTTTTTGTAGGTTTGTGTACCAATTTACTCAAGTGACAACATTGGGCAACTATGGGAAATTATGAGGATTTACCATAAAGATCTTCGGCTACAAAGAAAATGGTCTATTTTATATTATTAGTAAAACTTGTGTTACCAGTAAAATCAATGCTTCGTACACAGTTAGTTAAAATCTGAGATGTTCATGACATGCCTCAGTGGACACTGTATTTTAAATTTCTATAAGAATTGTCACAAGAATCACAAATAAAATACAGATAATAATAATAGAAGAAATGCATTTTGTTTTTGTTTTAGTAACATCAATAGTAATTAGATATAGCTATTGAGGAGGTGGCTCATCGTGCCTAGGCTTTCCTTCACCAAATATTGAAGATCTACTAGCAGTATCTGCAAGATCATTTACAGGATTGGAAACACTTCGAGGCTTCAAATTGAGCCTTGGACGACCTGCAGAATCACCTAATATACATACAAATTAATGCTATGATATAAGATTTTAAGTTTTGAGACTTACTTGGACTAGGGTCTTTGGGTATGCCCTGATTCCCTACAGAATAGTCATCTCTATCACGTTCTCTATCCCTATAACCACCTCTACTCGATTTTTTATATACTCCTGATGATTGCATGGGAAAGTCATTTCCAAAAGAAGTTCCTCCTATTATAAAAATATTATATATACATAATAACACAGTAATTTTTACTTTGACAGCATCAGTTGTATTAAAATTTAATTCAACGGATGAAGACTTCTTAAGGTTGAAAAGTTTAGAAGTTAAAACAAAGATAATCAGAAAATCGTTCAGTATAATTTTGAAGATGCCTGACAGCACTTAGTATGCACGCACTAAAGTAAGGAATAATCTAACAAACAATACAGGAAGAGGTGTGGTGTCATAGCATGAATATTACTTGGTGTGAGATAGGGTTTGGCAAATTATGCTAATGTTTTTCTGTTATTATGCTACACTAGCAATGTTCATCATTTGAGTAAAAGTGCTACTTAATAATTCTCATTTAATTATGCTCAGCATTATGGTCGTAGACAGAGTCCAAAGGTAACCTTAACCACCTTCACCACTAAATACCTGTAGAAATGACTAATCTGAATCCTGATATGGCCACTGCTGATATGTGGCAACAATGCTGGATTTGAAAGTATTTCAATTCTTACAAAAAAAATATTGGAACCTCCAAAATAAATGCAAGCACAGCTGAAGATGTATTTGTACGTGTTGAAATTCCAATGGCGGCAGAAACAAAACCTTTTACCAACTTTAGCTCCATCTACTTTATAGAAAATATGTTGTTGAGTTTTGAAGGCAAGCTATCACATTGGAAAAGCAGTCTGTTATGTAGAGAGAGAGAGCCAGTCTCTGGTACATATATCAAATTGTCATAATATGCTGCTTGTGTGTCAGTAACGACGACGGTGTGTGTATTCATGAATAATTCATGAGCTTTGTATGGTTCGGTAAAGCATCGTTCATTTTTGGTAGGTAAAGTATCGCCACAATCAGTAGAACGTGCTGGTTACTTCTAAAAAGCGGGTGCAATTGACGATGGAAGGCCGCGTAGGTTTCAAAAAGGAAGGTGAAAGTACGGAAGAGAAGGTAAAAGGCGATTAATCGTAACTGAAAAGCAGATGGAATCAGCGAGGTAAGGGGTGTAGGTTTAAAATGGAAGGGAAGAGAAGGCAAAAAGGCGAGCGATTAATTATAACTAAAAAGCGGGTGGAATCAACGAGTAAAGGCGGGGGTTAGTTTTCAAAAGAAAGGCTAAAATACGAAATAAAAGACAAAAGTTTCTCAGGACAGAAATTCAGAAGCAGGAGAGATAGACAAAGTAAAAGGGGGCTCCATGACTCAAGAAAAAGAGTTGAAGTTAAGTGAGGTGGGTAGAAGAATAGCTCAGATAGTTCAGAAAGTAGGATAGGGAAACTTGTGTAACCTTAACCAATGGTAGAGAATGATAACTGAGTAAGATAACTTGTGCTACTGCATTATTACTAATTGTGCTAGCACAAGCTAGTATTGATAAAATAACTCATGTTCAAAAATTTTACCAAATAATTCACCAACCCCAAATGTGAGAGGAAAGAGAGTAACCAACAGGAATGTTTTAAACTAGTGTGAGAGGAAAGAGAGTAACCAACAGGAATGTTTTAAACTAGTGTGAGAGGAAAGAGAGTAACCAACAGGAATGTTTTAAACTAGTGTGAGAGGAAAGAGAGTAACCAACAGGAATGTTTTAAAGTTTGTTGAGTGAGAGATACTAACAAGGATCTTAACAGATGTAGAGGGAATTCAATTAATGAGATAGAGTTAGAGACAAGCAAGTGGGTATATTGCTAGTTAAACAGAATATCCCTTACTAGGTAGCAGTTAATGTGGACAGTTGTGCATCTGTCCTGTTTATCTTGGCCCTTGTATTTTCACAATTACCAATTCAGTGTAAAGCATATTCTAAAGACTAAAAAATGTATAACGTTGTATGGATCACAGCTGAACAATAAGTATCTGTCATTCCTATGATGTGCAGCCTCAAATGATTGGAAAAGCTGGAATGATTCTGTCAGTTAGATTTGACCCTATTTATAACAACCAGCTTGAAACATGAAAATGTACATAAAAACTAAAGCAAATCTTCTGACGATCACAAAACTTTTACAGGGTTCAATCAGAGTAAACGGCTTATTCAATTTTTAACTTCAGAACCCTGTACTATAAAAAAATTGGGTGGATAAAAGTTCAACAATAAGCACTACAATAGCCAAATTTTAAAAAAATCTGAAAGTTAAAGATTTTTAAATATTATTATGTACTCACCAGAGCCACGTGGGGCACGTCCCCGGGGTTTTCCACTCATACCACCACCACCTCTGCCAGAACCACCTCCACGTTGATGGGCTCTATTAATATTTAAGCAACGATCACCATAATCCTAGACAAGCAAATAAAAAAATATTAATGCACGCATAAATGTGAATATATATAATCATATACCCCTTAATTAAAACACAAGAAAGTGAAATGGAGGTGACTAATAATTACACCTTATTTGAATTACAAGAGACGCTATCAATATTTGGTGCTTTCACAAAGCATATAGGCAGCGGCCAGTTAAGCTAACCACGGCTATTATTAAAACCTTCCAACATTAAAGAAAAAAACCCCATGTGATTGGCATCACCATAAAGTTCTCTCCCATACTACATAATTTGAAATGTTCTAAACAATTTTAGATGATCTTAATACAGCATTTAGGTTTGATGCAATGGACTTTTAAAAGACATTAAATAATTACAAGTATAGAAATTAAAACTCTTTGTAGTGAGTGAGCAAAAAGGTGTAAAAGCTGCGTCATCATTTAAAAAGAATTACCATGCTTGATGTTATGACTAGTTTCCGCTAAATCCCAGTACAAGTTAATGAAAAAGTTGACTTTAATGAAGACAAAGGCAAAGCCTAGGTAAGACTTATTGACGAAGTAAATGAAATTGCAATCGTAGCACTTAGAGATCAACAGAACTACTTCTAAGTTGTAAAATAGCAAAAGTACCACTTGGGTTATATCTCAGGTAAACAGCACATTATCCATAAGTGTAATCAACACTACAGTTATGTAGGTGCCTAACTAAAAGTAGAGATCACATTAATACTCTTTCAAAGCATGGCTTTACAGTATCATTATGATAGAAGTATTGTTACTTCAAAAGTCAGTAGCCAATTTAATGATATAGGTTCTACACTGCAAGAATTATTCATTGGGAATTGCTGGTCTAAATGAAGAACAGTAATATGCAGCTTACATTGGGCTTTACGGAGCTGCCTTATTTGCCAAAAAACATTCTTGTGTACAAGCTCGTCTGAAAAACATGTTCCTCATTCAGAGTTTGTTCTTTGTTGTTGTCATAGCTTCAAAATTCACTTGCGTTCAAGTGATAATTAACAAAGGGAATTAAGTATATTTTCACTAGTTAGTGTTCATTATGTGAAAAAAAAAGTTCTCATAATTCAATTACTATCGATATGTTAGAATCTAAAACAAATAGAACAATCACTGAATCTTCCCGAGTGGAAATTATGAAGCCTTGTTAATGGGGCAAGTGTGTAAACACTTCATTTAGTTACACATCTACCAGAGGCACTTGATATAAGAATGATCTAATGCAGCCCACAATATTGATTGCCAAATAGCTTTTTGACTACACATTCTTCAAGAAGTGTTCAATCTGAGCTAAAGTCTATGAACAAAGGAATTAACCATTAATCAGTATTTTGCCAGTCAACAAAAGGAAAAGAACAGAATCAGTTAAATCAACTTTCAACAACAATGTAGGTGGAAACCATTCTTCTTACCTTAGCCATTCTAGTTTCAGTTGCCTGACTGAATTTTCACATGAAAATAATAAAAGCTCGATTAAGAAACAGGCTCAAACAAATATTTTGAATTTCATGAAAATAGTGCTGGAAACTTGTAAATATTTGGTAGATGAATAACATAATTTATAGTGGATGTCTGAATAACCAAACAATGAACAGTAATCGCTTAAACTTATTTTGTACGATTCTGATGTAACTGGGCATGCTTTTCCAGACAATATGTTTTATCTCACTAACTTGGCACTTTACTGTGAGGAGTATATGTATACATAATGTACTTTGGTAGATACTATAATTTTTAAAACACACAGAAAGTATCCTTGATCATCGACACATTTTCTAGATATATTTAATACCACAGTATTAAAGAAAAAAGATAGCAATAAATGAAGTAAACAGTTGACTCAATATCATTGTAGTGAAAGAGCTAAAATAAATATGTAAATTCAACCTATCTACATTGTATATACAGAGAAAGATGAGGGATGTACATATTCAGTGCTAAAGAAAGTATGTCTCAAGAATATTAAGTGTCAGCATACAATGAATAGCAGAAAATCCTCGAATTTGTACGGCTAGAGTATAAGAGAAGTTAGAGAGTTAGTACAAACAAATGAAACAGCAAATCTCTAAGTTTTCAAAAATAATAATGGATACAGTATGCTAGATTAGTAGTGTGAGATTACTACAAATAACATAATCAAAATTAAACAAACAAAAATAAACTAAAGTAATGAAATAATGAAACCAATAATATACGCACACATGTAATAATATAGGCTGTAATATATAGAACTTACTGCTCCATTAAATTCAAGAGCTTTATGAAGTGATTCTACATCTTCAAATTCCACATAACAAAAACCTACATAAAATTATTAATATTGTAGTTAAACACCCAGGAAAAAGTAATTAAACTGTATTGAATTAATGAACAAGTGCCTATACTGCATTATTTGTCTGACAAATTTATAGAAAATTAATTAGGATAATTACACTTGTTAGAAAAATAATTTTGATTGTCTTCCATACTTCATAATAATTCATTTTAAGTTCCAATAGTTAAGGCTTCTCTTCAAAGGGAGGAGTTTCAGGTCGACACAAAAAAGTGATCTGATGGCAAATATGTACATAATTAATAGGTGATATGTCCAGTACCATACTGCACATAATATGTAGCAGTACTAAACAAGGAAGCTTGTAAGTTGTAGTGAGTGGCTAAAGCAAGGGATTTTGGATTAAATCCAACAGTGACAATCAAAACTGAAGATAAAAACTTCTGGGAGACCTCAAAAACAACAACAAAAAAAAAACAACAACTGCAGTAGTGTCAGAAGAAACCAAGGAAAGTCTAGTTGGAGATTGTTTTATTCTTTTAAATGAAATTAGTTCAACAGATTTGGAGGAGCCACAAGTTGAAAACAACATTCTAGGAAACAAATTCTGAAATCCAGAGATAGTGTGAATGAGACAGCATATGTAGCTATAGTGCAAATGAATATAAAAAAACCCAACAAAAACAGCTGGCCTACTATTAGTGAGTGATAGCATGGGTAACCAGCTTCGTGCTATTTCAATTGTGTTACCTGTGCTTTTAATCCTGAATAGCAGTTACCCGCGCTATTATTTATAGTAACACCACTATACCCCAGTCACTTATCAATACAAAAAGTATGGTATTGTTTTGATACTAGCAAGTACCCCACCACACAGTGGCGCCTTACAAACTAACGTTTTATCCATGGTTTCCCTCTCCTGCTCTCTTATTTCCTCAGCCATCCCAGCCCTGTTTTTCTTATTCCTCTTTTTAACTCATGGATTCCCTCCTCTTCCTCTGTCTACCTCTCCTGCTCCCCAGTATCTCAGTTATTTCTCTGTACTTTCTTTCAATTCTTCATTGAAGTAGTTAGATCAGTCAGCTTTTTCTCACCTGCTTCTACGTATTTTAATGAGCCTTGCATTCACCTGCTTCTCTGCCTCTCTATACCAATTATGGTTAGCCACTGCCTCTCTTATACCCATTAAGGTTAGCTACTGTAGATAAACGCTCTTTCCCAACTCAGTTCAGCGACCCTGTGTTCAGTTTTGATAGGATACTATAGGTTAACTTCAAGCTAATTGAAGTTGTTAGGTCCCCACGGTTAAATGGTTAGTGTGTGTACTCCATAATCTCCAGTTGCAAGTTCAAACACTGTCAAAAACATCTGATAAGGAAAAAAAAAGAAGCTCTCATCCAGGCAATGACAATGGTTAGCTAATGAATTATTCATGAATACACACAATGTCATCATCGGCCACTGTCGTCGTTTGACATATAAGCATATTATATAGATACCACAGCAGTGGAAAACTGAAATAGTGATCGGATTGGACTGCGATTTATTCGCATCCTGGCCGCACTTTATCCACTAGGCAAAATCATAGTAAGATGATTACATTGACAATAAGATGATAATTTTAACTACAGAAATTAAATTATTATTTTTGGATTATAGTATTCATATGATAGTACGGATAACTAAGGTATTCAGATATACAACTCGTATGGCAAGAAATTTTACCTGGCTTCATTTTGTGAAAGTTTTTTCTCTTGCCACTCATGCTATTAATCCCTAACATACCAGTTTTCCATGCTATCATATCTCCCAAGTGAATATACATAGTATACCAAAACAAACCTGGGGAAAACCTAAAAACTACAATGAGAAGAGGTTCCACAGTTGCTACTAATAAGAAGCCACACACAAAATAAATATATAAAGAAACCAAAAACATACATTAATTTTCAACTGAAAATCCTTACTAGAGTCTTAATTGCCAATAACATGTACCCTAATTATAATTGAAAACCCTGATAATGTATCACTCACTTCACCATAAAATGTGCTCAATCATGACTGTTATTTCAATACACCCTATTTTATGCCAGTCAACCCCAATCAACACTAGCCCCCACTCCTCCTACCAATATATCCTACACTAGCGAGTACCACACCACACAGTGGCGCTTGATGTATCATCTTTCTTCCCGAGCCCTTTCCTCTCTTCAGCTCTTTCTTTTTGAGTCACAGATTCCCTCCTTCTCCTCCTTTGTATACCTCTTCCTGCTTCTCAGTCTCTCTGTCCTTTTATCCATGATTGTGGACTTGAGCTTAGTGAAACCTTGCCTTCCCTTTGGCTTTTGACTGATTACAGTATCAACTTTTGCTGTCGTTACCTCCTCATATAACTATAATAGTTGTCGTTCCCTACTGAATATGATGATGCTTTACCCATTCAACTCATAGCAATTATTTACCAACCTGACACAGCTTTAATGACTTATTCAATACACACACACACACACAATCTCCTCATCTGGTACACAAGCATATGTATATAAACTCTGGTCAAATTTTATTTCCTCTATTAAGTCTAAAAATATTCAACTACTAAGCAAAATTATAATGAATGCTTATAACATATCCTGGATTCTAAGGATAGAACTAGTATAAGAGAAGTGTATGTTTATTGACAGAACGATTAGATTATTATTATCTGAGTCTTGCTATGAATTGGTCATGTATGGGAATAAGAGGCCGTACTGCAATGCAAATATACATTCTATAATAAATACTTTCAATGATTCAGTCATTCTCGGCTGAAATAATTATAATAATAGGAAATTTTTCTCTTTTTAACAGCCAATATTTTAACTAGTGATGTGCTTGAGCACAAATGGCGAGCGAGCCTAAAGACTATACTATTTTTATATGAATGATTTTGACTTCTAACACTGAAGCTACTGATAAGGTCCAGTTTTAAAATTTCGCATATATGGTAAAGGGATTTCAGTGCCATAGTAACAACTCTCTGCAACTGCTTGAATTGAAGGAAAAAAACAACAACAAAACAATACACGTTATTTAAAAGTTTTCTTTGTGATATTCTTTAGCTAAGTAGTGGTTGTAACACACAATGCTTTGACACAACTGGACATGCACCTACACATACTTACCTTCGCAGTAGTCTAGTTGGACAATGTATTTTCAAGTAAATACTGTTGCGCACGGCTTATAACCATGACAAAGAGCGCATTGACTTACCACCGCCACTAACTCAATAGAAATGGAATCCCTTAAGTTTTCAAGTTTTAACTCACCCGCAAAAAAAATTCAAACGGTAAACAATTCAATTTCTAGGGTGATACGGGTACTGATCGATAAACCAGAGGATTCTGTTTAGTGCAATTTGGGACGGGGTCGACCACCTAACTAACACAAAAACGCGAGGGTCAAAGTACAAAATGACATACGTACGTCCAAACATATATACAAATAAATAAATTAATTAATAAACATCCCCGATTTTCGATTGTGTTACCCCTGTAAGTGTCTTGCTCGCTACGCTCGCTCGCCAATTATAACTTAGTCAATTCAAATAGTTTGCTAAGAAATACTGAGATAATATATATACACTAACCTTTGAATCTATCAGTTTCTTTGTCTCTCACTAGTCTGACTGCTTTTACCTTTTTAAATGTGAATAAACATTATAAATGAAAACTTGTTAATCTAAATATGATAGATAGCAGTACGCCTTACTACTGTGCTTCAGCACAAAAGCAACTAAATACTAATTAAAACATGTTTATAGCTTTATCCAAATTTTACATTCTAATGCCCGCATTCAATATATGGATATTGTGTATGACTTCCACAACAAAATTTGAGAAAGCTATTAAAAAGCTACTTGTGAAAAGTTCTAGAAATTGGTAGTTTTTGCAATTATACAAACAAATTAACAGGAAAAATGTACCAGTTCAGCAAGAATCAGGCAAGTCAACATTAAAAGATTCAGTGGCTGAAATATCAATTGGCTGAAAAATTTCAATAAAGTATATTAACCGTCATCACGCTTTAATTGTAGCTTGTCCAAAGAGAGCAAGAACCACATCATTTAAGAGGAAATGAAGATGGAGTTATTTAGTGTTTTCATATATTTTCCTTAAGATCAGAGAAAATTCATACTGACATTACTTTCAAAATTCAGAGTTTGCACACAAAGTTAAACTACTTCATAATTTGTCTACAATACGGCTGCATTATTAATGTCATCGTAAGCTTTGCGTGTCAAAGATAAAAAAATTACAACAAATTTCTATCAGAGACACCAATCACAATTAAACCATTGTGTAATAAATCAACAAGTATGTACCTTGAGTCCTGAAAAAATTGCATCCATATCACCCTGCACTGTGTGAGGGGGGAGATTACCCACATATGCAGTGAAAGGTGGCTTGTCTGGACCATCTTCTTTGAACTGGCTATCCAAATTATCTCCATATCCCCTTGACGCTTCCTTCCTGTATCCACTATGATCTTTGTATCTTCCACCTTTGTGATCTCTATTATAACCGAGTGTGTCTTGCTCCTGTGAGTATCTAAGTAAAATATAATTAGCTTTGTACTCATCATTGTGATGCCTATACATATTTTTAATGTACACCTTAAAATGGGGAGGGAGGAAGTGTAATTTACACAAGTCTTTTTGTAAGTCTGTATGAGGCCCAGCTCATGTATATGGTCTTTTAGGTTACATAGTTATCCATCAAGGAAAAAAAAATCAGTTACATATAACATGACCTGCTATGATACCATGCTTGGTTTCACCCTGCAAATTGATTTGTATGGGTGACTTAAAAATATTTTCATGTAGCTCACTTCCAATAAGTTTTCTAGCTCTTAAGGAATATCATGCAGGTTAACCTTTTGCTCCAAAATAATAATAATAATACAGCTTGTTTAAAAAAATATACCATACATATTCCCACAGTCCATCTCACAGCACTTAATGTAATGAAAACATCCTCTTCACAATAAATGTAACAACCTCATTATTCTCTTCAAAAATAAAGTTTTGTACGATGCTTTAGCTTGTAACAACCTCGTTATTCTCTTCTTAAATAAAGTGTTGTATGATACTATAGCTTCCAACTGTAATGATATTAAATACAAACTCCAGCAGTAGCAGCTCAGACAAGTAATTATAGCTATTGCCAATATGCTTAAATTGACAATGAGAATCATCCAATTAACTATCTCTTAATATTATTAATGAAAAAAATTCTACATGTGCAGGAGTGGAAACTGTTATGACCATGTAAGCATGCATTAGTTTAAGCTTTTTCAAGCATTCTATCTAAACTGAATGCTCTCACTGTAACTCTAGCAACTGAGAAATATAAATAAAGAGCGAGATAGAGAGCAAACATCCACTATATCGTGTAAGCCTCACCCTAGATAGGAGGATGACCCAAAACTCAAAGATTACCTACAATTCAGAATGTAGTATTAATGCTTACCGATCGTGGTAAGACCGATCTCCACTGGGGTCTCCGCCACGGTCACCACCACGTTTTTTACTTTCAAAGAATTCGTCAGCCATCAGGAACTTAAATTGATGCGCACCACCAACTCCACTTACCTAGTTCAGTTTGCAAGCAATTCGGGTTTCGACTAGTACCACCACCAACCTTATAGAAAATTTATAGCTGTAAGTTTGTCACTATATAAAGTACTTGTTAAAGGGCACAGAACACTAAGAGGACTGTTAGTGAATTCAGAATGTAGAACTTCCCAGTTCCATTGCTATGAATTCAGAATTTACATGCTGAAAGTGTTTGTTACTTTATGGGTATTTAAAGTAATGTGTACACCCACAGTGTGAAAATGATATTAATTTTTTTTTTTTTGAAAAGCAGTTTGTGCTGGATTAGAGTAGTTATAACAAAATAACTGGTGAGTGAAGAAAACCAAGACACTACAGGGATGTAAACAATTAAGCTAATGGGATATATATAATAAATCCATGGTGTATGTAATAGTAGTGTATGCTATATCCTAATGTTTTGACAATAGGTGGGTGAAGCTCATGCAGACTTGTTATCAACCATGTTGCATGACATATGTAGTAGGCAAAAAGGTTGATAGCTGTATAACACATTTGACTTACTTCATGTTCATGTGCTACATTCACTAAAACTAAGTACTCATGATACGAATGCAGCATAAATGAATATTTGCTACATACCTGTTCAATATGTGTGGTAAATGCTACATATCTGCGTAGTATTGTGGCACTACACTATTTATTTATCTATCTTGGTATATTTGTATGTTGTATGTATATACCTTTCCTGTATTTGTGGTATATGTGTTGTGAATTTGTCCAGTAGTGATCGCAGCGTATCATGTACACCTGATGCAGATGAGGAAATATAACACTATCTATATCTCTTTGATCTAAAATCACAACAAAATCTTGCACATGTGTATATACAATTACACACACATGCATCATATACTGTATATAAGATATTCACGCAGCAGCTTATATGTATGCATGTTTATGCATGCTATGCATGCTAGGCATGCACATCCTGTAGCTCATATACATTGCATCACACTTTTTCTAATCCCTCTACGTTTCGTCCACTGGGATGAAAATGATAAAATTGTTGGACATTTTGAAATATATTTGATCCATTTTTATGTCCAAAGATAAAAATGATCCAGTAGCAGTTGAGTAATTTTTTTTATAGTAATAAGAATTTCCTGTTATGATTTTTGTAATAGTAGTGGTAACATTATCAGTATTCTGTATTTTGTTTGTGAGATTAAGCTATGATAAAAAAATTTTAGATGCAAGCATTGAGAAATTACTCAGATAGTTCTAATGGGGACAGTGATGAGGATATGAAGAAAGCTGTAAGTTATATTACTAAGTATTTCACCAGTGTTTACTTTTAAAGTGCTACAGTTGAATTAAGCTTTTTTAACTCTACATATAGTTTTATGTTACAATTGTGTGAGGTACATTGTAAGGATGAAAATATTATATTTTCTTAAGTTGAACACTATAATTCATACAATTCGTATTTGCAATTATGTGTGCATACAGTGTATGTGTCTTTGTGTGATATGTATGTGGCATATAAGTACCACATGCTCTACTAGTAGTGAATGTAAGACTGCAGCTTGATCATGTTGTGTTTGATTTTTTTTTTTTTTGTTAAAGCAATTCTATGAATTTAGTAATCTCAATATTATACCTGAAGCCATTTTTAAGAGCCATCAATTATGTAATACTTATTACACGAGTCGGAGTACAATGCCAGGGAGATATTTCATAAGCACATATAAGTATTTTCACGAGCCAAAGGCGAGTGAAAACACAAGCTTTAAGGAAATATTCCCATATTGTACGACAAGTGTAATGAATTGTTTGTTATACGTTGGATTTTTCCTACCAAGTAAACAATCAGAAGCAACCCTGCCATACTTCTAAAACTTCAATTGTCCAGAACTACGCATAGGCGCATTGAAGCGTTCAATATTCAGAGAAAATATTGAATGTCCACGTGATGCGGAAATAATCGAATGAAAATATACAATGTATAATATATTATATATATATATATATATATATACAGGGGGTAGAAGGAGGCAGAGGGATGACTGCCCCCGCTTTTTCACATTTTAAAGTATAGTATAATGTAGCCATTGATCTAGAAAATGTAAAAATATGATTTTCTTTGATTTGAATAAGGTTTTAAAAAACTAATCTATAAAAAACACATAATTTCCACAAGGGTTTGTGAAAAGGGGGCAAAGGCAAAATACATAGTAGGAACTAACTTTGGATTTTTGAAATTGTGTTGGCCTCAGCCCTTCCATTTTACCATAGTTACGTACATGCAAGAAAATTTCTCCAAGAGAAAAACAACTACTTATTTTTATTTTAGGTTTTCTGGGATACTGTTGACAAGCAATTGAGCCAAAAATGCCTCTTTTTGACTTGTTCCTACCTGTGTGGTATATAGGTTATACATTGAATACTGTGATATTTCACGGTATTCAATGTATAACCTATTTATGTATGCATGCGCTAACTACCTCTTGGAAACAACATTTTGAAACATTTCATGGAACTACTAAACTTCTCATCAAACATATTATATGGCTGAAGATACTTCATTACATGGGTTTTTCAATGACAAAATCCTTAAAATGATTGAGACAGAATTCTAACGCGAATCGGGACTCATTACAGACAGGATTGACGCTATTACTGAATTCTGTGTGTTTAAATGACTAAGAGCTGGAATTGTTTGTTGAACAACAAAAAATTTATAATACCAAAGAAGACAATATCAGATTTGAGGAAGTGGTACTTGGTGAGTCAGTTAGAGAGTACAGAAAAATAAACGAAATACCCCCAACTGAATTACACCGTGTATGAAGACATTTTTTCTGTACAATGAGGAAGAGTGATATTACACTGTATGAGCCAGATACTCTCACTTCATTTCAAAGAAGTTTGGACTACCATTTGTTCCAATAATTTCACAAGCCGTACAGAATCCTCCAAGACACCAAATTTGCATCCTCGGGGGGAAAATTGAAGGCAAGTTGAAAAATGCTGAAAAAAGAAGGAAAATGGAACAAAACCAAAGCAGCTGAAGCTTTAGACATCAATGGCATTGACTCAATGTGGGCCTCAGGAGCTCTAGTCCAGAGGTATTATTACTGTTTGATTCTTACTCACACTGCACATGGGAATGCGTGGCAGAGACGGACATTATAAACTAATTTACGAAGATTTTACTATCCGCATAACTCCAGGTGGCTCCAAATATCTTGAATTTAAAGAGACACCAAAACACGCTCAGGTGAGACCAATGCAAGCAGACCATTTAATGTGGAGCACCCCTAATAATTTATCTTGTTGCCCACTTCATATTTTTGAAATATTTCTTCAAAAGCTCCCCCCAGAAACGTGCAATTCTGAATCACCTTTTTATTTGGCTGTGAATTATAATCACTTAAATGACATAATCTGGTACAAAAAGCATTGGTAAAGACAGGATTAACACAATAATGAAGAGGATGACTGCAACTGCAGGATTGTCTGGGAAGAAAACAAATCATTCAGCAAGAAAAGCTATGGTGACTTGTCTCAAAAGTAATAATACCAGAAACTCAAATTATTCAACTAACTTGACACAATAATCTGCAAAGTCTCAACAGTTATAAAAATGTCTCATTAGAACAACAAGGGATATTTCTCATGTCTTGAGCTCATACAGGAAGCCTGAGCCTTCATTTTCTAGTACTTCATCAAATGGTAGAGCTGTACTGTATATGTGTTCTTCTCTTATCTATTAGTGAATTACTACTATTATTATTGTGGATCTTTAGATGCAGTGGACATTGTGAAACGTTATGTCTGTATTGCTGTAGAGAAACCAATATTTTGTGTACAACCAGTGAGTGTTGCCTCAGCAAACAAGGACTGAACAGTTAAGTCTTGATTTGCAGTATATAAACTTGTCAGTGTGCTGTACCAATTAGTGACCACAAGGCACATTACGGCATACTTCCCTGTAGTTCGGAGTACTTTCAATTACCTGTATTACTTCACAAGCAGTACTACCTCAGGCTATTGATTGTGCCACACTTTTGCTGCCTGTAGGCACTATGCAAGGTCCCTGGGGGTAATACCTGCCCTAGTACCTGCTGTAGTACAGGGTAAGGTCTGTCTAGCCTGAAGTCCTTGTCTGGCAAACATAACCATAAATGGTGTTGATAAGATTGTAATCAAGACCACACTCTCCTGTTGTGGTTGTGTGTAAGTATTTAAGCTGTAATCATGGTATAAAAATTTGTGTATAATTAGTAAACGATGGGAAAGCTTCGTGTACCAATCAAACGTACTGTTCTTATGTATCACTCTCAAGGTTTGAGTTCTAGACAAATAGCTAGTCAAATAGAGAATGAGTACGTAGTTACTGTATCAAGGCAAGCTATCAATCGATTTTTATTCTACTATCACAAGACTGGAAGCCTGGTACGAAAATGTGGCTCAGGAAGACCAACCAAAATAACGAACGTTGTGCTTCATGCTATAGAAGCAAAAATGCAAGCTGATGATGAAACTACTGCGACACAGTTAGCTGCTATAGTGAGCCAGTGTGGGGTAGCATTGAGCCTTGCAACTATCAAGAGAAGTTGCCAGGTTTTAGGGTGGACCTTCCATGGCACCCGTTATTGTCAACTTATTAGGGACGCAAACAAAATCAAGCGGCTTGCCTGGGCTACTCAATGTATCAATGAAAATGATACTTTTGATGATGTTATTTGGAGTGATGAAACCTCTGTACAATTAGAGTTTCATCGAAGGCATTGCTTTCGTAAAGCAAATCAACCACCGAAATTAAAGCCTAGACCTAAAACCCAGTAAAGGTACACGTATGGGCAGGCATAAGTAAGCGAGGTGCGACTAATGTTTGTAGAAGGCAAGATGGATGCATCATTTTACATTGAGATTCTGAATAACTACTTGCTGCTTTTTATACAAAGCAACTTTCCATCAACTCACCGATTCATGCAAGATAACGATCCTAAGCATACCTCCAGAAAGGCACAAGATTTCTTTCGCTCTAACAGAATAACATGGTGGCGCACACCTCCGGAATCTCCTGACTGCAACCTTATTGAGAACTTGTGGCATGAGTTAAAGGAGTATATTCGTCGTGAGGTGAAACCCAAGAGTAAACAAGAACTGATTGACGGTATTGAGCAATTTTGGACTATCGCCGTTACATCCATCATTTACAAAAGGTCCTTCCTAAAGTGGTTGAAGTTCAAGGAGAGGCAACTGGATACTGACATCTTATTAAACTTTCTAAATTTTGAATCCTGTAATAATAGTAACGTGTAAACTAGTGAGAGACAATATAAATACACATAGCTATTGCAGGGAATTAAGTTCATGATTAAAATGGGGAGCTATAAATAGGCAGTGAAGATTATTCTTGACCTATGTATGAAGCTTTCTTACACACTTACACACAAAATCCCAAAAATATTATTATCCAGCAATTTTATCGTGCTCTTCTACTATTCCTGATTACGGAGTCAACAGCTCAAACTAAAGTACAACACCCTGACATATTGCCCTCCCCCCTGATTTTCTAATTCATGCACTCCTGAAAGTGTCTTGCTTGCACTCTAATTATACTGTAATTATATCAAGTGAAAAAGTGTAAAATACATTGAATTGGCTATACAATTACGTGTATGTCATCACACTTTCTCACCAACAAGGTATGAAACTCTGGCTATTAGCATTTTTATTGTGGTTGTGAATCTATCAAAATAAGAATTCCCAGGCTTAAATTTAGGGTGAATGGGAACTGGACATATCTAGCTTCATCTATTAAATATGCCAAACATACCCCTTCTGAGTAAAAAATTAGCAAACTTTTTAAAATGGAATTCATAGCATACAATAATGAAAATCATATTCAATTATGAGTGTACAGATATGGTATGGTATAAAGTTAGCAGAGAGTGGTAAGTTCTTAGAAGGAATACTGTGACAGTGGATGCTGATCAATACTTGTACTTCTCAGCCTTTGGCATTTCTTAGAAATTGCTGTACGACATTTTTCTCTCCAAATGTTACCGATGTTTCCTTTCCCTTTATAAACTTTTTTCACAATACCTTTGATTTCATTCATTTTTTTATCATCCAAGGGATTCAACTTACCTTGATTATCACCAAGTCCACTTCGTCGCAATGTGACTTCTCCTATTATAATTATAGCTAGGCATTCTGCAAGTTCCCCAGCTTTAGCTACATTTTTGTACCTTTGTGTACAAAGAAGCTGTTGAATTTTTTGTTCGGTCTATTGATTGGGGGTTTCTGAGGAGTGAGAGAATGAACTGGGAGTGTCAGTGGGAAGTTGAAGTTGCGATTGATTTGCTGGAGACTGAAGATGCGATTGACTTGAATACTGTAGCATTGACTGAATGTCTGCATGCTGTGGAGAATGGAAAGCTTGCTGGCTTTGTGTTTGAGAATTTGGGAGTGAATGATTTAGTTCAAAAATGGTGCTCGGCTGTGGTGGAAGGATCTGTTTCAGCTAAACGTTCGAAGACTTCCCAGGCACCACCACCAAAAAAATTCAAGACCTCTGATGGCTGCAAATTTTTATACAATAAGCCCTCTCAATCAGTAGCTACTACTAAGGATATAGACAGCACAGTCGTTGAAGAGGTTGATGCTAATAAATCAGTCGCCACACACACAAGCTGCTGCTGTAAGTTAATTCTTTATACATTTTTCAAATATTATGTGTACTTTTTAGATGCTGATGCAAGTATTCAAACTGACTTTGATTATATTAGTGTTTCAGGTAAACGAGCAAATATAATTAAATATCATTTTGTTGACTTACATTATAATGAATGTTATTAAAATATGATTATAATTCTATAGAATTATATATAAAAATGGCCACAATGGAACTGAAAATTATATCTGAGGTACATAAAGAGGAGAAAAGCCAAGACAAGACTAACTTTGTTATTCAAGATAATGAGTTGGAAGAATGCCTGAGCTTCTTACCAGAGGAATACGCTCCCCAGGACCACCAATATTCTGGTATCAACTCCTCCCAGCAACCACACATGAAACCACAGAAGCATTGGGTGGTTCTTGTGTGGATGCCACCACTGCATCCCAGTATTTTCGCTTTCCAGTCTCCCAGTAAATAGAGACACTATCGCCAGGCTTAACCAAATCCATTTTCCTTCCATTATTTAGTGCAAGAAGCTAACTACTTAGACATATATTTACAAAGTCCACACCTACATGGTTAGTGGATTATGCCTCAATACACTAATGCCCTAACCACTATTGCCTGCCTGAGGTACATACAGGGGGTAGACTATACTTTAGGTACTACACGAGACGCGTCGCGTTTTCGCGAAAGCACCCCGCGATTCCTCGCTAGTGGAAGCATGCGTTGAATTAAACCTAGGGCTATCCCTAGCCCTAGCCCTAGCCCTAACCCCCTAGCCCTAGCCCAAGCCCCCAACTAACCCATCCCTTGTGTTTAAAACACATTATCCTTTAACCATCTAATAGTTGGGGGCTAGGGCTAGGGCTAGGGCTAGGGGGTTAGGGCTAGGGCTAGGGCTGCCAATTTGCTCTTTTTTGTCAAACAATTGTTTTTAATTGAGAGGAATAGCGAGTGTTTCACTAGCGATGAATCGCGATGAAAACGCGACGCGACCATGTTGTAGTACCTAAAATATAGTCTACCCCATACAGGTACTGCCTATAGTACCTCAGGTTCCGCCTCTGTTGTGTCAAGGTGATATGTAGTACTCCGAACTCTATCCAGGTACTCCAGGGTACTGGTGGGCTCTACCTCTATGTAGGAACTAGGGGTATGGCACAGGATTGAGAACTACCTAACCTCAAAGTGTCTTTAAGTACGTCTAATTCCTTCCCTGTACTACAGGGTAGTGCTGTAAAAAAAAAATTGAGCTGTACCGTAGATAAGTCAAAATGATGTATTTTTATTTACCATGAAAATTTATTATGAAACAGAAAAATTGGAAATTAATCCCAAGGGGACGCAATAACACTTTTAGAATGCCAAATGGGCCATGGTATGGTAAAATATTGAGGTAGTTTGATTTATATTAATCTCTATAGGGGTACCTGAGTTTAACATGTTATATATATATATATATATATATATATATAAGCAAGATTGGTCCCCCTGAATATCACGATGAAGTTAATACCTTAATTGATTCAGTCATTCTCGGCTGAAGTTTCGACTTCTTGCCAAAGTCCTCTTGACCCCTGAAGAGGACTTTGGCAAGAAGTCGAAACGTCGGGTTAAGTTATAATTAAAATATTGGCTGTTAAAGAGAGAAAAATTTGCTATTATTAATACCTTAATTGTTTCATGAAACTTAACAGAACTGAAAAGACTGAGTATGAGGGGAGTGATAACAAGTTATATAGGAACAAGGAGGGGTGGGTGACTAGTTTTTGAGGATGGAAGTATTGTAAACAATATTCAAAGCACACACACAAACGTTTAGAGGCAGCCATGTCCTCAATGCTTGTTGGAGTCCATGATGCATGAGTGAAATAGGTGAATTAAAAATCGTAATTCCGATAGGAAAAAAATAATTAATATAGTTTTACTAGTATGTATCCCGCCACTCTGTGGCTCTTGACGTACTAATTTTTGCAAATTAGGAATACAGTAGCATCTCCTGCTCTCTTTTTTCTTTTTCATCACTTTCAGCTCATGGATTCCCTTCTCCTCCTTTGTCTGCCTCCCCTTCCTCTCAGTCTGTGTCCATTTTGTGTATTTTTTTTACTTCTACATTAAAGTAGTTACATCAGTTCAACCTTTTCTCACCTGCTTCTATTTTTCTTTAACCTTGTGTTCTCCTGCTTCTCTGCCTTCTTCTACCCATGATTTGTGGTGGAATATGGTTAGCTATGAAAGAGTGTTAAAGATATTATATGTCCATATTACTGTGTGTACCACTCACACATACACATTATATCACTCAGTGAAACTCAGTATTTATGTTTATGTGTAGTAACATTGTTTAATGTAACTATCATTTCACACTTTAGCACAAATCTAGACATGACTCAAGAAAAAAATATGCTGATCAATCACGAAAGCGAGAGAAGAGTGCAGAACATAGAAGAAAGATCAAACATTCACCTTCAAGGCACTGCAAAGGTCAATTTTAGTTTGATTTAATTGAATGTCATTGTGTAAAAAAAAATTGTACTGCGAATGATGACAAGTCAAATTTTTCTCTTGTTTACGATATGTACACGTATATGTCAAGGATAAAGATTATTTTCGCAAATCTCAATACTTATGTACCTTTAGTAATGTATGGTAGTTCTAAATTTTTTATGGGTTTTTTTCTTGATCAATTGTGATACAGTAGGTAATGCTAAAAGGTAGTTAGTCCAATACTTGTAAAGATTAAACAGAGGCAGAAATTAAATGATGATTTGAAGGAAAAAAGAGCACTCCCTACTGTGTCCCTACACTAAGCATGTACACTTACATTAAAATACTATTTTCAGTTCACCAGATAATCTACTAGTCACTCATAGTCCAAGATTGCTTCCTGCTGTTTGAAAGTGAATAGATGTACCTAGGATTGCCCTGAGCTAATAATAATCATGCAAAAGCTAGAGGAGAAAAAATAAAACATCATGGTGGCACAAGTTTTGTTGTGCCATTATTTTATTGTTGTACTAGGGAGGAGTAGATGCCCTCTCTGTTGTATGTATAGCCTTAAGCTTTTTCTAGGATCATTCCTAGCCTTAAGGTTTTTCTAGTATCATTCCTAGCCTTAAGGTTTTTCTAGTATCATTCCAGAACTAGCCATCCATAGTATTTATAAAGTGTAGCAGGTCAAGCATTCCTTAAATTATCATTGAACTGGGTAAGTATTTTTAGTATCTATAGTTATAATGTACTTAAACAGTGTAACTGAATTACTTTCAGTTATAATTAACAGCCACATTAAAATTTTATAATTAAATTGGGAATTAGTGTAGTTTATCTTAAGCGTTGTATTTTTTATAGAATACAAAAATTCTGGAAGAAATCATAGAACTTCTAATAGCGATAAGGGTGAGGATAGATAAACTTTTTCATGTTCAATTATAAATTTCACAATTTGTTGTAAGCTGTATATGTTGAACAAATTTGATCGTAGAATACAAGGATTCACACAGAAGTTTTAGAACATCTCATACTGAAAAGGGTAAATATACGTACAAGTAGATGTGTGTGCAGTGTTAGGAATCATTGTAATAATTTTGGACATCAATGTTTGCCTAGAATCAAGCAGAAGTTGTAGATCATCTCATGGAGAGAAAGGTGAGCTTATTATACTAATTCCTAATATACTGTACACTTTTCTCATTGACTAAACTTGCCTATCATTTTGTGAAGTATAATTGGAGACATGCTTTCATTCTTAATTACTAGCCGAGTTTTGTTGCTTTCAGTAGCCATCTTCTGTGTGTGGTGGCTGTGTTGTGTGGTGTAGTGGTTGTGTCCTGGGCTCAGGGCCTGAAGGTCCTGAGTTCAAGCCCAACTCAGGCAACTTTTCCATCTGGTTTATTCCATCTGCCTCCCACCAGCCCAACCAGTCCACCCAGCTGTGATTGGGGACCTGGCATTTGCTGGGGTGCAAAATTCAAGGCCATTTCTCATGCAACAGCAATGGTCCAGGTGGGACTTAGGGTTCCCACACCACTTGCTGTGAGGAAAGGCATGTTCTCCTGCGAGTTCTTAGCCTGGCTCCAGGCGCTTTGCTTGCACGGCTCACAGTGCCTGCTTAATGCACAGGCATCCTGGCTCTACCAGGTGCGCATAACTGCTAGCGGTTGCAAGAGATTTGTGTATGTGTGTGTGTGTGTGTGTGTGTGGCTATTTTCATTTTCCTCTCTGAATGCATGATTGTTTACAGAGCAACTTTGCTCAGTTTTTACCTAATTGGAATGCATGGGTTTGTTCATTCTTTAGAATAGGTGATAGGAGACTGTGTATTATGCTAGCATGTACCCCGTCACACGGTGGTGCTTAATGTACTAACTTTTGACAATTAAATGCAGTAACTTATCCATTTGTCCTCTATCCCTTGGTTTAGTTTACCTCTCCTGCTTTCTTATCCCCCTCCTTTCCTCACTTCAGCTCTTTTTTCTCGAGTCAATATTGACCTTCTCTCCTCCATTGACTATCTGTCCTGCTCCTCAATCTCACTGTCTTTCTATCCGTGATTATCAACTTAGGCTTTCTGTTTAGAAACTTTCACCATCCTTTCCTCACAGATTTTAGCTAAAATAGTAGTCAAAGTTACTTAATCGCTTTACTGAATGTGACTATGCTTTACCAATGTGACTCAGCTGTTAATGAAATATTCATGAATACGCACAACGTTGTTGTCATCTAACACACAAGTGTTTTATTATGTAGATTGTAGTACATTGGATATTTTCCTTGAGTATTTTTGCATCACGCAAGAGTTCAATACTTTCCCATATTGAACACATTGTACGTTGCAACGCGCCCATGTGTAATTCTTGACAACTGAATTTTAGAAGTGTGGTGGTTATCTCTGTTTTGGGAAATATATTAACAATTTGTTACCCTCGTCATACCACATGGGGATGACATTTCACTCAATCACTTTTATTTTCACTCGCCTTTTAGCTTGTGATAATACTTACATGTACTCATGAAATATCTACCCAAATTGTATGCTGGCTCATGCAATAAGTGTACATAAACCTCTTCTACATACTGGGTATAGGCCAGATTGTAGTAAGGAATAAGAAAGTTGTTTATTTGTTGTTGTTGTTTTCGTTTTGCTTACATTCTGCATGCTGGCTGCATGAGTGCTGTGCACTATGTAGTTATATTCATTGCATGTGTATATGAGAGCAAAACTCTCATATTACAATTTTTGTGATTCAAATAATTAATTACTGGAGATGAAAGTTTCACTATAAGATAATATCTGTTGAGTGACATTGAAACATCACTTCTCTGTTATGCTAGCTATAAAGTAAAAATAACACCTTATATTGACTCTTATAATAAAGAGACTCATAATAGATTATTAATTCCATTTTTTTACTACTCCTTTGATAAAGAACAATTTCATGTTTTAAGTACGAAGATGAGCACATTGTTGAGTCGTCTTTAATGACATAGTTTTAACATTCAAACTCCATGTTAAAATACCGTAATTAACATGAAAGTTTTGAAAGATAGAAAGAAACACTAAGTCAAAAATATGAATATATTAGTTATAAATCACTGTTTAAAAATGGGGAATTCTATGGAGTGAACTTTTTTTAAATGTAAGTTGTGATTGTTTAATTTTTTACTCTTAATATTTTGGCTGCTGATATTTTATTTTCATGTGTATCAATACAATCATTCATGCTACAAGCACAAGATAGGGTATACAAATTTTTCCAACATTTTATTTTATTTTAATGCACATCATAACTCAATATTTGTTGTTGTTTTTTCATGTGCATCAGATTATAAAGATGAGAAAACTATTCACACTACAAGTACCAGAAGAGGTAAGCAATTTATTCAACTTAAAGCACACCAGAACTCAATATTTCTTGCTATTTATTTTTCATGTGTATCAGATTTTAAAGATGATAAAATGGTTCACACTACAAGCACAAAAAGAGGTAATCAGTTTACTTAGTTCACACCATAATCAATATTTCTATTGATTTGTTTGTTTGCTTTCGCTTTGTTTTTTGTGTGTATCAGATTATAAAGATCATAAAGTTCCTCACACTACAAGCACAAGGAGGGGTAAGCAATTTATTCAAAATCATGAAAAATAATATTTTTTGCCGTTCTTTTGTTATCAAAATATATTTGTATTAGCACAAAATTGTAAACATTATTTTACTTTGCAAATTACACCAAAAAGTCCTAAAGCTAATGTAGTTGAAATGAATATTTGTTTGTTGTTGTTGTTTTATACAATATATACTTATTGATGTATTCTCTCTCTTTCACAGGCTTGTTATAACAACAGAATTAAAACTTAGTTCTAAAAAGCCTGTCTAATGAATAAAAGAAGGCTGAGAACGAAATTGTGAAATTATATACTTAATAGGAAATTACTAAATTATTAAAATAATAACAAGACACCATGACTGTTAAAGTGATGTACAAAATTGATAGTTAATTTTTATTGCAATATTTATAATGTAGTTGATGCGTCTTATTTACTAATACTGTTTTGTGTATCATATATACTTATTGCTTAAATCAGAGTGTGATATTTCACAAGTAGGCTAATTTATTTTCGCGAGTCAAAGGTGAATGAAAATTGAGAATGCTTGCTATGCCACCTCTGACGAGTGTAGTAAGTGGTTTATTCTAAGGTAGATATTAACATGAAATATCTCATGGGTTATGAACAAAAACAAAAAATACTATTGTGAAGATATCTAGCATGGAATAAATATAAATTTAGGATTTCGTGTGGGATTATTTTTAGAGTGGGTGGGGGGTGAGGTTTAGAGTTTAAAAACTGGGTTACTTTTTGTTTGATTGCAAAGAATTTAACCTAAACTAAGCACAAGAGAAGAGCTATTGCCCAAGTGGGCTATTTTTCAAAAGTGATTTCTTCAAGAAATGAAAAAGGTTATGGAGTCAATGTCACTGGAGAAGGTACCAGGGTTTTCTGGAGGTCCTAGAAGAACTGAAAAGTTCTGCCATCTTCAGTGGAATATTTTGTAAACACTCTAACGAAGTGATATCATGCTTTCAATTTGGTATAGCTACATCTGAGAGAGAACAAAAAGAATTGCCATTAAAGATTTAAAAATATATATATAAGAAATATACTAAATTACAAGACAAATTCATACAGAATATTCACTGGATCGTGCTTTAATGTTACTGCAATTGTCACTTTTCTTGTTTATAATATTGTAGCCAATTTAATCAATTACATTGGCATTTCTTTGGAAGGGGATACTTTCGCTTGAGGTGGGAAATCCAAGTTTCTCCCACTCTCTATAGAACCCTGTACATATATACATTTGGACCATAACTAGTCACATGCTAGCAATCTGATGGGTCCATTATGTGACAAGTACATTCATATTCTGCTTCATTTAGAAATTGGAGTAAATCAGGAGCTTGTTGTTATGTTCTAGGCTTTACCAGCATGATTTTTACTTTAGGTTTTAGCCGTTGCTACGTTTTAGTACAATTAAATTCAAATATCATGAATCAACAACGTTTAAATCTTTGGCCTCGGGTAGCATTTTCTCTAGATCGCTACACTCGGATGCCACAGCTTGAGGCCTCAGATTCTTACTAGCAGCAGATTCATGATATCCTGATCTAACTATTATTCATATATTTATATACTAGATTTCTTCACCATAGTATTTTTTAATTTGTGACCCGTGAGAAAGTTCATGATGATATTTTACTGGTGTATGAAGCTCATTACCCACTGAAATGTTAGTAGTTAATAGCAACCATCCAGATGGCAGGCACTTGATGGTATTCAGCTACCTTTATCTGTAAGCTTATGCACCCCTATGAACTAACACTCAGAGTGTTACTGTACACTCTTGGGTTACAGCACACTAAAGTGTGTTCCTCTTTTCATAGCACACTGAAATTGCACATTTAATGGCATGCTGAAGCTAAAGTGTATTTGTATGAGTAATAACGTGGGTAACCGTGCTATTCCGGATTAATAGCATGAGTAGTAGTGTGTGATTGAAATAGCACAAGGCAAAGCTGAGAAAGTTTGTTAAAACTGGAGATTTTAAGCTTATACATGTATGTAATGATTACTCTTTGAAAACTAACATCACAATTATCTGCCAAACTTGTGTGTTTACCATAATTTGTACATTTGTAGATAGATCTCGATCAAGAAGTCCTGATAGAAAGAAGCTTTTACATAGTCCACTCAGGTATTGCTTAGTTTTATAATTATTTTAGGTCACATACATGAAAGTTATTATTATAGTGTTTGTGCTGTTTTTAAGTCAACATTAAATCTCAAAGAAAGTAAAATTCTAAGTGAAGGTTGTTGAGTTGTTGTTAGTTTTGTTTATTTCTTTAAAGAGTCGTCTTCTTATTTCATGTGCCATTTCTAAGTTTAAGCTTAAATTTTATGTCAAATAATTTACTTTGTGTCACCAGATTGACATCTGGAACTTTGTTTACATTTTTTTAGCAGTTATAGCATAAAAGGTGAAATTAGACAATTCAAACAAAACCAGCAAGTGGATGATATCTTGACTTTTGTTACAATTCACATTTAATATAATAGTACTAATTCAATCAATAGGGATACACAGTTCATTAGTATGTACGTAATCACATTTTATATTTATTAAAAAAATAAAAAATAAAATAAAAAAAAGGTATACAAGCATTCATTATACCAGCAATTTCAGATAATGTGATGAAATTAAAGAAGAAATGATCTGAACTTGTTAGTATAGTAAAGTGTTTGTATACAGTTGTTGTTTTTAATACATATATATGAAGAGTACATCGCACACTTTACAGTGCATTTTCTTACAAAGCATGAGGACTTACTGTTTTGGCTCCATATTCCTGATACAAATCAACTTAGACCAGGTAGCTGAAGATTTCACATCTGAGCATTCATCACTATCTGCTTCAATAGGGGAATGAAGGATGGTAAGTCTGGATGGACCAAGTCCCCTCTCACCTATAAGATTTCACCACATGATTACATAGTAAATAAAGCTATGGACCCCAAGTTTTAAAAGTAAGTAGAGTTAACAATTATAACTGGTCCTGAGCCAAACTCTTCACTTTTAAGCAAAACCCCCAGATAATCATTATTTATAGGCGTGGTTATAGGGATGGCTTGCTGGGTGTGGCCAGTTAAATTGGTAAATATAGCCCAGTTCACTTGCAAAAACCAGGATTATGAGTAGCCTAGCAAGTAAATGTCGATTTGGAATATGGAGAAATGATCAATTGTTCAAAATTTAACATTTGGTACTAGAGATGCGAGATAATGTATGGTGTTGAATAAATTGCAAGCCTTAATTATACATTTTATGTCAGTACTTGTGATAATTTTAGTATTTTGGAATGTGAATTTAATGACTGAAAATGTGAATCATTGGCGAGCGAGCGAGACACTATCAGCGGTAATACAATTTGAAAATCTCGGATATTTGTTTGTTTATATATATGTAGGGATGTACGTATGTCACTTTGTACTTTGACCTTCGTGTTTTTGTGTTTGCTTCGTGGTCTATTCCTTCCCATACCTCCACTAAACAGAATATTTCGATATAATGATCCCTTATCATTCAAGGAAATTTAATTGTTTACCCCTTTGTATTTGGTTGTTTCTAAATGCCACAAGACGCACTAAGGTCTTAAAAACTTACTGTTAGATTCAACTCTGTGCAGTAATTCTTTAGAACTTCTTTTTGTTTTTTGTTTTTCAAGTCGCAAAATGTTACGGCGAAAGGTTACTATGGTATTGAGACCCTTTACCAGACATGATTTAAAAAACTTGGCTGTTGATAGTAGCTGTGAGTGCCCATTGTCAAAAGCTACTGGTAACTCAGATAGTCAGAATGCTATATTAGAGACTACAGAAAATACCAGCTCGGGAAATTGAGTAGTTCTGTATTTGTTAGCTAAAGTACGGTCACAACGGCTATGTACTTTTACTTTTAGAAATGGACTGATAAATTTCTTTGAAGTGTTTCGTTTGTGCAAAGGCTCGCTCGCCATTTGTGCTAAGCACATCACTAGTTATAAAACAATGCAGTGATGGGATAAACAGCCTGATCCAGATTGTATGACTTCATCATTCATAATAATAGTCCGGTTGTTGAAGGGTTCCACCCGTAAAAAATTGGTATTGAAGTAAATTTGGTATCAAAAGAAGCGCAATTTTTCACAGAATAACATACTGAAAGTCCACCAAAATTTACTGAGGGAAATTTTTTTTAGCTTTGTTAAAACTTAGACTGGTTTTTGACACTGATAATGAATACACAACAACATTTACAGTAGATGATAAAAATGTTAATAAGGTGTACCTGAAACATGGTCTTGATCAAAATCTTCACTTTCTGAAGAAATAGTAATCTCCTCTGAATTTTGACAACCTTCTCCTCTGCAGTCCCCACAGGCATATACACATTTGAGTCCATTTTTGCGGCAGTTTGATGAAACCATATCCATGAATTTTGCATAGCGCAAAACATTCTAATAATCATTTGGTTTGCCACCAGAAAGGATAACAAACAGCCTGATACCAGCTTTACCAATTTCTTCTGCAGTCATATGAGGATCGCTCATCAAAACAGATATTTGCTGCACTTCTTTAGAAACTTGGATCTTTTTCAGAAGGTTCGTTTTTCCATGCCCAAAAGTAGCAGAGGTTGTATCACAACCGCTCCACGCATGGATGAATAAAAGATGGGACGTTATGAAGCCACCAGCTTTAGTAATCAGATTGGATATGCTCCACACTTGTAATCCCTTCTTTGGAGCTCTCTTTGGTGCAGACAGGAAATACACATCGCCCATCGTTTCTTTCCAATGATACATAAGAAGTATCAAAACATCTGTGTCGTCAGCCACCACATTGACCGTTATTCCACCGTTTGCTATCTCAAGAGCACAAGCAACTATCATTGTATCAGCATCACCGGTGGAGGTATGAACTGTGTGGCCATCAATACTTAGTAGTGACTTAGTAACACAATGAATTGCCTTTTGTTTCCTGCATTTGATAAAAATGTCTCCTGGTCAACATGAGCCTTCATGGATTCATGGAGCTGAATATCTGCACATGCTTTGTTCGCTCTTCTCTGGTGTTCATGGTCTTTTATTGATGGAACATCTGGGTAACCGTCAAAAATAACATGGCAGGTTCCATACTTTGCATGCACATAGCTTGCATACTGCTGCACTATATCTGCATATGTTCCTTTCTTTGCCCATTTGATTTTGTGAAGAAGTGCTCCACCATCAAGAACGTACTCTGCTCTAATGCTTTGAGTAGATGGCTCCACATCATTTTTTAGACTTTTTGCTAGTTGTGACTTGTCATTTTTTCTCAAAGCATTGTTCTTGAATAGAGAGGTTGGAAAAGTTGTGAGCTCATAACAAAAAAAATGGAGCTATGTCTTCCTCTCGCTGCACAATAGCAATTAGTCTAGAAAAAAGCAGAGTGGGATTAATTTATTAATCTTCTTTTTCTCAACTTGGATTCCAGGAAGCAAGTAGTCTAAAGAGTGCACTTGGTCTTTTCTCTTAATAGAAGCATCTGTGACACTCATCTTGTCTAACAGCTTGTGAATTCTCATTCCAATTGTTCTGTTTCATCACAATTTATACCATCTCCAATAGGAGCACTTAAACCTGATGATAATGGATGCAAGTTGGGGTCATTCAAATTAAATGGCTCATGTTGATCAAACCAGTCTTGAATTTTTGTCATGTCTTCATAATCACGTGTACTTCGTGAAGTTCCCAACTCAACATGCTGCTCAGATGTCATATGTTTCAGATCTGTGATAGTTGTCATAGCATCATGGACAGCAGCACATTTGTGCATGCTGTAAATCCACTGCAACCGAACACTTTCTGTTACTCCCCGTCCTCTTGTCAGCCCCCCACGACTCTTGATAGATCGCATCATGACTTGTTCGATTACCAGGTCAGTCCACAGTCCTGCCCAAAATCTATCACTTCTGCGAACAGCATGGAATCCTTGCTCAGTGAAACAGGTATAAAGCCATGGATGATCTGTTGGAAGCTCTCTCATTAGCTGCAAATATAATCTAGAACTTTTAGCATAGTTGATGTGTCCTGTTGCTGCAAACAAATTCATCATCTTTCCAATTGCCAATAGATGTAAATTCCAATTACCTGTTCTTTCAGCTGAAATGAATAGTTTCAAGGTTTCAACATATTCAATGTACTGCAACCATAGTTTAGCTGTTCTTGATTTGTCGGAAAGCAATTCTTTGTATACAAGTAAACACTCTTCAAACTTGACCAACTCCTTTGATTCAGCAATGTCTGAGACTAGTACAGATTTATTTTTTATCTTTTCATACAACTCTTGAATTTTTATCACCTCTTCAGTCTCAAGCCTGTTCTCTGGTAAACTACCACTAGTTGTATGTAGTGGTAGAGTTTCACTAGAGGATTCATTATCATTTTCCATGTCTTCAGTGTGTTCCTTCTCCCCATTTGGAAGTACTGCTGACATTAATTTAAAAATGCCCACGCAATGCCCTCGAAACAGCCTTTCCTGTTATCATGAAAGTCACGGCATTGGGACCATAGACAGTTTCTAATGCTTCCTCCAGTCCAGATCCCTTCATCATGGAACCAATGCTACCCATGAAGCTCATCATGGTGTGAAAACCACCAAGCCTACATACTACATTCATTGACTTGGCTCTGATGATTTCAATTACTTTGAGCCACAATGGCTGATCAAACGTTGTACATGGACTGGGTATTTTAAGTTGCTCGGCCTGTCTCTGAATGTAGATTAAAGTGGAGTAAACACAGCTTTCATCAGACGGGCTTAGGTCAATGATGGGTAGAAGAAGAATTTCAGATTTACAAGTTGACTCATTTCTATTAAATGGCATGCTGCATAAAGCCAGACCAGTTTTAACTTGGTACAGCAGCTTTGCTGAACATCCACCCAGAATGCCAAAGTAGATTGGAGTATATTTCTGGAGGCAGAGTATGTGGGACTTGCAATTCAACAACTGGTTTGAAAAACACAGAGGCTAAACCCTTCTCAATTGGAGCTGCATAATATAAAATTGGTATTCCTTTTTCTCTGACTAGCTCCTTTGTTTTGATACGCTGTTATCTACTGATAGCCCGCGACTTTGAGCTCAGTGGAATGGCACTGTGTGGAGTTGAAACAGCTATGATTCCCATACCATGTAGGCTACCTTTCCCATCTAGTGTTTCTATATTGTGGTCCACATTATCTGCCACCCATTGAGTAAAGGTACCAGGAAAATATTCTTACAGCAAGCTATCAAAGCTTTCACTTTGAATAACTGACTGTTTGTATCTGTTAACCTCATCATAGCTGATGGAAAAACCCAAAATGTGACAGTTCATTCACGAGCCACTTTGACCCAAAAATGTGGTCCACTTCAACACCAAAGCCAAAGAGTGTAGGGGTTATAACTGATCTTGGGCGAGCTGATTGAACAATGGCATGCCCAATACTTTTTTGTTTAATTTCAGATTTCATAACTACTTTCAGAAATGTCTGCAAATGATGAGGGATCCATTTGTCCTGATCAACACTTCTGATGTCTTCATTGGTAGGGTAAGAGTTATAATTATAAGTTTTCTCTCTGACTTCAGCTCTAATTATTTTAGCTGCTACAACCACTATGCGCTCCATTTCATCACCTGAGTCTTCCCACTTTGCCATCTTTTATTGACAATATAATTTGCCATGTTTCTGAAACATAAAACATTACTACGACCTTCAATTTCTGCAAAAGATATGTGGTCTTTGTAATGTTCATGCAGTTTCTGTTTCAACCGCTTTGTAGTGTACACTTCTGCCCCATCAGAGAATGCTGACATTTTGGCATGCAATTCCATTAGTGTATACAGCTCTGCATCAGCCTCCGATTCAAGCCACTGACACAATCTTTGAAACCAATATAGCATGCCTGAGTCTGTAGGTCGACCTACAGCCCATACTGCTGATGAAGTGTTCCCTTTGTTTAACATAAATCGTGATAAGCAATTTATATGATAAATTGCCTCTGCAGCACCTAAATCTATACAGCCGTGAAGTCGGACTTGAACCTCAGCCTCTTGTCACAACACTCTAAAAGCTTGTCACGCAATGGAAGTGTTGTTACTGCACGTATTTTGTTCTTTTCTGGATGGCGACTATCAAAATAAGCAAACTCCCCACAAAGCATACAGCTGTCTTTCCAATTAAAAGGTACCTCACTAGATCTCAACCTTTTTGCTTGAGGTAACTGGTCATCTTCTAATTCATTACAACGCATAATCCTTGTTTGGTTGGTGAAATCTCGACGACAGTTTTTGTGAACTAAAAAATTTCCAATTGGAGCCTTGCTAATGCTCTCGGTTAGATAGGAATGAAGCTCTGAACAGCCGCGACTTTCACTACAACTAATGAGGCTCAGAATACCTTTTTTTTTGATACTGTAACAGGTTTATCAGTAGTAAACCCCAGCTACAGCACTTCTTCAGCCATAACTCTGCAAAACCTATACTTGGATGATCTATAGATAAAAGCCTTTAAGTGAGTACATGTCCATTTTTCACTTGCTGTAACTTACATTAAATGTGATGGCTCTTTTCAACTTCAAATTCACACAACAGCACACACTCACACACACACACACACAGGTGTACACTGTAAAGTAAGTTATACTCTCTGGCTGTTCTGTAGTCAAAACTCTGAGTGAGTATGGAATCAACTTCATTATATCTTGGCAACTTACAGTTTTGATGGATCACTGTCAGTAATGAGATGGCTAGCTGCTTTTAGCTCCACCACATGGTGCACAGTAAGCATAATATTATAATTTACAACTTGTGTGTGAGCATATTATAATTTACAACTTGTGTGTGAATGCATAACTCAGCAGTAAGAGGTATATGCTACTGCAAATCCACACAAATTTTTTTCCCCAAGTTGGATTTTAGTGGACTTTTAGTATGTTATAGTGTGAAAAATTCGGCTTCTTTTAGTACCAAAATTGCTTCAATACCAATTTTTTCCAGGCTGGGACTTTTTTTTGCCTTCAACAACCAGACTATAAAGCTCTCCTTTCAATTATATGGGTCACATTACATACATGCAATATTTTTCCCTGTCTTTGTGACCTTTCTGTAATGAATGCCATGTACAGGGCTTGCTGCACAAACATCTGACTTCTAGTTTGTTTTTGGGTCTGTGTGGATGGATACTTAGCATGGACATAATGTTAGTTTTAATTTAAGCATACAGTATCTACTTTTATTTTAGTGATATTTTTTTCTGTTGGTCAGTCAATTTATAAATACATAGTAAACTGCAGTTGAAAAAGGCCTTTATGCGGGGGGGGGGGGGGGGGGGGGTTTATGGGTTTTTCTTTCTTTTTACTAAAACCTAGTTTTATTCAGATGAAATTATTTACAAACTATAAAAAAATTCTGTATCTTGGGTCTGCTGTGGCACTTGCACTATTTAGTAGTTTTGCAAGCCTTCTAAAATGGCCTTTGAAATAACCGGAACAATCTGGCCATCCTGTTCTAAAACAGTGTGGTTTAGAATTGTGTGACCTGTTCAAAACGATCTGTGCTTTGGAATTGGCCACGAAAATGAGTAAAATTACTTACTATAATGCAGGAATTATTGGTTACTTCTGCATTCTTAGGTTTGTTCAGGAATAACAGCAGGATGGGATAGTAGCTCCTTAATAGGCATACCTAACTTCTCGTGTACATTTATAGTTCACTCAAATGAAATGAATTACTAAATACAAATACAGGGATAAAATAGAATATGGAAAAAGTTTTGTTGTTGTTTGATTACCATGAATGATAAACCACAACTATAATATGGAAAAGATATTTGTGAATAAAGTAACTTGTAATAGAATAAAGTGATTCATTCTTGTTCATCTTGAAATATATATTTTAACTACTTACTTCTTTTTTTTCTGAATAGTCCAAAAACAAAAGAACCAATAGTACCTACTGTCCCAGCCTTGGCTCAAGCTCAAGCAGCAAGTAAGTTTAATAGTTTAATTTTCAGACCCATTGACATTGCCACAAAAAAAAAAAAAAACCTAAGCACACACTCGTTTACACAGTGCCTATAGCCATAATATCCTCTATATCAGTAGTAATAATGTTCCAAACTTTTATTCGAAATTTTTTTTCGTAAGTTAACAAGCGATCTGAGGTAATGCAAGACCATGCTTGGTGTGAAGTTAGAGAGTAGTTATGTCTCTGTCAGGGCGTAACTCTCTACACAATGCACAAATGCACTTAGAAGATCGGTAGCTTCACAAATGAACTTAAGAGTGTTCGAAGGACCACTAAAGTGATCAAAAGTAAAGTTAACCTAAGCAGGCTGATCAGTTAGTTATAGGTATAACTGACAAAATCAACAACTGAAAGAACGAGGATAAAAACAAAATATGTAACTTGGAAACGGTGAAGTTTGACAATCGACGATGTGTGACAGAGAAAATAGTAATTCAATACGTGGTAAAAAGAAAGAAAATGATAACTACAACAGGTGAATGAATAAAAGAAATGATGAACAATTATAATAGTTGTTTGGTGGTTGTTTCTTCACACCAGGGAGGAAGACTTGAAGTAGTAGGCTGCTCAGCTGGCCTGAACAGTCTCATCATGTGTTTCCTTTCTGCAATTAAATTCTCAGTTTGTAACTTTAACATATTAAATAAGCAATACAAACAAAACAACAATCACTTGAACCTTAAGTTACATAGATTGAATCTCTAATAAGCTACAGTCAAACTCTATAAGTATGACAATTGGTCTAGCTAGTCAAAATCGGTAATTTGCTAACTTACCTTATAAACATGTTTCTGTATCTAACTCGAAGTCCTTTATTTAATAAAATATCATTGATGCAATCTTATACTTTGATTGTTACATTCTGTCAAATTTTACAATAATGGGCTTGCATAAGTAGTGAGTGCGTGTGGACTGAAAACAAAGCAAGACTAAGGAATGCATACTATTATGAACCATGAAAACATTATCTATATAATAATACGCTTGTGTGTCAGTAACAACAACGACCGATAGTGTGTATTCATGAATAATTCATGAGCTTAAACAGTTCGGTAAAGCAATGCCATTACATGAATTGGTAGAGCGTCATCACATTCAGTAGAAAGTGAATAATTGTAACTAAAAAGCGTGTGTAATAGTGGACGAGGAAAGGCAGCAGAAGTTTCAAAGAGGAAGGCAAAAGTACGAAACAGAAAGCAATAGGCAATTAGGTTTAAAAGAGAACAGAAGAGAAGGCAGGCGAGCGATTAGCTAATTGAAACGAAAGAGTGGGTGGAATCGACAGTAAAGGCGGTGTGTCGGTTTCAAAAAGGAAGGCAAAAATACCAAAAGAAGGTAAAAGTTTTGCAAAGCTTAAGTCCGCAATCATGATAGTAGGACAGAGGATTCAGAAGCAGGAGAGGTAAAATGAGCTGAAGAAAGAAAAGGTGGGGGAAAGAAAGCTGAGATAGTTCAGAAGAAAAAAAAGAGAGCAGGAAAGTGAAACTTACATAACCTTAACTAATGGTAGATATTGATAACTGAGCAAGATAACTTATGCTACTGCGTTCTTACATTGCAATGCATCTAACGCCACTGTGTGGTGGGTTACTTGCTAGTGTTACTTAAATCCATAAAATGATGGGCTACTACTTGTCCTAGGACACATGTTTGGTTAAATACCGACATGACAACAAGAATGAGTATTGTAATAGCAGGACTGGATGTAGGAAGGGCAAGCAAATGTGACTCCAAATTACTGTGGTGAACTGGCGCATCAGCAGTGTGTGAAGGCTTAAGGGGGGGTGGGGGGTCGATCTAAAATTTTTATGTTTATTGTTTCAATCAACAATAGCATTACGGTTATCTCTAAAGGGCATGTGGAGGCTCTAAAAGCTTATGGATTTTGTCAGAACAAATATAGTTCTTGCTAAATTATTACTGATATGACTCTGACAATGAGTACCTAAGTAGTGGTAGATTAAGGTGAATGTCAGTAAAATGATATGATGGTCAACATAGTGATGCTGATGATGTACAAGAACTAGCAAAAACCTGGGAGATGTATAGTAGTGTCATAGATTACTCTGAGGCAATAGCAGAAATGTCCTTTGTCTAATATTGCAGTAAATATATTTCTTGTAATTGTTGAACCTTCAGCCAAGTCAAGTTGTGTTCTAACAGTCCGTTTCGTATTCTACCTTTTAAAGATCTCTCTGCTATAGCTGTACTAACTAATTAAAAGCGTGATAAGCCACTTATTTTAAGCATCTCAAAAAAGATTTCATTGAAGGCTGCATAACTTTTGAGTTTTTGTACTCATCTTGTAGCCTTTTTACTTTCACCATTGATGTTATTTTAAATCTCACTGATATTCTTGAGGAATTCTTTTAATAGCCCATTCTGACAATAGCTCTTAAGTTTATACTTGATTAATTTCTTAGCAAGCAAACAACACAGCTATTTAACATTAGAGTTTCTTTCGTCCAACCCCCCCCCCCCCCCTTCCCCCTTCTCAATATCCTGGAAACCCTAAATACAGTATTTAAAAGTGTTTAACATTATGTATTAGGGCAACACTGTAATGATAAAGCTTGATTGTACAAAAAAAATTTTTTTAATGATCTCCCAAATTTTTTGGCTGTTAGCCCTTATCCCATTTGCTAGTACAGTAGTCACCAGGAAAGCCGCACCTAAGCCCCTTTTAGTCTTGCCAAGGAAGGCTCATGTAACTTAGACCAACACACAATACCCCATTCTATAGATACTAAATTATTAGTATATGCAAGACCAGAAGACCTTGAGATCATGAACAAGAAAAATATAGTACTCTAAAACAAATGTTTGTGGGGGTAGGGTACTGGCACACACACAAACCTTGAAGTCACCCACTAATATGCCATGTGATAGCAGGGCCCTTGGGAAACCCTGGCCAACTAGTAAATCGTCATCTTTACTGCAATATTTTTTTATGTCTCGTGAGGTCACCTTGTTGGCGAAATGTTCTGCCTCATTGACATGCATAAGTTGGTCTAGGAGTCTGCTGAACGACAGTACTAATGGCTTAATGGAACAACATCATCGTCTGTCAACCTCTCCCCCCACTGCCATGACCTTTGTTGGGATGCTTACTGTCAAACCCACCTACTTGCTTCTAGTGCAAACTTCTCCATCACAGACTCCAGACACTCCCTAGAACCAACAAACAGTACCATATCATCAGCAAACTCTAACTCGGTCACCCGTACCACACTTTGTCGAGACTCTGCTGTTCTGTCTCCAATCAGCTTTCTGCTATGACAGAAGAGTATATCCACCCAAGCCTCAGTGCAGTGTTTCCTCCAGCTAGCCACCACAGCACCAAAGTAGTTATGTACATACTTGTTGCAGATTATTCATTACTTCCAATTTGTCTGACAAGGAGGAATCAACTCTGACTTCTGCATACATGCCATTATGCAAGGACCTGACTACAACAAGCGTTCTAGGAGGTACACAACAATGCTTCAGCACTTGCCACAAGGCCTCTCATTAGCATACAATCTATGCCTTGCGAAAGTCTACGAAGAGAATACAGGGAATCATTGTGTTCTCTGGCTTTTTCCATTCATTGCCTTGCCACTAACACGATATCACAACATCTCTTCCCTTCCTAAATCCACACTGGGATTCAGGAAGAACTCGTTCAGTAATCACCTGCAACCTCACCTGTATGATCCTGGAAAAAAGTTTTAAAACTACATCTAGATACCACGCCAGTTATCAAATTGTTGTAAGTCTCCCTTCTTTATCAGCACTATTTCAGAATCTTTCCAGTCAGCTACAACTTCACCATTCCTCCAAATGTCTTGCATCAAGTACAATAGCCTATCCCATAGGACTGCACCACCACACAACAGCAACTTGGGCAGAATGCCCGAGTTGCCTCAATAGCCTTGCCTTTCTTCATCTTAGATAGTACAGTAAACAGCTCATCTTCTGCTGGGGGTCTCATCCAGATCAAGCATAGGTTGCACTTCTGGAAGCTGTTCAAGAACTTGCACATCAAAATCACAAGTTTAGCAGTCTATTAAAATGCTAGTGCCACCGCTTCAATACCTGCTGGTCCTTCCTCTTAGTTGCTGGATGGGACCAGGTACCATGTTGAACCTGTTTCTTCTCAAACCATGAGTGGAGGGGACAGCAAGTCACCGGCTGCAGGGAGATGATATACTACTGCTAGTAACTTGAGTATTGTTGCCACCAAAGTCCATGGTATTAAGCTGCAAGACCTACAGATATGCTCAGAACTCAATCTTAAGTGTTTAAACTTAAAGTAAGCTCAAGCACTGGTCAAGTATCCAGCCCTTTGCAAATAAATGAACAGACTGAAAAATTAACATGGCGAGAACAACACGAACGTTCTGACTTGAGCCTACTGCGCAAGCGCAGGTTGGTCAACATCCGGACGATACTTTACCCAACCGGTACAATTGACACACACACACAAAAATTCTTACACTCCCAAATACACGAGATGATACACAACCAAAACAAAAACATGTTTCTTCACTTCATCTTGACTCTTTCTTCTACTCAAGTCGGAGGGTGGCCCCACACCATCTATTCATTATGGTGAGCTGGTTATAAACACAAAACTCTAGGATTGATTCCCTCGCCACATTCCTCTCATCTGTGCTGTGCCTTCCCACCACCCCTCACCATTCCTCATCCTCACACTTCAATACCCCAATTTGTGCATTAAAGTCGCCTAGTAACACCAACACATCACTCCTAGGGACTTTATTTAGCAAGCCTTCGCTGTGGGTGCATATCCACACACCAATGTCATGTACACACTCTAAGTCTTTCTGGAGCTGCAAATTCTTCTCGTCTTTTGCTAATTACCTTTAATAGCCACAACAATCCTCAAACTGACTGCCTCCAATTCTTATCCTGCCTCCCTCCATGCCACAGTAGTTCTTTCATCCAACAATATACGCACTCCTTCATTCTCACAACCACATCGTCAGGGACTGGCACGGGTCTCCCAGAATCTAGAAAAGTTTAACCATTATGCCCAGCTGGCCAGACGATCTTCCTGAACCATTTAACCTCTTGGATGCTAGCTGAAGATACTCCATACCGCTACTACTCCTTACTATCAGGTCTAACTTCCTATCAACTACCTCACACTTATTGCTTACTTGACTCTTCTTACACACATGTATATCACCAGAACCCTCCACCAAGGTCCTTACATCCTATGTTCCTACCACCTAATCTAAACTTCTATATTTCATATTTACTAGTGTCGTGTGCATCAAAAGGTAGAATTTCTCTTTGCCAAGAGAAGTGAAAATTTTGTATTTGTATCCGGTCTTTACCACACAATGCAAACGGCAGCTGAGTAGATTTAGCTGTCAGAACTAGATGTTGCCTGCCCCATACCATGCAGAGGTATCTACTCAAGAGGAGGCACACACACACACACACAAAATTTAATAGAGCATAACTGAATATTGGGCCAGCTGATGCCTTGGAGTCTTTACATACTCTAGGAATACCAAGTCCTTTCGTTGACTGAACATCTTAATAGTGGAATCCTCTATTTCCTGGGCAGCAGTAACTGTGACGACCCTTATACAAAATATGTGACAGCGTAACAATCACCCTGAATGCCGGCTTTTACCGAACCCTCCCGCACATCTTGGATGAATATCTTACTGAGTCCAAGGTCTATTACTGGAACAGTGGACCAGCATGCCTACTCCTGACTAATTGGATAACTAGCATGGCAGACTCCACATGTGCTTGTCCCTCCTAGCTCGCTCCAAGCAATCATCTGTTCTAAGGCACACCTAAACTGACAACATCATCCTGGAATATCATCATAGTCTAGGACCTGGCTCATGTTTGTATGCATTTAATTTAGGAGAGAATAACTCAATAGTTCTAGGGTAATATGACCCCAAGGAACAAGATGGCATATGTGAAAAATTCTGAATGCGCTGCGAAAGTGCCAAAACTGACCACACCCTTTTTATCTGCAGTGCTATTTCTGTATCTTTTGAACAGATAGAGCTACCAATTATATTAATGTGCACCAAATGTTCAAAATGATTATAGAGGGTAATAAGATGGTACATCACGTACTTTACAGAAAAAATACATGTGAACACTGAAAAACCTTATTATGTAAGCGTAAACAAATTACCATACAATGAATATTTCATCTAGAGGTTGAGGTATACTGAATAGTCATTGATCTGTGATAGGGTTCCTACAGCAGTCACCCCCCTTGCATTTGCAGTATTTGCAGCATTTGATTTCAGCAATCCTGCATCAACACCCATTCTTGTGTGCGCACTTGCCACATGTACAGGGATCTGGCAGATTGTCTGGTTTTGATATTACAAACTCAGGTACTACTGAGTTATTTCTCCTTACATAACCCGTTGTAGCATCTCTAAATGGGGCTTGTACCCAGATTTGCATTTGATAGTATGCTCGTTGGATATGCTTTCTTGCGTTAGTTGCAGTGCAAGGGGTTTTTTCAAAATCCAATTTTAAGGCATTGCTACTGAATGTAGCAAGACGCAGATCATCAAATGTGGTTTTGTCTGTAGAAGGCTTCAAGCACTTGACCAAGAATGTCTCAGCCATCTGTATTGTGTCTTCAGTTAGTGGCGAACACTCAAAATTCAGGATCATAGATGAGTTTTCTTGACTGCATATAGCTTTTAGTGCTGCTGATTTGGTTGATACCTTACTGGTGGTATCACATCCTGTTAGCGCATGAAGTGCTGGAAGACACCTTATGAGTTTGTTATCCAGTGCTAGACAGATATCATGGAGTGGAAGTATTACCTTTTTTGCTCCTGAATTGCGGATGAGCCAGAGCTCTCGGAGGCCATGATCTCTCCAATTGACAGTAAAATCATACAATAGAAACACAAAGAAATCTGTGTCACCTGATGACAGTGTTATGGATGTGGGTTGTGACCACTGAGTTAAAATATCCTGCACATGAAACATCATCTTGTCATCAGCTTCCTCATGTGTACAGTCTGGTTTGAGAGAATGGAGAAGCACACCCAGCTGATATTTTCTATGCCTGCGGTGATATACCTAGGTATAGAGGTTTGTTGCCTTGATAATTGATGGTGAGCCATTCAACTTAGAATGCCTGAAATGCAGTTTAGCTGACAGAAGATGACCAAAAGTTCTCTAATACTACTGGAACACTTTGGTTTGGTGATATCTCATCAAGGACAATACTCTCTTTTGACTTTCCTCTTCGTTTCCTCTCTGCATTCTTGATGCTGTCCTCTCTGTAAGAGTCAAAAACTATATAGACCTCCTTAGAGTTGCAACCAGCTTTGGCGATGATAGATATCAAGGTAACAGCTAAGGAATGGAATGTCTTTACAGGAGGATCAAGTTTCTTCAAGGGGATTTTTCTCCAATGCCATGAAGTCAATAACAATGGCATCAGTTTGTGGGGAGGCTGCTGGTCCTTTTTCATCTAAGAGTGGGCACAACTTGAGTAGCTCGATTCCAAGTTGAGATTTAGTACTCTTCCTCAGGTAACCTTCTTTGTCAACCAAAAAAAACACAGAGTTGGTGATCTCATGATGGAACTCCTCAATAGTGAAGCCCCTGTGACACCCATACTCAATATACATAAGTGCTTTGATTGTTTCACCTTTGATATCTGCTTTTGAATCCAAATTCAAGGTGGCCTTAGGTGATACAAACCTGATTTTGGTTATGGTTGCGTGTATCGACAGTGCCTTTTTCTGGAGTCTCTCACTTATAAACTTTGTGTAGGCAATGTTACCTTCCTCAATACAGCTCAATAACTTCTGTACATTTACACTGGTCACAACTTCACCAGTAAGAATATTCTTCAGTGCCACCTGATCTTGTAAAAGACTGCACACATTCAGGAGATATTCTTCTATATCTTTCACCATCCCAATTATTGAAGTTGCCGTATTTGAGTTAAACTCATGGTGAAGTGAGAGTTCTCCTTGTATATCATCATTCCTCTTCAGGAGGTCGACATACTGGTCTTTCATATGCTTAATGATTCCCCAAAGAGCTACTGCTTTCTTCCTGGTGACTCCGATTATCCCTCCACTCACTTTGGCAGGCCGGTTGTACTGCTGCTCTAGTGCTTGGTCAAATGGAACTCCACTACCTTTCTTGGTGTTATTCACAACAAATCCACCACTCGTGTAGGAGTAAAAAAGAAGTGGGAATTTCTTCTCCAGTTGATAGCAGTCCTGCAAGAATAGTGGTGTCCATCGAGAGTAGTTTGTTCTTCCAAAAAAGAAGAAGAGTGAGGTTGCCCTCTCTACTGCACTGAGGTAGAGAATCCAGTTTCCAGAGCGGAGAGAATTGGTCAGATCCCTCAGTATCGGGAACAGGTCAGAAACATATGACAGTAGCAATAAACCTTCTCTGGGGAAGCATCAGACTGTAGAGAGAAAGATTTCTCATCTGCAAGGGATGCTGCAATGGATGGCCTGGAATAGAACTTGCCTATTAATTCTGGCAAGATTGCAACTTAAAAAAACAGTTTTATTTTTCTATGCATCCAGTAATGAAATCTTTATCTGGAAAAATTCTCTCCAAATGATAATCTTCCTTTTGCCAAATAATAAAATCACAGAATGCCCTTGTAGTACAATAGAGTTGACATTGCACCTATATATACATAGACTAATTACGCATAGGCATATTTAGTTCACATTGAGTTAAATACCTGATAATAGTAAGCATGAGATTTCTTGAGTTCAAATCCACCATCCACTTTGTCCAAACAGAATTTTGGGTCATTTGTTGCCTCGTCGATTAATTTATCATGATGACAATAAGGGCACTGAAAATATTTAGGAATAATTTAAGTATTACTCAAAATATTATATATATATATATAGTTATACCTTGATTTCACACACTCCTTCTCCACAACACAAACACTGAACTAATCCATCAGGAGATGCACCTAAGTGAGGATGACTTTGGGATATAAAAAATCCACTTTCCTGCTGGCACAGTGCAGGCTTTAGCATGCATAGCATCTGTGTACACAAGTTTTATACCTACATGCCTGCCTTGACCAGCATGAAGGCTCCCATTAGTTAATTACGTACTGTTTTTTAACTATAGATAGGGTGTGGTCAATTCTGGCACTTTCGCAGCGGATTGAGAATTTTTCACATATGCCATCTTGTTCCTTGGGGTCATATTACCTTAGAATATCCTCTCCTAAATTAAATGCATACAAACCTGAGCTAGGTCCTCTACTATCAGGACTAGTTGTGTCTACTTATACCAGTTCTCACTTTTTCTGTCAGACATTATGACAGGCAAGTACACCCACAGATTGACCACATTGCTGGTCTAGATCTAGCATTTCAATTTTGTGCCAACATAAGAACGTCAAAAAGTGGTGATGCATGTTACTTTGCCTACTTTGTGTCTCCAATCTGAAAAACTACTTTTAAAGTATAACAAAGTTTTGAAGAATACATTACCGAATAATAATAATGTATGTAACAATGATTATACTAATCAAGATGCAAAATTGGAGGTATAATTTATGTATAAAAAAAATCAGTGTAAATTCTGTGAATTAATTTTCTCTATCTCCAATTTTTTCTAAATTTCATATATTTTTTATTCAGTTTCTTATTGTTGTTTTTTTGTTTGTTTGTTTGTTTGTTGTTGTTTTTGTGTTGTTGTTGTTTTTTTGTTTGTTTTTTTGATAAAATTTTTCTTAATAATACATGTATTATATATTATTTCACCCCATTTAGTTTTAGAAACATCTATTCTTTCCGGTGGGTTTTGTTCTTGTTGAAATGAACATTATTTTCATTCAATATGTCTTATATGTTTTGTAAATTTTTAATGCTGAAGATGTTTATTGTTTGTTACAGGTGCTTTATTGTCAGCAAGACTTGATCAAGCATCACAAATGCAAATACAATTAAATAGAGCTAAGCAAGAATCTCTTGAGGAGAAAAGGAAAAAACTTTGGAGTTCAAAAAAAAAGGTAATATTGGTAAGGACAATATAATGAGATTAATTGTTTCTCATCCCAAGTGGACTTAATAAGTATGCGGGCGGGAGGTCATTATTATCATCTCATTATTGTATTCAGTTCTAACTTATTGACTATATGCAAGAGGTGAAATAAAGAATAATATCATTAGATAACTGAAACATGTCAAAAATGGAGAAGTCAATGAAAAACATTGATTAGCGTTATCATGGTCTCACACAAGAAAATTTGAACCCACAACTTGAAACTTGTCTACCCTACTCAGCTGCTGCAACAGGAAATGCAGGTTCTCCTACTTTTACTCAGCGTTTATCATCAAGACACACAAACATAGAGTATTCTTTAAATGTGACTGTATACACCTGCTGGTATCAAAAAAAACACATGCAGCATAATGATCATCTGGATGGTCCTTAGGAAATTACTCTGCTGTACTTTATAATGGACTTTAAATTTTCCAGTATGATGAAGAGCACGTTTAGATCTTTGTAATTTTGGCGAAAACTGTAAACAGATCCATTCAATGGAAGGTATACATGTACTATCAGGACACTGCCTGGCCACTTGATCTCTAAAATCTCATATAAAAAGAACAGTGGCAACATGAGTTTTATAGTTAGTATGACGACGGTCATCAACATTTCATTCTGGCTCAGGGTTTGATTCTTATAAAAGTATCCAAGGACTGCTGGTTGCACTACATGAGAATACATCCCAATTTGTGAGTAAATTCAGACTACATTGCTCATGTATGATACACAGGCAAAGATGCTTAATTTCTTCTATCACTCTTTCACTATTTGTAAGAGCCTCTTCAATAAAGCTATCAGGTATGTACATGCCACATGAAGTAACCAGTATTTTTGCCAACGGAATATACCAGCAATGTAACAGTAAAACCAACCCTTCCTTAAAACTAGTTAAATATAAATAACATTTGTTGTTTTTGTTGTTGTTGTTGTTGTTTTGTTTTGGTTAACTAGCAAGTAAGGAAATTAGTCAACCTTACCATAACAAGCAAGAGTTAATTTCTGCAAGTTCAGGAGAAAGATTTGAAATAGGAATTAGAATATATCTAAGCCTTTCTGGAAGATGAAAATTTAACAAACTTCATGCTTTTATATTTACCTCTAAGCTCATCAGCATACTTGTGCAAAACTATTGGCCAATTTTTCTCAGTTCTCCTTCATACTTCCCCACTTCTTACTGTGAAAGTAAGATGACTGCTGTACACGTAAAAGTTTTAAAGCTAAAGATTCCAAAGCATCAGCTGATATATTAGATAGAGATCATTTGCGATGCTTAGAACTTTCTGGACTATAAAATCCTTGGAAGCTAGCAAACCATCAGGTATCAAACAACTTCTATTGTTCAGTGATGGCTATCAATGTAAAAGCACATCACAGAGAGGTTTGACAAAGAAGTCACGAATTGAAACTGAGCTTGAGTGGCATTCAATAATTTGTCAAGTCAATAGAGTCCCACTCACACCATCAGTCACAATGTAATAGCACTCAGATAAAACCATTTTTCCCTTGTTTAATAGGTCAAGGCTTGCTGTGATGCAATAATGTATGATTATATTACAATCAGTTAAGTTTGAATAGTTTGTTGGCAGCTTTATTCTTCACTGGACAGCTTTAAATATCCTATTTTGGTATTTGTTTATGAAAAGCTATTTTTCTCATCTTTTAATTTTGTGAGACATGTACATCTATCTTTGTATATAAACATAGTTAATAGGAAGGAATATATAAGTCTTTTCTTTTCTTTTTTTAACTGCATGGTACAGTATTAGTTTGTTACAATGACATTTCAACCCTGAAAGATCTTCATCAATTGCAGGGATTTTCTCAGTTTTTTTACCACGTTACTTTTGATTGATTCCGGTGCCAGGATGTCATCTACTCCACTTGTTGTAATCATTTCAGTCTTAATAATTTCAATAAATATTTCAGACGAAAGTTTTAAGGGGTATTCTCTTGATCTTACGACTTTTCAATTTTTGTGATTAAAAAGTATTGTTATGCTTTTAGTCAGAAATATGTTAATTCAAACTTGCCTTCTATAGTTGAACATTTCACAACAAATATGTAAGCCAAAGATTAACAGCAGTTAAAAACCATTGGTGTACTTTTACTTATAAAATTTGATCGCAATTTTCACCATTGCTAGCACGTAGCATAAACATTCATCAAGTCACGATATGGCTGCTGTTATAATTATTTTATGTGAAGTGTACGAGTTTGATGATTTCTATGATATTAATGTCAGAATGTCAGGTGATATGTAATGTAATGTAAATAGCAATACAATAAATTACTGGTATGTGTTTAATCCGATTTAAGTACTGTTTATTGTTGTTTGATTCCAGTAACATTTTAATTTGTTGAGTTCACAATGCATTCAAGGAAATTCAAGGACTGTTTATGTCCTTATTATCGTTTTTTAATTCTGGTAATTTCAAAATGTCAGGTTCAACCTTTATCGTTTGTCTTACTAGACATCTGCTTCACTAAATCAGTGGGAACAAGCTACATTTTCTGAAGGCGATGGTGAAATGCAAGCAAAGTTTCGTCGTTTAATGGGAATGAGTATGTTACCAAATACATAATTGTATATTTTACTGTGTGACTGAAGGATTGTTATATTCATGCTATAAATTAAAACTTTATAATACTAATTTAGCAATTTACTAATTACTTTTTGTTCAGTTTACATTCTTTAGTGCTGACTAATCTTCTCAGCATGAAGTATTTTGGAACATTTAACAGTTTATAGTTGAATACAAATGAATTTACGTATAACTAATTTAGACATAGACGCAAAGTAGCCTTGAATATTAGCAATTATCTCAGATAGCTATTTTAGTCCCCATATATGTTTTCCATACTTTTTAAATAAAATAATTCAGCGAAGCGAGCGGAGCTGACTTTCTAATGAGTTCGTGATATATATATATATTTAGGTCTAGGAATTGTTTTTGTTCTTGCGTGGGCGTACGTGTGCACCTTTTCTCCTACGCGCTTGCACGGGCCGGGTAACCTTCTTAGCAACATTTTGTTTTGTTTACCCGCCGTACAAAGTAGCGATGTCCAGTGAAACAAATTATGCGAAAGAGAGACAAAACGTTAGAAACACTCGGTCAAGAGCTTTGAGGGCGTTAGAAACTCCAGAAGAAAAATTAGTAAGGAGAGAGATAAGAAATGAAAAAGACAGAAACAGGTAGCAAAGTAAAGAATCTTTCTTTTTGAAAAGCCATTAAATGTTCCTAATTTATATATTAGACTATTCCTGAGGATTATAGTACCAGGAGCCTGCATCATAGAAAAAAGCTACCACTATTGTATTCTCACTTTGACAGTATTTTGTAGCCACACCAAGCATGCATGGAATAGCTGCAATTACAGGGAACATGCATCGCTCGCTTCGCTATTTTGTGCTATTAGAGCGCATCACTAGTAATAATAATTCAGGGAAGCGAGCGAAGCGAGCTGAGCTGACTTATATATCATTCCGCGCTTATTTTTTTGTTAGGTCTAGGAATTGTTTTTGTTCTTGCGTGGGCGTATGTGTTCACATTTTCTCCTACGCGCTTGCGCGGGCTGGATAAACTTCTTAGCAACATTTTGTTTTGTTTACCCACCGTATGAAGTAGGGATGCCCAGTGAAACAAATTCTGCGAAAGAGAGACAAAACGTTAGAAACGCTCGGTCAAGAGCTTTGAGGGCGTTAGAAACTCCAGAAGAAAAATTAGTAAGGAGAGAGATAAGAAATGAAAAACATAAATGTTCCTAGCCACACCAAGCATGCATGGAATAGCTGCAATTACAGGGAACATGCATCACTCGCTTCGCTATTTTGTGCTATTAGAGCGCATCACTAGTTAATTTTGGTTATTATGTATGTTAGGTTAGGTTATTCTATTCAATTTTAATTACACGTCATTTAGTCATCAGTATAGATTAGTCAAGTTCAGCTTTTAATTGCTAAAATTTTTGAAATTGATGTTTAATGTTTTTTTGTTTTTACAAAATGTATTGGTTATAATATAGGACTTTTCAATGTATATCTTCATGTTGTTTAGCTAATTAGAACTCTTACATTTATTAAATTCTGTGCTTACTATGGTTAGTATTATTGTTCCTACAAGGTTTTATACACTCATTTATTCTAGTACTTATTATATGAGTCAGAGTGTGATATGGTGAAATATTTCATGAATAAGCTAATTTAATTTAAGAGCCAGAGATGAGTGAAAATAAAGTCTGAGAGTGAAATATCTAGCCATATCACTGACAAGTGTAATAAGGGGTTTATTCCATGCTAGATATCTTCACTGAAATAGTTTGTACTAGGGTTGGAAACTCTTGGTGTGAAGTTGGTCATAAAACTCTCTAGGGTCTCCACACACCCCCAGCTGATATTTTAGCAGCTGCTCTAACCAGTTGGGTAGGCTTCATTAGAGCGTCATGGCAGACCTCTGTCATCACTGTGGCAGTGAAGTCTCGCACCTCATTGTGGCGTAAGGAGGGAAAACCTCCCTTAGGGCAGGACAGCACATGTTGTATGGAGAAGGACACACCACAGGCACAATGGGAGGGCACATTCAGTGGAGACCAACCATATCTCAGCGCCAGAGCATCCCAAAAGGCACCCTTATGCAGTGAGAAGCCCAGCTCCTCTATTGGCAGGGGCGTCAGCCAGCTTGAAGTCCCTTTCGCTTGGGCTAAGTCCATCGCACGCTGTAGAGGAGCGGGTACCCGCTCTCGGACATCAGACGCTGTATCTCTCTCCAAAGCCTTCCTGCTGGCCTTCACTTAGGCCCCAGCCGATACCTGGGCGGCAAGGCAATCGTAGGTGTATTCGTCGCTTTGAGCAGAGACCGCTGTGGTTAGCGGATCTGTAATGGCAATAGAAGCCTCATGCTCGAGCGGACAGGACTTTGTTGGGTTCACAACTGCCAACCCCCCCAGCCGAGTTGGAAGAGCGAACAGGTCACGGACAGCAGCATCTGGGGGGGCTCTTCCCGTCAAGGCCGGAATGAAGGTTGAGGACAGAAACTCCTCCAGCGGCGCCAAGAGGGAAACGATGTTGGGAGTGGTACGTGAGAGGTAGGAGAACTTGTGCCGATAACCATGAGTGAACGCTGCGTAGGCTGTGTGGGCGGGTTGCCTGTAGTCGGGACTATGCGCGAACCTTTCCACGGATCGACAGCCTAATAATTGCCGCCACCAGAGTCAATCAAACAACAAGACGGATCCAACACCGTGGTGTTCTAAAGTTAGTATAATTTGACTAGACTGACTAGGCCACGAGGCTCCACCAATATATATAGATAATGGATCACGTGCCCGGTCGTGTTAACACAACTATTTACTGGCATTAGAACTCAACTCTCACCGTAACACGAAATACACAACAATGCATACACACAGTGTTCTATTGTTTCTCCTTCTTCTGTTCTCCCTGCTGCCTCTCCTACGTCTCATCCTTCATGTGGGCCAATGGTAGGTCCTGATGGCCCACAGGCTGCATGGGGTTGAGACTTGGCAATATCCGTGAGCATCTGTAGGTCCTCAATCCAGCCGTTTACCTTTTCCTGAACAAAAACTCTCATGTAGTCATCCGTGCCCAGTGGTGACCCAAGATATGGCCTCCCATGACATGTGACATTGACATTGGTGCCCCGAAATAACTCCTTTGCCCTATCAAAATGCTCCTCCTTGGTAACAAGCCACATCTTCACAACATTTGCAAAGTAGCCAAAGGTAGGACCAATCATCGACAGTTTGTTCCACCAGGAATGCACAGAGGCCAGTCCCCGTACCAAACCTGCCGTACACCCTCAACATCATCCAATTGTTGGATCAAAGGAACGGAGGCCATGGCATAGAGAGGCATCGCAAGGGGATCCCCCTGCGTAGTACCTTCCTCCGACGACAGAACGATTCCATCCACAAAAAAAACTGTGTTGGTGCACAGTACGTATTGATGAGGGCAGTTGATAATGAAGGACAGAGGAATTGAACGTTGTGAAGGGCGGCCTTCCTGTTAAGGGAGTTAAATGCATTGCTGGCATCGACAAGTAGAATAGCTTCCGCAGACTCAGAGCTAAACTCACGCCTGACAGAGTGGATAGCAGCTTCTATGCCAGCGACTTGTCCCCCACACAGCTGTCGAGCAGCTGCATCCGGATGTCCTGTTTGGTGACATGGAGGATTGCTTTGGCGACAATCCTGCGTACCGTCTCGCAAACACCAATTGGGCGCACCCCTGGGCACTTGTCCAAAGCTATCAGCCTACAGGCCAGAAAGCTAGACAAACCCTCAGGATCCAGCAGGGTGGTGCAGAGGCGACGTGCAAAGAGGGCAAGAGAGTAACAAAGGTCCTGTGAGGCTGCGTGGAAGGAAGTACAAAGCCTTCTCCAGCAATGGGCATCAAGACTTGAGGTGCCCGCAGCACCCTTAGTGGACAGGGCCGCTGATCTGATAGCACTGGCATCGATGCTGTCGAAGACAACAGGATGTACAGTTTGCGGACCAGTGCAATCTGGGAGGAGTGCCTCAGGAGAGGCTGGCCGGGCAGGAGGGTGCTTCGACATCAGGACGTCCAGGACTGTGGGGGACATTGGACCTTCCCCGTCCACAGGATCTGACACCCTGAGGACGCCTCCTTTCCCACTTTATCTAGGAGGTCCAGGGCGGCCCCGGTCTTGCCCTGAAACATCAGGTTGGAGAAATCTCTTGCCACTTTTCGATCCTGTCGCCGACGAGCAGCCCCTCTGAGACCTCTGGGAAGTCGTTGCTGGAGACACCTCCCCTCCTCAAGAAGAGCATCTAAGTCGCCCCTCTCCCACAGGGCCAGCCTGCGTTCCAAGCAGGCAGCGAGCTCCTTTGGTTTTTCCTACTTTGATGGTTTTTGAAGGGCAAGGACAGAGAGGACCATGACAGCCCTCAGGGCAATAGATTCCAGGGCAGAACCCTCAGCATAGGCCCTAAACAGTCTGGATAATTCTTGGACAAACTTCTTTCCCACCTTCCCAAAGGGTACCTGAAACACGTTCCTCCTCTGGTGCACAGCCTCATGGAAAGCCGTAGAGAGAGAGGCAGAGAATGATGAGAAGTCATACTCACCCCACCTGAAGGTGGACTTAGCCATTGGCTGGGGCGAAGGTAGTTGGAGGGCACTAGATGGAATAGTAGGCCTGCCAGGACTCGATGTGGATGTTGTAGTAGAAGTAGAGGCGGTAATGGTGGTGATAGCAGTAGCAGGGGTGGAGGAAATGGCGGCGGTAGCACTCCCAGGAGCGTCCTGGGCCAAGGCTGAAGGCTGCTCAGTGGCTGAAGAAGATAGAACGTGTGTGCTAGTAGAGGCGAGTGGTAGCACTATATTCAGGCATTTTCCCCTTCAAATAGGTAGGCAGGTGGAGCACCTCCTCCCCTCCTTGACACACGAGCAGTTCTTGCACTTCCCGTCGCCATTACATCGACAGCAGACAACCATTGATTGTCCCGCCAGTTTTTTTCGTCAGAATGATTGGATTCTTCCCGGGCGGTGCGAGTACTGTAAGTAGGGATGACCAAAAAATATATAAATAAATAAAGAAATGTCCAATTGATCTGAAACTTTGGACACAGTTTCAGAAAGCTTCAACTTACAGAATAAAAATATAAAAATTAAAAGTCAAAAAATGAAAAAAAAATTTATTTTTTTATGGTGACGGGCCGGGCCCCCTTATCACTCTAGTCACTTCTTCACAGTTCTGATTTACATATATATTTTTTGCTCACTTCCTCATACTTAAATAGTATAGCTTGTGTGTGATTTTTTTTCGTCACAATAATTGATAAAAAATAGGATTTTATTTCCTGAATTTGTTACTTTTAAGCTATATATGTCGGTGTTCAGTCTAAGTCTATATTTTTATTGTGCCATCTTTTTAATTATTGTAATATATTGTTTCATAATTAACAGTACGGCACGTAAGTTTCCCATTCAAAAAATGTATGGGAAAAATTGCTGTTCAATTGAAATCACACTGGGAAAGTGAAATAGCACGGTAACTAAGTGACGTACGGTAGCTAAGTGAAATAGTATGGGTAAGTGCACACGCGTGCAGCGTTAACCTTGGAAATGTACAGTATGAGTAGTTTCTAGTTGGAGACATAACCACAGAAGCTCTACCCATATTAGACGGAATGTTTTTCAACAGATTAGGAGGAGCTGTATGTTAAAAACAAATTTCCAAGTGATAGCACGTGTAACATGTGCTATAAGGGATCAATAGCACGGGTAACCGTGCTATTACTCATACTAATTTAGTGGCTTTTTGTGAATTTAAATTCTCTGTTCACTAAAGTTTGTCTATTTATTCAGGTTCAGCAAATAAAGAAGAGAATGAACAAGAAACTCCAGAAGAACATAAAGAGTCAACTTCAGTTATGAAGAATTTGGAGCAGCAATATGAATCATCACGTTACCTGACCCACATGGCTCGAGGATATGGTTTAGGTTATGGTTATTCCTCAACTTCTGATTCTACAGACTTGAACAAATGAATTAATTACAGTATATTTCTCAACACACTTACATTCTTATGTTAGCAATGTTGGCTTACTCAAATACACATTACACATACATACCAATTGATTATTACAATATAGTGCCTTCATTTCATTGACATCTAAAAACCATCGTGAAAAAAAACAATTAAATTTACATTTAAAGACTAGCTTTTTTGGTTACACTCCACATAGATGGTTCTTACAGTGCCAATGTATTCAGGTAAAGAATACATACAGATAATTACTTGTCCTTTGATTCCCAGCACCCTAAGTCACAAAACTGCAGTGCCATGACACTATTTATCAGGGTGAACAACTTTTACACTAATCCTCAATAAATTAAAAAGAAAAACACCACATTAAGCTTGCTCTACAGTCAAATAGATATCTGTCCAATATCCTCACAAAGAATTTTTTAGTTCTGCCAGATATCCAGTTTTGTGACCAATCATGTGCAATAAGTAATCCTAAAGCATTAGTGTTGTTACCAAATGTGCTGAGAATTTCATCAGAAGAATACCTTTATCACTCAACAACACCAAAACCTCTTTCTAACCACATAGTACACTGAGAACACTTATGTCCATGCAAAAGATAGAATACGTAAGTGATTGTATTAGAATACATTGTGGTACTTGTCAACAAACAAATATTGGGCTAACAGGTTGTACAGTCAGTCATAGAATAAAAGAACCCAAGAGAACTTATCTTTTTCAGATAGGACTTATTTCACTTCAGAAGTTGCAGAACATCTAATAAAAAATAATAATCATGTCATAGACTGGGACACTACTGTGCTGAGGCCATAGACTTACATAGCAATCAACATCAAATATGCTATCTAGAGTCTTGGGACATCAGGATTAAGAAATAGAAATGAAGGATACCTGCTCCCAGTGTACAAATACCTTGTTTATAAGAAATAATAGTGCTGTACGCTAAGGCTTATTCTATCTTAATGCCTTTTATATATATATATATATATATATATAGCGATGTTTGATTCATGTTCGTTAATTTTTGTCAGTCTCAGGCTCATTATCATTTTCAATCATTCTTATACTGATGAGGGCCATGTCACATTTTACTTTAGGTCCTATATGCCATTGTATAGTTACCAAAATGTCTGGTTTGTGCAGTTAAAAAAATACAGAGCTAACAGTAACTAAAATGTTATATTATCTATCCTCAATAATATGTCTGATGTTATACATCCCTCAGTTCTACTTTGGTGTAATATAAAGCTGTAATTATGGCTCCAAAACTATGCTACTTTAGTAGAGAAACACTCAACTATTGTGGTTATAGACAAAATGTTGTATGGAATTTCATTTTATAGGTGCAAAAGCTGTCTAAAATTTATGCATAGTTGAATTGATGTGAATGTGACAGCAAGAAGAGATACTGTGTTATCTCGTGAAGGATGGGTGGCAAGAATGCGTATAACTGCAACATATGCTAATTCAAAATCATCAGAAAATCCATGCAAATTGGATACTGATTATAGCAGTTTGGCAAAATAATACCTCTAAATTGGATTGGCCCTAAACAATGACAATTGCTATCTGCATCTGTTTCTGTTTTATATGTGCAGGAACATTGTCATTACAGTCAAGTTTAGCTTCACATAGTGCTGCAGTAGTATCATCATCAAAACAGTTGATGGTGCAACCAAAGAACATCATAAGTTCGAGAAATACCATACACTAGACCTTGTTTGGTAGGTAGAAAGGATAATACTTCTTGAGAAACTGATACATTAAGTACATACATCATTGTTGGAATCCCAGGAAGTTCCAAGTGTTTTCCGATTAGCATCTTCCCAAACATATGGTTGAATTGGAGTAATTTCTGAATGGAGGCAATAACCAAATTTTTTCTCTCAAACAGGCCAAGAAGCTACATTTGTGAGGTACAAATTCCTCACTTGTTGTTGAAGCAAATCAATCGATCAACACAGTAACAATTTGCAATGTGTTGTTTAGCCAGTGGAAATTCATCTTCAAACCTATAGTAGTCTTCGAGAGTTTGATTGGTGCAAATGCAGGTGCTGCCACTCCAAAATATACTCTTGTGATTATAGTCCGACAATGGCTCAGAAATGTCTTTCCTCCTGACAAATCTATGCAGGTCTCTGAATAACATCTTTGACATGTCAGAAGATGTGGCAAATTTAAAAGAGCAAAATTGCAAGAAAGTCAGTAAGAGGGGAATAAATAGTTGGACCAACTTGTAAGGTATAATTGAGTGAGATACCAGTAGATACTTTTTGCTGAAGTATCAAAAATAACTCAACTTTATTGCTATCATGAAACATTTGCTAATCTTCTGATTTCATGATGTATTTTATAGGTCTTACAGTGTCTAAATGATCCAACAAATGATTTACAGTTCCTTTCTTAACTATACAAAAGTTGGCATTTACAATTGTTGTCATAACTCTAGGTTTAAGTAGAGCTGAGTTTAAAGCTATTTCTTTAAAAAAATATTCCATATACAAGTTGGCCACCACTGTAGAAACAGGAAAACCCATGGCTGCTTCATCCACTTATTCAAAACAGTTCCCATTGTACCAGTAAGTTGACCTGGATGAAGCAGCCATGGGTTCTCCTGTTTCTACAGTATATATATATATACAGTATGGCCCATAAAATGCCCATTAAAAAATGTATCGGGTAAATCACTGACATGAAATTGCACTGGGAAAGTAAAATATCATGGCAATTAAGTGCAATAGCACAGAAACCAAGTGAAATACCACAGTAGCTAAGTGAAATACTATGGGTAAGTGCACATTCATGCAACTCTAGCTTTGGAAACATACTGTTTGAGTAGTTTCTAGTTGGAGACTATGCCATCTTTAGTGCATATGTTCTACCTGTATTAGATGAATTATATTTCAACAGATTAGGAGGAGCCTTAAGTTGAAATGAATTTCCAGAGGAAGCTGATACTAAAATACAGAAATAGCGACTGAAAATACAGCGTACCTAGAGTGCAAATGAAAAAAAAACGCTGGCCTACTATTATCGAATTATAGCATGGGTAACCTGTGTTATTAGGGATCAATAGCACTCATAAGCAATTGAAATAGTACTCGGCTTTGCCTCATGCTATTTCAATTTCAATACTTGTACTATAGCAGGATTACTTTGCTGTTAGTCATACGTATATGTGTGTATATGATGCAGATTTCTTCACAATAGCATTATTAGGTTCATGACTGGTGAGCTCAGATAGATAAAAACTAGCTTAGCTTAGCAGTTTTTGGTTTTTATAGCTACATTTCTTTACAAGCCAACCCAAGCGGGAAGCCTTATAAATATTAACTGGGGGTGTGGGGAGCCCTAACTAACACTCGAAGTGAAAGTGTTACAGCCAACTTTACATGCCAATTACCAACCCTAGTACAAACTACTGCAGTAAAGATATCTAGTATTACATAGAGTAAGCCATTTGTTGCACTTATAGCAAAGTGTTTCTATTTCAAACTTATTTTCACTCGCCTCTCTCATGAAATCATTTTGCCATAATTTGCTACATCACACTCAGCGATGTAATAAGTATCTTATTATTATATAATACTTATCGCATTAGTCAGAATGTTCAGTATCCAGCAAGTGGAGGACTTGAATTCCAATATCATCTGATAGACAGGCACTATACATCAAAACACAGAGGACTGTGCAGTAAAAACTCACTAGCTGGTGTACAAAATGTCGAAGTTCTGGAACAAGAAACCTGTTTAATGTGGATCAGCAAGAAATCTCGTATGGTTGAAGAGTAGAGATGCTTTAATCCTTGCTCACTTTCCCACTGTCTGAATTCTCCGAATATTAACTGTCCTGTTAAAGATAGCTCTACCACTAAAATAACTTAATATAATAAGTTAAATAAGTTTGTATTTAAAGATATAGCTGTATACAGAGTACCATGAAAATTGATGATATAAATAAAGACAGATAATAAGATGAGTAAGATGCAGTGAGTTGAGGGGAAAAAAAAGTAACTAATAAATAATGACAAGTTGCAATATTTAAGTATAAGACAACATCAAAGACATTGCACACCGACAACTTTGATGAAACTAATGACTACACGCATGCTCGCTAGAAATGAAATATAAAATACAGTCTAGGGTGATAAACTGTTGATGGCGTCTTCTTGTGAAAAAGGCTTGCACCAGAACACTGAATATGATATGGCTAAAGTTCACAAGTAGGCTAAAGAACATTCATGAGCCAGAGGTGGGTGAAAGTAAAGCCTGAGAGTGAAATATCTTACAATATCACTCTGAAGAGTGTAATAAGTGATTCATTCTAGGCTAAATATCTTCATTGTGGAGTAGTTTGTACTAAAGGCTGGCAGCTCATGTGTAGTAGCTGTAGAACTGAATGTTAGTTCATAGGGGCTCTCCACACCCAGCTAGGGAATACTGGAAAACTAGGCAGGTTGCTATCTACTAGTATATTGGAGGGTAAGGAGCTTATGCAATACAGCATGTGATGACACTTGTTATATCATGAAAAATATGTAGTATAGATGGATGGAATATATATATTTAGTATAGGTGTGTGTGCATATGAAATAGTTAAACCATGGGTTTGAGGAATTATAGTCCTAAGAGAAATGGCGATTATCTAGTAATAATTTTGAAACTTGCCATGGTTTAACCATTTTATACTATAGTTACCATTTCAAACAACGTAGAAAGACCCAATAAGAATTGCTTTGAGAGGGGAAGTATGTCCCAACAATATCAGTGAGAGTCACTCCAAAATACAGACAAGAATGTACTCCTTTCAAATAAAAAAAAGTTGTGATAGAGAATACTCAGTGAGTTCATAGTAAAAAATGTCATCCAACAACATAACCATAATAGTTATTACAGTGAGGATCACTCCAAAATATCAACTTAAAGAAGTGTACTTAATTCCATATCTGCCGCCTTCAAACAAATAGATGGTAATAGAGTGATGATATTCCGTGAAGTTCACAAGAAATTAAACTGCAGTGAATAATTCTCAGTTTCAGCTGACTTAAGGCGAAAATAGAATGACCAAGATGGATTCATATGCAAAGCTAGCTTTTAACAGTTTAAGGGGACTAGGTAATTCAAAAACAAGTCCAGGAGGAATTTAAATTACTAGATAGCAACACAACTCCAGAATAGTGATGGGGTCAATTATTATTGAATGTGCTTTTTTTGCTAATTTTTGAGTCAATGAAATAGAATCTGGATACGAGTCTTGGTGTGAAAGAAGCAACCAATTGCTTCACCTCTTTGATATGCTTAGCAGCTTGTTTATTATTTTCCTGGCAGCTTACTCTGTATGTATGAACTCTTACCTGCCACAAAACAGTGCAATGAACTTCTTCAGTCACATATCTCAGCCCACCAAATATGCCAAAAATCAATAGCTTGCACGATTTTATTCTGCAATGCTTAACTGTTTGGCTGGAGTGTCCCATGGCATGATTTAAGTTTATTTGTATGGTCAACAATGCAGAAAAATGTAATTTTGGTACTTGTTAAATGATAACATGGTGTTAATACTGTCTCAGTTTAAAATATTTGTTGAAAGTACGAGTGAACATTAAAATTTTTTAAATAATTCAAAGTAATACAGTAATTCTTGGCTGAATTAATTATAAATAGCAAATTTTCTCTGTTCTAATCGCCACTATATGTTTAATGAATACTTGACCCAAAGTTTCAACTTCTAGCAGAAGTCCTCTTCAGTGGTCAATGCCCTTCAGATATCTTGCTATTTATATATCACCACAGAGAGTTTGACCTCATTGACTCCTGAAGAGGACTTCAGCAAGTCAAAATGTTGGGTTAAGTTTAAACATATATTGGCCATTAGAAAGGAGAAAATTTTCTATTAAATTATATATACATGTATTATATCATTTTAATAAATTGTTTCAAGTATAAATAAAAAGACTAAATAAATAATAAGTTAAAAAAACCAGCAGTTCTTTGAATATAAATGAATCATTCATTGCATAGACAGTTTCATTGCATAGAAAGTTTTTGTAATTGAGGTAGCTTATATTTGCAATCGCTACAATTGGTACTTGAAATTCTAGAATGTCTTCCAACCAAAGGATGAAGTTCTGGAAGATCTCCCTACAGAACATATAATAAGTGGTGATAAAAATCTTAGATCCAAATGATGCTTTTATTTAGGGTCAGCTCCATTTTATAAGCTTCATTTTTTTATTACTTTTTATAGAAATAAAACAGTGGGCAATTACAGTGCATCTTAATTGATAGGGGCAATACAAGTGAGAGTGTATTTGTGTCCATATGTAAATTAGTGTTATTCATGATTTACACATATATTTCTGACCGGTGTATTGAACATTTAATGATTCACTATCTCTCGGCCTAGAGTCATAGCGATTGCTAAGACACCTGAAAAGATCCACTCAGAACTTGAATTTGAGTTCAACTTGTTTCATTAGACTTCTGATCAGTTTGTATGTAAGTTAAGCTGAAAGTAAAATGGAATGTAGCTTGTCTTTATGTGCAACACCATTTCTAAATGGCCTGAAAATATTTCCTTGAAATCAATTACCCCAAGAGCTGTAGTGCTCTAGTGGCAATTTTTACTAGGAATGAAATTCCTACAATGTTTGTTTTCTGTGATCAAGTAGCTAATTTAGTGGTAGTTTGGTGAGGGAATTGTGTGAATTATTAGGTATAGATAAGATCATTATGGCAGCTTATAGGCCCCAAAGTGATGGAGCGTACTTGAACGCCATCATGGCACCCTTATTAAAAAGACCAGCCTAAACAGGTACCACATGCCCTCTATGCATTGAGATTTTCCCCAAATCCTAACACTGGGCTTTCTCCCGATGAATTCATTCATGGCAGAGTTCTACACTCACCCCTAAATCTCATCCATTTAGGATGGCTTGATAAGGAACATCGTAGCTTGAATTGATGAATTGACAGATAGATTGGTGATATTGAGGGAATTAGATTGGGTGAAAAGGCTTAGAAGCTGTAAAATCCGGAAGAAGCAGTATGAAAAGGGTTTTGTTGAAAACATGTTTGAGAAGGGGGACAGAGTTTTGTTGAGGACCCTAGACTTAGTGGGAAAACTTGAGGTCGGGATCATGGGAAATAGTTGTTGTTAGTGGCCCAGTATCGTACAAGCTTAGGACGATGAATGGAAAGGGGTATTCAAGTTAGTACTGTCAAATCCCTCACATGTTCCTTTGCCTACTACTTTTTTTTTGGCAACTAAATCTCCTTCATTTTCATAGCCATCCCATAACCACTGTAGCCTCCTTACATACTCTCCTCTTTCTGTATACTTCTTCACTGAATTCAAATTTACTACTTCCCTTTGGGTATTGGATGAGTTTTCGGACACATTGAACACATCTCAGGTTTTACCTCTGTCACTGAAATAGCTTACATTGATGATATCATTGTCTACTCTCTGGATGGGACTCACACTTACCGCACATTGCATCCATTTTGAAAGGTTTGAAGGTAGCTTACTTGACTGTAAATCCATTGAAATGTGAGTTATGTGGTTGGCTAATATTATATCTTGGTCATGTTGTCAGTGATGAAAGGCTAGCTGTGCCTGAATACAGGGCTATGTTGGACTATAAACAACCTAAATCTAAGTCAGGACTTCGAAGTTTCTTGGGATTGACAAGTTGTTATAGAAGGTTTATAAAGAACGTAGCCGAGTTCACTGCAGTTATTATACCTGCTAAGACAGGCACCCAATAGGATCCATCTGCATGTTAACTGTACCTATGCCTAGCGACATATTTGTTTTACATACTGATGGCTTAAGTCTTGGTGTGGGTGGAGTGCTTAATGTTGTACGTGTAGGAAACGAGTTGCCTGTTAGATTCTAGATCCGTGAGATGAAAAGTCATATTCAGATACGAAGTTGGAGGCAGTTATAGTTCATTGTGCGCACTTCCTGTACGGATGTCATGTTGATGTAATCACTGACTACAAGGCCCTTGAAAGCTTGTGTAAATCCAAGTCCCTCAATAAATAGATGCAGTGAATGGCCATGAAATTACAGGGCTGGGATGTAAGCATTCATTATCATCCAGGGGAACAAAATGGAAATGTGGATGCCTTGTCAAGGCAAGAACAGTAGAATCAGCAAGATGAAAATAATCTCAGTTGGTGCTCAGGAGAATGTTTCGCCTTTGCAGGCATGAGAAAAATTTGGACACAAATGGAACTTAAAATGAACGTATACAATTGGATTACTGAGAGGAGAGTTATGTGTGTTATTGGGAAGTATAAAAGTCAAGGACTAGAATAGATTCTTGTTCTGTGATATATCTCTTATTTTATACAATCTCAATCTTAGTCAATATTAAACAGATTAAGGGGACTAAGTAAATAGTGGCAGTTAGCTACTAGTTAGCTCACAGCGGAACAGTTTCCAGTGAACACAGAGGATTGACTAGTCTTCTTTTAAAAGGAAAAAGGGAGGTGGAAGGGCTTAGTCAGCAGAACCTTTACAATTTCACTTGTCTTCATCTGCAACATCATAAGCGGAATAATGTCTCGACGTACGGTAAGCACCAAAAAAAAGTTTCTTATTCCGATCCGTTAATGGCCATCGCACGATTAAAAACAATAAGAAAAATAAGTTTGGTAAAAAAGGGCCATCCTGTTCGACCCCGTTACTGTTTTAATTTTTCTCATCCACTGCATGCCTCGCTCTAAAAGATATAAAAATTATCATTTATCCGATAAAACTTTACAATTTTTTGTTAGCAGGCTCCTGAGGCGAGTAACAAAATAATTGAAGCTGTCCAATTTGAAGTTGTTTTGCGGAGAATTGTTAGTTTGACCACCGCACAGTATCGATGATAACAGAGATGTCCTTGCCAAGTGTTGTGGGGTTGTAAGGTCCACAGATGTTCTGGACTTAGTAATAGTTATATCTGAGATCCCGCTACTTAGTCAAATGGTGACAGGAGACAGTCAAGTCCCAACAACCACAAGTTAGTTAGATTTAGTTTAATCGCAAAACAAGGAATAAAATGAGTTACAATAAATGTATGAAAAAGTGGGTAACTTAGCTAAGATAAAATGAAAAGTGCATACATTGTAAGTAAACACTGATTATGGATACAAAGTTCGGGGGAATAAAGTTCGAGGAAATGAAGTTCGCTGATATCCGTTGAGGTGGCATGCGTAAGATTCCAGGCATTCCTAGCAAGCCTGGACACCTATAGTATTTAACAGGTGATACAAGGTCTTAGCTTGCTGATATAGCTATGGAAGTTTCTAGCTAGAAAATATCAGTGAATCGATGGAAAAGCTTAACAGTTTCAGCCAACAGTGTCGGCCGTTTAGTCAAATGGTAAAAACTACTGTTTTACGACCGTACTACTGAACAGAATCCAAATTTTTTCTGGTGCCTACTGTATAATGTCCTCTATGGTTGAATATCAATAACGTGGACTCCACAGTACCAGTGGTGTAGCCATAATTTTTGTCACCAGTGTAACAAATTTGGGTGGTGGTCTACCAGATTAAATGCTAGTTCTGCATCTGCTCATTTACTTTTTATTGTACCAAACCAAAGGGCGATAACACTGTACTGGGGTGACACAAGTGAGAGTGTGTTTGAGTGCATGATATATATATAAGCCCTTATATAAAATTTTTCTTCATGAATCAAAATTAACCATAAATATTTTTCTAATAAAGTTACAATATTTTGGCAATAACCCCCATTTTTTTTTGTGACAAATGAATGATTATTAATTACACTGGTGTGTAGTACTAGATTATTTAAATACTGCATGGCCTCAACGTGCTGCATTATGATAGGGTAATGCCATATGTTTTCCAAAACTAGTTTAGTATTAGGAAATTGCAAAGGCTATTATAATTCTAGCATTAAAAAAAATTTACATACTTCCACTGCAAAACTAGAAAGAGGTACCAATTTTTATTGAAAGTGCTACATTTGACAATTAAAATACACATTATTGTTACAAACTAAAGTGCAATGCAAATTATACCTTAGAATACTTGGGAATAGGAAAGATTCTTGACAAAGGAGGGAGAACAGTTTTGTCTGAAGTATGTATTGGATCAATATTTGAAGAAATCTGTACAAAATATCCAATACTAAATTTACTGCTAATATAAAAAAAAAGTTCATTGTGAAACCAATAGTAACTTAATATTTTGTGGTACTGTATTATAATCAACTACACAATATATTTGCATGCTTTTCATATTCATTAGATGTATTTTCTGTTTTTCACAGGCTTTTTAAATATAATAACAGAATTTAAAAAAAAGGCAATATTTCTCTATTGCTAAATGACAAAGAACCTGCTAGTGAGAGAAGGAAAAACATACTATGTAGAACGCTGTTCAACATAAAAATTGAGTTTAACAAAACATAGTAAATAGCTATATTCTTGGAGAAGAATTATTCAATAAAGTGATTGCATAGAAAGTTGGACTAAACATGATAAAATAACAACTAACTTTAGCTAACTTATAATACACAGTTTATTTTATATTTCACATGATATATTATATAGAGCAACAAGTGTAAATTATATGATTGATTAGTAGTGCTCTGAGGACTTCATTGCGAAATCTCTCACATAAAGTTTGGCAGACAACATCTTGATATTATTGGTATGCACTATACTTTTTTAAAGTTTTTTCTTGGGGTGGGAAGGATGCTTTGACTCCTCCAACCCTCACCATGCACTTCGTTACAGGTGCCACTAGTTAAGCACTGGATGTCATTAAAAATAAATTGGTGAAAGATGAAAATTTGGATGATAGAGCAACACTGAATGCTGAACAAATAACAAATTTACTCGAAGTCTGCCTAAGGTAAGGTTGGGCGATATACCGGTATATAGTCATGATCGCGGTATCTGTCAATAACCGTCTGGCGGTATCGTGTTGGCTAGCAATATTGAAATATTGAAAATCTAGAAAAACCGCCGAACTTACCTGCGCGCGCATAATGCGCGGGAAGTGACGCGCACGCAATAGTCGAGCCGCTGTATTTTTGTTCTCTTGCAAGAAGTAAGTACGGCAGACCCTGCGACGAGAGTACCGGAGCTACACAAGACGCCTGGAAGCAAGAGTCAAGTGTGGAACTATTTTGGCTTGGAAAAAAAGGATGGAGAGTTTCAGAAGGGGACTGCAATTTGTCGCACTTGTTATCGAAGAGTGGCAACCGAGAATGGGAACACTAGTAACTTGCTTGCACATTTGCGCACTACCCATAGCAATCTTCACTTGAATTTAAAGGAGGCTATGATGAAAGAATCGCTAGCAACACTAGGAGTGTCAACTTCAAGGAAGAGGCCTGCTGATGAACTGTCACTTGCAGAGTCAGTGGATAGAGTACAGGGAGATGCTAACCTTTCTTTCGAAAAACTTGTAATAGGACCCATAATTCTCCATTTTTTCCTCATAATTCAAAGTTTCAATATTTTCTTTTCCATTTCAAAGTTTCAATATTTTCTTTTCCCATCCTTCAAAGTTTCAGTAAATTTTTTTTTTTCCCCTCATCATTTAAATTTTCACAGTTTGGCTTGTCATTAGATATCATCATTAAAAATTCTTGCTGTTAATTTTTTTCCTAAATAATTAATAATATAAAAAATATTCAATATATAGTCATATCACAATATTGTCCTGCCAAAATATCGTGATACAATATACCCCAATATCGCCCAACCTTAGCCTAAGGACAACATATTTTGTGTTTAACAAGGAGTATTATGAACAGCAGAATGGAGCAGCTATGGGTTCACCAGTGTCACCAATAGTAGCAAACCTATTTATGGAATATTTTGAAGAAACAGCATTGCACACAAGATTCAGATTTTGGAAAAGATAAGTCGACGATATTTTTTGCAGTTTTTGGATGAATCACTTCTTTTTCTAAACTCACTATTTCCTTCTATCCAATTAACTTCTGAAGTAGAAACAAACGGTAGTTTATCTTTTCTGGATGAGTTGGTCAGTAGGTTTGATGATTGCACAATGAAGATTAGTGTTCACAGAAAATCAACACACACAGATAGATATATATCTTACCAATCCAACCATGCCCCACATGTGAAGAAAGGTATTGTAAAATGTTTAGTTAGAAGAGCTTACAATCTATCAAGTGAATCCTCCTTAAAGAATGAAATAGACCATATTAGAAGTGTTTTATCAATGAATGGTTATCCTAAAAGTATTGTGGATAAAGTGAAACATGAGCTAAAGAAGAAAAAGAAGCAGGTTGACACAACTATCCTCAATGAAGATCCAGTAGCGACAGCAATTATTCCATATGTTTCAACAATGAGTGAGAGAATAAAAAAGATACTCTGGGATTATAGAATAAGGACTTCTTTCAAAACAAAAACCACTTTGTCAAATCTTCTCACAAAAGTAAAAGATCCTACTTCAAATGAGAACAAAGTAGGAGCTGTGTACAAAATCATGCGTGAATGTGGAGATTTCTATATAGGTGAATCAGGAAGAGCACTAGGCATTAGAATTAAAGAACATAAATCAGCCTGTGAACATGGATATTTCACAAAATCACCACTGGCAGAACATGTATGGCAAGAAGGGAGTCATGCGATTCATTGGAATCAAGTAAAACTTTTGGATTTTTCACAAGGCATGGTTGAGAGAAAAGTAAAAGAAGCCATCTACATTAATATGTCACCAAACAACTTAACCATGAATAGGGACTCGGGAATGGAGCTTTCCCTTTTAGTATTGAGAGCAGCTAGAGGCCACTCACATAAATAAACAAGAATCAACCTTAGGAAATATATTGCATTTTGTCAAGCATCACCCTTAGGCTAATTATAGCATTTTTGTTTTTTGATTTTTATAAATCAGCCCTGATGATGGCAGAAGCAGTCTGCTGAAACATGTTGGCATTAAAAATGAATTGTTTGGTATAAAAAATCAAATTGGTATAACAGGCACTATACTTGTTAATTAAATAATAAACACTGTCTGAGTAAACGAAAACCAAAATACATACTTACTGTTATATGCTGTTGAAATTCTGAAGTTTTGCTAGCATAAACTGGATTTTCTATGAGTGTAATACATATGACCATAAATCATTTACATAAAGCAAAGACTCTAGGATTTATCTCTAATCTACTGTATCAATACAAATTTAAGACAACATATGACGTACGTACAACATTCAGTGATTGTAATTGTTCACATATCAAAATTACGAATTACTCTTTGCTTGACACAGAATATAATTTATTACGTTGATTAAAACAAATTGAGCCTATTTAAATTACTGTAACAATTATGGCAATTTAACGATATTATTGGGTGACATTTTGATACATCTATATATAATATACATTTTTTCAATAATTACAAACATTTCATCACCTTTGGTTTCTGTATTAGCCAAATAAGATTCACGAGAACTTTTTGATTGAATTGAATCATTTTTATAAGCAGAATGATTTGTAACCTCAGGCAACAATTTACCATCTTTGGTGCTTTCTGGAGTCCTGCATAAAAGTAAACATGAACAAATACATGCAACTTGCCAACCTTTTGCCAACCTTTTGCTCCCCCACCATTGGAGTTGTAAGCCCAAAATTTTGAAAAATGATAACACCCCTTGAAATTTAAAAAATATCAATTTGCCTTTAAAACCAAAAAAAAACCAAAACCCCCTGTTAATTCCAATATTAGGAGATATAACACTTTACACGTGAAAAAATAAATAAATAAAAAGGCATTTCAAAGTGGGTTATTAATACCACTCTTGACTCTCAGATACATTTACGTTAATACTATCAGCAGTAAGTTATGTTGATAAACAGTGCGGCAGGTACATGGCTCGTTAAAAAATGCACGAGGGAAATAGTTCTTCAATTGAAATAGCATGGGGAAAGTGAAATATCACGGTAACTAAGTGAAATACCTCTGCAGCTAACTGAAATAGTACGGGTAAAAGCGCAAGCAGAGCGGTATTTTGGCCACACCCCTAACCAAACCCACTCCAACAATAGTATAATACATCTATGTTCATAGTTATGGCTTTAGATGGGCATATCAGGCAAGCTATGCAATATCTGGCCAGCTGGAAATATTACTATGGGGTAGACTGTAAGTATACATAGCTTATCCTTTTTTTGAAAGTACATATAGGCATAGGAACTAGAAGAGTAGCATGGTGGAATACCATGCTAGGCACTTTGAGGAACTCCAGATTGAGAATGAAGCTAATTCGGAAATGAGTGAATGATTAGATACTGTGTACCTATAGTGCAAACAATAATAAACAAACTTCCTATTATTAGCGAGTGATAGTACGAGTAACCTGTGCTATTACTGGTAAATAGCACTCATAATTGAAATAGCTGCTATTTCAATTGTGTTATTCACGCTATTAATCCAAAATAGCGTGGTTACCCATGCTATAACTCACACAAATATTTTACAATCTAGGTTAACTGCAAGCAATAACCAATTATACTGTATACTTTAGCAAATATTTAGCAAAAAGTACTCAAGTATAGTTTAATATTTTTGTGAAAGTATAGGTGTAGGGACTAGAAGAGTAGCATGGCGGAATACCACGCTAAGGCTTTGGGAGAAACCCCTGATTGTGAATGCAGGGTTTTATACAGAGATAGGGGTGTCCTGGAATTCCCCCCTCCCCAGAATTACATGAAATAAATTAATAATATTTACTAAGTACTTTCTGAGAGCCATCACTGGACACCTACCTGCTGCTTGACTATTATAGCCAGCCTAAAGCAGAAGAGGTGTAACTGTGGTTTTATTTTAGCAATTAATTTGCATTATGCTGTGCAGTTATATACATGTAGTTGTTATAAAGGTGCAGGTTTACCAGTCCTGTATTATGAAGGTTGCAGCCATAAATGGGTGTGGTCAAACAAATATTTTGCTACGTGTTCCCAACTCTCCTTCCTAAACTCTTCCCCCACCTCCCAATCCCCCCAGAAAAATCCTGCATGAAACCCTGGAAGCTAATTCGGACATGCAGAAATGAGTGAACGATTAGATACCATGTAGTACCTACAACTGTGAAAACAATAAAAAATAAACAAACTTCCTACTATTAGCAAGTGATAGTATGGGTAACCAGCGCTTTGAAATAGCTGCCATTTCAATCATGGTACTCATGCTATGAATCCAAAATAGCACGGTTAACCAAGCTATAACTCACACAAATGTTTTTATAATCTCGGTTAACTGCAAGCAAGAACCAATTATACTGCATACTATAACAATTATTTGGCAAAAAGTACTGAAAATATTTTATAGTTTAAGATCTGAGATGTGTCAAAAAATACATTGAAAGAAGGTTTTCTATAATTACTCATTGATCTTTTTACTGATTGTATTAATTTAAAGAAAGATACACCAACAATTCAATAAACCATAGTTCCTTCTTTTTTTTTTTTTGCAGTGAAATCACAAATATAAACAGTATTCACAATGTGTTCAAAATGTGCACAATTTTTATTATTATCATTGCTGTTATTATTGTCATTAAGTTTACTATTATTATTGTTATTTTGCACATACATATAATAGAAAAATGTTATGAATACATTTTGGTAAACCCATCTCACTCCCATAAATTTAAATAAAAAAAGTTTACTTTTATTTATGTAATAATACACTTGTGTGTCAGTAATGACGACAGTGTGTATTCATAAATAATTCATGACCTGATCAGAATTAGTAAAGCATCATCGTTAGCTGAATGGAAAACGTTTGACAAGGGGAACAAATAGGAGAGAAAAAAATGCTACCTTGTCAGTGTTTGAATCAGAAACCAACAATTGTTAAGTGTGCACACAAACCATTTAACCACTGTGACCTGAAAGCTCAGACTAGCTTGAAGTACTTTATTAACTTATTGTATCCTATAACTAAACACTGGGTGTCTGAACTGAGTTGGGAAAGAGTGTTCATCTACAGTAGCTAACCATAATGGGTATAGAAGGAGGAGAATGCAAGGCTCAATAAAAATAAAAGCAGGTAAGAAAAAACTGACTGATATAACTACTTTATCAGGAGTTGAAAAAAGTATCAAGAAAAATAGGGCCAGTATGGCTGAGGAAAAAAGAGAGCAGGAGAGGGAATGGATATACAGCCCTATGCTACAGCACTCCTAATTTGCACAAGTTAGTATGTCAGGCGCTACTGTGTGGCGGGGTACTTGCTAGTAATAGTTTAATTGTAGTTACGCATTAATATATAACTTAAGAGCCACCGGTGTCCCCAGAATACCAGTATTTAAAGAGGTAGCTAAATGTATATATAGCCCAGCTCTACTCTATAGCATTGATTACAATGGAATATACATTAAAAGTTATTAAGACTATATTGGCCTTGGAAAGAAACCGGTATACCGGTATTTCAACAGAGCTGTTTAAAACTCAGTTAGTTCAGCCCGAAGTAATTTTATAGCTGGATCTGCTGTTCTAGCTGCATTCTAGATACAGTAACTCTACTAATAACACACACCATTTCATTAATAGCACAGTAAGGCAACAAGCACAGCAAGTTTGGCTTTTTAAGCATGCTGAGTTGGTCAAGTTGCAACAATGACTGGTGCTGAATTTAAGTTCTTTTCTCCTGATGGCCACGGAAATCCTAAATATAAGAAGTGAGTTACAGGACAAGGAATCAACACAAGCAACTCACTCAGTCAGTTGCTTAATCACCACCCAACTAAATTCAGTAAGGTCAAACAAAAAGAAAGTTAACTCAAGAGCAGCAGAGACCATCTTCAAGTATACCTTCACAGTTATCTCTTGTTGATTCCCCAAAGCAGTATGATTGTATTGGAAAAAATATAGAAAATACAGTATGTGAACTCAATATAGTATACTATATCTATATTCCTTATATAGCCCAGCTTTACATAGAGCCTTTCAAATGGCATACATAAATATTCAATTACACTAGTATAGTAATAAAAAAGTCAAGTCTTAACTATAAATAGTACCTGCCATGTGGAGTTGATGAGTGGCCCACTTCAATAGCATTCTTATTGACCATATGTAAAATCTAAAAAAATAAATATTATATATATAAAAGAAAATAAATTTTTAAAAATCCAGCTAAAAATATAAGAAGTAAATTACGAGCATAATATATACATTTGAGGTCAACATTTCTTTATAGGATATATATCAAGAAGCCACAACCAGTCTACAGCCATAAAATTTATTTGCCACACTATTATTGACTAGAGATAAGATCATCAATCCTGAATTTTGTTTGCTTTCAGATTTAATGATGACTCTGAGCTGCCTCCGAAGTAACTGACTAAGTAAAAACTCTGGGGTCAATAGTATATCAGAATTGCCATTCACAAGAATAAATTCTGTCTTTGAGTCTTCAAAATATTTTATGAACTGAGTAAGATGGACTGTAAATGTACAGTGGTCTGTAGCGAAAAATGAAGGCATAAAAATAAATAATATTAGCAACTATTAATACAGATCATTCAAAGCAATATCTGCAGAATAAATTTACATGTGAATGAACTAGCTGAAGAATCTGTAAAATACTACAATAAACCCCAGAGTTACAACTTTATTGCCCAACTTCATTGGCAAAGGATTGACCTAGCATTTGAAATATTGAAGTTGCAGAAACAGACAAAATTGATAAGGTGGAAATAATCTACAGTAGGAGTCAAAAAAAGTTTTGAATTCCGTTCCATAGAACGGCCGTCGCACAATTAAAAAAAGGTACGCCATTTGTTGAAAAACGGCTGCTCCGTTAGACTGCGTTACCGTTTTAATCTTTCTCGTTCACCGTATGTCTTGCTCAAAGAAATATAAAAAAATCGTTTAGCCAATAAAACGTTCCGATTTTTTGTTTACAGGCTCCAGAGGCGGAGCTTTTCGGGTTAAAAAAAATTGAAGCCGTCCTATTCGAAGTTGTCTCACGGAGAATTGTTAGTTTGACCACCACACAGTATCGATGATAACAGACGTTTTCTCGATGTTAGGGCCTTCTTGGGCTTAGATTTTTTACTACTGGAGGTCCATCAGTAGCTAACAGAAGATCTACGAAGTGCGGACCTCGTTAAAGCTCTGTGCCCGTCGGAACTTCAGTCTGCAGCTTTATTGAAGCAAGTTAAAATTTTATACGAGCTTTTTTGCACTATCGCCGTAGCGTTTAATGGTCGATACAAGGCTTTAGCTTGCTGATATAGCTATAGAAGAGTTTATAGCTAGAAAATATCTGTGAATCGACGGAAATGCTTCACCATTTTTTTCCGTTTTAGTAAATGGTGTCGGCCGTTTAGTCAAAACGGTACGGAACGCAATGATAAAAACTACGGTTAAAAAACTACCGTTTTACGGCCGTACTACGGAACGGAATTCCAAACTTTTTTTTTTTACTCCTACTGTACTGGGATAGAGAATTGATTAGCAACATAGCTAACATGGTAATTGTAAATAGATCATTTCTGGGGTCATTACAGCTAAGGAAGCCTACCCAAACAGGTCAGAGCAGCTGCTAAAGAATCAGCTGGAAGGTATCTAGCATAGAATAAACCACTTATTACAATCATCAGAGTGATATAGCAAATATTTCACTCTTAAATTTTCAAGCCTCTGGCTCGTAAAAATACATTAGCCTGCTTGTGAAATATTTCACCATATCTCACTCAAATTATGTAATAAGCATTATATATAAATATTTATAAATATTAGTATGACATAATGGTATTAAGAATCCTTAAAGTTCATACAGTGTAATACACTTAGCAGATTTGCATTTAACATTTACTTCTATCTATTGGTGTTGATTTATTAAAATACGCTAAGAACTATTTTTCTCAATAGTTACAAGTAGAACTTACATTAGATGGTGCAGGTATAAAAGATGATGATTTTTTCCACTTCCAAGATTCTGAAAACTTTACAATATACAAAAGTGTCATTGGTACTTTAAGCCTAAATATATTCACACATGTACGTTATTATATAAATCAAATACTTACTTGTCGTGAAGATTGAGTTTTTCCTGATTTTTTCTTTGTATGGTTTAAAAATGGAAAAACTTCATTAGATGAACTTGATAGATTAAAGTTGTTCTTATGAAACAGACTTCTTTTGACTGATTTCGGATTGTATTTTTTAAAATTATAATGTAGTCTGTTAGTAACATAAGAAACATCCAAAGATGGATCCAAACAAATGGGTGGAAGACACATTTCTGAATCTGAAGATTCATGACCAGAAGATACATCCTGAAACAAGGGAATAGCATGTAATACTTTTATTGTTAGTTCAACCAAAATCTTGCTAATGGGTTGTTATAAATAGCTTAATAAACTAAATTGGAGGTAAACTGTGTTAAAATGCAGGAATACTTGTTTTTGATTTAAATCGTGATTGTAGAGTAAATAAAAAATATTCTGATTGCATTATTAAAACACGTGCTTGACTTGACTATTGGACAATGGATGTTTCAGTAAGAGCAATACTGTTGCACAGGGCATACACAATTTTTTATTGTGATAACCCTGATAGTGTCTTACTTGCCAGTAACCAGTTAAAAGAATTCCTTGAAATATTTGCTAGCATGTCACAGATACACAGTTGGCAAAGTAAAATTATTAGATTGACCTGAAATTGGAATAAGTCATAACAAACCATATACAGTAGAACCTTTCTATCTGGACACCTTGGTTTTGGGGGGTGTCAGTAACTAGAATTGCCCGTATCTCAGATTAATACATGAAAACACATTACAGTATTTTTGAAATGTATTATAATACTTACATATAGTATAGAATCACAAGATTAGTTCTTGCTAAAGCTCTAATAAAACAATTTAGGCTATAAAGACTGACTTCCAGCAATTCTTAATTAAGCAGCTGTTCAATTTTAATGTACTTGACCCTAACAAAGGTAACTTAACAGCTGCCCAGTAGAGGGAGGTGCTGGTATCTTAGAGGTAGGGTAAGGGAGGTTCTACTGTAGTACTACAGCCTCTGCACATACTTTGGAATATTGCTGTATGCCAAAACAATTAATGTAGTGAAGAAAAAAAAGTTTAAGAAATATTAAAAAAAACAAAAAAAACAATAAACAACAACAACATAAAACTAGCAAAACTCAAGTTTGACCTTGGAGCAGTATTTGACTTTATTATTATTATTATTATTATTATTAGCTTATGTGCTAAGTAGCAAAAAAATCTGCATCAATTAATATCATTATCAAAACTACTAGTTTTGATAGCAAAATACCAAGCTAAAAAAATTCTATCTATGGCTAAATGAAACAAAATTTATCACAATATTAGCTTATATAATTATGTTCTTTCTGCAAATTCTACAAATAACAAAAACCGATTAACAACAACGTAATGATATCTTTAATGAAACTTTAAGATATAATAGTACCTTGACAGATTTCAAAAGGATGTGACTGTCATCATTATCAATTGAAGTGCGTCGATTTTGAACTTTACAGACTAAAACTCCATCAGAAGCTTGCTAATATAAATATACAAATCAAGATCATGGCTGAACACTAAACTCAATAATCTACATCATATAAAAGTGTCCTACAGAAAGTTACTACCGCATCATTAAATTACTTTCTTATATTTAACTACTTTGTCTTGAAAAAATTGATGAGCACAAATGCAAGAGCTACTTGATGTAGTTTTTTTTTTTAATGCTATTAAAAGTAGTACGAAGTACAGAGTATATTATATACATGTGCCAGAGGTAGACCTCATGGCTCAGACACCAGTAAGTGTGGCAAAGCTGACAGCAATATCAAAGTCGTCTAGCAGTGTCAAGCAACCATAGTTAGAGCTCCCTCTCCACAATTGGCTAACGCAAATGTGGGAATAGTCTTGGTTATTTGTAGTTTAGTTACTCAAAGTACCAGGCTTCTTGTTTTTCTATATTGTATCCAAAATAATGATACTCAGATAAAAGAGAACAATATAAAATAAAAAAATTAATAAAAAGCACTAAGTAACGATCAGAATACATAACAAGACAATGTGGTTGGCTTGCTGCTATTAGAGGAAGAAATAAATATGTGAAGTGCGTACATGCATGATTGTTGAGTGTGTGTGATAATATCTTATGTAAGTAAATAATTTATTACACTCATCACTAACAAACTTTATGCTCCAAACAAAACACACATGATTATTAGAACTTTTAATATACTAGAACAATAGTTACATACCAGATTTAATTGAATTCCTTCTAGTAAGATTGGAGGAATCTACAAAAAAAAACAAACAATAATATATATATATACAATATATATATATATATATATAATATATATATAATACTTATAGCACGAGTCAGAGTACAATATGGGAAAATATTTTACGAGCACGCAAAATATTTTCACGAGCCAAAGGCGAGTGAAAATGTGGCGTGAGAGTAAAATATCATTCCCATATTGTACGACGAGTGTGATAAGTGATTTATTGCTTCTTTGTAATTTTTCTCAACCGGTTACAATACAATTTTCATTGATTTTACAACATAACTTTGTACCACAAAGAGTATTTAAACGGTATGCAAAATAATTTCTTTACAAAATAGAGTGAGATGCACTGATAATTAAGTAATACAAAATACTGGACAATTGTCTATTAATGTAATAAATTCTTGCTTGAGAACATCACTAAATATCGCTGTATCACCACTGTTTAGTTTGAAGATGCTGGAAAAGGAACGAAATGTACTACTTGTTCTCAGTATTTTGGGGTGATCTTTACTGCAATAATATTCCTTACAGCACAACATTGGTTGCCATGCCTTTTAAGTGTTTCAGCAGGTGGTAGGATTAGATGTGGACAATTTTGTACTGACATGTTTTGCTGGTTTGACACAAGTAAAAAGTGTAAGGATGTACTCAAGGAGTTCTGTGATATTTGTAATGCTGAATATCATGAAGTCATCCATCATGTCCATGTGCGATGTTCGAGTTCGGATCAATCAGTTTACCGAATTCTTCAACAATTTAACTCATTAAAAAGCTATTTTTTATCTGAAGAAGAGTTCCAAGCAAGATTTCAACAGCTATCACAAGCATTGAAGACCCTATGAAACAGGCTGTTCTTCCTATCTTCATCAGAACCAATCTCCTCATACAGCAAGAAGATTCCAACCTTTATCTTGTTGCATATGCTATGCATGTGCTCAGCAAGTTTGTTTCACTTCAAGCATTCAAAGACAAAAATGAAGAATGCATTGATGTTACAGAGATTGATTTCAACAATTCTGCTAATCACCTTGCATCATCACAAACTACTATTGGGATAGTAACAGAGCAAATTCTAAACTTTTGAAGATAGTGATATCAGCAACAATTCAAAGATCAATTTTTTTTGCAGGTATCAAAACATTTTATTTGAATTGTGCAAACCAGGCTGTAAAAAAAACAACTCCCATTTGATAACAAAGAGGAATGCACATTTGATTGTATAGAGTTCTTTTGTGGACGTTATTAAGAACTTTTGAATACCATACCTTTATAAGCTGCAAGAGGAATTCAAAACCTATCAACTATACATACTACAGAAGTCAGATATCCCAGAAGCTATTAGGAAGGAGGCCTAAATAAGTTGTAATGAAGACAATGAAAAAGTGTACTATGATGGATAAAAATTTGGGCCTATTTATCTGGAGTCAGGGAATGTGATAGTTCATTAAATTTTCTTTGCTTTCAATAGTTGGACGACTGGTTATAGTACTTCCACGCCGTAATGCCAGTGAAGAACATATCTTTAATCTTACTGGTCTCAACAAGACAAAGTTACGATCTAGCTTACAAATATGGAACTCTCCCTAATTCAAGTGAAATTAGCAAATCATGATATTTGTGTGCAGTAGGAGCCAGAAAAGAGTTTATTGAAATCTGCCAAGAGTGCAACTAAACAATACAATGACATGGACAAGTCTTAGCTACTAATTCTTATCGAATTTATAATTTATAAATACAATGTATAGTTGAGTTTGAGATGGATAAGGAGTCTCAAGATTATTAATACATGAGGCTGGCAGCCCTGTAAACATGATATGTAAATGACAAATTAGTCCCCATAGCCGCATCAGTCAAAAACATAATCGGTTTTCATAAACCCTAATACCCTCAGGACACCCATTCAGTTCACACTAGGAAAAATATGGTGGCAAACACCAAACAACCCAATTCCAGCCTACAGAAAAATGCTCCACAGAGTGCTATCTCAATTTCAAGTTAGATCATCACTTGAGAACTACAAGTGTCAGTCCACAACAACCTCTTATTGAGGGTAATACTATGTTTAACAGCAGCTCAACTAGTCAAAATTAATACACATTAATCAAATTGCATTATTTGGAACATGAAACCAAATAATTTATTTTAATACAAGCATAAACACAATGCTGAAATAAATTTTATTGCATTGTTATGTCTTTTAAAGGTGGTCAGTAATACACCTTGCTAATATACATAGTACATTACAAACATGTACAATTAGGTGATTTGATACCTGAAAATTGCTGATGTACACTAAAATTTCATCTTCGATGTAACTTAACAAAATTTCCTCTGACATTTCTGAAAAAAAGAAAGAAGACAATACAACAACATTTCAGACCACAGAATAGCTCTATTTTATATTTTATATAAAAATGATTAGTTACATTGCCATTACGTTTTTGTACTACAATCCTCTAGATTTGATAAATTAAAGAACTTGCCACTCGCAACCATCACTCACTAGTGTTATAACAGTTGTAAGTATTTTGAAGCTTATTAAAATAATAATATAATAATAATAATAATAATAATAATAATAATAATGTAGAACAAGAAAAACAAAGAAAAGCTTTTGAATGTAAGAATTTCTTGCACATCCAGTATACACTATATAATACAATAATAAATAAACAATCTACATGTAACACACAATTGTGTTAGAATAAGTCACAAATGTTGAATACATACAATGATCTTAATTTATTTTAAAAATTAACACTTGTCAAAATTTATAATAAAATAAAATTCAAATTTTATTAGTTACACCTACCAGCAATTTCTCGACAACCAATTCCCCTCAAGGAGGATTCTTTGAAAGTAAGGGAAAATCATTATTCATTATTATCCCAGAATCAAACAAAATAATAAGGTAAAATTATAAAACTATAAAATTCAAAAAAGCCAACGAACCAAGTTCATTAGGAAGCTGAATTGAATATCCCACATCATCAGGGTACAAAGTAATAATTAATCCAATGTCGATGTCTGAAAAACTTGAGCTTCCAAATAGGCTAACTGCACTCCGAAATCGCTGACTCTAGAAATAAAATAATGTGATGTGATAATTAATCTATATGCAATACGTAATAGTTATGCCATGGCCAACGAGGGGTTATGGAATATAACCGTCCCGATCCTGAGGGCGAAGCCCGAGGGATAAGGGCGGTGATATTCCATAACCCCGATGTTGCCATGGCACAACTGTTTTATACCATGGTTGCTGCTACTACTACTCTCTCATATCCACCTATATGGGACTAGCCCTACCACATATAACTCTCCTGCCGCTCTCATACCACAGGAATTTACCACAGCTAGCTGCTTTACTGCTTACTGCTGAGCAGCCCAGGTAGAGTTAGATCTGGAGATAACAGCTGGCAGCTACAATGCTAAAGTAAACTTGCTAAAGTAAACTTGCTAAAGTAAACTTTCTGGCATGCTTCAATTGAATTTTAATTGAATTTTAATTTTGGGCCTCTTGACACCGCACCGGGGAAAATATCATAGCCCCAGGAAAAATCACCAGGATAATCCATGGGTGTTACCGCAGCAACCATGGTATAATATAACATATTCAATGGGGAAAAAAAAACTCCAGAAAAATGTGTCAAGTATACTATTAATTTCGACAAGTAAACAAAGTGCTTTAGTTACTGTAAACGTAGTGCATTATATTGTATTATGACTAAGAAATGGAAGGCAAAATATCAAACAGAATGTTAAATATTAAAAACATATGAATAGTGCAGTTTTGAATGCTGCCTTTCTTTAGCATACTTATTCTGTGTGCTCACAGAATTTGATATAATAATTCAGAGTATTTATTGTTATAAAGGAAATAACATCTGACCAGAATTTATAAACACCGGCACCGAGGAGACAGTGTGTTTATTCACGATTTGATTGATCACTATGATCTATTCGCAACCTCACCACACTTCATAAGCTAGGCAATATTGTGGACAAATTCATAGGCAATGCTACAGCAATGGAAAGAGAAGTACTGTATGAACAATGGTAGAAGCAGAAAGGGATGATTTCTTTGACAAGAATATTATACTACAAGATTATGATTTCTAAACTGTAAACTCTTGAAGGCATATTTGCTTGCTTTACCTAGGCCAATTTGCTCGCCATTTGTGAAGTACATCTGTATTTACCATTCATCTTGTACTATCAATGAAATTTTATTCATTTATATTTTGTAATATTTGTAATTATTAAAAAAAAAAAAATAATTTTATCACAAACCAGTGAGTAAATAAATGAAATGTGGTGTATATTACACATGCACCTAAATAAATACTATAGAGATTATTACTAATATATATTTCCATGTATGTAGGTAGATCTGGAGACATAAATACTGATCACAAACTACAACAATTTGTAATATTCATATAGTTGCTTAATTTCAATTTAATGCTTGAGTTCAATTTAGTGAGTGACCCAATTAAAGTAAGCATGGTGATAATCCCATTCTGTGAAAATGCTAAAGTAAGTTCATATAGTTGCTTAATTTCAATTTAATGCTTGAGTTCAATTTAGTGAGTGACCCAATTAAAGTAAGCATGGTGATAATCCCATTCTGTGAAAATGCTAAAGTAAGTTCCGAGTACTTCCACAGTGCAGAGTACACATTCTGGAGTGATGAAGACACAATTAGGATTACAGAACCACAATACACAAAGATATTGAAAAGTTGTGCCTAATTTGTTATATAAAAATATGTAAGTCAAAATTTGTTCCTGTCCAATATCTCCCTAATCATCAATTACATATTTCACAATTATTCCAGCAACTATAAATTCTAAATATACCCTGTTTAAAAAATGTTTATTTAGAAGTGTAAAAAATTGACAGTACATTTTAATGATATTATAATATTTGCCATCTAAAAGTGATCGACTACACTGTTTACTGGCTTAACAAGATGTCTACATAGTTAACTCAGTAGAATAGCAAAATTTTCACCAATAAAATATCATCGTCATTTACAAACCTTCTCTTTCTTATCCCCAGCTTGCTCTATAAACCGGTCATGGAAGGTATCCAGTAAGAGAGACGGAAATAATTTATCATACCTTCGAATCAGGCTAAGATCTTGACGATAATTTTCTACAATTTTCTGGAAAAAAAAAGAGTAAAATAATAAGGGAATATAATATATTTCATCAGCTAGTGTCCAACAAAGGCACACACATTAAACAATGAATTGTTGTCACATAATGGGTTTAAAAATGGATCAAATAAGCTATAAAAATAAGTACTAGTTAAACAATAAGTTCAAGGAATTACCATCACAATCCCACAGTCGAAACCTGAGGAAGAGGGTGGTTATTGACCAATAATTCCGAGAGTTGCCATGGTTTAACTATTTTATACCATAGTTATTTTTTGAGTAAAAGACCAAACAAAAAGAACAAATATTATTGTCGTATTGAAGAGAAAAATGTCCTGTTAATGCAGCGAGGGTCATTCCAAAACACAGACAAGATAAATGCATTCTGTTCCCTTTCTGCTGCCTTTGAACAAAAACAGTGGGTATAATTAAGTGATGATATCCAGTGACGTTACCAAGACAAGACTTCACTTCATACTCAAATAAATAAATAATTCTCTGAGCCAGTTCTTTATTGGGATGGAGCAACGGTTCCCAAAAAGCTTCCAAGTTAAAACAACTACATTTTCATTTGTAGCTAAAAAAATCATGATACATCATTTATACCATAATTATTTGTGCATCTCACTTTATTTTGTCGACAAAATTAATTCTTCCTTGTGCAATTTAAACTCTCTCTGTGGTACAAATTTTTTTTCTGTAGGTGATTGGAGGGGATTAACTCAGGGGAATAACATTTTAAATCCATGGGTGTTACCACAGCAACTATGGTACAATTAAAAACAGATACATGTATATGTGTATATATATTACTTATTACATAAGTCAAAGTGTGATATGGCAAAATTTTCACAAGCAGGCTAATGTTTCACGAGCCAGAGGTGAGTGTAATTTAAGCCTGAGAGTGAATTATCTTGCTATGTTGTATATCACCTCTAAAGAGTGTAATAATTGGTTTATGCTAGATATATTCACTGCAGTGGTTTGTACTAGGGTTTTGTAACTAATTGTGTAATGTTGGCCATAAAACTCGTGAGTGTTAGTTCCTAGGGGCTCCACACAATCCCAACTGATATTTTATTACTGCTGCACTGACCTGGTTGAGTAGGCTTCAGTGGAAGGTACAGAAGCTGTAAAAACCCTGAAAACTGGTAAGCTAGGCCAGTTGCTATAACTACTATCAGATTTGAGGGTAATGAGCTTTCCCAATACAGCTTGAGATAGCACCCATGATACATGTATCCTGAAATATCTCACTATCACTACCTAAAAATATTATTGTGAAGATATCTAGCATGGAATACACACACACACGAACACACAGACAAACACACAAACACACATAAATATACTGTATATTTATTCTCCAGGGTAGATGTCGTCACAATGTTATTTTTAGGTAAGTGATGGTGAAATAAGTAAATAACAATATTTCAACATAGCTCAATACCCTAGTAGTTATAGCAATAGGCCTAGCTTATCACTTCTCCTGAATTTTACAGCTACTTCCCTCTGGTATGCCTACCCAACCAGAGAACCAGATCCAGGCTTTTTAACTATTCTGCTGTATTGTTTATTGCCATCTGTATTAATTTTGTTCTCCTAGAAAATTACATAATCTTTACAATGTAATAATGGTCCTTAATGACGCATGAAATCCTGTATAAATATGCAACACCCTCCACATTAATTCTATTATTGTTGAGCTCTAAATAAGTGCTAGCTGAGCTTACAGTTACTGCAGGAACAGCTATTTAGTTACAAGTACAGCTCATACGAAGGAATGTAAAATGTAATTAATGAATTGTTGCTCATGTATGCTTCACTGTGGCTCCCATATATATATATATATATATATATATATATATATATTTTTATTTTTTTAACGAAATCAGCCCATTTTTATACTTGGGAAAGCATGCACTTGATTAGGATACTGCACCCATGGGGAATATAAAGAATTTTTTTAATAAAAATATTTTATTATTATTATAAATTAGAAACAATACTACCATTATTTTGCATATGAAAAGTTTTCTAAATAGTCTTATCAGTTCACTATATTGCCAACAAGATACATGCAAAGGACTGTGTATAATTGCTACAAAACTGGGTGACTTATAAATATGACAATCCTGAATTCATACAAAAGTAGTTCAGTTCAAACAGTTAAGTGACACACTGTGGTTATTAGCATACTATATACTTGGCAAAAGTACACCCGACTTTAGCTGTTTGACTAAAAATGCCAGTTTCTCAAACATACTAAATTTATTATTATTCCAGATAAAACAATCTCACCGTCCACTGTTTGTTTAACCTTCATTAACACAACAGATATTATGGTTGAGCGAAGCAAACCCTTCACAAACGAGTATCAATAGAGATTTAGGTGTATATATGTATATATATATATATATATATATATATGGCCAAAATCCAAAGAGGTCAATACCAGTCCACCCATGAAGTCTACTTTAAAAGGAAACCATTAGCATGGGCGCAACAATAATCAGGAGAAAACTTTGAAGCCAGAATAAAAAATGGAAAAGATGTATGAGATCGAAGGGAAATTCAGTTACTTATAGATTTTAAAAACTTAGCAGAATTCTTTTATTAGTTGCGGTGGTAAGTTATTTAGGTGCTATACTCAACAGAATCATCCTTACTTGAAATCCATTACCCAATAGTCAAATCACTATACTTTATCTACTAGAGCTTTGGTATAGTAGAATATTTTAAAACTTAGAGTATTCAGCTAGGCAGCTAGCTTAAACAGAATCCTGAGGAATTTTAAATGTTGGCCTCTTTGAATTAGGTTGTCTCTGACGTGATCAGAATGTTGCTTGACACAGCAAGTATAATGAAATTCATTTTCTATTAGCGGCAGTTGTAAGTTTTCTTAATTAAGGCACAGTTTGCCATAGCCATACACTCTACCAACAGAATTGTTCACACTTGAAAATTCATTGTCCAATAGCCTAGATAATTCTTGCGCCGGTACATTCAGTGGACAAGTTTGTACATAAAAGTGTCGAGTGTTGCTAAAAAAAGCAAAAATACTAAAAGCAAGCAGTTGACTAACCAATAAATAATCCTCTCAAATTAAAATTCCTGATTGCCTAGCTAGGCCAATTTGCTCACTAAGCACATCACCAGTTATAGTAATGACTGCCTGATGTACTGTTTCACACTAAAGCCTTCTAGTCTAATCAAGTCTAATTTTCTCTGTTTATTATTATCATTATTTTTTTTTTATGTTAATATTATTGCTTCAGCCAAAAACGACTCAAACATTGAGCCTCTATAACTACGACCCCACTTTCACAGCCTCTCAACACGGTGTATACCCAGCTTGTACAAATCATGCTAACATACCCAAATCCTTTCAGGATCGCAATCCATTTGTCAGGGTACCTAGATAGAGTGAACTGAAGTGATGTTTGAGTGAGAGAACGAATCCAGTGAACTATGACCTCGAGCACAGTGTACATAGTCAGCGATCTTTTACCTGTTCTTAATTGCGGTGCTGCCCAGTCCCGATTTGCACCTAGTCTGTGAAGGTAAAGGGTCGGTTACGCCAGACTAAATATATTTGCACTCGTTTAATTAATATTGCCGTCTGCAAGTAGTGTCATAGTCCGGCGTAGCCAGACTAGGATTGTCACGCTGTGGACGGGTCCTCTTGCTATACTCGGTCCCGGCTATTATACTTGGTCCCACCCCCCCACCCCGACCAAACACGGCAAAACGCGGCTGCCATGCAAGGTCTCACTTTGCCTTGCCTTGTATGGCCCCCTTGCGGTGTGTGGGGTCTGGCCTCCGAGAGAGAGAAGGAAATCAAGACATAAGAGAGAAGAAGGAAGACAGAAGACTAGGACTGAAAGAGTCAACATTCATTTATTATGTTATGGTGTATGCATGCCCTTATATGTATAATTACTAGTGGTGTGCTTGAGCACAAATGGCGAGCGAGCCTAAAGACTAACTATTTTTATTGACTTCTAACACTGAAGCTACTGAAAATAAGGTCCAGTTTTTTAATTTAGCATACAGGGTAAAGGGATTTCAGTGCCATAGTAACAACTCCCTGCAACTGCTTGAATTGAAGGAAAAAACAACAACAACAAAACAATACACCTTATTTAAAAGTTTTCTTTGTGATATTCTTTAGCTAAGTAGTGGTTGTAACACACAATGCTTTGACACAGCTGGACATGCACCTACACAGACTTCCCTTCGCAGTAGTCTAGTGGACAATGTATTTTCAGGTAAATACTGTGCGCACGGCTTATAACCATGACAAAGAGCGCATTGACTTACCACCGCCACTAACTCGAATAGAAATGGAAGTCCCTTAAGTTGTCAAGTTGGAACTGCACCGGCAAAAGAATTCAAAACGGTAAACAATTCAATTTCTAGGGTGATACGGGTACTGATCGATAAATCAGAGGATTCTGTTTAGTGCAATTTGGGACGAGGTCGACAACCGAACTAACACAAAAACGCGAGGGTCAAAGTACAAAAATGCCTTACGTACGTCCATACATATATACAAATAAACTAGTGGTGTGCTTGAGCACAAATGGAGAGCGAGCCTAAAGACTATACTATTTTTATTTTGACTTCTAACACTGAAGCTACTGAAAATAAGGTCCAGTTTTTTAGCATACAGGGTAAAGGGATTTCAGTGCCATAGTAACAACTCTCTGCAACTGCTTGGAAAACAACAACAACAAAACAATACACGTTATTTAAAAGTTTTCTTTGTGATATTCTTTAGCTAAGTAGTGGTTGTAACACACAATGCTTTGACACAACTGGACATGCACCTACACAGACTTACCTTCGCAGTAGTCTAGTGGACAATGTATTTTCAAGTAAATACTGTTGCGCAAGGCTTATAGCCATGACAAAGAGCACATTGACTTACCACCGCCACTAAGGATTCTCAGAGCTCGTTAATTGAAAAATACTGGAACTGTGAACGCTTTACCTAACTTACGTAATTAAAGGCGCGGGCGAAAACAGAGGTCTCACGTACCCCATAAACAGATAAATAAATAAACTAGTGATGTGCTCTAATAGCACAAAATAGCGAAGCGAGCGATGCATGTTCCCTGTAATTGCAGCTATTCCATGCATGCTTGGTGTGGCTACAAAATACTGTCAGATTCTTTACTTTGCTACCTGTTTCTGTTTCGTTTTAGCTCTCCTCCTCCTTGCCCTGTCTTTTTCATTTCTTATCGCTCTCCTTACTAATTTTTCTTCAGGAGTTTCTAACGCCCTCAAAGCTCTTGACCGAGCGTTTCTAACGTTTTGTCTACTGGGCATCGCTACTTCGTACGGCGGGTAAACAAAACAAAATGTTGCTAAGAAGGTTACCCGGTCCGCGCAAGCGCGTAGGAGAAAGTGTACACACGTACGCCCACGCAAGAACAAAAACAATTTCTAGACCTAAATATATATATATATATCGCGAACTCATTAGAGAGTCAGCTCGGCTCGCTTCGCTCGCTTCACTGAATAAATAAATAAATAATAGCGAAATCTCGATTGAGTTACCCCTGATAGTGTCTCGCTCGCTTCGCTCGCTCGCCAATAAATAAACTAGTGATGTGCTTGAGCACAAATGGCGAGCGAGCCTAAAGACTATACTATTATGATTTTGACTTCTAACACTGAAGCTACTGAAAATAAGATCCAGTTTTTAAATTTAGCATACAGGGTAAAGGGATTTCAGTGCCATAGTAACAACTCTCTACAACTGCTTGGAAGGAAAAAAACAACAAAAGTAGTGGTTGTAACACACAATGCTTTGACACAACTGGACATGCACCTACACAGACTTACCTTCGCGGTAGTCTAGTGGACAATGTATTTTCAAGTAAATACTGTTGCGCACGGCTTATAACCATGACAAAGAGGCATTGACTTACCACCGCCACTAACTCCAATAGAAATGGAAGTCCCTTAAGTTTTCACGCAAAAGAATTCAAAACGTTTAGTGCAATTTGGGACGGGGACGACCACATAACTAACACAAAAACGCGAGGGTCAAAGTACAAAATGACATACGTACGTCCAAACATATACAAAAACATCCCCGATTTTTTCATTTTTACCCCTGTAAGTGTCTTGCTCCCTACGCTCGCTCGCCAATTATAACGCAGTGGATGCAGTACCGGCACCGGTAGCTAGCACTTTGACCTTGAATACTCATTGCCACGAACTTTAAACCTATAACCTTTTGACCTAGCAAGAAATTGAATTTTGATGTGCGTAGTTTTTAAAGGTAATAGCTAAAGAACAATTACTTCTGTAAAATCTCTCTCCCAAAGACAATAACTTAAAACATAGACAATAACTTATAAAGGTACTATGATAATTTGATTTAGGCAACCAGCATCCAGCCAGTAGCTTAACCTATTCACATTTTCAAGCTGTGATAAATAAAGATAGTTTTTGGTGTTCTTTTTGTCTTTTGTTGTTGTTGTTTTATCGATATATTATTAGCTGAACAAGCTAGCTAATCATTATCTAATTGAGATTGATTTGTCAGTGTAGCTAGTCACTACTAATATTTTCAATTTGCTACTCTATTCACAGTTGCCTTGATACTAACATCATTATCTAATTGAGATTGATTTGTCAGTGTAGCTAGTCACTACTAATATTTTCAATTTGCTATTCTATTCACAGTTGCCTTGATACTAACATTATTATTTATTCCACCTTTTATACAATTTTGTAAGAAAAACTCTTTCTCTTTTCGTGCAAATTTGACAATACCACTGAATCTCAGCTATGCTGTTAGGCGTTTCAGCATCCTTGCCCACACATTTCCTGTGTGAAACTAATAGTTGGTAAGAGTTACATCAAACATTTATCCTTACCAGTGAAACCAGTTGTCACAAATATCACATCCAATCATGTCTTGATGGGAATCATATTTACAACATGATTTACACATCCACATTTCCCTCAAAGCAGATACTACAATAGCAAAAAAATCATATATAATGATGGTAACACAGCCAACTTATGATTAGTTCAACCTTGTTTCTGTAGATATGCAAATGCTTCATCACAAAAATGGTGTTGTACTTTGAGTAGATGATCATCTGCTAAGTTTAAAACTTCAATTGGCAAACTTGTTTCATCATGTATATACTGTATAGTAATCTGATTGCCTCTACTGGCCCAGTCGACACCTTCCTTTGTGCATAGTACTTGGATGATATCTGAACAAGAATTTTACTGATAATATTGTACTTAAATTGTGCAAATATTGCAACTCACTTAGTTCATCTTTCAGCTTTGTCTTGCTAAGTAAAGATGAGATTTCTGATTACTCATTTATTGTTGGTTTTCCTAAGCGTACTTTTGAAGTGCGTTTTCTCTTAGTGGAATAAAATACTTGCTTCGTAAGTGTCTTGTTTGGTGGTATGTTATTAATGTTCTTACTTTTGTGCAAGTCAACAAATTTTAGCATAGAAGTTAGATATTTATTTTCAAAAATGGAAAGTTCTTTAATTTCGAAACGTGAAATAAAACCAGATACACTATTTAATTTTTCCAAAATTCTATCTTTTAAATTCTTATCAGGTGATGGATTGCACAGAGTAATTGCTGGAGGGTTAATTCTTGACATACTTGTCTCACTGCTATGGTTGGCTCCCGTAATACTACGTGCTAATAAGTGAATATGCTTACATATGGTTCCAACTTGAATATAGTCATCACAACTGCACGAGTAGTTATGGAGACATATTGAACAAAATTTACATTTAATGAAACAGTTAAATTCACATGTTGCACATTCTTTTTTCAATGTGTAGACATATTGGCTAGAAACCGATTTTACTTGCCAGCTATTTTCACTGATTTTACGGACACTGTTAGTTGACAGATTCAAACTTGTTGCATGTCTTTTGTGTATTCTGGTAATATGTTTTGTAGATTTCCCCTTTTCAGCTTTAATTAGTCGATCAAAAGCTTTGTCCCTGGCATATTTAATAAGCAGGTTTATAATTGCATCCATTCGTTTGTTCACCCTTCCCTTCATATACACATACTTTAAAACTCGATGAAATGATTCAGTATACATGTTATTGTTGATACCTGCATCCTTTCTGTAACAAAGAGCCCACTGTTCATGTCTGTTATCATATGTATTCTCAAAATATTGTAAAAATTGCTCAAACCCTTCATTCCTCTTCATATAGTTGACTGCACTGTGAAATACTTCTATAAACTTAGTTTCATCTACTTCTTCCATCAAGGTTCGAAGAATATGATATAAGGATACTTGGTTCATTTGATCTTTTACCATACTAGAGATAGCTCTTCTCCAAGATCTGTCAATATGCCAAGTGCATAGTAGCTTTCTTGGCTTATTGAATACAGCTATCCAAGCAGAATAAAACTGTTCAGCATCATCTGACATAAACCATTGTGGTTTAACATTGCCAATTTGATGCTTTAAGTGACTGAAAAAATTCATCAATAGTATCTTATCTTCCCGATTAGAAAAGCACCATGCAACAGGAAAACCTTCCCCAAACTCATCCACAACATCAATACTAATTAATTAAAAATCATATCCATTAGTACCATGAGTAGAATCAATGCAAACCACTTTGTTGATGCCACATAAATGCAAGACTTCTGCCTGAATTGGTGTTTGAATAACTAGGGCAAAGTCATCCTTATTTAAACCTTGGTTAACACCAATATCAGCGAAAGTCTCACCCTGCTGTGTATAAAAAATTACTGGGCTATTTTTTTTCCTTTCATCTCTTTGACCCACAAATGCACGCTTATAACGTCACTTGAATGCCTTTTCCATCCATGAATATTGAAGGCTTTTTCAATATTATTTAAGTCTTTCTTTACAAGTAGGTGAATTCGAGCTATATCTGGACCAATATTGTCCCTCACTTTATCTAATGATATGATCAAACCTAACCCCTTGCATTAGTTGACCTGCCATAGCTTCCCTTTCTTGTAACGATAGTCTTAAATGCCCCACTGAAAAGTCATGATCATAATGTGTCGTTACAAAATTGGCCTGTATACAATCTTCATAATATTGTAGAACAATTTTGGAAGTACAATACGCATCAATTTTTGATGTACCCTGTGATTTCAGGCACCGCTTTCCCATACCTCTTGTGTTGAAATAACCACTTCTGCTGCAATAATAGTATTGAAATTTATTTTTGGTTGACAATTTCATGCCAGAACTCTTTTTATTGCAGCTTTGATATTTTTACTTGAATATTTCCGCATCACGCGAGCGTTCTGTATTCTCCCATATTGTACGGTTTATATTGTACGCTCCTTGGAGCGCGCGCGTAGCGAGTAAAATCAATGAAAATTGTATTGTAACCAGTTGAGAAAAATTTCAAAGAAGCAATAAATCACTTATCACACTCGTCGTACAATATGGGAATGATATTTTACTCTCACGCCATATTTTCACTCGCCTTCGGCTCGTGAAAATATTTTGCGTGCTCATAAAATATTTTCCCATATTGTACTCAGACTCGTGCTATAAGTATTATATATAATATATATTTGTAGTCTTCTCAACTTCAGATTTCCATTCTAAAAACTCTACAAATGTACAATTATATAATCTAATAGCAACATGCATGGCAACTAAAATTACCTTTCTCACTATCAAATCTTCTAGTCTCTTCTTTGAAATCAATGTTATGGACATTTACTAAGTGTTCCTGCAGTACATTTAGTCTGGCACATGTGAATAAACAGTCATGTTCCATGCATTTTATGGATCCTCTCTTTTTCAATGTATTTTTGTGAACATGAGCAGAATGTTTATATAAAGACGCATAATGCTTGAACTTTTTATTGCAGTCTAAACATACAAATAATTGATTGGTGTGGGCCCCTTAATTGGACTTCAAGGCACGCACCTTCCTAGACGAATCTAGACTGTAGCTGGTCGGTCAGTTTATTGATTGCTGCCACCAGAATCTCAGACGGACTTATCCGAATTAGTATGACTACTTGTAATTAAATTATGTTGAGACTCAAATGCACGCGGGTCTCTCTGGCTTATATGCTTTCGAGACTCACGTGTAACACACATGACTTTTGGCGCTACTCCCACACACAATGATAATAGTTCAATGACCTGCACATGCGCACAACACAAATAAATGACTTGACTCAACAACACCCAATATTGATTGACACAAACATATAGCACATAAATGTTCATCTTTATCTTCTCATCTTGATCTTTGCTCCTTCATCTTGTAAGCCGTCTGGCTCTCTGGATGCAGGCCCACAATTGGTATGAACAGAAGCTGCTTGACCTGAGCTGTCAGAGTTTGCATAACCCGATAGAGTAATACTATTACAGTCAGGAGCTTCACCACAAAGAGGTGAGTGAGGAGATGTATATTGTACTTCACTAGTACTTGATAAAGGAGGAGTTTTACATTCTGTGTCACCTGAGATTATTATAGGAGGATTTTCACATTCTGAACCATCTGAACTTGCAGTAGGAGTTTTAGCACGAGGACCTGTTGATAATGGGGTATAATTTTTACATTTTTTGTTGTTTGGCTCAACACAGTGACATTCTGTGCTACCAACAATTGATTTGTCGTTGCTTGGTATTGTTAGTTCAGAATTGCTTGTCTGTGCATTAATCACAAGAATATCATCATATCTTATATTACTACCAGTTTCTATGAGACCAGATTTGCTTACCTCTGCAAGCCTATCATAGTGATATTTTTCTGCTGCTGTGGGTTCCAAATATTTTGTGCTGTTGCTACTCTTTCGTAGGTTTAACAACTTCCTACGCAGATTCGGATTCCTAAAGATATTGCTTGTCTGTAAACAAGATACCACTAAGATTTCATAGCTTACATTAACTGCCCAGTGATTAGTTCTTCTATCATCATTTTTCTGAGAATGACAAGACTTTCCTTTAGTAAAATCAAATAACTAGTACTACTTTAGTTATCTCTTTTTTAAACTGTTGCAAGCTAACCTGATCAAAGTCCCACTCGTTGTCTAATACTCGACATAATGCATACTATTAAAATATACAACTAGTAAGATATCCAAATGCAACAAAAGTGAATACCTGGCAAACAAATACGCCACAATCGTAGCCATTTGATTAAAGTGGCTTTTTCTATAAATAGTGGTAACAACTAGGCAACACTAAATATGCTGAACCCCTTTAAAGTCCAAAAGATTCTGCAATAGAGGAGAGTTTCCTTGGCTGGCATTGTGTATGAGGTCACACATTTAACAGGACACACTTGCGCCCATTTCTCAAAGTCATTGCAACTATGACTTTAATGCAACTTACTTACACAGCTAGGTTTGGGAGAAATTTGGCTCCATGTTCTTGATGGGTCAAGCAGAATTATTTGGCCGGTTAAATAATAACATTGCTTGTATAGTAATGTTGACTACATGTGAACTGCCACATTTGAAACTTTAAAAAAATTATTATAGCCAGAAGTTCACTTCCAGCTACCTGTGGTGTAAATATATATTTACAGCCTCAAACATTTGCCTGCTTTTATATTTATTGCCATTTATATTTATTGCCATTTAGACCAATCTAGTACAACTTTCCCTTCATCTTTAAGCCATTGCTCAAGAAAAGTGCTATGCCAAACAAATGGAACTATATGTGAGTAATTAGCTGATAATTCATCTCACCTTAAATATTTCGTCTTATTGATATCCACAACCTAGTTCCACATTAGTTTTTAAAGCAAATATTATTATTAAATTTTGTACCATTAAAGTCCAATGATTACTATTGCAGTTAATGACTGCAAGAATGATGTCTTGAGCCATAAAATCCACCTAAGAAAATTGCAATAAATTGTATTATCAAACAATAAGTTAGAAAAGATCACCTTTCGATGCCATGTTTTCACTCCTTCAAATCCCTTTTCACTAAGTTTTGAATAAAAAAGGGAATCCAGGACATACTCTCTCTTGTTATCCTAAAATATTACATATAGCTAGTTATTAATAGCTATTAAAATTATATAATTTATAACATGCCATACGGGATTTTACAGAAATAAGCTCCATATATTTTCTTATTATCTGTAATTGTGGAGTATAGCTAAATGAGACTTTAATAATAATGACAAGTAACTAACTTCATCAGATAACCATTGTTTAGGTTGCAATCTGGTAATATCACTGATGCATAATGATGAACTTCTTTTGTATATAACACGGACAGTTATATATTGGGAATAGTTATTAAGTATCACTTATACTAAATAATAAGCACTTACTTGGAATCAATTCATAAAAGAGCATAAAGGGATCCTGCATAGTAACAGTAGCTACACTGACTGGTAAAACCTGAATTTTGTAAGGAATTCTTTCTGAAATAACTGTGTAGCTATTTTTGATCTTGGTATTTTACCTCATTGTCATCGACATGAAACCACTGCATTTTATTAATTTTAGACCTCACAAAAGCAGTATAATGTCAGGATTTAGTAGACAGCTTTCTGAAAACCACTGCACCTACTAAACTATATGAAGCTTTTGCAGTAGTAGTTCGGAGAGATAGGGTAGTATTCTAGAGTAAATATAAGCAATGACATTAGGCACTAATGAATATTTTCAAAATACCTGTATATGAATGGTTGGAGTATCATCTCTAAGAAATCAAATCATAGCATGTAAGTAAATAATTTTCAAATTTAATTTCAAACATGATGTAACATCAATTTAGAACAAAAGTGTCCAAGAAAAGTTGTAAATAATGTCACTATTTAGATAAGAGCAATAACTAGTCAGGGTTACAAGCTTGATAGGCATAGATAAACATTGCTGTTTCCTACTTAAATTTCTTACTCCATTGGTCCCAAACTTACCCTATAATTCTTTCAAAATGTGCCTATATCTCATTTATTGTGGTTATGCAACATAACCAAAGCTGAAATGTATTCTTCAGCATTCTTTTCTTGATGTTTTAGTAAGTAAGAGAAGTGAAAATACTATGCTACAGCTGGTAAATGCTCTATTAAAGTAACATACTTTCGTGTTCAAGCTCAATTAGGTACAGGGTAGGGTACTCATGGTCTTTAACCAAATGAAATAGAGAATTTATTAATAAATTAGCATTTGCAACTGACAGATAATCAGGGAGTCTTTCTTAGTTCTTTAACAACTGCGGATGTCAAGTGGAAACACTCGAACATTTACATCACTATGAAAACATTCATTGTTGGGTTGAGATCTTGGTCAAACTTGAGTTTGAAGCTTCAAATTGTGTCTGCATAGTCCAGGAATTATTTGTCATGAATAACAATCATTAATAATCAATGCTAGCATAAACAAAACCCTATTTCTAGCATATTCCTCATGCTTATGTGCTTATATTTTTTCCAGCAATATTTATCAATAGCTCATTTGAGGGACTTTAAAATACTATACAATGACAGACAATACATTTGACATACCTATTTGACATCTTATTCAAATGAATGCATAGTAGACTTGGTGCTGCTGTTATATTTCCAGTACTGTGTGTAAGTCCCTTTGTTTTGCAGCTATGGTAATAAGTAAAATAGTAGTTATGAACTACAAATATGTTTTCTTCAGTACCGTTGGCACACATGATCAGCCACATGTTCTCTAGAAGGGAAACAATCAGTTACAATGTCCTGCACATTGAATGTTTTTGATCCCTGAAATGCAATATATTACATAATTCATTCACAAGTTATTTATTTTTGTGTTTCAAGACTTCATACATGAACATATGCCTCAAGTATTGGAGATTTGTTAGTTGTTGTGCTTCTATGTGAACACTCGTGACACTCCACTAAAACAATAGATGACGGTATATTGAATATGGTGAATTCACAGGGAAATAAACTACATGTACTTTCTTCAGACACATAGCATCTTTCCACAAGTTCACTCTTGATGCTGTTAGAAAGTAATTTACAAGAATAACCAGAATAATGAAATAGCTATATACTACCTTGCATGTTGTTCCAAGCCCTCTAAAAAGTAGGAGTAAAACTCATGTGCATCTTGCTGCTCTCCACTTACCAATTTATAGTCATTGACTAAAAAAATATTCAATAGCTAACATGGGATTTACAAAATTCTTGCAGAATTGGCTACCTTTGAGGACTTTGCATGACTTGGTAATTATCTGACTATCCAAAGACTTTCTTCTACCATAGGTATACCTGCTGTGCACATACTGCAACAGATGAGGAAGACACAGCTGATGGGCTGTATTAAGGAATTTAATAATGAGTCCATTTTAGGATTACAAGGTTCTAAGAACTAAAATAATCACTGTAGAGTGTCAAAGACCAATTTGTTCTATCTGAAACATTAAGTTCACGACTATTTTGTGTGGATTGTTTCATATAGTGGAACTATTGTTATATTCACTCTTTCAATCTTTGGTGAAGATGTTATAGCTCACCTTTTCCAACTATAGTTACCTTGTACATTTTGCATTATTATAACTATCTTGTAGGGGGTGGGGGAAATGGGAGGGGAGACAGATGGGGAGAATGGTGATCCTTGGATAAGTCTGGTTACTCCAATTACGGTATAATCGCTGCCACCAGAGTGACTCCAGCTGCTATGCTAAAGTCCAACCCAGCTTCACACACTTCAAGCTTGTGTAAAGACACAGGCAGGGCAATGACATAGAACTATATAGGAATTGACTAAAATGGTGAATGCAAGAGATATATGTGAGCTGGCAGTCACCCCTAAAGAAACCACAGCCCTTACTGTATTATGAATGAATGATGTTCATGTACATGTGAAAGTTATTTATTTTACCCTAATCATCTTGGTGGTGGAGCTAATGTTTATTCTTTTTCAAGAGAGGGGCTGATTGTTCTCCAAGTATCAAGTGACACTTTCTTGACTCTGCCCCACAATAGCTACATTATCTAATTTCTGAAAGCTAAACATTTTCCAAGTACATATCATCCAGCAGTGTGGGACCTACAAGAGCAGTGTGGAGGATCATTTTTTACTTAATTCACTAATATGTTGCAGTTAATTTCAAGATTTTCTATTGCTTACGGTTTAATCAAGATTAAACTAAATGTTACATGTCAACTTTGTGCCTTATACATGTGTAATTCCACCCTCTGTTGGGTAATAAGGTTACCTAGGGGCAGGAATAGCTTGTTTTGTTTAGTAGGATGAGCAAAAATGGGGAAGAGAAAATGTAAATGACTGATGTGTAGTAAAATGTGTTGCATGACATGTACATAATTGTAATAGATTACATGTTAATGGAGAGTAGGGGATGGAAAAATAATTTACTCTAATTCTACATCACTAATTCCAGTCTTCTAACTTATAAAACTATATAGTAGCTATGTTCTATTCAAGTTATACATCATCTCTTACTGCATTCAGTAATTACAACAATGCCACTTTCCTTGTTTCCTCAATAAATAATTCCACTAGTTAATGCATGTCTCATACCTGGATGCACATAACATCTATTAACTACAGTGGCAATTATTTTCAAACTCTACTTTAGCTCTACTTTTTATATTTTTTTAAGCCAGATCAAGTGTTGTTTGTGCCTTTTTTCTGTTAGTGTAATTGTACTTTGTGGCTTACCACTTGTACTTGTGTAACCACTTTGTGTTGTAGCTACTTCTCTACTGTGCACTTTATATAGTTTTACAGCAGCATATCAAATGGCAATTTGAATGCTGACAGGTAAATTTTATTGATATAAAGAAATAGTTGGGAGTGATGATTGCTCAGCTAATAGACTTTTTTTGTGTAAAAAGTATAGGAAACATTGGGGAGTGACCAGCCAGCAGTTATCCTGGGCTTATGATAACATTTGACTATGTCAAATCTAGATAATGCTCCAAAAAAATCTGAAACCACTGTGGTTCAAAGACACTTTTTTTTTTTTTTTTTTTGAAAATGCTGGTGTATGATTCCAAATTACCACTACTTTAATTGTGTACATTCATTAAGTGCATTACCTGAATGACGACACTGAAAAGACACGTTCTTTCTTTTCATAATCGCTACTAAATCTGCTATTGCAGGATGGTTGAGAAGGAATTGAAAAATTTCATTCAAATAGCAATTGTTTGAAGTATTTGATAAGCCAGGGGGGACCAGTACATCCTCATAGTACTCTTCAAAAGATTTGAAACTCATGCTTCTCTTCACATTAATCACGGAGGAATAACGCAATGGAAAAAGGCTACGGAAATTTTTTTTTATAAAACTAAGAGAAAAATAAGTTTACTATGCAAACGCATGCGCAATAAAGGTCAAAGGACATTACTGAGGCGCCCATAACTATTTGCTTAGTCAACATTTTGAGGTTATAAGTGCGCGGCAATGTTTCCTGACCCTAGTGTCTTTCCGGATAAATACAGTCATTCAATGGAGTAGAAACAATTGCTACTCTATGACAAGTCTAAGGATTCAGCTCTTGATAAAAGCCCTGGAGAGAGGCTCCATTCTATGGTGCCCGCTTCTCTCTCATTCCCTGACTGTCGCCTTAGGTCATAGCTTCTACATGAGAAGTTTCTCAATTAGCAAGCTTACACTATTTACTGATTTAATTCAGGGGAGGTGTTTTGGGTGACTTGTCACCCCTCTCCCATTTAAATGGTATTCATATACAATAGAGCTAGCACCTTTGATGGCATTTATGCAGGCAGCAGTATGACCATCATCATACTGACACAATGAGGCTTTTATTTTCTGCTAGCCTATAGCTAGCTAGGACATAAATACATTCAAAAGATAATGTAATTAAGTGATATGATATATATTGCACTGGTCAATTCCTAGTTCACTTTAGAATGACAGGGTCTGCAATACCACTTCTTTGCCTTGGGCAACTTGGTTAGTCCAACAAACCTAAAGTTAAACCACAGCAGACAGGCATCACATATGATAGACTGTTCTGAGTGAAGGTCATGATGACAACTATGGCAAGTCCAAACAATATTTTCTGATTTATTTTTGATAACATCTTCAATCAGCATCCATGCATCACTTGTGAAGTATTTTAGAACCAGACACATATCAACATTCTCATCAAGCAAAGCATTAGAAATTCACACAACAGATGTAAATCCTGCTACAATAAGTGAAGGAAGCAGGGGGTAAAGTCACAAAATTTTAAGTTGAAAGGGGCTAGGTCATCAGTCTCAACTTTTAAATGTCAACAACAGCTGGACTGAATTCATAAATAAATTTCTATGATACCAAGTTTAGCATGTCATTTACCAAGGGCATAGCTAAGTGTAAACACATTATATGTCTTGGCCCTTAAAGTAAAAAAATAGCATGACAACACACCAAAATAATAAATTTAGTTAAAGATAAACCTGTGGGTATTGTAACACACCCCCACCTTCAGAGGTGTTGCAGTACACCCCAATAAAAGTGTAACCAAACACCTCACTTTTTTACAATGTTGTCAGCTGTGTTAGTCTTAATCTTTCTAGTTAGGTAACATTAATAAAACATTGGCAGTGGCTTAAATAAGACATTAGTGCACAATAAGTATGCCATACCTCCTACCGCCCTCCACACACGCACATAGCTACTCTATAATTATGGGGGAAATGTTTTGGTGGTCCCCCTTCCAATATTTGAAAATAAACATTTGGTAAGCCATATGCAAAATTTAGTGCTTTTATCCGCCTTATAGCGGTAATCTTTAAAATCACCATAAAGCCACCTAACTACAATATATCTCTATCCACTCAAAAAAAAATCAACAAAAAATTAACCGAAAAATATACCATACAATAAAGTAAATATAACCATGTAGCTGCAACACACACTTACTTTTTTCCTTCTCACTTGAATATAATAAACTGAAGCTTCTTACACAAAGTATATCACTAGTTCGTGCTTTGTTTTTTGCTGGTAACCCTATAGTGGTAAGATCTTGGCCTTTAGGTCGCCCTCGTCTTTTAATTGGAGGTGGCACTTTCAAACCTAATTAAAAAGTACATACTATAAATATATAGCAATATTTAATAATATATTTGTTACTAAAACAAAAGCAAATAATAAAAAATGTATTTTAGATTATAACATTTTAGTTGATCTTTCTTTGCATTACAGCAAACAAAAAGGGAGTAATGTAAATATGGTAGTCAGAATAAATCCCTCTTTTATTATAACAAATTAATACCAGAATCCGTTAATTGGAGACAACAATTAAAATAACATGTGCATTATCTGCTCAAGATACACCACTAGTGACATCTCCTTCCAACTTAATGACTTCCACAGCTAGTACTTAACTACTGAACATTATATATAACTAAAGTAACTGGGTAATCACTTCCTGGATTGTTATTAGTTCCTTCAGTTTTAGTAATTACCAGGTAATTACTTTCATTGGTAGTAGTAGCTGGATATCTTTCAGTAGAACTGCCAGAAATACATGAACTAGGAACAGATCTGGTAACAGCAGCATTAAAATTAGATTGACTTTCCAATGTATCCATTTCCTCTTGATCCTCCTAGAAATTATTCTATAAATCTAGAGTTAAAATAACAATAAATATTTAAGTACTTATTTGTAAACCTCACAGACCAAATATACTTTCATAAAAACGTATCCTACTAATCAAGGTTAACTAATATGTGTCTATAATATGATACACCCACAATATTAATCCATTGAAATTTTTTAGTACACTATATTATATACAATACAACATACCACAGAAGCATACCATCATCCACTTCAATAATAGCCAACTACGCGCCATTTTTCCAGTACTCAATCAAATCTCTAACTACCTTCATTCGGCATGAAACATGAACATTTTAAGCCTCACTGAGAACCGAAGCCAGCTCTGAGGTCATGAGAGAAGCTTTGCGAATTTTTTTATGCTGACTTAATTTTCGCTTCTGCTCTTTTGATACAATGGAAAGTAGTACAGGCTGCGTCGAAGAACTTGCAAAAGTCTTTGAGTAGTCCTGTAGTATGCAGATGTCAAACTCTTATTATACATATCAGCATCAAATAGAGGACATTTCAGCTTTCTTCTCTGTGCAAATATGTGACGACATGGCAAGGACATAGAATGACAAAACGTACGACTACATGTCATAGAAGTAACAACTTTCGCACCTTCTGATGTTTGAACAATATATTGTCCATTTTTTCCAGTAATTACTTGAACTTTTTCCATCAGTTTTATTTGCTGTAATACAAACTGCACAGCATATGAAGTTAGTAATTTCGAAAACTTCATCTCAGAAGGGTCAGGAGGAAATGTCTGCACTTTCACCTTCTGAAACATTATAGCAGCCTTGCGATCTCACTCTTCTTCTAAGGAGCTTTGCTTAGTAATTACTGGCTTTAATTTTTCATTAATACTATCAAGGCGGTTATTAGTAGTAATCAGAAAACTTCCACAGCTATCTTTGAGACCGATAACCCACTCCTTTCTAATTAAATGCCAATTAGAATCAAAATATTGTATAACCTCTCTGGGACAGTCCTTTACAAACTAGTTGTGTAGACTATTATACGTTTCATCCGAAATAGCATACGCCATATTTTGTATCAATTCAAGACATAGCATCCTTTGGCCAGATGTAATTCCCATCTTCTCACAACTAACTTCCTTCCTAAAACTTCGCTAGGTAAAAAAAACAACAAATTAAAAGTGATGCACTTGGTAAACACTGCTTTATTAAATCTCGCTCTCCAATAGGATTTTCCTTCTTAAACGCATTAATCATCTATTTGACACTAAGAGAATCTGCAGAAACTATCATACAAACAGCAACAATATCACGCTGCCTGTTAGAATCTTCACATAGCATCAAATATACTGGTAGCCCAAGATCAAGTAATTATTAGGTACATCGAGACACAAAAACTCAGGGTAGGCATTAAATGCTTCTTTCATCTGTTTGTCTTGAAGTAAAAGGCCTTTAATGTGTTTTAATTCATCCAAATATACTTTAATACTTACATCTGTAGCAGTTACAATAGGTAAATAATAAATAGACTTACTAATATAAAACAAACTTACCATATTTACCCCTGATCATTCGCATGGAAGCATCAATGTCGTTCCTTGTTCTTTCTCTTTAACTAGTTGCTGCATTGGACAAATCTCGTATAAGGACAATTTTACCCGTTTCTTAAGAAATTTCTTGCTGTATAATTTATTTAATTTGCCCTCATGTCCATCAATTTTGCTGCTTTAGCCTTGGCTTCTGCAGACAAAGACTGTTAATGTGGTAAATGCTTGAAAAGTTTCTACACATAATCACTTGATCATTCTAATTCCGAGTGTGCTTGGCTATATTACTTACAAGGGAAACTTCATGATTATGGCTGAAGCATAAACTCGCACAACTAGAGCAGTACCATCTTCATTAGCCCTTAAGGAAATATGAACTGGGCATTCTTGCTTGCTTGAAGGTTCTAAATATTATATATATAGTAACATGTAGTAACCTCTCCCCTCACCCCCCCTTTTCCCCCCTTCCTAATCAGGAACTTTTGTCTTAAAAGCTAGGCCTCCATTAATACAGCAATACTTTAGCTCATAATATTTTAATTCTGGTTTAATGTATTTCTTTACTCTTTTCTTTGCAGTTTTTTTAGTCCTGGCTTCCGTTTTCCATAATTCAACATAATTGGACTTCTTAAAATCATCAATCTTCTTTTCCAAATTTTCAAAACTGTCAAACTAGAAAAGAATAAAAAGACTAGAAAAGAGACGAAAGAAACTAGAATAGACTAATGTCACTATGAGAGACTAAAGAGCCTAGAAAAGACTAAAGAGACTAAAGGGACTTGAAGAGACGAAAGAGACTGAAGAGACTAAAGAAGCATGAAGAGACTAGACTGATAAGACTAGAAGAGATTAAGACGAGAAAAGACAGAAGAAACTAAAGAGACTTGAAAAGACTGAAGAAACTAAGAGACTAGAAGAGACTGCATTAACTTGAAGAAACTAGAAAAGACTAAAAAGACTGGAAGAGACTAGAAGTAACTAATGAGACTAGAAGAAACTAAATTGATGTAATACACAAGTTATTTAATTAAAAATATAGAGAATGAAGAGAAGGCCCAACAAAAAACGGATTCTAGTTAATGTAAATCTTGTCAAGATATATGATAGGGACAAAGCTTTTGATTAGTGTAAAGCTGAAGAGGGTTTAAAACAACAGCATGCAACCTGTTTCACTTAATTAAAACAAGTAAAAATAGCTGGCAAGTGAAATTGGTTTTAAAAAAGCGTGTCTATAACCTTGATAGTATGTGTAACTAACTCTGTTTAACAAGATGTAAAAAAAATTACTACGTAATTGCTTTTGTAGTTATGATGAATATATTCAACTTGGAACCATAAACTAGAAACTATGTCAATTACTCTGAAGAATTCATCACTTGATGTGATTTCAACAATAGAATTTAATTATTGACCTCCATAATATTAATAAGATTCAAACAAGACCTTCAAAACAAAGTAACTTATTCCATGAATGAAATGAACTTCAAAAATGAGTTTAGGAAAGCCTATACGATAAATAAGAAATCAGAAATCTTAATTTTAATTAGCAAAGTAAAGTTGAAAGGTGAACTTTGCGAATTCGCAATATTTGAGGTACAAAATTATAAATTACAAAGATGATCTAAAGTTGTGTGCACAAAAAAGTATTAGTTGGACCAGTAGTAACAATAGGATTACTGCAAACATGACACAAACTTAAAATTTAAAATATTCGAAGTACAAAATTATATTATGTGTATTTACAGAAGTAAAGTGAAGTGATTGTGATTACACAATTATTTGATTTTTTTATAGTACTAGCTAGCTATTTGGGATAGCTACTTGGAAACGTGAATCATGTTATTATTTCAATCATGACATGATAAAATGTTATATGTATGACATTTGTGATTTCACTGGTTGGGGTAAAGGTTCAATATAATTCATAGCACTTTTTTATTCACAGCTTGTGGTATTTAAATGAAAAATAGTATAGCTGAGATACAATGGTTTCGACAAATTTGCACAATATTATTGTAAAAGTGTATAGTTGTGTTTCCAGTAGAGCACTAAAACTTATTATGTAATTACAATAATCCATCATAAGCTTGACTTCTTATATATATATATATTTATTGCACCTTTTATATTTTTAATTGAATATTTCCGCATCACGCGAGCGTTCTGTATTCTCCCATATTGTACGGTTTATATTGTACGGTACACTACGCATGCGCGTAGCGAGTAAAATCAATGAAATTGAATTGTAACCGTTGAGAAAAATATCAAGGCAGCAATAAATCACTTATCACACTCGTCGTACAATATGGGAATGATATTTTACTCTCACGCCACATTTTCACTCGCCTTTGGCTCGTGAAAATATTTTGCGTGCTCGTAAAATATTTTCCCATATTGTACTCTGACTCGTGCTATAAGTATTATATATATATTTAAGTCATCTTTTTTATTCGTGAAAGTTTTAATGTAGCCATTATGAAAAAATACCAGACTTATTACATTTATTAATGTAGAGGTAGTAGCAACAACATTTTTTGCTAACATTACTTGCATATTCATTTTTTTAAAATAAAAGCACATAATAATAATGGTAGTTAGTATCTAGACAATTGTGACAAAAGAATTAGAAATTGAAAATATTTCTGGTGACAAGGTACACCAATAAATCAATTTCAATTTTGCTACATTGATCTACTACAACAGCTTATTAGCCTGATGGCCCGTTAACCTTCCAGTTCCTCTGCCATTGTAATGGTTTACATATTCCTGAGTGTTGAAGAGCTGTGATTATCCTGGGAGCCTAACTCTGGCGTGGTAGCAAACTACTTCTTGTCTCCAGTCTATTCAACCAAAGTATGCATGGCAAACGACATATTCTAGTCTTGCATTTGAAATTGAAATACATATGTATCTTTGCTAAATGTTCTTGTAATATATTCAGTTATTCAGGCTTACGTGAGAGAGCATTTAGGGTTTTTGCATTCTAAGGATCCATTTATTAATTATAATATTGTGCAGATTAGCAGAATGTTAGTATAACAGGCATAATGTTTTAGTTTTTATTCAATAAAGAGTTGATTGGGACTAAAGAAGCATTTACTTAAACTGAGCTTTAGATTTAACATAACTTGATATACTAGAACATTTACACCAGAATGATACTAATGAGGAGATTTAGTTACATTCAACAAAACAGAATGATCATTGCTTTTCCACCCAAGGTTTTCAAAGGTAGCTTCAGAATGATATTGTGTTATAAACTCCTTTGTATATGGTGATAATATGGGATTTTTTTGACTAGAATTTGGAATATTGCCTTCTTACCAACTCAACATAAAAAATTCTTAAGGTGGTATCACAACCTGGGAAGGCATGAACAAATAGCAGTTACTAAACACAAACCATCAGTTGATATTGTACTTTGGTATCTCTACCAACCCTTAGTGTCTGAGCAATAATACTGTTGTAGTCTGCATTGGTATGCAGTGCTGTAATTTGCGGGGACACTATAACCCTGCCCGTAATTCTTTTAGGAAGGGAGACGTATCGGTACATGAATAATCTCCTGGTACTGGATGCATGCCGCCCACAGGCACAAACCCCCCTCCCGTTCAGCCTCCATAGCTGTGGACCCCGCTGCAATGGGAGGTTTGGGATGACACGCACCCGGACCAGAGGTTCAGACGGTACATTGCAGATGGTTTGAAGTGTGGGTTACGTGTAGGCAGCATGATGAGCGTAACGAGCAGCAGGAGCAGACCACGAAGGAACATGCAGTCGTCCCAGGAGCAGCCAGAAATAGTGGACATGGAGGGACGCGCTCTTTGTGGATACGATGCTGCCGTCCGGGTTGCGGTCGGCCCCTGAAATATTCACGGCCGTGGTGGATGCAATGGAGTGGATTACTCGGTATGAAGGTGTGAGGGTCATCCTGCACTACCTGGATGATTTCCTGGTGATGGGAGCACCGGGAACTGATGAGTGCGCAGTGGCAAGAGATACGCTCGTCCCGATTTTCGGGAGACTGGGTCTGCCAGTAGCCACGGAAAAGCTTGAAGGGCCAGACACTAGCCTGTCAATTTTGGACTTTCAGCTGGACTCTGTGGCCATGGTGGTGCGCCTCCCACAGTGGAAGCTGAAGGAGCTGAAAGAGCTGATTAAGCTGTGGCAGGGGAGAAGATCGTGATAAGTGAGAGAACTAGACTTACTAATGGGACAGTTGGCCAATGCAGCACAAGTGGTTTCACCATGAACAACACCTGAGGCAGATGTTCGAGCTTAAAACAGCAATGAAACGAATCCGGGGAAGAATCCGCCTCAACAAGGGGGTCAGATCGGACTTGATGCGGTGGGCATTGTTTCTTGACGCCTGGAATGAAGTGAGCATGCTGAGAGACCACATCCAGCAGCGGGAAACAGTGGACTTGAGGACGGATGCGTCGGGCAGCATTGGCTGCGGTACATGGATCCCGGCATCGGGCGAATGGTTGCTGTTGCGGCGGGAGGGACAGATGCTGTTAACACCCCAGATCGCACAGGAGGGAATTACACTCAAGGAATTGATGTTGATAATACTTGCATGCACGCTGTTGAGAAGGTATTGGGTGTGCGGAATAGTAAAAGCCCACTGTGACAACACAAGAGCGGTGGCTGTGGTTAACTCGGGCTACAGCCGGTCGGAGCCCATGTTTCATCTACTCAGGTGTCTGTTCTTATTAAGGCACAGTAGGGTCGAAACCGCTCTCCCCCGGGACCACTACCGCCCCCGACCTCAGGAACCCAAAGAAACACATAGTGGCCGCTGCCCACAGCATGGCCGCATCTGACAACTAGCCCCTGACGAGGGACAGCTTTGTGAATTCAAGCAAGAAAGCCTTGTCAGCGGCAGGTCTCGACTGCAGGCTTTACTTCGGCCACAGTTTTTGGATCGGGGCTGCAACGACAGCGGCACGGCATGGTCTCCAGGACTCACTTATCAAAACCCTGGATCGATGGGAGAGTGCGGAACATCCAGACTCCACGCGAGGTCCTATGTGATGTGGCCGGAACATTGGCTGGGGCACCGGTGCAGGTCAGGGACAGCTCAGTCACACCGTAGTGATAAAATTGTCCTCAGACTCTGTAAGCATTCGTTCTTGTTTTGTTTTTGTTTTTTGTGTTGTTGTTGTTGTTGTTTTTTTTGTTGTTGTTTATTTGTTTGTTGTGGTCTTGTTTTTGTTTTTCATTGTCATCGTGGTTAATGCTAAATGGGGGGGTGCTTGAGGTCTATTAAGGATTGAGACGCTGGAGTTTGTGGGATAATGTTGATGGGGGGAGGGGCCTACCTACACTTAAGGTCACAGCTTAGGATAGGGTGAGGGTCGTCGTCAAACAACGACCTCTGGTAGTAGTGGGCGTGGCACCCACATAAAGAAGCTCACCCAATCGGGGGCATTACCCACCGGTTGGTGGGTGTGGCATGCAAGAACAGTGGGTGGGTCGGCCATGCCACTATCGTTAATGACGGCTATTCTGGGTAATAGACGGTACCATCAGACCACTGAAGGAAGCCTATTAATTGAACTTAATGGGGAGCATTAGGTGACGTAACCCCCGCGCGGACGGCAAGCAATAATCAATTAGCTAGGCCAATGAACTAAAATTGACTTCTTGGTCTAGCAATTTTGGAAATGTTAGTATTATTTTGCCAAAAAGTTCAAAAGTTTGATATCATTGGAAAACTTATAAGCTAAGTAATCTAATGCTACCAATTGCCTTCATTAGAAATTCAATAAACAAAAGATATGGCTATCTAAGAATATCTCATGAATGTTAATGAGCTTTTAGAGAGCTACACCCTTAAAAATACCATTCCATACGTTGGATTTTATTAGATTATTAGTATGTTGTCCGTCATATCAAATAGTACAAAAAACTAACAAAAACCTTTTGTTGCAATATTTTGGTGGTTAAACCATATATTGACTAGACTATAATAGACGGTACCATCAGACCACTGAAGGAAGCCTATTAACCGGAAGTTTGCATCGTTTTGTATTTGTACATGTGCATGGCTTAGCACTAATACCAAAGCCACGCATGCGCACATTTAGTTCAGTAAAGTTATCAAGATCAAGAAACAGAGCTAAAGTTCTGTTCTCATGCGCTGCCATTGCGATACGACCTCCGGTTACCCTAGTACGTAGAAGGGACTGGATAACTTGCGACAAGCAACAGCAGGCTTCTGGATTTAGGTGGCAGCGTACCTTCCCCTGAACCGGTTGACGACCTAGAAGCTTCACGGTCACTTCAGTTGAGAGCCACGGTTTCCTTCCCTACTCCCCCTACAACCACAGTGTGCTGTGTCTGGACCCCCTGGTATCAATTTTTAACAGCCAATATCGTTAATTTTAACTTAACCGGACAAAACACGGCTGCCGTGCAAAGTTTTTCTTGTCAAAACTTACAACTGCCTAGGATATAAATTTTACGCGTATTGAAAGCAATGCGCTCATCTCACAGGAAATGAATAAATGCAGTTGAAAAACGGTATTGCTACTAGGCTGTGCTTTTGAGTAGGAGAGTTGTGGTTCTATACTTTACCAAAAGAATTACTTTTATGGCATGCTTGAAAAGGTAACTACTACCTACACGTCAACTTTTTAATTTTACAAGAACAGTTAGTTCTGCATAAGCTGCTTACCTTGTACAATAAGTGATGGTTATTAAAGAATATACTTCACATCACAATTGTACAGCAGTTGAAGTGTGATATAAGTGAACGTTTTTTTAATAATAAAATTTTTGTATAGCTTGAATTGTTTTGAAGAAAGATTTTTTTGAGGAAAAAACGAGTACAGGGCAAATTGTATCTAGAATGGGTTGGTCCGAACAAAGTCAGAAAAGAACCAATTTCTTTGAGAAGCTAGTATTGCCTATTACTAGAGTAAAGTTTCAAAATTACTTTATATTATACAAAAAACAAGGTTCACCAATTTTTAGCCCAGACTATTTTTTCTGCTAGATTAGCCTGATGTTCTGCCGAAACTTGAAAAATCTTGTCTTGTCCTTCAATTTAGACTACTGTGGGAGCCTGGCAGTTGGGGGTTTCTACTTTTGAGAAAGTAGCAAGCTGGTACATTTCTGAACTTCGCTGTTACTTCTGCAGCTAGCTATATTGATCATTGTGCAATATTTTACAGGCTAGTGTGTGGTCACAAAATAACCCCCTCTTTGAAAGTCTTGCATATCGTCCCTTACAGCATAAAAATAGATAAAATCATCTCTCTAATTGTAATTATTGTGATGTTGATGGTTAAAACGAGGATAGAAAGTTTACTAATTTATTTTTTAGAGAATAAATGAGACAGTTGATGTGTACAATAATATGAGCAAGGTGCAGATGGCAAAATTGTGTCCATAAGTTTTTGCACATTCCTTTCATTATGAGAACAAAAAGTTTGTGGAACTGTTATTTTATTTTCATCATATGGTATTGGTCCATCCCCATCAATTCCATACAGTCTTGGATCCTCCAGTAGCTATATATAAATCAGACACTGACTAAACTAGAAATAAGTATTAGCTAGCTATTGTTTCTTAGTTCAGTCAGCATATTTGAGCTTTTTCCACATGCATTTGACAGACCAATGATCCACAGCTGAACTTGACGAATCACATTTTTCAGGGTCACTTCCGCGTATAGATTCTCTCACTCGATTTTGCTGCTCCAGATAGCCTTGAGCAAATAGATCAGTAATATAACCTAGTTATAATACCTGCAAAAACAAACAATAAAATAATAATAATTTTTGGCTGTTAATACTAAATATTTATAAATAAAGGTTCTCCTAGTGTTTTAACTAGTAACTTGCAACTGACATGAAACTCAGACAGTCAGCAATTTGATAGAATTCATGATGATGGTTTTCTAAGTATCACAGTATTTGAATGCTAGTGTGCTTTGATTTTAAACAAGTTAAAAAATTTGCTTTGGAACCTTGTTCAAGTTGATAGAGTGGAAAATGTTGTACTTGAGGAAATATAGAATATTGCATCACTAAGCCACTAGTAAAAACCTTTCAGTTTTATTTGATAAAGCTATAGCTAATGCTATTTAAACAAAACTTAAAAATGAAAACAACACTGCCCAATAAGTATAGCTTTTTTTTTAACTGTTTACATCAATTCTATTCTAGCTAAAAATTGAATCAAAGCAAATTCTTGAAACATAGCTTCTTCCCAAATTGCTGCTTCCCAAATTGCTTTTTTTTTTGACTAAAAAAAAGCCTAACAATCAATGCGATATCTCACATTAGCTGCATGCAAGTTGAAACTCTTGCCAAATGCCATCCAATTTGCAAGATAAGCATTATTTCTTTTATCGTGCATTATAAATTGCTTCTTTTAAACACCAGCTGTTTCACATTGTCTACAAGCATAGGTATGCAGGATGCAATCACGTTGGATGTTTGAATATAATCGTTGGAATTCTTCTGCTTTTGTTTTCTGAATTGTCATTTGTATTTGTTTCCATATATGGGACATTGACTGTTTCCACTTAAACATGAAGAACAGCTTTAGCTACCTGCTTATGATATTCTAAGAAGTGTATTTTTTTTTAAAGCTATTTCAAATAGCGACCTCAGTTGTTTCGAGAAGAAAACAACTGGTTGCCATCAGCCATCCCTTTTGACCGATAGCACTGCACCTACACCAGTCTCGCTGGCATCGATTTCTAATAAACAAGTATCAAAAACATTAGGAACACATAATGACACATGACAACATAACTCATCCTTCATTTGTTATAAGTCCTTCACCATCTCATTAGTCCAATCCGCCACTCACTGAACAGCCTTATACTATCCCAAAATTACATTTTTTCCACTTGCTTGTCAGTTTTGCATTCCTCAAGACCTTAAACAATTCCTCTAAGTGACGCAGATGCTCCTGGTATCACCAAAATATCATCAATATAAACCCTAGTGAATTCATGATATTGTGCCAGTATATTATATATAAGTCTTTGAAAGACATGTGACGCATTTGCTAAGCAAAATGGCATCTTTCGATATTAAACTTGCCGATTGGGCAAACAAAACAGGTTTTATCCATATCCTCCTCCGCTACTTTCACCTAGTGGAACCCTTTAGTTAGGTTAACTTTAGACAGTACACATTTTTTTACCACTAACTCCAACATCTCCAAATCTGGTGTACAATACGGCTCCTTGACAGTCACCTCATTCAGCCTTTGATAGCCTTCACAAAGCCTGATGGAGCCATCAGGCTTCTTAACAGGGACCAGCGGAGGGGCCCACGGGTTGTCACACCGCTCTATAATATCAGCAGCAACCTTCTTTCTCACATTGTCTCTAATCTTAATAGGCACAGAGTACGGACGGCGCTTGCTTTAGATGATGGCTATCCCCAGTGTCTATGTGCATCACCACTTTCCTGGTGTTTCCTAGCAAATAAGAAAACATACATTCTGGTCCAACAAACTGTTTAACTCAAACTGACTATATCCCTCACATTCACCACTCAACTTATTCCTCTGCTCACACTCTTTCTCTACAGCCACATGCAACCACTTACTCTCCCAGTACTTCTTGATAACTCACATGCACCGTCTTCCAATGCTTCCTTGCCCTTTCTTTACCAATTTTATAATTCAGTACCTTTACATTCACGCAGACTACTTAAGGAATCTCACATGAGTCTGAGAGCTTACAATGCTACCCTGGTAACCGATACAAGACCTTATGACCCACAGCAAATTCACTCATTTTAGACCCTTTGTTCACAAATTTGACCCTACTCTCATTAGCCACAGCCGTCTTCAACGCCACACAATTTCTCATCAGGTCTAACTTGTTACAAATACACTTAACCCATTCACACCACCTTCCTGTCTTCAGATTCAAAGATGCCATGATAGTAGTGCATACAACAATGTCCTCACCCTGAACCCTTAAAAGAGGAGATCGAATAGACTAAACCCCAAATCTGCATGAGGCATTTGCCTAAGCACAAACAAGACATACGGCACCTGACAATCAATCTTGCTTGACCTTCTTACAATTCTCCAAAATGGACAATGGATGGTACGGGAAAATCTTGGCTTTGTCAACATGCAACAGGCTACACAACTCATCAATTAGTCTTGAGCAAAACAGTTTCCCTTGATCTGTAAGAATCCGGTCCATGATAGATGTGCGAGAGAAAATAAACCACAGTTTCTCTGCCACCGAACAAGCTGTAATAGTTTGGAGGGGTACAGCCTGAAGCCATTTCTTAGCCAAACACAGGTATGTTAGGAGGTATCTATAGCCTCCATTGCCCTTGGTCAGTAGACACCACAATATCCATTGCCACATCCTGAAAAGGCTCTTACAACACAGGACTACACTATCGGTACCTTCTTTGGTGGGGGGTGGGGTGTTTAGATCTAATCTGGCATACCTCACAGGCCCTACAGTACTCAAAGATGTCCTTATACATGTTAGGTTACAAGAAGAGTCTACTGACCATGGCAGCCACTTTATCTTCAGAGAGATGTCCCTTTTTTAGTCGGGCAATCTGGGGCTTTATGTTCTTTTTTATGGCAGACATATCAAATTTGCTGCTTAACTCGACCAGCTGGGCCGGCACTCAACATTGGGACTCCCGGACCTTGCTATCGTCAACTGTGTGCCATTCTTCGCCACAGCTAAAGCATGTGAGTCCAGTCCTTCCACTACCATATCCCTGCTCTCTCCCGAACCTTACTGACCTACCACCATTATCACTTCAATCCAACATTCTGTAAAAATAACCTTTAGCTCACTCTGACATCCACTCGTTCCATCCATTCCTCAAATCCCTCAGGCTTGACACAGCTTTGTTCTTCAAGAACATCTTTTCTCCGCTAGGGATAAAATGTCTAGTGTGTTTGCCTTAGCTTGGAAAAATAACAGTCTTCGCATCCTGGAATAACCCTCGGCAATTCCTAAAAATCGCATCTACAATCTCATCTGCAGACACTTAGCTTTCAGTACTACAGCAGACATCTCAAAGATACCACGATCATAGGTAGTCACCGTCTCTCCCAAAACAAAAAAAAATAGTGAACCGGGTCATAAACAAGAGAAACTGTTATATTCTCCACCTTCCCCTCCCCCCCTCTCCATCTCATACTTCCTATATACTCCCCAGTCAGCTTCTCTGCTGATTTTTCAGGACCATAGCCACTCTGACCTCCATGGCTCTGGTCCTGAAACATATTTTTTTTCTTTCTCATTAACTCAGCCCTCTACTTGCTGTACCCCTTGGCAGAATATCTATAGATGCCACAGATGCTCTTGATACTCCTGGGTTATCTGTGGGTACCAACTTGCAAATATACCCTTAGCTGAATATTACCGGATTTCCTTGATATTTTATGGATTCTAGGATTATTTATGAATGTTATAAATCCTTGGCAGAATATCCATAGATACCACAGATGCTCTTGATGCTCCTGGGTTATCTGTGGGTACCAACTTGCAAATATACCCTTAGCTGAATATTTCCAGATTTCCTTGATATTCTATGGATTCTAGGATTATTTATGAACATTATAAATCCTCAATGGGTGGTATGTGCACAATATACAATATTACTTTTAATTGATTCTAATGAATTATGAATAAATTAAGCACATACTCCCCATAGCATTTCATCACTTTCTTATGTTTCAAAGTTGTTAGTTCTGGTATACATCAATGCTCGGCATGCTAGAGTTGATACCATGCTATCCATTCTATCCGAGATGTACATATCATTGAAACGTATTGTGTTATTTGCTGAAAAAATATTGCTTTTGAAGGTGGTCAGGTGCATAATCTGCCAGATTGCTCAAAACATATCAGTGGCGACTCTTCTTTCACTTGTGTGGGATTAAACTTTAACAAATAAGTCGATGAGTAACAGGGGAATCATGCAAGCCTACCCTAAAATTTAAGTCTGTCCACTCTTATCATTAATTGTGAATTGGCAAATGATATCACATCAGATACTGCAGCTCTTACTGTTCAAATTTGCAAGAATAAAGAAGCCAATATATCTGTCTGATAATTATTTTTATTCTTTACTGAACAGATTAAAGTAAGCAGGATCTGGCTTAGGCAATATTTTCCCATATCACCTGTGTTCAGAGTTATCACGTTGGATTATCACGTCCCCCTAGGTTATACAAGTGTTTATTGCACAAGAAATTTGTTACTATGGTATTCAAGCATGAGCAGTACATAATAAATTGATTGTTCATTGAATACCGCAGAATATCGCTCGTCTGATTGGCTGTATTTGCGCTCATGCCTTCAACACTCGTAAGTACTAAGTCAACAGATTCATGATATTCTCCTGTATCAAATGAATAATATATATATAAATTTTGTTTGTGTGGGACGACTTTATCATTTTACTACAAAGACCCAAAGTGTGATCCATCATTTGTATTTGCCAATCAATTGTAAATTTTCATCAATTTTTCTCTACATTTTGATGGATTGTGTAAAGCTTGAGTGAAAAGATTGTTGGTGGTTGCCGAAACTACTTGATTGATACTGAATTGGGTGCCCTCTATGTGTTATTCCATTCAAGGTTGTTGCATCAATATATGCAATGTCTGAATGATTGTGATCTAAATGCTCCACTGAGCTGTGGCAATGCTGTCACAAGTTATTGAGATAAGAATTGAAAAGGAGGTAGCATACATAGATATAGGAATTTGTTTTCTTGGAAATTTCATTTAAATTCAATTAAAAGTCCAGCAAACCATAATTATTCATTTAATTTTTTATAACAATAAGTTTTTGTAGAGAAAAAAATTGATGAAATTTTCATTGAAAGAACTTTTTTTATATTAGACTGTATATATATAATTTTCTAGACTTCTTTATCTTCATTGTACTTGGAGAATGAAGGGAGAATGTCATGTAGTAAAAATTTGTTCAGCTTTTTCAGCACAAACTTTTCTATCAGTTGTCTCTTACCATTAATTTAGGTGCATTCATAGTCATCTTAATAGTCAAGAGTATGCTTGTGCTTTAAAGTTGATGCAAGTGTACTATCGCTTAATTACTAATACATAGGAGTATCACTGGAGCTAAAGTTTCGCGAGTTTCAAGTTTTTATTTATTTATTTTCTCTTATTATAGAATTGTGACCGACAGGCTTTGGTAGATAGCTAAGACTCTGATGACAGTGACTACAATCAATCTATGTCTCACACAAGAATTCGGTGGTAATTTAAGCTCTGTATAGTTATTGTGAGTATTGTAAATATTCTTGTAGAACTAGACTACAAGTAGTTATAATGATAATATAACTTACTTCCAAACTTTTTCTTTTGCTTCATTGCTGAACTTCTTTCCCAGTGCACTTTCTTCTAGTTTTCTTGTCCTTTCTTCTAACTTTTATTCAAAATTCTTTTTCTTTTTATATTACGTAGGTGGTTTTTAGAACCTGCAGTTAAAAGGAATTGGTGTATAGTTGTGGGTGCATATCTATTGCTTACTTTGGGAGTTGGTAAGTTAAACAACTGTTTTTGGGATTCATATAGGATATTTGGGGGGAGGATGAACTCTTATTGTTAAAACCGGAATAAATTAATTGTTTTCAACTCAAATTCAAACTCATGATTAATTAAATGAGCATCATATAATGTTGATATTTTTTAAGCTGTATAGTGTACATTGTTTACCTAGATAAGAAAATTAGTTAAAACTTATATGATTAATAGAAACAATAGATAATACGTGAAAAAGAAAGTCTTCTATAGGAAAATGTATTCAGTGAATAACTTTTAAAAGTATGTTGTGTCAGTAGAACACTGTTTTATTAACAAACATCATTTAAGTTGAGTATAGAGTGCTTGATTCAAGGTTTAAAATTCTATTCCAAAAAATAATTCACGTTTTTGTTTTAAAATTATTAATATCCCAACTATAAAATTATTGAAGTCATGCTTAGTTTATGAAAACTTTCACTGAAAACTATAACTAAATTTGATCACAAGTAAATCGTTCAAAAAATTATCACCTAGTTTCTTCTCCATGTATCTCTAGTTTCTTGCCGAGCATGTATTTTTTTATGACTTATCAACTCTGTTCTCTATAAATCTCATAATTTGTTCAATTCACTTTAGTTCCTTTGTTTCTCTTATACTTTTCTTTAGTTACTTTTGTCTCTTTAGTCTCTTCTAGTCTACTTATTCTATTCTTGTTCGATCGAACATTTGTCTTATTTCCATTGCTTCTAGTACATTAATTTCTTTTAGTATATTTATTCTCTCACAAACTACTTCATCAATCTAGTTTTTTGTCTATATTAGTCAGTATAGTCTTAAATTTGCAAGAATAGAATAAATAGATGGAGTCACTTTAGTTTCTGCTTATTTCTTCTATTAGTTTTTTCTTTTAATCTGTCATGTGTTTTGAATAAATTTCTATATTTTTTCCTTTATATTAATTATTCTCTACTAATCACTTTAGAAATCTACTATTCACATAGTTCTTCTACACTCTTTAGTTTGATTAGTTTAACTTTTCTCTTCCATTAAAATACAATATGTAGTCGCCTGATTTCCATGAAAAAAATGGTAAAGGATCTCCTTTACTTTACCGCAATGCCTAGTTGCTTCCTTAATCTTCTATATACTTCCCAATTTTGATGCAGTAATTTCAGTCTTTCCTTCTTCTAAATTTCAGTACCCGATTGATCACTTTCTTCTTTCTCAGTAAGACTGTTTATTACTTCACAACAGCGGATTATCATTTGATGCAAGCTTCTTTCATTTCCTTCATAATTTAAATTGAAACATCTTTAGTTCCATTATCTAGATCAATTTGATTATCATTCCTGTATGCTCTACATTGTGCTAAAGAGTTGCCACCTTTTGTATTTATTTTTCATTTTTTTGTCTTTTTTACTTGATTTCATATATTTTCCTTCTCTATTCTTCCTCCTGATTTCTTTTCAGTCATTGTGAAAATTCTGTTTCCTTAAGAATCATTCTTTTCTCAGTACTCCATTATTTGCCGAAGTTGTGTTCAATTTGATTGTCATTCCTTTATATTCTACGTTACTAAAGTGTTGTCACCTTTTTGTATTTATATATTCTGTCATTATTTTAGTCCTTTATCTTTCACGTTACACGTGTTTTTCTTTACTTTTCCTTCTGTATTCTTTGTAAAGATTCCTTTACTGTCTTTTAGAAATTGTTGTTACTAGGAATCAATGCAGAAAATGATGCATCCTGGATCATATTTGCCGAGTTGTGTTGTAGTCGTGCTACGATCATCATTGCTACCACAAGCAACTTCAAGAATGATTAAATACATTCCCCCAACATATTTGCTCCTCACATGCATCCAACTTTCAGCCAAATTTGTCGTCTCATTTGTAATTAGCTGTGATGCCTTTGATGCCAGTCTGCTAACTTGCATATTTGTGAAATCATAATGTGGTTAACTGATATGCAAGAAATTAAATCTCGCAGAGCATCTTCTTCAATAGCAGTGCGATTTGAAAGACTATCTGTCTACAGCTGCCTCTAATTATTTATTATTTCCACAATTAACACAAATTAAGAATTAGATTGCTAATGTCAAATTAATTTAATTAAAGTAATTCAACTGTTATCATTTTTATTCTGAGTAGCAAATATTATGTCTAAGGCATTTTTCCATCAATACACACTTAAACATTTTGATGATGCAGGCTTTATTATGTTACATTAATGTGATTCGCAAATTCATGGTGGAAGTAATTGTAAGTACTAAATTTTACTATGTACAATATCATACAGTATAAAAAATTTAAACAAAATTTGCCTTGCACAAGTTACGTCAGAAATAAAGTACTTTACAATATTTTGTTATACTTACGAACTATATCAGTGTCTCCTGCTTCTTTAATACCTCTAGACTATCATGACACTTGTCATCATTAATGATAAATTCAATTTGGGGTAGGTTTGATAAATTAGGCATGGTTTCTCTCTCTAGCAGTGATAAAAAATCTGAACTGCAATGTTTGTGCAGTCTAAAGCAAGTAAAGTATCATTGACTAAATCCCTCACCAATATATTGACAGCCTATTGTGATCAGTTACCTTGCTCTGCATTCAAATTGCACTACACATTAGACGTAAATATCACGAATAACGTACTTTTTAGTTCCTTCAATTCTTATATCAGTTCTCAGATATCATTGTTCAGTTATACTACTTTAAAGGGCAAACTTCGCCCAAAATGTCATAGATTATATGTATGTCAAGTACTGTTCAACTGGAGTGTAGCTGGTCTTGCCATTTGAGTGTTTTAATTAACAAAGGGTCTCTGAGGTCACTGTCTGGCACAGAACACATTTTGTCCCAATTAATAGTGATAATATTTAATATTTTTAAAGAAGTAATCTATTTTTAGTGTAGTTATTTTAAGCTAATGTCATCCACTTTAAAAAATCAAAAATTAAGAAAAATAACAAAACTTACTTTTGTGGTTAATTTTTTGGTGGATTTAATCCAGTTCTCAGCTACACATGAATAATTAATAATAATAATACTACACCTGTTATTAGACATTTTATAGGCGGGGCTATACCTATAATTGCTTCTAGTACCATATCCTATACCTGTTACAAGTTTCATGCTTTTATTATAAAGTGAATAATTATTGCTTTTTTTTGTTTCCAAAATCTGCCTAACATATAACATTGCACTTTTTGGAAAAATTGTATAAAAATTGACAAATTGTTTTCCTGATAAACCCCTTCCCCTTCACCCTTGATGTGTTCCCTTATTAATAATAAATTGAACTTAAAAAAGTTGTACATTATATGCAAGTCTCTCAGATTCTTTGAAACTGAAGTCTCCTTAGTGAACAATGTTATATTCAGAAGAGGACTTCGTCAAGAAGTGGAAACGTCAAGTTAAGTTAAATTATCTACAACGGCTGAGAAAAATTACTGTCATTGTTGAATACTGCAGCAAACCTTGTTAATTTTAGATCACAGAATTACTAGGCCTTACATAATCTACTTTCAGCTTATCATAATAAAAGTAACGAGCAAATAATTGGCAGTGTGGTTGGTACCTTATGCATTAACTTATCATGAAGCTTAATTTATCCATTATGTTCTACCATTTTGTTTAGTTCGTTTTCCTGCTCTCTTTCTCTCATGAGCTATTTCAGTTACTCTTACCTCCCACTTTCCCACTTTTCAGCTTTTTCTGTTCGAGTCACGGGTCCTATTCTTACGCTTCTCAGTCTCCCTGTTCGTATATCCATGATTATGGATTATTGCCTTCCCTTTTGAAACTTTGCCATTCATCACCGATTTTACCTGCTTATAGCTACAATAGTTGTTAATTCCTTAATTGATTTGCACTGCAAAACTTTACACGTTCAGTTAAACAATGCTTTGCAAACTCAGCCTAGCTAATTATTAATGTATGTACACTGTTGCTATTGTTACTGACACACAAATGTATTATACAATAAAAATAAAAGACGTATCTTTATATTTAATATTTTGTTATAGTATGTTAGATAAATGCCCATTTTTAAGAACGAACCTTGTAGTTTTGAGTACATTTAGTTCAATTTAATCACTCAACTATAATTACTATAAATAGATTAATGTGGATATTTTTTGCTGAAATCTTGTGATTCCGATTCCATTAAGTACAGGTCATACAATCAGGACGAATAATAGTAACATGAGGTACTACTGTTTACTTCCTAAGGGCAGCATGTTCAGGATCGGAGGAATCCTAAACAACTGCCTTGTATCATCCTTAATTTTGTATCACGTGCTTGCGTGTCTATTTTACCGGTATCACGCCTTAACCATCTAACTTCTTGTACCACTTTCACTTGTTCTGCTCGAATGATTGATTAATGATTGAATTTAGTTGTGTCTGAGTAGCTAGTAAATAACTAGCAGAGCAGGACAGTCTGGTTCTTTGAGTGTAATACCAAGACTATCCACGGTTTGGGACTTACACCCTGAATTTGTGCCATGGGTGGCAAGAAATGATGAAAGTAAGCATGTGGTGATGATGGGGAGTGGCTATGTGGAATATTTACTTTGAAGCTACTTTGAAGCTTCAGGTCAAAGTACTACATTTAATCAAACAGGCATTTAATCACCAGGTATTAATTAGTTGGCCCATCAACTGCAGTAGATTTAGCTAAACTTCAAGCTACAGAAACAAGAAAGTCACCATGAAGCATGTCACGATGGTTTATCACAGCAACTTATCAATTCCTATCATATTCAGATGTGAGGTACCCAACATACTGATATTTGAAAAGCATTTTTTTCTGAATTTGAGATTGCAAATAATTTGAACATCAGTCAATTAAATAGATTGTGAATAAAAATAAGATATGATTCAACAATGGGAATAATATAAATGACATGAACAAATGTGGGTTTAAAAAGTTTTGAATTGTTTATCTAAAAAACCAAACACTAGATAGCCTTACTCGTCCAATTCTTTTTGCTGCTATGTACATATGAACCACTGCATACACTATAAGACAGAAAAACTCATAAAACATTTTATCACTTGTCTGATGATACCAATAGTTCATGTTATAAGTAAAATAAGATGGTCAGAAGATCTTACAAATATTCTAGTCATCAAAAATATTTTTTCCATTTTTACTATCTCAGGAATCAGAAAAAGAATTGGTTAGTTTATCTGTTCTTTCCAAATTTAACAAAAATTTGTACTTAGCAATATGATTATCAGCTGACACTAAAGATAACATAAACTGTGACAAGCTAATATTCCCCCATGGTCCTTTTTAAAACTGCCTTAATTGAACTAGGAAAAAGAAACTTTACCCCATATTAAAGCACTTTATTTGGCTTCTAAAATAATTAGTCTCAAAATAAAAGCTCTTCATGCTTAGGAAGTACCCAAAAGACATGTTAAAATCCACATTTCTAAAATGTTGCATCCAAGCATGATAATTTCACTTGATTTAACAACCAGGCCTTTTATACTGGTCAAAAGGTAGAGAATTTTTATTCATTAATAAGACGATTCCCCAGACTGTACCATTCATCAAATCTACCTTGCATTATTTCCATCTTAGCTTCAAGTTTCAATTAAAAAAAGGTGTAGCTCATTGCAGATCTTGCTATGTGATTGCTGAGCAATATCAACACTCAGTGTTACTATACACTAGCTATCTATTACAAAACCATTTCTCAGAGATCAAAAGAATAATTTCTTTGGTCATACATGTCGCTTGTGCATTGAAAACGGTAGATGTAAGTACTATTTTCATAAGAGAAGCTAAAAATGCAAGAGACATGCACCGGTATTTTCTCAATGCAACAATTCTAGCACCAGGTAAACTACTGGACATAATATTAAACAAAAACTTATTTGCTCACGTAGTTCGGATGTGACAATAGGGGGCATTACCCACAAAAGCTTACCATCGTAAAGGCAAATAAAGTAAGAGATTATTCTGGAAAATTAAATCGAAACAAAAAATTCTGGTACATTGAAGAAACTTTTGATTCAAGAAGTCGTCTTTCAAATTTATTGCTGAGTGACACTGACTGGATAGACTGACTAACAGACTGATAAAATAACCCATTCATTCATGTTTGCTGAGACAAAAACAATACACTAGATTAATTACGGAACAAGAAATTTGAGTAGAATACTATGTTGCTTAAAACATTACACTACATCTCGAGAATCCTTTAGTGCAAATAGTACTGTGTACATACACTCTAAGTATTTACTGAATCTGATAATAATCAGTTTTGTCAAATTAATTATTGTTAAATTGCTGACACTTTTTGCAGAACAGTGTAAACAACCATTTTATTAGTTAAAAGGCTTAAGTTTGTAATTACTATTAAATTGGCTGTATATAAATATATAACGGCTTTCTTTATTTTTTACTCACTAGTTTTCCAAACTGTTCCGTTAGTTGTGCATAGTGAAAACAAGTACAGTTGACCGATATACAAATTCACTATAGACAACTGAGCAGTTAACTGAGTTAAAGTGCACGTATCACAAATTAATTTATCTTAGTTAATTAAAAATCATGCACGTATCACAAATTAATTTATCTTAGTTAATTAAAAATCAATATTAATTACTAATGGGAAACTAACTCAATATATCAGCATCTGTATCATTTTAAAGTTTACTTGTCTTTATGCAGACTACAGCACTGACCCACATGTGGACAATTGCTAAGAGAGAAACGGACTAAGGATAGATGTTGAAAAGCAATGAGATTAAAAACAACTACAACAAACAACAACAAAAAAGTGCAATTTCGGTGGTAATTAGCTGTAGGCAGTGACCTCATACTTTTCTTCAATAGTGTGCAGTGTAACTCGGTGCTTAGCTTGGTGGTCCTGATACAATAGTACAAAATTGCTAAAGTGTATTTAAAGAAACTTTTAAGATTATCCCTTAATCTTCACAGATTTAATAAAAATTTGGACATCATTGTGACTATTTTAAAATGTGGATTAAGACAGATTGAAAATAGATATTTGTACAGCCAGCAATCACTGCTAAGCACTTGTGCACGATGACCCACTACTCAATTAATTCACATTTCTTTCTCATTTTAGCAGCATTAAATTAATTTTATATTTCTTTCTCGTTTTAGCATCATTAAATACATTACAATGTTTAACTTACCACTTGGAATTAGTAGTAACACGCCGATTGCAATAAATATGACTCCTCTTACAATTAAATCATTTGAATGAGCATTAACAATCTCCAGAATGATACCAGTTAAAAAGGATGCTGAAAATAATATATAATACTTTACAGTATGTTTCATAGTAAGCAACAACAGATTGAAAATAGATATTTGTACAGCGAGCAATCACTTCTAAGCACTTGTGCATGATGACCCACTACTCACACCAGCAGGTTGTCCCCTTCAGGCATGGGTTAAACACTTAGTCCTTGTGCTTACTTAGTATTTTTGAAGTGATTGATAGTTCTTTCAAGCATTTTTCACTAGTCTGTAAGACCCATAAGTTCAAAGTGTTCAACAAACATCTTTTGACACTAAGCACTTTCAGAGAATAATATGATAAAAATATAATCACACATTAGCAATTAATCTTTATGTAACTTATGGCCATTCGGTCTACATAGTAAATTTAGGTATCTGGCCTCAGTTAATAGTCTCCTTTCATTGAGCTCAGCTCCTAACAGAAAACTATAAAATCTTGGGCTTATATTTTACCTGAAATCCTTGAAGTAACTTTAAAAGAAAATGTAAAATGTAGTGTGCAGCAAGGTTCAGATTGTGCATGATGGCACTTTGAAAATGCTAGGATCTGAGCTGGGAAAAGTAAATCTGCTATTCAGAGCTGTATAAGGAGAGTGGGCTTATGTGGGGTTCTTTTCTCGAGTAAGAGGGGGCTTGTACGGTCAATCCCAACATAAATAAATATAGGAACAGGTTACAGAGTGAGTTCACCCATAAGCTGTTCAGCTGTATGGGCATAAGATGTTTGACATAGAACAAAAGTTTCGGCTGTGGAACCTGAATAGGGATTTGAGAATTAGGAATACAGTATTTCTGAGGCAATACTGCAGCCAAATCCAAGTGCACCTCTTTAAAACACTAAGTAATATAATTATTTAGGATCGGAGGAACCCTAAACAATCGCCTTGTTTCACCGCTAATATAGTATCACACGCTTGCACGTCTATCTTACCAGTATCACCCCATAACCATCTAACTTCATGTATCACTTCCACTTGTTCTGTTTTAATGATTGATTAAAGACTGAATTTGGTTGTGTCTCTGTGAAGTGAAGTAGCTAGTAAATAACTAGCAAAGCAGGACAGTCTGGTGTTTTGAGTGTAATACTGAGACTACCAATGGTTTGGACCTTACACCCTGAACCTGTGCATGGTCCTTCGAGCCAAATACGCAATATTGAAGTTGACAAGGACCAGCGACCTAACTCACTTCTTTCTAGCTATCTCTATGACCACTAGCTATCTGTTAGCTTTACTGTCAAACGTCGTCGACTACACGCCATCGTCCATCAAGGCTCTGTACGCGTCATCTGCGGTGAACAATAGTGCTTTATCAGGAATAACTAGTTCCTTTGTCTTCGAACCTAATTTTATCAGCCTTCCAACAAGGACAACATCACATCGGTGTGCTAAAAATACCTCACAGACAATACATACACAAATGCCATTAATTCTTTGGTTTCTTTTTTTGACACCATTTTCTTCCTTTTCCTCGCAACCACATGGAAATCCTCAAGTCAGCAATTTGTCAACAACATTCCTCAACAATCAACACCTCTACCTGGAGGATCATCAACACTTCGTGGCAGCAAACTACCTACCGAAAAAATAACTTCTAGATACCTTGCTAACAGTCCACTTTTTCAAGAACTTTGTTTGCTGGCTATCTTCATCAACCACCTTATGTGGTATCTTGTTTCCACAAGTTGATTTCTAATCCAAGCTACAACTCAACTATGATCAACATGGCAGCTGTCTCAAGAATTTAGAGTAATAGAGCAGTCATCCGGGACAGGATGATCAAGGCCATCAAGAATACAGAAGGAACTTTCTTGACTGACCAGGTGGATCTTGACACCTAAGACTTGAAACACACCATCAAGAATATTGAAGCAATACTCTTAGAACATCAGGAAAACCAAACTCAGGTGTTAGAAGCCATGTCAGAAGAAGGTGCCACGGAGGAAGACATCCTAGTAGAGACTGACAACAACTCAGAAGTAGAAGCCAAGGCTGAAGAGTGTATAGTCAGGCTCAGGTGGGTTCTCACACAAACCAAGCTGTATCTCCACAATGAAACTGTCTCATCATCAGCGGAGAACTGGCTGACCAACTTGAGCCCGTCATCCACAAATTTCATCATGGACAGAAAGCTACTCATCAAACAGCTGGAAGGCCTGGTCAAATAGCTGGGACCTCACAGGAGAGACCTAGTAATATAACCACTGTTCACTCAAGTCAAGGATCATCTTGACAACATTCCAGCAACTCTCTTCAGTACACCAGCAACAATGCCAGCTGCAACAACAACTGACCCTGCTAAGAAGCTGCCTCCACCCTACCAGGTGAATACGCCAACATTTTCTGGACACGTTTACAAATTTCAGCTGTTCTCAGTTTCAAAGAGATCATGGACATTTACAGTGAACATTACACCGATGCTGTATACTAGCAGATGCCATGAATGACTGAGAAGCGAGAAGAGTAGTCAACTACGGGTGGCCCTGGATTCCCCCCTCCCCCAAGAAATCTGAATTTTTAATTATAAATGGTAACTCAGAGCAAATATTTTTATTACTAAAAAATGTAAATCAAAGCACAATTCTTCTATTTTTGTTTGTTTGAAAATCACTAGAACTTCATCAAAGCTTACAGCTGAAAGCTCAGGGCCTCAATGGCAATTTTTATGAGCCGATGAAGGTTTTAATCAGTGATAGCGTTGTGTATACGAGTCTTAATGAGCTTCATATAGCTGAAAGATCTTTCAACTGATGCTGTTCCAACGAAGGATTATGTTCAAAAGTTTAAATGTTTCTGAATAAAATCCCCGTACACCTCTGAAGTGTAACAGTGGACAACATGTTAGCATTACCCCCAAACTTGAAGACCACACCCTCCCATCTCTGAGGCCTATTTAGCTACACGCTATCCTAGGTAGGAATAAAATATTCCCCCCCCCCCCCCATAAAAAATCCTGTATGAAGATCTGTATGCTGCAGAAAGATTCGACGTAGCGCTTCAGCAGTTAAAGAACAGATATAGCTGAGCTTTTATCATATATCTACATCTAGTGGAAGAACTCATCACCCGCAGTAAATATGACTATTCCCAAGAAAGCATGGTTAAAAGCCTTAGACTGGACACAATGAATGCATCCTGACTGCCATGGATAAATTCGGTGGGAAGGATATCGAAGCACTTGCAGTGGCACTTGTTCTCAGGGACCGTGATGAGGAAGTGAGGAATGAATGGGCAAGACATCTCAGCACGGATGACAAGATCCCGTTCTGGAAGACTTTGTCAAATTCGCAACTCCACTCTCACACCATCTACCTCAGAAACACAAAACCCTCAACCCTGGAGCAGCTGCCTTCAAACCTAGCACCACAGGAGTCAAGCCAAAGACTGAAGACACAGCAACCACTGTTACAACAACATCATCTAAGCCAGCCCGTCTTGTGTGCAAAGGTACCAGCCACTCTCTGATGCGGTGTTAGACTTTCAAGGAAGCAACAGTCAACCAGGTGGGGACACATCAATCGCCACAAAATCTGCACCAATTGCCTCCACCCCAGTAACTGCCACACTGATGACTGCCACTGCCACTGCCAGCCCATCACTAGCACCCAAACAATCTGATCAATCAACAATCTCTAGACCTCCAGGTGGAATAATTTTTACAGCCATGCTCCAGAATGGAGATAATCTCATGCCAATAAGTGTCGCCATGGACTCCTGTGCATCACACTCCATGGTAACAGAGGTGGTAGCATCACAGCTGAAAGCCAAATGATCTCATGCCGAACTTACCATACAAGGAGCCATATCTGAAGAAGGCACCATCAAGCAAGGCAGAGTGAAGCACAGCTGTAAACTGTTTGTCAGCCTCATCCTGCCATCTGATGAAGGTCAAACTATCGAGTTCGCCATCACATCAACTCTTCCATCCGTCACACCGCCATTAGATATCAACCCCATCGTCAACAGCTCCATCCTCAAAGGACTGCCATTAGCAGACGGAGAGCTTGGTGGACCAGTAGATGTCGTCATCACCACTCAACATCTGTCCTTCTTTATCAAGGAAGCACTGCCTTACCAATGATCTTTGGATGGGCCTACTTTGGAGCAGGCAGCTGTCTTCCAAGGGAACTGGCATGATGACTCAGCTGGAAGAAAGTGACTTGCAAGGGTCTCTAACCAAGTTGTGGGAATCTGATCAAGTGCCCACTGCCCATGCTCTCACAACAGCTGAACAGTCTGCAGTGTATCAGTTCCAGACCAACCTGTTTGTCAATCCGGAAGATAACCACTACGCATCAGGACTTCCATGGATTGAGAACCCAGCGGAACTTGGTCAAACACAACAAATGGCCAAGTTATGTCTCATCTCCAACAAACGAAAGATGAAATGGATGGGCAAGCTGGAGAGCTTCCAATCTGAAGTTCGCCAATACCTGGAACTAAGTCATGCTGAGATCATCCCTCAATCTGAACTCAACCACACTGGGTATTACATGCCCATGCATGGAATAATCAAAGAGGAATTGACAACAACCAAGATACGTCCAGTGTGTGACTGTTCAGCCACGTCTTCCTCAGGTTACTTGTTCAACGACTGCCTTCTACCTGGGCCAAGTCTGTACCCTGCCATCACAGACATTTTGCTGGTGTTCCGCCAGAGCAACATACATGTAGCACTGATGGCAGATGTTCCGAGAGATCCACCTGCTCACCAAGGAAAAGGATTTTCACCATTTCTTGGCTCGAGATCAGTCAGGAGACATCATCCACTGTCAAATGACCCGTCTAGCATTCGGCGTCAGGTCTTCTCCCGTTGTCGCGACAGCTGTCATCCACCACCATGCAGAGAAATACAAGCAGCAGTTTCCAGATGTAGCAGCCTGTGTACTGAAATTGTTCTACGTTGAAGATGTACTAACTGGCACCAACACTATTGAAGAAGCCATCAAGCTTATGGTGGCAGCGACTATCCTGCCCCAGTGCAAGCTGTCTGAGAGGAGAAACTAAGGATTCAGCCCCCCATCTAGGTGGCTGCGGTGGGCTCTCCATCGGCTTCGTCTAAAGAGAGATCTACAGAACCTTCGGTGACCTACAGGCATCCGACTATCAAAGACCAGCGGGCCTGTGTTCTTGTCCATAAAAATTGACGAATTTTCTGTGGTTATAATTTGCGAGACAATGGGCGAGGGAGGGCAGGCAGAAATAAATAGATTGAACAACTCAAAGGAGCAGCGCTGATAATTAACTTAAGCAGCACAGAAACAGAAATTCATGAGGTGATAGGTTGAGAGTGGTGAGGTAAATGTAGCACAACTGGCTACTAGAGGTATACTTGATCAAAGAGAGTTTGTACTAAATTGTCAGTCCAGTCTCAGTCAAATGCATTGTGAAGTTTGGTATCTCTACTGAAATTTTTCAATAAAGATACCAAACTTTTCAGTTCTTCAAGGATCTTGTGAAGCCCTGGTACTTTGTTACAGTGACTTTGATTTCATGATCTTATGTCGCTGTAAAAAAATCCTGTTTTAAAAAATAGCTCACTTTAGCAATTGTGTTTGATTGGTTTTCTTTGCATACAAATTGATAATGATTGCTCTTCTATGAAACATCCAATCCACTAGAGAATAATTAAAGAACTTTGTTTCAGCATCAGTTAAACACATGTAAGTTTAAACTCCAGTAAAATATCTAATTATCCCTGATTAGCATTATTTATTTTTTCACATGCGTTATAAATTACTTGTTAAGAAACCTAGCTTTTTTAAAGTCTTCAAGCTTATTATACAGGTTTATGTTTGCTGTTTTTATGGTTAAGAACAAAATGAAACCCTTCAGTTTTTTTGGGGATTATCATTCGATTTTGAATGGTTTTAATACAGATTTTGAATTTTTCAATGAACCATGTGTGATTAACAAGAAAATACACTGGATATTAATAGTTCCTATCAGCCTCTAGACTTCAACATGAAGACAAACTTTTTACTATTTAGGTACTTACCCATGATTTTTTTAGACTATTATAAATTGCTACATCAGACAATCAAATCATTTCAAGTTGAAAGCAATGTTCAACATGCAAAATTACAAAAAAAATATTAAGTAAACCATCAAATTTCAAAAATCATTGTGATTATGAAAATATAATTTAAGTCCAGATTATTAAAACACAAATTAAAATATATTTCAAAAATGAGTAAACATGAAAAATCAATAAGGACATTTTTCAAAAATGATATTGTTTGTTTTAAAGTTTTTTCTTGATGGCTATAGTTCATATTTTTTTTTTATACCAAACAATTCATTTTTAATGCCTAACGTTGAAAAGATATGTTGACGATATTTTTTTTGCTTCATTTAAAAGTGAGTTTTTGGATGAATCATTTCTTTTTCTAAACTCACTATTTTATTTTATCTAATTAACCTCTGAAGTAGAAACAAACGGTTACCTTTTCTGGATGTGTTGTTCAGTACATTTGATGATTGCACAATCAAGACTATTGTTCACAGATAATCAACACACACAGATAGATATATATTACCAATCCAACCATGCCCCACATGTGAAGAAATGTATTGTAAAATGTTTAGTTAGAAGCGCTTACAATCTATCGAGTGAATCCTAGATAGACCATGTTAGAAGTGTTTTATCAATCAAAGGTTATCCTTGAAGTATTGTGTATAAAGTGAAACATTAGCTAAAGAAGAAAAATAAAAGGTTGACACAACTACCCTCAATTAAGATCCAGTTGTGACAGCAATTATTCCATATGTTTCCACAATGAGTGAGAGAATAAGAAAGATACTCTGGCATTATGGAATAAGGAGTTCTTTCAAAACTAAAACCACTTTGTCAAATCTTCTCACAAAAGTAAAAGATCCTGCTTCAATTGAGAACAAAGTAGGAGTTGTGTACAATATCATGTGTGAATGTGGAGATTTCTATATAGGTGAATCATGAAGAGTGCAAGACATTAGAATTAAAGAACATAAATCAGCCTGTGAACATGAATATGTCACCAAATAACCATAGACTGAACATGTATGGCAAGAAGGGAGTCATGCAATTCATTGGAATCAAGTAAAACTTTTTGATTTTTCACAAGGCATGGTTGAGAGAAAAGTAAAAGAAGCCATCTACATAAATATGTCACCAAACAAATTAACCATGAATAGTGACTCGGGAATGGAGCTTTTCCATTTAGTATCGAGAGCAGCTAGAGTTAACTCACATAAATAAACAAGAATCAACCTTAGGCAATATAACGCATTTTGTCAAGCATCACCCTTAGGCTAATGATCTCATTTTGTCTTTTGATTATTATAAATCAGCTCTGACGATGGCAGAATCAGTCTACTGAAACACGACAGCATTAAAAATGAATTTGTTTGGTATAATAATCAAATTGGTATAACTGATTTTGATTGTCAATAGTTTTGTTTTATTCAGTGCTATGGGGTCATAACTTCATATTAGACAATACATGAAAACTTTAATGCATGGATTAATGTTTTATTGATAGAGATAAATTCTTCTTATTCATCAAGCTGAAGTTTCTATTGTAGTAGTCAGCAAATGCACTCAACATCAAACTTTAGTTGTTATGAAGTACACTATAATTTTTTAAAGACAGTTTAATAGATGGAACTTCATTTTTATAAATTCTTCCATGGAACTCCCACATGCACAAGTGCAGTTAAAATTAACTATGTCACAGAACCTACACTCAAAATAATTAACCTGAACTTTAATGTCCATATTTAATAAATTTTATGAAATTCACAGTATAAAAATGACGCTACCTAGCATTTTACATTATATCAGTTTAAAAATTAATGCTAGTTTCTTAGCAGCTGTTAAAAATGTTGATTCATTAATGCAAACTAAAAGCTTTAACTGACCTTCACATTAATGATATAGCCATTTTACAAATTAAGTCGTAAAATACACTTAATCAGCACCATGAAAGAGATAATTGATTAATTATGAAGTCGATCCTTTTAGTATACTGCTCTACCTTAATATTTTAGTCAAACAGTTGCGGCATGTGTTTATCATACATATAACATTGAAACCCTTTAGTACTTGTTCTAGTAATAGAAGAAGAGTAGGATCTTTTATATTTGGAGAAAAAAAGTTAAGTTGTAAGAAAATAGGATTATGCTTTTATATAGAATTAAAGTAAAAATGCCTCGGAATAGTGATTAAAAGAATTGCTGGACAAGTATTGTAAAATTAATGAATGTTCGAATGAAACAATTTGGGTAATATTAAGTGAGAGTTGTACTACGTGTATCATTGAAATAATATATTTAGAATAAGCACAATTGATCTCTCTAGGGAAAAAGACAGTTCATTGTCTTAAAAAAAATATTAATGAGAAATATAACAATTAAACTAAATGATTTAGTAATAACAAACTCATTACTATTACAATTTGCCTATTTTATTTTCCAAAAAATTTTTCAAACAATTCAAGCAGTTATAAATATACTGGTTTATCATTGAAAATATAAAATTAAATCGTTTAAATGCAGTATATTTGCCTTGCCATAAATGTGCTAGCTTTATTAACACAAAATATTTAGTTTAGCTTTGTGACAAAGAAAGCATACTCTAACAATTAAGTTTCACAATACATGCTAATTACCTCTAATTCAATTTAAAAACAAACATCTAAGAAGTATCCACAATTCGTTAGGGTTACTTGCATAAGGTATCTTGTGTTCAGCTATTATTTCTACTTGGAAATTACGTTAGGTGATTGTCCGAAGCATGATAGATTTATTTAAAAATAATCTTGCAATTATTTTGTGAATGAATTTTTGAGCTAGCACAGTGTAAATGATTGTACAAGCCTGTGAAAACAAAAGTAGCTAGATTTGAACTTCACATGTCTGAACATAATAGTTAGATAGCATGAGAATAATTTGTAAGCAGTCCTAATTAATCATAGGCAGTGATTTTGAGAGTACACGGCAATCAACCAAGATTTTTATTACAGCATGCCTGATATTTAATAGGCAGTAAGCCTGATAATAGATAAACAATAAGCGTGTGTGTACAAGGGTCAAAATTTAAATTTTAATGTTTACTGTCTATATTTTTTTTGGCTGCTATTTGAAAACCCGAGAAGAGAGAGAATATATTAAAATGAACTTAGAAAGTGACAAAAAAAATGCCAGATGGAGTGACTATATCTTGCTCTAGAAGATTTGATCTGGGTTAAAGATATAGTTTGTCAATCATTTGTTAGCTTATAGTATGCCCAAAGGAACTGAATAAAATAATAAATAAAGGTTCTGCCATCTTGCAACTAACAAAACAATACAAGGTGTGGTGATACAAAATAATTGAGATTTAATAAGTGTTGAGCTAAATTTAATGCTACTTTCCTATACAGTTGCACTTTTGAAATAAACATTACTTTATTTTTATTGGTGAGAGTCTTTGTGTAATTTTTCGGACTTCACTTCCTACAAAAAAATAAGTGCCTTGGTTACTTGGTTGTCTACGTAAGGCAATTGTCAGAAATATGATGCGGCTCAATGCTACAGATGGGAGTATGCCCTAATAAAGATACATAATGATGCGGCTCAATATTTGATAGCTCAAAATTGCTACATCTATCTATCTTACGGCCTATGTAAATTCTATCTCACTGTGGCATACCACCACATAAAGTAGTAAAACTATTGTAAATATTAATTATCTTTAATTAATTAAATTCCCTACATAATCCATTTACTATTCAAATCCAACATGAATCTCACAGTCGTAACACTGAACATTTTCCTTTCTTGCATTGAAATTATCACACATACAAAGGAATTCATACAGAATATTTCACAATGGGAGCGGAAAATTTTTTTTGTATCAAAACAATAAACAGAAAAATTACATTTCAGGAACTTTAACAAAGTGTATATTATTGAAGATTGCCTGGTACATGTTATTGAAACTTTCATATCCATTAACATAATGATGACAATAACAGTTCAAACAGTAAAGGTTGAAAGATTCTTAAGAAACATGAAAACGGTATAGTCACGACTACGGACAGATTAACAGATGAAACTTTAGACATGCTATTATGTATTGAAATTGAATCCAGAACAGGAAAGCCTTGATTTTTTAATAAGTTTTGGAAATTTTTAAGCAGTCTAACCGACTATTATTTTCAAACTTGCCACTGATCTATATTTTTTTTTGTTTAATAAATTAGTAAGAAAACTTTAGGAGGTCCAGGGAATTCCACGGATCCCATATTCAGTACGAAACCACACACACCCTCATACATAAACACACAGACACTCACACGAAACCAACTTTCTTTAGCACTTTTGATAGTTATTTATTATACGTTGCAAATCTATATCTTAAACATTGTAGGTTACAGCCAAAACATTAAAACTTTGATGAATCTTGGTAAACGAAAATTAGACTCTCACAGTATTACCACGTATTGACAGGTACACCTTTAGCTATACAGTTAGCTGGCTATCAATGTTCACCATTTGTTTTGAGAGCCTTATGTATTCAACAAAATGACTGACCTTAGAATATTGTGAATGGGCTGTGTTTAGAATAATAAATGGGTAATTCCTGTTTTTAGTTGTAAAAAATAATCATAATAGTTATGATCTAAATATTGTATCAGAACTTTAATAATTTAGTGTGTAATGAAATTGTTTCTTAATAATTTACATATTTACTTATGCTTCTAATTACACTTCTCAAGGAGGTATCCTTACGTTAATGTGTGTTGTACTTGAAAACCCAGAGAACCCCAAACCTAACCGTAACCATCCTGACATAAATCTTACCCAATTTTATACCAATATTTATACCTGTTATTCTATTTTTGATGCCATCCAGTTTTAACTATTATTCTCGTAAAACTTACCTATATATGTTATGAGCGTACCCATTGATTTTTATTGATTTCTTGATCAGAAAATTTAAATAGTGATTTATGTATTATATCACATTATAAATGTCTCCATTATGGTTATAAAGTTCCAAATTTCATAGAACTAAATTATTGACATAAAATAAATTTTAATTTTTGTGATTTGTGAATTCTTGACAAGAAAAGACTGCAATAATACTAATATGCTAATCAGACTATCACTTGCCTTGTACTGACAGATGAAAAGTCAGTAATGAATTCTTGAATTTTCTGAAAAAAATGTCAAATAACACTGAGTCATCTCATTAACTACAACCACTTCCCCTAAAATTTTACCCATAATTCTGGAAATTTGATGTGCCAGAACACATCTATTATTCTAAAAAAAAATTACTCTAACCTAATTGGGCAAGTCCGATGAGCCAGTATGCATCATCAGTGTGTAAAAGACTAGAATGATGAATGTGGGGATGAATAGAGGTGTAAATATTAAATGAAAGTAATAGAACTGTAAGAAAATAGGAAACTTGAAATGAGCACAGAATAAATACAAACTAATAAAATGAACATAAATGAATTTTATAAAATTATTGAATTATTAAACATTGAATCAAATTATGTCAAAAATTTTGGACTAAAATTAGTGAAGGCTGTAGCGGACACGGAAGCCATACAACCTTAAAATATTACCAAATAAATTTGCAGTTTTGCTACATGGTCCGCTCATAACTGTCTTTCTGTGTTGTATTAACCCTTTCGTTCCGGATCCCGCTTCGAAGCGGGTGAAGACCGATTGACTTCTCCAAATTTTTTAAAATAGTTACTTTATAGCTAGAACCTTCAGATTGCAACACAGGTGCCCAATGCATTGGAGAAGCATCTAAAATAGCTTTCAGCCAGGACTGCTTCGACAGTACCTCACAGCAGTTGCGTTTATTTCTTCCTCGGCCAAAAAAAAAAAACATCGGTTCTCCGTCGAATTTTAAAAAAAGTTACCTTCTTCACAGCAGCTTCATTTATGGATCCAGTCATCTCCAGAGCTTTGTAGAAGCTGCAAAAAATTGCTTGAGCTCAGTAGCCTTCTATAACACATTGAAACAACCGCTTCTTTGCCGACCAAGACTTTGCGGTTTGACTTACTGTCTTCTCCATTTTTTATAAAATCGCCAGTTCAACTGGGAACCTCACTATTATGTACAGTCTTAGGTAATGCTTATTACATCATAGGAAAAAAGTAAGCGTGTCGTATGACCCCGGTAACTATGCAAAAAAAATTTTTTTCAAAGTCATTTTTTGGAAAATGGCGTCTAGAAGTTACAATGCGGTGCAAGTTTTAGACTTGCTTGATGCTGACTCTAGCGACTCTGGATCAAGCGGAGAGAAGGAAGACGACATCTAGGGCTATAGGAGGCCCTGTATCCGGGTTGGTGGACCAGACCCCGTCAACTCTGATACTGAAAATGTGAGTCAAGAAGATGATCGAGGTAAGTTTGTCTTTCTCTTGTCTTTCTCTTGAAAAATAGCAAGCTTTTGTTGTGGAAAGACTTATTTATAGCTATATTGAGATAGAGTAAGCTGTTTAGCTATAATATATATATATTTCATTGAGTTTTGAGATTTGAAAGTGGCTTGTGGTTTTTTTAACAAATTCAAATTTTCAAAAAAAATTAAAATTTTTTTTACCACATATACTTCTAGGACCAGATGTGAATGCAGTCACCGACCCAGATTACGCAGATGAGGCGACAGGAGCAGAGTCTTCTAGTCATGAAGGAGAGGATACCAGACCTCAGTCTTCCAATAATGAAACACGAATAGGCAGCAGGTTCCAGTGATGAAGAAGAGGAAGTGGCTCCTCCTGCTCCGAGTTCTGGACGTCCTCGTGGTCGGAGAAGGCGGGAATCGAAGAACAAGAGTCGGGTGGATGAGGTAGGGGGAGAGTGGAAGAAAAATGACAATAACACACCCATTGATATTCCATAATCTTTTGTGTGAAGGACCACAGACTTTGATATTTGTGGCTGCTCCCCCCCCCCCCCCCCCCCCCCTGAACATCCCAAAAGTTGTAATATGTATTGTTATTGTCGTTGTCGTTGTCTGTGTTTTTTTTTTTGGTGGTTGTAGTGGTTTTTCACCATCAACATTCCTTGTACATAAACCCCCCCCCCCCCCTCCCCGTCATTACTTTTCATTGTCAACTGACAATTCTTGTACCATAGACCCCCCTCCCCCGTCATTTCTTTTCACTGACATTCTTGTACCATAACCCCCCCCCTTCCCCCCAGCCCTAACTGGACACCCAAATATCAGTAAGTTGAAATGAATTTCAACTTACCCGGCTCATGGATGATGTCACAGACCGAAAAAAAACCACTGAGTTCGTTCTCTCTCAGGTTGGATCCGGAAGCACACACAAACTGTTTGTTCATGGTTGCTTCTCTCTCTCTTTCCACAAATGCACGCACACACATACACACACACACACACACAAGAAAAAAGAAGCTACAGGTGAATACAGATCATAAAAATAAATGTATAATTTATTATACATAAATTGACTGGTGTACACACACACACACATGAAATTCAACTTACATAGGCATAGTAGTCACGATCCAAAAAGATCCAGAGTTCCCTCCCAGGTTGTATACGGAAGTGCCACATACTGTTTGTCCACGGTTGCTTTCTCTCATTCCACAAATGCACGCACACACATACACACACACACTAGAAAAAAGAAGATACAGGTGAATACAGATCATAAAAATAAATGTATAATATAAATTGACTGGTGTACACACACACACATACATGAAATTCAACTTACATGGGCATAGTAGCCCCGATTGAAAAAGACCCCACCCCCGAGTTCGTTCCCTCCCCAGTTAGATCTGGAAGCGCCAGAATAACATTTCAACTCCACGCACACACATATACATCGAGTGTGAAGCTCCACTACAACACCACAAAAACACAGACAACGACAACGACAATAACAATACATATTACAACTTTTGGGATGTTCAGAGGGGGGGGGGGGAGCAGCCACAAATATCAAAGTCTGTGGTCCTTCACACAAAAGATTATGGAATATCAATGGGTGCGTTATTGTCATCTTTCTTCCACTCTCCCCCTACCTCATCCACCCGACTCTTGTTCTTCGATTCCCGCCTTCTCCGACCACGAGGACGTCCAGAACTCGGAGCAGGAGGAGCCACTTCCTCTTCTTCATCACTGGAACCTGCTGCCTATTCGTGTTTCATTATTGGAAGACTGAGGTCTGGTATCCTCTCCTTCATGACTAGAAGACTCTGCTCCTGTCGCCTCATCTGCGTAATCTGGGTCGGTGACTGCATTCACATCTGGTCCTAGAAGTATATGTGGTAAAAAAAATTTTTAATTTTTTTTGAAAATTTGAATTTGTTCAAAAAACCACAAGCCACTTTCAAATCTCAAAACTCAATGAAATATATATATATTATAGCTAAACAGCTTACTCAATATAGCTATAAATAAGTCTTTCCACAACAAAAGCTTGCTATTTTTCAAGAGAAAGACAAGAGAAAGACAAACTTACCTCGATCATCTTCTTGACTCACATTTTCAGTATCAGAGTTGACGGGGTCTGGTCCACCAACCCGGATACAGGGCCTCCTATAGCCCTAGATGTCGTCTTCCTTCTCTCCGCTTGATCCAGAGTCGCTAGAGTCAGCATCAAGCAAGTCTAAAACTTGCACCGCATTGTAACTTCTAGACGCCATTTTCCAAAAAATGACTTTGAAAAAAATTTTTTTTGCATAGTTACCGGGGTCATACGACACGCTTACTTTTTTCCTATGATGTAATAAGCATTACCTAAGACTGTACATAATAGTGAGGTTCCCAGTTGACCTGGCGATTTTATAAAAAATGGAGAAGACAGTAAGTCAAACCGCAAAGTCTTGGTTGGCAAAGAAGCGGTTGTTTCAATGTGTTATAGAAGGCTACTGAGCTCAAGCAATTTTTTGCAGCTTCTACAAAGCTCTGGAGATGACTGGATCCATAAATGAAGCTGCTGTGAAGAAGGTAACTTTTTTTAAAATTCGACGGAGAACCGATGTTTTTTTTTTTTGGCCGAGGAAGAAATAAACGCAACTGCTGTGAGGTACTGTCGAAGCAGTCCTGGCTGAAAGCTATTTTAGATGCTTCTCCAATGCATTGGGCACCTGTGTTGCAATCTGAAGGTTCTAGCTATAAAGTAACTATTTTAAAAAATTCGGAGAAGTCAATCGGTCTTCACCCGCTTCGAAGCGGGATCCGGAACGAAAGGGTTAATACAACACAGAAAGACAGTTATGAGCGGACCATGTAGCAAAACTGCAAATTTATTTGGTAATATTTTAAGGTTGTATGGCTTCCGTGTCCGCTACAGCCTTCACTAATTTTAGTCCAAAATTTTTGACATAATTTGATTCAATGTTTAATAATTCAATAATTTTATAAAATTCATTTATGTTCATTTTATTAGTTTGTATTTATTCTGTGCTCATTTCAAGTTTCCTATTTTCTTACAGTTCTATTACTTTCATTTAATATTTACACCTCTATTCATCCCCACATTCATCATTCTAGTCTTTCACACACTGATGATGCATACTGGCTCATCGGACTTGCCCAATTAGGTTAGAGTAATTTTTTTTTAGAATAATAGATGTGTTCTGGCACATCAAATTTCCAGAATTATGGGTAAAATTTTAGGGGAAGTGGTTGTAGTTAATGAGATGACTCAGTGTTATTTGACATTTTTTTCAGAAAATTCAAGAATTCATTACTGACTTTTCATCTGTCAGTACAAGGCAAGTGATAGTCTGATTAGCATATTAGTATTATTGCAGTCTTTTCTTGTCAAGAATTCACAAATCACAAAAATTAAAATTTATTTTATGTCAATAATTTAGTTCTATGAAATTTGGAACTTTATAACCATAATGGAGACATTTATAATGTGATATAATACATAAATCACTATTTAAATTTTCTGATCAAGAAATCAATAAAAATCAATGGGTACGCTCATAACATATATAGGTAAGTTTTACGAGAATAATAGTTAAAACTGGATGGCATCAAAAATAGAATAACAGGTATAAATATTGGTATAAAATTGGGTAAGATTTATGTCAGGATGGTTACGGTTAGGTTTGGGGTTCTCTGGGTTTTCAAGTACAACACACATTAACGTAAGGATACCTCCTTGAGAAGTGTAATTAGAAGCATAAGTAAATATGTAAATTATTAAGAAACAATTTCATTACACACTAAATTATTAAAGTTCTGATACAATATTTAGATCATAACTATTATGATTATTTTTTACAACTAAAAACAGGAATTACCCATTTATTATTCTAAACACAGCCCATTCACAATATTCTAAGGTCAGTCATTTTGTTGAATACATAAGGCTCTCAAAACAAATGGTGAACATTGATAGCCAGCTAACTGTATAGCTAAAGGTGTACCTGTCAATACGTGGTAATACTGTGAGAGTCTAATTTTCGTTTACCAAGATTCATCAAAGTTTTAATGTTTTGGCTGTAACCTACAATGTTTAAGATATAGATTTGCAACGTATAATAAATAACTATCAAAAGTGCTAAAGAAAGTTGGTTTCGTGTGAGTGTCTGTGTGTTTATGTATGAGGGTGTGTGTGGTTTCGTACTGAATATGGGATCCGTGGAATTCCCTGGACCTCCTAAAGTTTTCTTACTAATTTATTAAACAAAAAAATATATAGATCAGTGGCAAGTTTGAAAATAATAGTCGGTTAGACTGCTTAAAAATTTCCAAAACTTATTAAAAAATCAAGGCTTTCCTGTTCTGGATTCAATTTCAATACATAATAGCATGTCTAAAGTTTCATCTGTTAATCTGTCCGTAGTCGTGACTATACCGTTTTCATGTTTCTTAAGAATCTTTCAACCTTTACTGTTTGAACTGTTATTGTCATCATTATGTTAATGGATATGAAAGTTTCAATAACATGTACCAGGCAATCTTCAATAATATACACTTTGTTAAAGTTCCTGAAATGTAATTTTTCTGTTTATTGTTTTGATACAAAAAAAAATTTCCGCTCCCATTGTGAAATATTCTGTATGAATTCCTTTGTATGTGTGATAATTTCAATGCAAGAAGATCAAAAGGAAAATGTTCAGTGTTACGACTGTGAGATTCATGTTGGATTTGAATAGTAAATGGATTATGTAGGGAATTCAATTAATTAAAGATAATTAATATTTACATAAGTTTTACTACTTTATGTGGTGGTATGCCACAGTGAGATAGAATTTACATAGGCCGTAAGATAGATAGATGTAGCAATTTTGAGCTATCAAATATTGAGCCGCATCATTATGTATCTTTATTAGGGCATACTCCCATCTGTAGCATTGAGCCGCATCATATTTCTGACAATTGCCTTACGTAGACAACCAAGTAACCAAGGCACTTATTTTTTTGTAGGAAGTGAAGTCCGAAAAATTACACAAAGACTCTCACCAATAAAAATAAAGTAATGTTTATTTCAAAAGTGCAACTGTATAGGAAAGTAGCATTAAATTTAGCTCAACACTTATTAAATCTCAATTATTTTGTATCACCACACCTTGTATTGTTTTGTTAGTTGCAAGATGGCAGAACCTTTATTTATTATTTTATTCAGTTCCTTTGGGCATACTATAAGCTAACAAATGATTGACAAACTATATCTTTAACCCAGATCAAATCTTCTAGAGCAAGATATAGTCACTCCATCTGGCATTTTTTTTGTCACTTTCTAAGTTCATTTTAATATATTCTCTCTCTTCTCGGGTTTTCAAATAGCAGCCAAAAAAAATATAGACAGTAAACATTAAAATTTAAATTTTGGCCCTTGTACACACACGCTTATTGTTTATCTATTATCAGGCTTACTGCCTATTAAATATCAGGCATGCTGTAATAAAAATCTTGGTTGATTGCCGTGTACTCTCAAAATCACTGCCTATGATTAATTAGGAATGCTTACAAATTATTCTCATGCTATCTAACTATTATGTTCAGACATGTGAAGTTCAAATCTAGCTACTTTTGTTTTCACAGGCTTGTACAATCATTTACACTGTGCTAGCTCAAAAATTCATTCACAAAATAATTGCAAGATTATTTTTAAATAAATCTATCATGCTTCGGACAATCACCTAACGTAATTTCCAAGTAGAAATAATAGCTGAACACAAGATACCTTATGCAAGTAACCCTAACGAATTGTGGATACTTCTTAGATGTTTGTTTTTAAATTGAATTAGAGGTAATTAGCATGTATTGTGAAACTTAATTGTTAGAGTATGCTTTCTTTGTCACAAAGCTAAACTAAATATTTTGTGTTAATAAAGCTAGCACATTTATGGCAAGGCAATTATACTGCATTTAAACGATTTAATTTTATATTTTCAATGATAAACCAGTATATTTATAACTGCTTGAATTGTTTGAAAAATTTTTTGGAAAATAAAATAGGCAAATTGTAATAGTAATGAGTTTGTTATTACTAAATCATTTAGTTTAATTGTTATATTTCTCATTAATATGTTTTTTAAGACAATGAACTGTCTTTTTCCGTAGAGAGATCAATTGTGCTTATACTAAATATATTATTTCAATGATACACGTAGTACAACTCTCACTTAATATTACCCAAATTGTTTCATTCGAACATTCATTAATTTTACAATACTTGTCCAGCAATTCTTTTAATCACTATTCCGAGGCATTTTTACTTTAATTCTATATAAAAGCATAATCCTATTTTCTTACAACTTAACTTTTTTTCTCCAAATATAAAAGATCCTACTCTTCTTCTATTACTAGAACAAGTACTAAAGGGTTTCAATGTTATATGTATGATAAACACATGCCGCAACTGTTTGACTAAAATATTAAGGTAGAGCAGTATACTAAAAGGATCGACTTCATAATTAATCAATTATCTCTTTCATGGTGCTGATTAAGTGTATTTTACGACTTAATTTGTAAAATGGCTATATCATTAATGTGAAGGTCAGTTAAAGCTTTTAGTTTGCATTAATGAATCAACATTTTTAACAGCTGCTAAGAAACTAGCATTAATTTTTAAACTGATATAATGTAAAATGCTAGGTAGCGTCATTTTTATACTGTGAATTTCATAAAATTTATTAAATATGGACATTAAAGTTCAGGTTAATTATTTTGAGTGTAGGTTCTGTGACATAGTTAATTTTAACTGCACTTGTGCATGTGGGAGTTCCATGGAAGAATTTATAAAAATGAAGTTCCATCTATTAAACTGTCTTTAAAAAATTATAGTGTACTTCATAACAACTAAAGTTTGATGTTGAGTGCATTTGCTGACTACTACAATAGAAACTTCAGCTTGATGAATAAGAAGAATTTATCTCTATCAATAAAACATTAATCCATGCATTAAAGTTTTCATGTATTGTCTAATATGAAGTTATGACCCCATAGCACTGAATAAAACAAAACTATTGACAATCAAAATCAGTTATACCAATTTGATTATTATACCAAACAAATTCATAATGCTGTCGTGTTTCAGTAGACTGCTTCTGCCATCGTCAGAGCTGATTTATAATAATCAAAAGACAAAATGAGATCATTAGCCTAAGGGTGATGCTTGACAAAATGCGTTATATTGCCTAAGGTTGATTCTTGTTTATTTATGTGAGTTAACTCTAGCTGCTCTCGATACTAAATGGAAAAGCTCCATTCCCGAGTCACTATTCATGGTTAATTTGTTTGGTGACATATTTATGTAGATGGCTTCTTTTACTTTTCTCTCAACCATGCCTTGTGAAAAATCAAAAAGTTTTACTTGATTCCAATGAATTGCATGACTCCCTTCTTGCCATACATGTTCAGTCTATGGTTATTTGGTGACATATTCATGTTCACAGGCTGATTTATGTTCTTTAATTCTAATGTCTTGCACTCTTCATGATTCACCTATATAGAAATCTCCACATTCACACATGATATTGTACACAACTCCTACTTTGTTCTCAATTGAAGCAGGATCTTTTACTTTTGTGAGAAGATTTGACAAAGTGGTTTTAGTTTTGAAAGAACTCCTTATTCCATAATGCCAGAGTATCTTTCTTATTCTCTCACTCATTGTGGAAACATATGGAATAATTGCTGTCACAACTGGATCTTAATTGAGGGTAGTTGTGTCAACCTTTTATTTTTCTTCTTTAGCTAATGTTTCACTTTATACACAATACTTCAAGGATAACCTTTGATTGATAAAACACTTCTAACATGGTCTATCTAGGATTCACTCGATAGATTGTAAGCGCTTCTAACTAAACATTTTACAATACATTTCTTCACATGTGGGGCATGGTTGGATTGGTAATATATATCTATCTGTGTGTGTTGATTATCTGTGAACAATAGTCTTGATTGTGCAATCATCAAATGTACTGAACAACACATCCAGAAAAGGTAACCGTTTGTTTCTACTTCAGAGGTTAATTAGATAAAATAAAATAGTGAGTTTAGAAAAAGAAATGATTCATCCAAAAACTCACTTTTAAATGAAGCAAAAAAAATATCGTCAACATATCTTTTCAACGTTAGGCATTAAAAATGAATTGTTTGGTATAAAAAAAAATATGAACTATAGCCATCAAGAAAAAACTTTAAAACAATCAATATCATTTTTGAAAAATGTCCTTATTGATTTTTCATGTTTACTCATTTTTGAAATATATTTTAATTTGTGTTTTAATAATCTGGACTTAAATTATATTTTCATAATCACAATGATTTTTGAAATTTGATGGTTTACTTAATATTTTTTTTGTAATTTTGCATGTTGAACATTGCTTTCAACTTGAAATGATTTGATTGTCTGATGTAGCAATTTATAATAGTCTAAAAAAATCATGGGTAAGTACCTAAATAGTAAAAAGTTTGTCTTCATGTTGAAGTCTAGAGGCTGATAGGAACTATTAATATCCAGTGTATTTTCTTGTTAATCACACATGGTTCATTGAAAAATTCAAAATCTGTATTAAAACCATTCAAAATCGAATGATAATCCCCAAAAAAACTGAAGGGTTTCATTTTGTTCTTAACCATAAAAACAGCAAACATAAACCTGTATAATAAGCTTGAAGACTTTAAAAAAGCTAGGTTTCTTAACAAGTAATTTATAACGCATGTGAAAAAATAAATAATGCTAATCAGGGATAATTAGATATTTTACTGGAGTTTAAACTTACATGTGTTTAACTGATGCTGAAACAAAGTTCTTTAATTATTCTCTAGTGGATTGGATGTTTCATAGAAGAGCAATCATTAAATTAATTGTTTTCAAATCAAATTCAAACTCATGATTAATTAAATGAGCATCATATAATGTTGATATTTTTTAAGCTGTATAGTGTACATTGTTTACCTAGATAAGAAAATTAGTTTAAACTTATATGATTAATAGAAACAATAGATAATACGTGAAAAAGAAAGTCTTCTATAGGAAAATGTATTCAGTGAATAACTTTTAAAAGTATGTTGTGTCAGTAGAACACTGTTTTATTAACAAACATCATTTAAGTTGAGTATAGAGTGCTTGATTCAAGGTTTAAAATTCTATTCCAAAAAATAATTCACGTTTTTGTTTTAAAATTATTAATATCCCAACTATAAAATTATTGAAGTCATGCTTAGTTTATGAAAACTTTCACTGAAAACTATAACTAAATTTGATCACAAGTAAATCGTTCAAAAAATTATCACCTAGTTTCTTCTCCATGTATCTCTAGTTTCTTGCCGAGCATGTATTTTATTATGACTTATCAACTCTGTTCTCTATAAATCTCATAATTTGTTCAATTCACTTTAGTTCCTTTGTTTCTCTTATACTTTTCTTTAGTTACTTTTGTCTCTTTAGTCTCTTCTAGTCTACTTATTCTATTCTTGTTCGATCGAACATTTGTCTTATTTCCATTGCTTCTAGTACATTAATTTCTTTTAGTATATTTATTCTCTCACAAACTGCTTCATCAATCTAGTTTTTTGTCTATATTAGTCAGTATAGTCTTAAATTTGCAAGAATAGAATAAATAGATGGAGTCACTTTAGTTTCTGCTTATTTCTTCTATTAGTTTTTTCTTTTAATCTGTCATGTGTTTTGAATAAATTTCTATATTTTTTCCTTTATATTAATTATTCTCTACTAATCACTTTAGAAATCTACTATTCACATAGTTCTTCTACACTCTTTAGTTTGATTAGTTTAACTTTTCTCTTCCATTAAAATACAATATGTAGTCGCCTGATTTCCATGAAAAAAATGGTAAAGGATCTCCTTTACTTTACCGCAATGCCTAGTTGCTTCCTTAATCTTCTATATACTTCCCAATTTTGATGCAGTAATATATTTCAGTCTTTCCTTCTTCTAAATTTCAGTACCCGATTGATCACTTTCTTCTTTCTCAGTAAGACTGTTTATTACTTCACAACAGCGGATTATCATTTGATGCAAGCTTCTTTCATTTCCTTCATAATTTAAATTGAAACATCTTTAGTTCCATTATCTAGATCAATTTGATTATCATTCCTGTATGCTCTACATTGTGCTAAAGAGTTGCCACCTTTTGTATTTATTTTTCATTTTTTTGTCTTTTTTACTTGATTTCATATATTTTCCTTCTCTATTCTTCCTCCTGATTTCTTTTCAGTCATTGTGAAAATTCTGTTTCCTTAAGAATCATTCTTTTCTCAGTACTCCATTATTTGCCGAAGTTGTGTTCAATTTGATTGTCATTCCTTTATATTCTACGTTACTAAAGTGTTGTCACCTTTTTGTATTTATATATTCTGTCGTTATTTTAGTCCTTTATCTTTCACGTTACACGTGTTTTTCTTTACTTTTCCTTCTGTATTCTTTGTAAAGATTCCTTTACTGTCTTTTAGAAATTGTTGTTACTAGGAATCAATGCAGAAAATGATGCATCCTGGATCATATTTGCCGAGTTGTGTTGTAGTCGTGCTACGATCATCATTGCTACCACAAGCAACTTCAAGAATGATTAAATACATTCCCCCAACATATTTGCTCCTCACATGCATCCAACTTTCAGCCAAATTTGTCGTCTCATTTGTAATTAGCTGTGATGCCTTTGATGCCAGTCTGCTAACTTGCATATTTGTGAAATCATAATGTGGTTAACTGATATGCAAGAAATTAAATCTCGCAGAGCATCTTCTTCAATAGCAGTGCGATTTGAAAGACTATCTGTCTACAGCTGCCTCTAATTATTTATTATTTCCACAATTAACACAAATTAAGAATTAGATTGCTAATGTCAAATTAATTTAATTAAAGTAATTCAACTGTTATCATTTTTATTCTGAGTAGCAAATATTATGTCTAAGGCATTTTTCCATCAATACACACTTAAACATTTTGATGATGCAGGCTTTATTATGTTACATTAATGTGATTCGCAAATTCATGGTGGAAGTAATTGTAAGTACTAAATTTTACTATGTACAATATCATACAGTATAAAAAATTTAAACAAAATTTGCCTTGCACAAGTTACGTCAGAAATAAAGTACTTTACAATATTTTGTTATACTTACGAACTATATCAGTGTCTCCTGCTTCTTTAATACCTCTAGACTATCATGACACTTGTCATCATTAATGATAAATTCAATTTGGGGTAGGTTTGATAAATTAGGCATGGTTTCTCTCTCTAGCAGTGATAAAAAATCTGAACTGCAATGTTTGTGCAGTCTAAAGCAAGTAAAGTATCATTGACTAAATCCCTCACCAATATATTGACAGCCTATTGTGATCAGTTACCTTGCTCTGCATTCAAATTGCACTACACATTAGACGTAAATATCACGAATAACGTACTTTTTAGTTCCTTCAATTCTTATATCAGTTCTCAGATATCATTGTTCAGTTATACTACTTTAAAGGGCAAACTTCGCCCAAAATGTCATAGATTATATGTATGTCAAGTACTGTTCAACTGGAGTGTAGCTGGTCTTGCCATTTGAGTGTTTTAATTAACAAAGGGTCTCTGAGGTCACTGTCTGGCACAGAACACATTTTGTCCCAATTAATAGTGATAATATTTAATATTTTTAAAGAAGTAATCTATTTTTAGTGTAGTTATTTTAAGCTAATGTCATCCACTTTAAAAAATCAAAAATTAAGAAAAATAACAAAACTTACTTTTGTGGTTAATTTTTTGGTGGATTTAATCCAGTTCTCAGCTACACATGAATAATTAATAATAATAATACTACACCTGTTATTAGACATTTTATAGGCGGGGCTATACCTATAATTGCTTCTAGTACCATATCCTATACCTGTTACAAGTTTCATGCTTTTATTATAAAGTGAATAATTATTGCTTTTTTTTGTTTCCAAAATCTGCCTAACATATAACATTGCACTTTTTGGAAAAATTGTATAAAAATTGACAAATTGTTTTCCTGATAAACCCCTTCCCCTTCACCCTTGATGTGTTCCCTTATTAATAATAAATTGAACTTAAAAAAGTTGTACATTATATGCAAGTCTCTCAGATTCTTTGAAACTGAAGTCTCCTTAGTGAACAATGTTATATTCAGAAGAGGACTTCGTCAAGAAGTGGAAACGTCAAGTTAAGTTAAATTATCTACAACGGCTGAGAAAAATTACTGTCATTGTTGAATACTGCAGCAAACCTTGTTAATTTTAGATCACAGAATTACTAGGCCTTACATAATCTACTTTCAGCTTATCATAATAAAAGTAACGAGCAAATAATTGGCAGTGTGGTTGGTACCTTATGCATTAACTTATCATGAAGCTTAATTTATCCATTATGTTCTACCATTTTGTTTAGTTCGTTTTCCTGCTCTCTTTCTCTCATGAGCTATTTCAGTTACTCTTACCTCCCACTTTCCCACTTTTCAGCTTTTTCTGTTCGAGTCACGGGTCCTATTCTTACGCTTCTCAGTCTCCCTGTTCGTATATCCATGATTATGGATTATTGCCTTCCCTTTTGAAACTTTGCCATTCATCACCGATTTTACCTGCTTATAGCTACAATAGTTGTTAATTCCTTAATTGATTTGCACTGCAAAACTTTACACGTTCAGTTAAACAATGCTTTGCAAACTCAGCCTAGCTAATTATTAATGTATGTACACTGTTGCTATTGTTACTGACACACAAATGTATTATACAATAAAAATAAAAGACGTATCTTTATATTTAATATTTTGTTATAGTATGTTAGATAAATGCCCATTTTTAAGAACGAACCTTGTAGTTTTGAGTACATTTAGTTCAATTTAATCACTCAACTATAATTACTATAAATAGATTAATGTGGATATTTTTTGCTGAAATCTTGTGATTCCGATTCCATTAAGTACAGGTCATACAATCAGGACGAATAATAGTAACATGAGGTACTACTGTTTACTTCCTAAGGGCAGCATGTTCAGGATCGGAGGAATCCTAAACAACTGCCTTGTATCATCCTTAATTTTGTATCACGTGCTTGCGTGTCTATTTTACCGGTATCACGCCTTAACCATCTAACTTCTTGTACCACTTTCACTTGTTCTGCTCGAATGATTGATTAATGATTGAATTTAGTTGTGTCTGAGTAGCTAGTAAATAACTAGCAGAGCAGGACAGTCTGGTTCTTTGAGTGTAATACCAAGACTATCCACGGTTTGGGACTTACACCCTGAATTTGTGCCATGGGTGGCAAGAAATGATGAAAGTAAGCATGTGGTGATGATGGGGAGTGGCTATGTGGAATATTTACTTTGAAGCTACTTTGAAGCTTCAGGTCAAAGTACTACATTTAATCAAACAGGCATTTAATCACCAGGTATTAATTAGTTGGCCCATCAACTGCAGTAGATTTAGCTAAACTTCAAGCTACAGAAACAAGAAAGTCACCATGAAGCATGTCACGATGGTTTATCACAGCAACTTATCAATTCCTATCATATTCAGATGTGAGGTACCCAACATACTGATATTTGAAAAGCATTTTTTTCTGAATTTGAGATTGCAAATAATTTGAACATCAGTCAATTAAATAGATTGTGAATAAAAATAAGATATGATTCAACAATGGGAATAATATAAATGACATGAACAAATGTGGGTTTAAAAAGTTTTGAATTGTTTATCTAAAAAACCAAACACTAGATAGCCTTACTCGTCCAATTCTTTTTGCTGCTATGTACATATGAACCACTGCATACACTATAAGACAGAAAAACTCATAAAACATTTTATCACTTGTCTGATGATACCAATAGTTCATGTTATAAGTAAAATAAGATGGTCAGAAGATCTTACAAATATTCTAGTCATCAAAAATATTTTTTCCATTTTTACTATCTCAGGAATCAGAAAAAGAATTGGTTAGTTTATCTGTTCTTTCCAAATTTAACAAAAATTTGTACTTAGCAATATGATTATCAGCTGACACTAAAGATAACATAAACTGTGACAAGCTAATATTCCCCCATGGTCCTTTTTAAAACTGCCTTAATTGAACTAGGAAAAAGAAACTTTACCCCATATTAAAGCACTTTATTTGGCTTCTAAAATAATTAGTCTCAAAATAAAAGCTCTTCATGCTTAGGAAGTACCCAAAAGACATGTTAAAATCCACATTTCTAAAATGTTGCATCCAAGCATGATAATTTCACTTGATTTAACAACCAGGCCTTTTATACTGGTCAAAAGGTAGAGAATTTTTATTCATTAATAAGACGATTCCCCAGACTGTACCATTCATCAAATCTACCTTGCATTATTTCCATCTTAGCTTCAAGTTTCAATTAAAAAAAGGTGTAGCTCATTGCAGATCTTGCTATGTGATTGCTGAGCAATATCAACACTCAGTGTTACTATACACTAGCTATCTATTACAAAACCATTTCTCAGAGATCAAAAGAATAATTTCTTTGGTCATACATGTCGCTTGTGCATTGAAAACGGTAGATGTAAGTACTATTTTCATAAGAGAAGCTAAAAATGCAAGAGACATGCACCGGTATTTTCTCAATGCAACAATTCTAGCACCAGGTAAACTACTGGACATAATATTAAACAAAATCTTATTTGCTCACGTAGTTCGGATGTGACAATAGGGGGCATTACCCACAAAAGCTTACCATCGTAAAGGCAAATAAAGTAAGAGATTATTCTGGAAAATTAAATCGAAACAAAAAATTCTGGTACATTGAAGAAACTTTTGATTCAAGAAGTCGTCTTTCAAATTTATTGCTGAGTGACACTGACTGGATAGACTGACTAACAGACTGATAAAATAACCCATTCATTCATGTTTGCTGAGACAAAAACAATACACTAGATTAATTACGGAACAAGAAATTTGAGTAGAATACTATGTTGCTTAAAACATTACACTACATCTCGAGAATCCTTTAGTGCAAATAGTACTGTGTACATACACTCTAAGTATTTACTGAATCTGATAATAATCAGTTTTGTCAAATTAATTATTGTTAAATTGCTGACACTTTTTGCAGAACAGTGTAAACAACCATTTTATTAGTTAAAAGGCTTAAGTTTGTAATTACTATTAAATTGGCTGTATATAAATATATAACGGCTTTCTTTATTTTTTACTCACTAGTTTTCCAAACTGTTCCGTTAGTTGTGCATAGTGAAAACAAGTACAGTTGACCGATATACAAATTCACTATAGACAACTGAGCAGTTAACTGAGTTAAAGTGCACGTATCACAAATTAATTTATCTTAGTTAATTAAAAATCATGCACGTATCACAAATTAATTTATCTTAGTTAATTAAAAATCAATATTAATTACTAATGGGAAACTAACTCAATATATCAGCATCTGTATCATTTTAAAGTTTACTTGTCTTTATGCAGACTACAGCACTGACCCACATGTGGACAATTGCTAAGAGAGAAACGGACTAAGGATAGATGTTGAAAAGCAATGAGATTAAAAACAACTACAACAAACAACAACAAAAAAGTGCAATTTCGGTGGTAATTAGCTGTAGGCAGTGACCTCATACTTTTCTTCAATAGTGTGCAGTGTAACTCGGTGCTTAGCTTGGTGGTCCTGATACAATAGTACAAAATTGCTAAAGTGTATTTAAAGAAACTTTTAAGATTATCCCTTAATCTTCACAGATTTAATAAAAATTTGGACATCATTGTGACTATTTTAAAATGTGGATTAAGACAGATTGAAAATAGATATTTGTACAGCCAGCAATCACTGCTAAGCACTTGTGCACGATGACCCACTACTCAATTAATTCACATTTCTTTCTCATTTTAGCAGCATTAAATTAATTTTATATTTCTTTCTCGTTTTAGCATCATTAAATACATTACAATGTTTAACTTACCACTTGGAATTAGTAGTAACACGCCGATTGCAATAAATATGACTCCTCTTACAATTAAATCATTTGAATGAGCATTAACAATCTCCAGAATGATACCAGTTAAAAAGGATGCTGAAAATAATATATAATACTTTACAGTATGTTTCATAGTAAGCAACAACAGATTGAAAATAGATATTTGTACAGCGAGCAATCACTTCTAAGCACTTGTGCATGATGACCCACTACTCACACCAGCAGGTTGTCCCCTTCAGGCATGGGTTAAACACTTAGTCCTTGTGCTTACTTAGTATTTTTGAAGTGATTGATAGTTCTTTCAAGCATTTTTCACTAGTCTGTAAGACCCATAAGTTCAAAGTGTTCAACAAACATCTTTTGACACTAAGCACTTTCAGAGAATAATATGATAAAAATATAATCACACATTAGCAATTAATCTTTATGTAACTTATGGCCATTCGGTCTACATAGTAAATTTAGGTATCTGGCCTCAGTTAATAGTCTCCTTTCATTGAGCTCAGCTCCTAACAGAAAACTATAAAATCTTGGGCTTATATTTTACCTGAAATCCTTGAAGTAACTTTAAAAGAAAATGTAAAATGTAGTGTGCAGCAAGGTTCAGATTGTGCATGATGGCACTTTGAAAATGCTAGGATCTGAGCTGGGAAAAGTAAATCTGCTATTCAGAGCTGTATAAGGAGAGTGGGCTTATGTGGGGTTCTTTTCTCGAGTAAGAGGGGGCTTGTACGGTCAATCCCAACATAAATAAATATAGGAACAGGTTACAGAGTGAGTTCACCCATAAGCTGTTCAGCTGTATGGGCATAAGATGTTTGACATAGAACAAAAGTTTCGGCTGTGGAACCTGAATAGGGATTTGAGAATTAGGAATACAGTATTTCTGAGGCAATACTGCAGCCAAATCCAAGTGCACCTCTTTAAAACACTAAGTAATATAATTATTTAGGATCGGAGGAACCCTAAACAATCGCCTTGTTTCACCGCTAATATAGTATCACACGCTTGCACGTCTATCTTACCAGTATCACCCCATAACCATCTAACTTCATGTATCACTTCCACTTGTTCTGTTTTAATGATTGATTAAAGACTGAATTTGGTTGTGTCTCTGTGAAGTGAAGTAGCTAGTAAATAACTAGCAAAGCAGGACAGTCTGGTGTTTTGAGTGTAATACTGAGACTACCAATGGTTTGGACCTTACACCCTGAACCTGTGCATGGTCCTTCGAGCCAAATACGCAATATTGAAGTTGACAAGGACCAGCGACCTAACTCACTTCTTTCTAGCTATCTCTATGACCACTAGCTATCTGTTAGCTTTACTGTCAAACGTCGTCGACTACACGCCATCGTCCATCAAGGCTCTGTACGCGTCATCTGCGGTGAACAATAGTGCTTTATCAGGAATAACTAGTTCCTTTGTCTTCGAACCTAATTTTATCAGCCTTCCAACAAGGACAACATCACATCGGTGTGCTAAAAATACCTCACAGACAATACATACACAAATGCCATTAATTCTTTGGTTTCTTTTTTTGACACCATTTTCTTCCTTTTCCTCGCAACCACATGGAAATCCTCAAGTCAGCAATTTGTCAACAACATTCCTCAACAATCAACACCTCTACCTGGAGGATCATCAACACTTCGTGGCAGCAAACTACCTACCGAAAAAATAACTTCTAGATACCTTGCTAACAGTCCACTTTTTCAAGAACTTTGTTTGCTGGCTATCTTCATCAACCACCTTATGTGGTATCTTGTTTCCACAAGTTGATTTCTAATCCAAGCTACAACTCAACTATGATCAACATGGCAGCTGTCTCAAGAATTTAGAGTAATAGAGCAGTCATCCGGGACAGGATGATCAAGGCCATCAAGAATACAGAAGGAACTTTCTTGACTGACCAGGTGGATCTTGACACCTAAGACTTGAAACACACCATCAAGAATATTGAAGCAATACTCTTAGAACATCAGGAAAACCAAACTCAGGTGTTAGAAGCCATGTCAGAAGAAGGTGCCACGGAGGAAGACATCCTAGTAGAGACTGACAACAACTCAGAAGTAGAAGCCAAGGCTGAAGAGTGTATAGTCAGGCTCAGGTGGGTTCTCACACAAACCAAGCTGTATCTCCACAATGAAACTGTCTCATCATCAGCGGAGAACTGGCTGACCAACTTGAGCCCGTCATCCACAAATTTCATCATGGACAGAAAGCTACTCATCAAACAGCTGGAAGGCCTGGTCAAATAGCTGGGACCTCACAGGAGAGACCTAGTAATATAACCACTGTTCACTCAAGTCAAGGATCATCTTGACAACATTCCAGCAACTCTCTTCAGTACACCAGCAACAATGCCAGCTGCAACAACAACTGACCCTGCTAAGAAGCTGCCTCCACCCTACCAGGTGAATACGCCAACATTTTCTGGACACGTTTACAAATTTCAGCTGTTCTCAGTTTCAAAGAGATCATGGACATTTACAGTGAACATTACACCGATGCTGTATACTAGCAGATGCCATGAATGACTGAGAAGCGAGAAGAGTAGTCAACTACGGGTGGCCCTGGATTCCCCCCTCCCCCAAGAAATCTGAATTTTTAATTATAAATGGTAACTCAGAGCAAATATTTTTATTACTAAAAAATGTAAATCAAAGCACAATTCTTCTATTTTTGTTTGTTTGAAAATCACTAGAACTTCATCAAAGCTTACAGCTGAAAGCTCAGGGCCTCAATGGCAATTTTTATGAGCCGATGAAGGTTTTAATCAGTGATAGCGTTGTGTATACGAGTCTTAATGAGCTTCATATAGCTGAAAGAACTTTCAACTGATGCTGTTCCAACGAAGGATTATGTTCAAAAGTTTAAATGTTTCTGAATAAAATCCCCGTACACCTCTGAAGTGTAACAGTGGACAACATGTTAGCGTTACCCCCAAACTTGAAGACCACACCCTCCCATCTCTGAGGCCTATTTAGCTACACGCTATCCTAGGTAGGAATAAAATATTCCCCCCCCCTCCCCCCCATAAAAAATCCTGTATGAAGATCTGTATGCTGCAGAAAGATTCGACGTAGCGCTTCAGCAGTTAAAGAACAGATATAGCTGAGCTTTTATCATATATCTACATCTAGTGGAAGAACTCATCACCCGCAGTAAATATGACTATTCCCAAGAAAGCATGGTTAAAAGCCTTAGACTGGACACAATGAATGCATCCTGACTGCCATGGATAAATTCGGTGGGAAGGATATCGAAGCACTTGCAGTGGCACTTGTTCTCAGGGACCGTGATGAGGAAGTGAGGAATGAATGGGCAAGACATCTCAGCACGGATGACAAGATCCCGTTCTGGAAGACTTTGTCAAATTCGCAACTCCACTCTCACACCATCTACCTCAGAAACACAAAACCCTCAACCCTGGAGCAGCTGCCTTCAAACCTAGCACCACAGGAGTCAAGCCAAAGACTGAAGACACAGCAACCACTGTTACAACAACATCATCTAAGCCAGCCCGTCTTGTGTGCAAAGGTACCAGCCACTCTCTGATGCGGTGTTAGACTTTCAAGGAAGCAACAGTCAACCAGGTGGGGACACATCAATCGCCACAAAATCTGCACCAATTGCCTCCACCCCAGTAACTGCCACACTGATGACTGCCACTGCCACTGCCAGCCCATCACTAGCACCCAAACAATCTGATCAATCAACAATCTCTAGACCTCCAGGTGGAATAATTTTTACAGCCATGCTCCAGAATGGAGATAATCTCATGCCAATAAGTGTCGCCATGGACTCCTGTGCATCACACTCCATGGTAACAGAGGTGGTAGCATCACAGCTGAAAGCCAAATGATCTCATGCCGAACTTACCATACAAGGAGCCATATCTGAAGAAGGCACCATCAAGCAAGGCAGAGTGAAGCACAGCTGTAAACTGTTTGTCAGCCTCATCCTGCCATCTGATGAAGGTCAAACTATCGAGTTCGCCATCACATCAACTCTTCCATCCGTCACACCGCCATTAGATATCAACCCCATCGTCAACAGCTCCATCCTCAAAGGACTGCCATTAGCAGACGGAGAGCTTGGTGGACCAGTAGATGTCGTCATCACCACTCAACATCTGTCCTTCTTCATCAAGGAAGCACTGCCTTACCAATGATCTTTGGATGGGCCTACTTTGGAGCAGGCAGCTGTCTTCCAAGGGAACTGGCATGATGACTCAGCTGGAAGAAAGTGACTTGCAAGGGTCTCTAACCAAGTTGTGGGAATCTGATCAAGTGCCCACTGCCCATGCTCTCACAACAGCTGAACAGTCTGCAGTGTATCAGTTCCAGACCAACCTGTTTGTCAATCCGGAAGATAACCACTACGCATCAGGACTTCCATGGATTGAGAACCCAGCGGAACTTGGTCAAACACAACAAATGGCCAAGTTATGTCTCATCTCCAACAAACGAAAGATGAAATGGATGGGCAAGCTGGAGAGCTTCCAATCTGAAGTTCGCCAATACCTGGAACTAAGTCATGCTGAGATCATCCCTCAATCTGAACTCAACCACACTGGGTATTACATGCCCATGCATGGAATAATCAAAGAGGAATTGACAACAACCAAGATACGTCCAGTGTGTGACTGTTCAGCCACGTCTTCCTCAGGTTACTTGTTCAACGACTGCCTTCTACCTGGGCCAAGTCTGTACCCTGCCATCACAGACATTTTGCTGGTGTTCCGCCAGAGCAACATACATGTAGCACTGATGGCAGATGTTCCGAGAGATCCACCTGCTCACCAAGGAAAAGGATTTTCACCATTTCTTGGCTCGAGATCAGTCAGGAGACATCATCCACTGTCAAATGACCCGTCTAGCATTCGGCGTCAGGTCTTCTCCCGTTGTCGCGACAGCTGTCATCCACCACCATGCAGAGAAATACAAGCAGCAGTTTCCAGATGTAGCAGCCTGTGTACTGAAATTGTTCTACGTTGAAGATGTACTAACTGGCACCAACACTATTGAAGAAGCCATCAAGCTTATGGTGGCAGCGACTATCCTGCCCCAGTGCAAGCTGTCTGAGAGGAGAAACTAAGGATTCAGCCCCCCATCTAGGTGGCTGCGGTGGGCTCTCCATCGGCTTCGTCTAAAGAGAGATCTACAGAACCTTCGGTGACCTACAGGCATCCGACTATCAAAGACCAGCGGGCCTGTGTTCTTGTCCATAAAAATTGACGAATTTTCTGTGGTTATAATTTGCGAGACAATGGGCGAGGGAGGGCAGGCAGAAATAAATAGATTGAACAACTCAAAGGAGCAGCGCTGATAATTAACTTAAGCAGCACAGAAACAGAAATTCATGAGGTGATAGGTTGAGAGTGGTGAGGTAAATGTAGCACAACTGGCTACTAGAGGTATACTTGATCAAAGAGAGTTTGTACTAAATTGTCAGTCCAGTCTCAGTCAAATGCATTGTGAAGTTTGGTATCTCTACTGAAATTTTTCAATAAAGATACCAAACTTTTCAGTTCTTCAAGGATCTTGTGAAGCCCTGGTACTTTGTTACAGTGACTTTGATTTCATGATCTTATGTCGCTGTAAAAAAATCCTGTTTTAAAAAATAGCTCACTTTAGCAATTATGTTTGATTGGTTTTCCTTGCATACAAATTGATATTCCGGTTTTAACAATAAGAGTTCATCCTCCCCCCAAATATCCTATATGAATCCCAAAAACAGTTGTTTAACTTACCAACTCCCAAAGTAAGCAATAGATATGCACCCACAACTATACACCAATTCCTTTTAACTGCAGGTTCTAAAAACCACCTACGTAATATAAAAAGAAAAAGAATTTTGAATAAAAGTTAGAAGAAAGGACAAGAAAACTAGAAGAAAGTGCACTGGGAAAGAAGTTCAGCAATGAAGCAAAAGAAAAAGTTTGGAAGTAAGTTATATTATCATTATAACTACTTGTAGTCTAGTTCTACAAGAATATTTACAATACTCACAATAACTATACAGAGCTTAAATTACCACCGAATTCTTGTGTGAGACATAGATTGATTGTAGTCACTGTCATCAGAGTCTGAGCTATCTACCAAAGCCTGTCGGTCACAATTCTATAATAAGAGAAAATAAATAAATAAAAACTTGAAACTCGCGAAACTTTAGCTCCAGTGATACTCCTATGTATTAGTAATTAAGCGATAGTACACTTGCATCAACTTTAAAGCACAAGCATACTCTTGACTATTAAGATGACTATGAATGCACCTAAATTAATGGTAAGAGACAACTGATAGAAAAGTTTGTGCTGAAAAAGCTGAACAAATTTTTACTACATGACATTCTCCCTTCATTCTCCAAGTACAATGAAGATAAAGAAGTCTAGAAAATTATATATATACAGTCTAATATAAAAAAGTTCTTTCAATGAAAATTTCATCAATTTTTTTCTCTACAAAAACTTATTGTTATAAAAAATTAAATGAATAATTATGGTTTGCTGGACTTTTAATTGAATTTAAATGAAATTTCCAAGAAAACAAATTCCTATATCTATGTATGCTACCTCCTTTTCAATTCTTATCTCAATAACTTGTGACAGCATTGCCACAGCTCAGTGGAGCATTTAGATCACAATCATTCAGACATTGCATATATTGATGCAACAACCTTGAATGGAATAACACATAGAGGGCACCCAATTCAGTATCAATCAAGTAGTTTCGGCAACCACCAACAATCTTTTCACTCAAGCTTTACACAATCCATCAAAATGTAGAGAAAAATTGATGAAAATTTACAATTGATTGGCAAATACAAATGATGGATCACACTTTGGGTCTTTGTAGTAAAATGATAAAGTCGTCCCACACAAACAAAATTTATATATATATTATTCATTTGATACAGGAGAATATCATGAATCTGTTGACTTAGTACTTACGAGTGTTGAAGGCATGAGCGCAAATACAGCCAATCAGACGAGCGATATTCTGCGGTATTCAATGAACAATCAATTTATTATGTACTGCTCATGCTTGAATACCATAGTAACAAATTTCTTGTGCAATAAACACTTGTATAACCTAGGGGGACGTGATAATCCAACGTGATAACTCTGAACACAGGTGATATGGGAAAATATTGCCTAAGCCAGATCCTGCTTACTTTAATCTGTTCAGTAAAGAATAAAAATAATTATCAGACAGATATATTGGCTTCTTTATTCTTGCAAATTTGAACAGTAAGAGCTGCAGTATCTGATGTGATATCATTTGCCAATTCACAATTAATGATAAGAGTGGACAGACTTAAATTTTAGGGTAGGCTTGCATGATTCCCCTGTTACTCATCGACTTATTTGTTAAAGTTTAATCCCACACAAGTGAAAGAAGAGTCGCCACTGATATGTTTTGAGCAATCTGGCAGATTATGCACCTGACCACCTTCAAAAGCAATATTTTTTCAGCAAATAACACAATACGTTTCAATGATATGTACATCTCGGATAGAATGGATAGCATGGTATCAACTCTAGCATGCCGAGCATTGATGTATACCAGAACTAACAACTTTGAAACATAAGAAAGTGATGAAATGCTATGGGGAGTATGTGCTTAATTTATTCATAATTCATTAGAATCAATTAAAAGTAATATTGTATATTGTGCACATACCACCCATTGAGGATTTATAATGTTCATAAATAATCCTAGAATCCATAGAATATCAAGGAAATCTGGAAATATTCAGCTAAGGGTATATTTGCAAGTTGGTACCCACAGATAACCCAGGAGCATCAAGAGCATCTGTGGTATCTATGGATATTCTGCCAAGGATTTATAACATTCATAAATAATCCTAGAATCCATAAAATATCAAGGAAATCCGGTAATATTCAGCTAAGGGTATATTTGCAAGTTGGTACCCACAGATAACCCAGGAGTATCAAGAGCATCTGTGGCATCTATAGATATTCTGCCAAGGGGTACAGCAAGTAGAGAGCTGAGTTAATGAGAAAGAAAAAAAATAAGTTTCAGGACCAGAGCCATGGAGGTCAGAGTGGCTATGGTCCTGAAAAGCCAGCAGAGAAGCTGACTGGGGAGTATATAGGAAGTATGAGATGGAGAGGGGGGAGGGGAAGGTGGAATAATATAACAGTTTCTCTGGTTCATGACTCGGTTCACTATTTTTTCTCTGGGCATAGAGCTCACCCAGTGATTGCTGACAGAGGAAGGTTTTGGTCTATTGATTAGTGGTTCAAATGCGAAATCAGTGTCCCACAAGGTATTAAAAAAATCTGTGGATTCGAAGGCCGGGTGATGGCAGAAAGACAGAATGTTGGTAGCCTCTTTTATAGATAATGACTGTGTTGACAATTGACATTAAGAATTAAAACTTTTCTTTATTGATAAACTCTCAGCCTTCAGTGTGGCATTCAATGGCTAAAGAGTAGAACTGAAAAAAAAAAGAAAAAAGAAAAGAATAAAACAACAACTGGGACTGTACATCCACTAGTTTACTTCGATCCATCTCTAACCTCAACTTATCCTGCCTTTCTCCCCTTACACCTGCATCTTGTCACTTTTTTTAGCCATTGAAGCCCACACTGAAGACTGAGAGCTTAGCAATAAAGAAAAATTTTCAATTCTAAATGTCAATTGTCAACACCTACACAGTAATTATATACAAAAGATTATAATGTGTAACAATTAACCAAATAATCAGTTTTGCTGGACAAATCTATCTGGAATGGACTTATCACTAGCTTGCTTTTTGTGCACATGAAGTAACATGCATTCATTAAGTCCATTTCTTTTTTAATATAAAGTTATATATTTACACGACAACAGTAAAAGATAAAAAAAAAGAAAGAAGATAAACGCACACAGGTTGATCACTAGTTATTGTTGGTTCAGAGCACCAGTAGATAGCTGAATACATAGCTAACAAATCTGGTCACTAAATGGATAATTCAACAATATAATAAACATTTCGTTCACCACTTGAATAATCACAATAATACTGTTATCTAACAACATCAGATTAATAGCTGGCATCATTAGTGGTTGTTGTTAACTGGGCTGGGGAACAGCAACAAATAAAAATAGAGAATTCAATAATTCAACAGTCTAATAATATTACTACAGTCAAATTTTCAGTCTAGGAGCTGTTGTATGTATAGCAGATGCTTTAAATACAAGGACTTGCCACATTTAGGTTATTGTATTTTATTTCTGTGTGTATTGTAGTTCTTTTTTCTTTTAATCTAGAAATTACTATCAAAAGTAGAGGGAGAGGGGAGTGCCTTAAGCCACCCTAATCCTCCTTATCTACATCCATGCAGTATCTGAAGGATATGAGAATATTCTGCTAAGGGGGTATTATGTATATAGGTTATTATCCATGGTTTCCAGAGTATCAAGAAAATCCATAGTAAGACATTGGACAGCTGACGAAGGCATTCTTAGACAAGCTTTTATAGACCACTTTCATCGCCAATTGTTCATGGATATACTTGGAAGTGTCAACCTACATGTAATTATATGGGTGTGACTCATTAGTCGTATTGTGACATATACCCACAGTAGCCAAAAGGAAGCACTTATGACAGCTTCTGGGGATAACTTTATGTCATAGCTGCTGCAGTAACAACCATGTATCAAAATTGTAATTAGTTTTCCACTGGCTTTGTATGATCTGGATGGTTATCGGCGATAATTCAATAATTTTGCAGGTAACATTGGTATAAAATAGTTAAACCATGGTGCTCAGGCCTGCAAGGACACCTGAAGGAAAGCACACATGCTCATTTAGCCATCATCGATGTTCGTCGATGTTTGACTATCACTAACTCATAACGCATGCACTTTTTCAGTTTACCTTAGCTACTCAATTTGAATCATATTCATTCTCTATTGTGTTCTGTATTATCAATTACAAAGTCCAGAATGTCAGTGGGATTGAAAAAGCGTCTCTCTGGCAGGACGTGACCGTCCACATTGTAACTCTCGGAATTATCGCTAGAACAGCTCTCTCACTTGGACTTTGCCCTCAGAATGGTGATGATTATTAGTGATAATTCTTCAAATGCATGGTTTAACTATTACATATATAGATACATAGTATATGTATATGAGTTGGGATCAAATACTCGATCATTTCTATTTAAGCTGTATTCTTCATTGAGTATTTTCATTTTTAGATTCAAGAAGTTATATTTCGATTTCTTTAACCATAAGGTGTGATGATATGTGAGTTCAGTTCAAAAGACCGAATATCTTCTGTAACATGGAAGATTCATCCTATATTCTGTAGTTAGATAATCAAGTGTTTG